>Ga0207667_10006806_pt1 | contig 13809 bp, 14 predicted proteins | sample KBSCornC52_FD_184301 | JGI IMG/M metagenome (GOLD analysis project Ga0207667, IMG submission 184301) | Corn rhizosphere microbial communities from Kellogg Biological Station, Michigan, USA - KBS Corn C5-2 (SPAdes) (version 2) | ecosystem: Host-associated > Plants > Roots > Rhizosphere > Soil ...
TGACGAAAGCCGATCTGATCGATGTCGTTGCTGCCGAGGCCGAACTCTCGAAGCGCCAGGCAGGCGAGATCGTGGACCTCGTCCTCGACGAGATCAAAACGGCGCTGCAGAAGGGCGATCGCGTCGCGTTGACGCCGTTCGGCAGCTTCGTGGTGCGCGCTCGCAAGGCGCGCGAAGGCCGCAACCCCAAGACGGGCGAGAAGATCCGCATCGCCGCGCGTAAGGTCCCCGCCTTCGTCGCCGGCAAGGGTCTCAAAGACGCCGTGGGCGGAGCCAAGAAGGCCGCGACGTCCGCCAAGAAGTCGACGGCGAAGAAGCCGGCCGCCAAGAAGAAGGCGAAGAAGCGCTAGACCCGCTTCGACGTTCGAGCGCGCCGTTCGCGGCGCGCCCGTCCGCCGGGCTGTAGCGCAGCTTGGTTAGCGCGCTTGACTGGGGGTCAAGAGGTCGCAGGTTCGAATCCTGTCAGCCCGACCATTTCGAGAGCCTCGATCCCAAAAGGATCGAGGCCTCGTTCTATGCCGGGTGATTCAGCCACGCCGCGATGTCGCGCATCTCGGCCGGGGCGATCTCGTGGGCGATCGGATAGTCGCGCGCGGTCAGCCGGGCGCCGCTCGACGCCTTGAGGTAGGTGCGGGTGCGCGCCACCAGATCGGCCGGGATGACGCGATCGAACGAACCGTGCGCGTAGAAGAGCGGAACGCCCGCGAGCCGGTCCTTGACGATCGGAAGGTCGCTCTCGAACGGCAGCGCGCCGCTCAGGAGGACGCCGCCGGCATAGCGCTGCGGACGGTCGAGGATCAGCGCCGCCGCCATCATCATGCCGGCGCTGAAGCCCATCAGGAAGATGCGCTGCGGCTCGGCGCGCTCGCCTGCGAGCGCATCGATCCAGGCGTTCATCCGATCGATCGAGGCGCGCAGGCTCGCCGGGACCGGCCGGCCCGGACTGCGGCTCTCGAACCACGTGTACGCTCCCTCGGCTTCGAGCGGGCCGCGCACCGACGCGATCGCGAACCGCGGGTCGACGGCCGGCGAGAGCCCGAACAGGTCGTGCTCGTCGGCCCCGCGCCCGTGCAACATGACCACGAGCGGCGGACGGCCGCCGTCCCGTGCTGCGGCGGCCTTGCGCCAACGGACGGTGGGCGCTGCATGCGTCATGCGTGCGCCCTTCTCCAAGGTGCGAACGCGGTCTTTCGCGCACGTCGTCGCGGTGGCACATTCGGCGTGGGCTCCCGCCGCCCGGAACCGGTTCCCATCGTCGACGACGGTGCGGACCGACGCGCGGCTGCTCGACGGCCCGGAGGGGCGGCCGCTTCGCCTCGCGCTCGACGACATCTACCGGACGTTCGCGAGCGTGCGGCTGGACGAGTCGTTCGAGGTCTGCCCGCATTGCTTCACCGAGAGCGACCGCACGTATCTTCTGTCGACCCCGCTTTCGGGATTGACGTGGTCGGATATGGCGCTCATCCTCCGCAAGGCGATCGCGACGCTCGGTTCGGCGCGCGACTTCGGGTACTTCCTCCCGCGCATCCTCGAGGGATTCGCGCTCGGCCTCCACTCTATGCCGCAGGTTCTGCCGTCGAAGTTGCTGCGATCGCGCGAGGCCGGTTGGACGCCGTCGCAGGTAGCGGCGGTCGCGGACTTCGTCAACGCATTGGAGGTGATCGCCTACGCGATGCCCGACGACGATCCGAAACGCGACCGTTGCGACGGCTTGGTGGCTGCGTTAAGGAATCGTATCGGCTGAGAAGGCCGCAGGGGGCTCGCCGCGTTTGCCACCGAAAGCCGTTCTCGCGTCACACACTTCTCGCTTGGGGATTTTCGCCGTGTCCAGCTTCCCGATCGAACGCCGTCTGTTCATCACCGGTCTGGGCGCGGCCGCGCTCTCCGCGTGCGCCGGTCGCGGCGGACTGCTTCCCGGAAAGCCGGCGAGCGTGCCGAACGCCAGTGGAGGCGTCAACCCCGGTTCGGTCGACGCGCCGGATATGGTACGCACGCCGATCCAACCGGCCAGTGCCATGACGGCGCGTCGCCCGGCGATCCCGACCAACATCCCGCTCGACTGGCGGATCATTCCGGGGTCGGCGTCGCGCGTGGCGGCGTCGCCCGACGGGTCGCTATGGGTGCTGTCGGACCAGCCGGCCGGCCCCGACAAGTACATCTGGCACTACGACGCGGGCGCATGGACGAACATCAGCGGCATGGCTTGCGAAATCGCGGTCGACGGCGCTGGCGTTCTCTACGCGATCAATTCCGCCGGAGGCATCTACCGGTACAACCGCTCTACGCAGGACTGGACGAGTTTCGGCGGCGGCGCGCGCTCGATCGCGGTCGGTCTGGATACGACCAACAATCCTATCTACGTCGTATCCAACGCCGGTCCCGGACCGGATTACGCGCTCTATCGCTACCAGGCGAATGCGGGCGGTTGGGTGCGGTTCCTCGGCAGCGGCGTGGGGCTGGCCGGTTCGATCGATCCCACCGGCAATTACCAGGGCGGTAACGTCAACCCGCTGGGCGTCTACGTCGTCAATGCGGCCGGCAAGATCTACTATATGCAGAACGACAACGTCTTCTTCGAGCAGTCCGGAGCCGCCACGCAGATCGCTCCAGCCATCGACGGCTATTTCGCGCTGCAGTACCCGGCCGCCGCCAACGGCGACAACGCGATCTACTACTACGACTTCGGGCAAGGGCAGTACACGCAGCAGCAGGGAAGCGCGTTCCGCATCGCCTTCAATAAAGGCTCGCTCTATGCGGTCAGCTATACGGGCGCGATCTACGCCAGTCCCGTGGTCGTCCCGGTCCCGCTGACCATCGATGCGTCCCAAGCGAACCTGCCGGCGGGTACGGCGGTCTACGCGTATGTCGTCGGAGGCATCTCTACCAACGGCGGCGTGAGTCTAGCGGCCACGTACCATCTCGACGGCACCGGCAAGCCGATCCTGATGTCGACCGCCGATAACACGATCCCGCAAGGCACGTTCCCCGACCCGGGCGCGAAAGTGAGCCAGACCGATACCGGTGCGCTCGCCGCCACCTATCCGCAGAGGTGGGCCGACTACAGCATCCCGCTCTCGCTCACCGCTCCGACCGTCATCGACCTCTCCAAGATCAACCCGACCAACTGCCCGGGCTTGGGCGTCGGAACCGCCGCCTTTAGCGGGCGGATCTACATCTCGATCGGCGTTCCGAAACTTCCGTTCTCGCCGACGTCGTCGAGCGGATTCACGCAGCCCGGATATCTTTCGAGCAACGCGGGTTCGCTGTTGCTGTGGGACGATATGGAATTCTCGTACGATAGCAGCGGGAATTTCAATTGCAACCCGACGCAGGTCAACGGCATCGGTCTCGTTCTCACGATCGCGGGGAAGCCCGGCGGAAATCTGCAGGGCGCATACACTGTCGCGCGCGACGAGCTGATCGCCTCGATCGAATCCGCCAACAGCGCCGCCTATGGAACGCTGACCCAGCCGAACACGACACCGAGCGCGTTTCCGGCCGGCGTGACGGACCTGCGCGTCCAGTCGCCGGGCCAGGCCATTCTTGCGAACGGTCATAGCGCCAACCTGAACGGCACGTTCGATGCCGCCATCGGCACGTGGTACACGACCTGGGCCAAGCAGAACCTCACCGTTACCGACACCGCGACCGGGACCTGGACGGGAACCGCGACTGCCAACGGCCTGCTCTTCACCTACCAAGGCGGAGCGACCATCCCCCCGACCTACCGGACCTGGACATATGCAGGCACCGGCCCGAACGGCCAGCTCTCGAGCACGGATATCTGGAAGTGCGCGAGCACCGGCGACGCCTATCAGCAGAACATCCAGAAGATCATCCTGGCGGCGTTCAACCGCGGCGCTGTGTCGAACGCGCTCAATGACGGCGCGTGCCCTCCGTCGAGCACGTTCTATCCCACCGGGACGAACGCGCAACCCTCCAATCAGTATTCCAGCGCCGTCCATCAGCGCAGCGTCAACGGCCTGGCCTACGGATTCGCCTACGACGACGTCTGCGGCGCAAACCCGTCGATATCGCTCACGCCCGCGAGTTCGGTCACCATTACGCTGCGGCCATTGACGGGCTCGCCGTAGCGGCCTCCCACCCAAGGCCCCTCGGGCAAGGGCCCGGAACTAGGCCGCTGACCATGGCAACAGCACGCGAGCCCTCCTTGTTCGACGCCGCTCCGGTCGAGGCGTTCATGTTCGCCGACGGCGGATCGCGCGGCAATCCGGGGCCGGCCGCGAGCGGCTCGGTCCTCTTGCGTCCGGACGGCAGCGATATCGACGAGCGCGGGGTCTTCCTCGGGATCGCGACCAACAACGTCGCCGAGTGGAACGGGCTGTGCGCCGGGTTGGAGCTCGCGCTCGAGCACGGGATCACGCGCCTGGCCGTTCGGATGGACTCGGAGCTCGTGGTCAAACAGATCACCGGGGTCTACCGCGTCAAGAACGAGGCCCTCCAGGCGTTCTACCACCGCGCCAAGGCGCTGCTGCGGAAGTTCGAGTACGTCGACGTCCAGCACGTCCGCCGCAAGCAGAACGCGGCCGCGGATGCGGTGGTCAATCAGGTGCTCGACCAGGAAGCCTTCGCGTCGGGCAAGTAGGGATTCCTCACATGAGACGTCACGTTCCGTTCGGCTGGTTCATCCTGGTGCTCTCGCTGGCGACGCTCGCCTGGATCTACTTCAAGTACATCCCGATCGAGGGCGCCAAGCTCGAGCAGGTGGTCGCGCTCAAGTGTCCGAGCGACATCGCTCTGCGCCTGACCATCGATTACGACAAACCGCCCATCTACCAGGAAGAGTATCTGATGAACGACGTCGACGGCGTCTCGACGTCGTCGTACCGGATCCGCGGCTACGCCGGCAAGCAGATCAAGATCGTCGCTCCGCCGAGCAAGACCTACGACGTCTCGTTCCTGTTCGGCCTGGTCGTGCAGGACGGCATCTGGGACCTGATGGACCGCGCGCCGCGCGGCAACACCGCCGTGCACTACACGCTCTACGTCCGCCAGAAGGCCTTGATCACGGTCGCGGACGCGGCCGGCGCGACCAAGACCGTCTGCAGGACGGGCGATCGGACGATCACGTTCACCGATCCGCACTACCTCGCGACGACGGCCGGACGCCAGTATCAGATCGACCTCGGCAAGGGGGCGCCGAAGAGCCCGGTCGACCTGCTCAAGATGCAGAGCACGACGCTCGCCGACCCGCACTACGAGAAGATCGTCGACGACATCCGCGCGTTCGGTCCCGACTCGTTCCGGTCGAAGGTCGCGGCGGCGCGCGCGACGATCCTCGGCGCGCGATGAACCGGAGGGGCCTCCGCAGGCTCGCCGGATCGGCGGCGGTGGCCGCGGCGCTCGCGATCGCGGGCTTCGTCGCCTACGAGATGATGGAGGCTCCGGCCAACCAGGTGTTCGGCAAGACCGTCGTCGCGGGCCCCGCCGACGAAAAGGTCGTCGCGCTCACGTTCGACGACGGGCCGAACCCGCCGTATACCGATCGGATCCTCGACGTGCTCGCCCGGGAGCGCGTCCACGCGACCTTCTTCTTGGTGGGCCGCGCGGTCGCGGCGTATCCGACCGTCGTACGGCGCGAGGTGCTGGCCGGGAACGCGCTCGGCAACCATTCGTGGGAACACGAACACCTGATCGTCCGCACCCGCACGCAGGTGCGCGCCTCGCTGCAGAGGACCGACGACGCCATCTACCGGGCGACCGGCACGCACACCGGCATCATGCGGCCGCCGTTCGGCGCGCGCGATTGGATGGTTCTCGAGGTCGCCCGGAAGATGGGCTACACGCCGGTGATGTGGTCGGTCCCGCTGGTCGGCGACTGGGAGAATCCGCCGGCCGGCGTGATCGCCCAACGCGTCCTCGCGAACGTCCGCGACGGTTCGATCGTGGTGCTGCACGACGGCGATCGGGGTCTGCTCTGCGCGGCCCAACACCTGGCCGCGCGCCTCTGCGATCGCTCCTCGGACATCGAGGCGACCCGGATCATCGTCGAGACGCTCAAGCGCGCCGGGTACCGGTTCGTCACCGTCCCGCAGTTGATGGCGCTACGCGCTATGCATACGCCCGCCCCCGGAGGCGAATGAACCCGTCCTCGTGCGTGCCCTGCGGATCGTGGTGCGTCCAGTGCACGATCGGCGGCTTCCCGCGGTCGTGGACCATCTCGCCGCGCACGTCGATGCGGTCGCCCGGGCGGACCGGGACCGGCGGCGCGATGTCGACGTTGTCGACGATCTCGGCCGGTCCGCACGGCGTCCGCACGTCGAACGCTTCGTGCTCGCTGCCGGACGTCCGGCCGTGGAAGAAACGCGGCGCCGACGTGACGGTCGCCGCGAACGTGACCTCGCTCGGCCGCGTGCCGGCGTAGGCGCTCGGGAAGTCCATCGTCGATCTCCTCTCGCTCCTCAATCCCGCGGGGCGGCTCCGCCGACAAGAGGCGGCCCGCGCAAAGGCGAAGGGGTCGCGACGATGAGAACGCTGCAGACGGAGCGACTGGCCCTGGTCCCCGTGAACGCGAGCAACAGCGAGAAGCTCTGGCACCTGCTGCAGGCGCCGCACCTCCGCGATTTCCAAGAGCTTCCGAGCGTCGGCTTGGCCCAGTTCAAACGCTTGGTCGCCGAACGGCCGCAGCGGCTCCACGACCACGCGGCCGGCCGGTTCGAATGGCTGATGTTCGTGCGCGGCGAGGACGAGCCCATCGGCTGGGTCTCGCTGCGATTGAGCGATCGCGACCCGGTCGGGGGCGAGGTCGGCTACAGCGTGCTCGAGCGCGCGCGCGGCAAGGGCTACGCCACCGAGGCCTCGCGCGCCCTGATCGCCGAAGGCTTCAACCGCGCCAACCTCAAGCGCGTCCGCGCCTACTGCTTGCCGGAGAACGTCGCCTCGCGCGCGGTGCTGGCCAAGCTCGGTTTCGCCGCCGACGGACTGCTGCGCCACGGCGCGACCATCGCCGGCCGTCCGGTCGACATCCTCGCCTTCGTCTTCGAACGCCAACCGGCTTGCACGTCGCGGTAGACGCGCACGACCTGCTGCGCGACCGTCGCGGCATCGGCGTCTACCTGCGCGCGATCCTGGCGCGCTTCGCGCAGCGCGACGACGTGACGCTGACCCTGATGATCCGCGAGCTCTTCCCGGCCCGCCATGCGGCGGCCGTCGCAGCCGTCCTCGGGAGCGAGCGGTTCGCGCTAGCGTCGCGCGTCCCGCGCGGCGCGGACGTCTCGTGGCATCCCTGGAACGGGACGTTCGTCGGTCCCGGCCGGCGTCCGTCGGTCGCTACGATCCACGACGTCGTGCCGTTCGCGTTCCCATCTCCCGACGCGCGCACGCGCGCGCGCCGGCAAGCGCCGTTCCTCCGTTCCGCGCGTTCGACCCGGATCGTCACCGACTCGGCCTTCTCGCGGTCCGAGATCGTCACGTACCTGGGCGTTCCGGAAGAGCGCGTCGCGGTCGTGCCGCTCGCCGCCGACCCGCGTTTCTCCCCCGGCGATCCGGCGGATCTGCCCGAGGCGTTGCGCGACCGGCCGTACGTCCTGACGGTCGGTGCGAACGATGCGCGCAAGAACCTGGCGACCATGGCGGCCGCACATCGCCGCGTCTTCCCGTCGGGCGAGGTCGCGCTCGCGTGCGTGACGACCGGCGCGCCCGAGGGCACGATCGAGTTGCGGGACGTGCGATTCGGCATGCTGCGCGACCTGTATCGCGGCGCGTTGGCCTTCGCGATGCCGTCGATCTACGAAGGCTTCGGGATACCGCCGCTCGAGGCCATGCGCTGCGGGACGCCGGTGATCGCGTCGCGGGCCGCATCGCTGCCCGAGGTGTGCGGTCCGGCCGCGCTCTACGTGGACGAGCCGGCGAGCGTGGATGCGTGGGCGCGCGCCCTGCGCCTGCTCGCCGACGACGGCGAGCTGCAGGCGGCGCTCCGGACGCGCGGTGCGGAGCGAGCGGCACAGTTCTCGTGGAACGCGACCGCCGACAGGACGCTCGAGGTCCTTCGGGCGGCGGCCGCGACGTGAACGCGCCCCGCGTCGCCGCGCACGTGATCCTCGGTCCGCGCGAGGAACCGTTCTTGGGCGCGCTGCTGGCCTCGCTCGAGGGCGCGGTTCACGGCGTCATCGTGAACGACAACGGCCCCGATCCCTCGCCGCACGCGCGGACCTTGAGCGAGAGCGCGTTCGCCGCGAACGGCAGGCTGGTCGTCGACCGCACGCCGTTCGTCGATTTCTCGACGGCGCGCAACGTCTGTCTGCGGCTCCATCGCGAGCGCGACGCGGGCGAGTGGGTCGCGTTCGTCGATGCCGACGAGGTCCACGGGCCTCCGGTCGCGCGTATCGCGGCGAACCTCGACCGCGTGCCGGCGGAGATCGCGTTCGTCGACGGCTATACCTGGCATTTCTTCCAATCGCCCGACTGGTACACGTCGATCGAGCGGCGGATGGCCTTCTTCCGGTTCGGGCCGGCGGTCCGCTGGGAGGGTCGCGTCCACGAGCGACTGCACGGCATCGACGGTCGCCGGATCGCCTTGTCGTACGTCTACGGGCATTACGGTCACGTCCTCACGCCGCGTCGCCACGCCGAGAAGGGCCGGCTCTATTCGAGTCTCGGACAGGAGGGCGCGATCGTCGCCGCCGACGCGCTCGACGCGATCGATCCGGCGGCGTACTTCGCGGACAAATGGCCCATCCTACTGCCCTTCCACGGAGAGCATCCGACGGCGGTCCGACCGACGCTGGCGCGTCTGCGCGTCGCGCTGGCGGACCAGTTCGCGCGGGCCGACGCGCTGGCGCGCGCGAACCAGCCGTGGCCGCGCCGCATCCGCAACGTCGCGGAAGCCGCCAACTACGAACTGCGCTGGCGCGGGCGCGGGCTCGCGCCGCTGGCGCGACGCCTGCTGGCATGAGCGTCGAGCTGTTCGGCAACGGCGACGCGCGCGTGCGCGAAGCGCTGGCGGTCCGGTTCGCGGTCTTCGTCGACGAGCAGCACGTGCCGCCCGAGATCGAGATCGACGAGCACGACGAGCCGGACGACGGCGACGCGGTGCACGCGATCGTACGGCGCGGCGAGACGGCGATCGCGACCGGTCGTCTCTATCGGCGCGACCCCGAGACGGCCCAGATCGGCCGGATGGCGGTGCTGCGCGAAGCTCGGCGCTCCGGAGCCGGTCGCGCGTTGTTGGACGCGCTGCTCGACGACGCGTGTCGGCGCGGCTACCGTCGCGCGCGGCTCTCGGCGCAGATCCACGCGATCGCGTTCTACGAGAAGGCCGGGTTCGCGGTCTTCGGCGGCGTCTACGACGACGCCGGGATCCCGCACCGCGATATGGAGCGGGAACTCTAGCCGCGTCCTGGAAGGCGAAGGAGTGCAGAAGACATCGGGCGCCTCTTGGCGCGTCGCGATCGTTTGCGTCCTGACGCTCGTCGTCGCGGCCCTCAGCCTGCCCGACCTCGTCCTTCCCTGGCACCCGTTCGCGACGTTCGGGTTCGATGTCGACGCGGCCGGCAGGGTCATCGACGTCACGCCCGGTTCCGCAGCCGCGGACGCGGGCCTTCGACCGGGCGCCAGGGCGGACGTGGCGGCCACCGATCTCGCATCGCGCCGGTTCCTCTTCACGCCGTACGCGAGCGCGCCGAACGGACAGCGCGCGACCTTTCTTTTCGTCGGCGGCGACGGCACGCGCCGGGATCTGCGGCTCGTGGCCCGGACGCGCTATCGATCGACGCTCGACAACCTCGCGGACGTCGTGCAGGGCCTCTCCTATGCCGTCTTTCTGGTCATCGCCGCAGGTCTGCTGCTCTTGCGGCCCGGCGGCTTGACCTGGGCGTTCTTCGCCTACGCGCTCTGCGCGGCCGGCACGGCGTTGACGGCGATGGCGAACCTGCCGACCGTGCTCGGCATCGCGGCGCTGTGCTGGGGATCGATCCAAGCGCTGGCGTGGCTGCCTTTCGCGATCTTCGCGCTCCGCTTCCCGGCGGATAGCGTCGCCGGATGGCGGCGAAACGTCCAGAACGTGCTGCTCGCATCGTCGCTCGTCCTGTTGCCGCTGGCCGCGTATTCCGTTCTAGGAGAACTCTTCGCGGGTCCGTTCGTGGTGGCCGCAAACGTCGTCGTCTATGAGATGCTCCCGGTCGTAGGGTTCCTGTTCGGCGCGGCGATCTTCGTCGGGACCTATCTCCACGCCCCGCCGCCCGAACGCGTCCGGCTGCGGTGGGTCATCCTCGGCTTCTTCGTGGGATATGGCGGCAGCTTGGCGGCCAACCTCATCGTCGTCGCCGGGCTGGGAACCTGGCCGATCTGGTTCAACGACCTGGTGCAGACGTTCAACGTCGCGGTGCCGGCTACGGTCGCCTATGCGATCTTCAAACATCGCGTCATCGACGTCCGGTTCTACCTCAATCGCGCGCTCGTGTACGGGTCGCTCACGACGATCGCGGTCGGCATCATGACCTTACTGCATTGGTCCGTATCCAGACAGCTGGAAGGCTATCAACTCGGCTTTCTCCCCGAACTCGCGGGAGCGCTCGCCATCGGCGCGTCGATCCTGAAACTCCACAAATGGCTCGAATCGCTGGTCGACCGTTTCGTCTTCCGGGCGGTGCACGATGCGGAGCAGCATCTTGCGAGGGTGGGCGACTCGATGATGTACGCGCGATCGGTCGACGGGCTCGATCGCCTGGTAGGTGACGAGCCGCGCCGCGCCCTCGACCTCGCGTGGACGGCGGTCTTCCATGCTACCGAGACCGGGGACTACCGTCGTATGCAACACGCCGGCGACGGCTCGCCCGGCGAGTTCGGGCGGGACGATGCGACCGTGCTTTCGATGTGTTCGTCGCGGCGGCCGGTCGCGAGCGCCGATGCGATCGCCTATCCGTTCATCGTCCGCGACGAGATCCTCGGCTTCGTGCTGGTGGGCGTCCATGCGAACGGCTCGGCCATCGATCCCAACGAGCGCGAAGTCCTCGACGCCTTCGTCCGCCGCGCTTCGATCGCGTACGATCACTTGATCAGCAAGACGCGCGGCGCGGAGAACGCGCGCCTGAGGATCGAGAACGAGACGCTTCGCTCGCTGATCGCGTCGCGCTAGACGAGCATAGACCCTTCGCCGACGAGGACCGCATTGCCGCCGATCTCGACGCTCTCGAGCGCGCCGTCGCGCACGTGCAGGCGGCCGCGGATGACCGAGCGGCGTCCCATCGCGACGCCCTGCTCGCTGACGAAGGCGCAGCTGTCGCGCAGCGGAATCGCGCCGGCGTCGGCGAGGTAGGCGCCGAGAGGTCCGGTCGCGCTGCCGGTCGCCGGATCCTCGGCGATGCCGGACATCGGCGCGAGCATGCGCGAATACGCACCGCCTTCGACCGGGGTGAAGACGAAGACGCCGTTGACGCCGTCGAAATCGATGATGGTGCGCAACGCGGCTTCGTCTAAGGCGACCCGGTCCACGCTCGCACGGTCGCGCAAAGCGACGAACAGGAACGGATTGCCGGCCGTGAGCACGCGCGGCTCGAAGGCGCCGTGCAGTGCCGCCGCGTCGACCCCGGTCCCGCGCGCGGCCGTCGCCCGGTCGAGCGGTTCGCCGAGCGTGATGGGCGGCGTCCGGAGCCAGGCGGTCGTCGCGTCCCCGTCGCGCTCGATCCGGATCGGCACGTCGCCGATGCGCTCGCGCAGCACGAACGTCGTCGTCTCGGGGGGCAGCCAGCACATAACGTCAACCAGCGCGATCGCCGTGCCGACGGTCGGGTGGCCGGCGAAGAGCACTTCGCGGCCGGGCGTGAAGATGCGCAGCGCGGCCGGCGGATCGTCGCCGCGCGTGAGGAAGACGGTCTCGCTCAAGTTCAGCTCGCGTGCGATGCGCTGCATCGCGGCGTCGTCGATGCCGGCGCCGTCGGGAAAGATCGCCAGCGGATTGCCGGCGAAACGCTCCGTCGTGAAGACGTCGAAGAGCAGGTAGGGTCGTTCGTTCATAGGATCACTCCGCGGCCATGGCCGCCGCCTTGGCGGCCGCCGTGACGCTGCGCGGCGGCCGCATGAAGATGACGAAGGGTGCGCAGACCACGAACACGATCGCGGTGACGCGCAGCAGGTAATCGTAGGCGATGACCGCCGACTGCTGCGAGACGAGCATCGAGAGCACCGGGATCGGATAGCCGTGGGTGCTGGTCACGCCGGCGGCGAGTTCGGTGTACGCGACCGCCGATTGGTGGATCAGCAGCGTCGTGAGGATGGCGATGCCGAACGACCCGCCGAGCTGGCGGAGCAGCGTGGAGACGCCGGTCGCGCCGGCCAGTTCGGCCAGCGGGACGGCGCCTATGGTGACCGTCGAGAGCGGCACGAAGATGAAGCCCAACGCCATCCCTTGCCAGGCGCGAGGCCAGAAGAAGTCGTCGTTGCTCGACATCGCCGTGAGCGAGCCCATATCCCAGGTCGACCAGGCGAAGAGCAGCATGCCGAACGCGACCAGGATGCGCGGATCGAGCCGTCCGATCAGCCGGCCGACGATCAGCATCGAGATGGCGGTCGCGATCGCGCCGGGCAGCAGCGCGAGGCCCGTGCCGAAGGCCGTCATCCCGAGGATGTTCTGCAGGAAGAGCGGCAGCACGAACGCCGTCCCGAACAGCCCGAAGCCCATGATGATGCCGAGCAGGTTGCCGATCGTGAACGTCCGGAAGCGGAAGACGCGGATGTCGACCAGCGGGTGCCGGTCGCGCAGCGTCTTCCACACGAACCAGACCAGCGATACGATCGAGAGAGTCGTCAGCGTGACGATGCTGCCGGAGGAGAACCAGTCGTCGTGCTCGCCGCGTTCGAGCACGTACTGCAGCGAGGCGAGTCCGGTTGTCAGCAACCCCAGCCCGAGCCAATCCACGCCGCCCTTGGGCTTCGAGAGAAAGGCCGGGTTCGGGATGAACAGCATGGTCATGATCACCGCGACGATCCCGATCGGGATGTTGATGAAGAAGATCAGCGGCCAGGTGGCGTTGTCGATGATGTAGCCGCCCAGGACCGGACCGACGGCCGGGCCGACCATCGCGCCCAGACCGAAGATCGCCATCGCCTGCCCGCGCCGCTCGGGCGGATACGTCTCGAACAGGATCGCCTGCGCGGTCGGCTGGAGCGCGCCGCCGCCGACGCCCTGGATCACGCGGTAGGCGACCAGCTGCCAGATCGAGGTGGCGGTGCCGCACAGCAGCGACGCGAGCGTGAATAGCACGAGCGACGCGGCATAGAAGTTCTTGCGGCCGAAGTACGCGGTGAGCCAGCCGTTGAGGGGCATCACGATCACGTTGGCGAGGATGTAGCCGGTGACGATCCAGGAGATCTCGTCGACCGAGGCCCCCAGGTTGCCGCCGATATCGTTGAGCCCGACGTTGACGATGGTCGAATCGATGATCGCCATGATCATGCCCAGCATGACGGTGATGGTGATGAGGGCCGTCGGCTGGCCGGCAGTGTGCGCGTTGTGTCTCGGTCGGGCTGTCGCCGCGCTGCTCCCTGCCATCGTCAGGGCGTTCAACAGCGGGTCTGCCGCTCCGGTTGCACGACGAGACCTTCACGGCCGCCTCCGCCGGCCTCATGCCGGGGCGCTCCGGCGCCGCGCCCGCTGGGTGGGGGCCGCGGCCGAGCACCCGCTTGCCCGCCCCCAGAGCCTCGCAGGCCTCGAGTAGCCACCCCGTCCTTGACGCATGCCCGGGGCCGGGGGTATACTGTCCCCCTATGCCCCGCGGCTGGTAAGCCACTTGCGTAGAGGCGACATCCTCCAAGGCCAGGACGGAGTCGCCTTTTTGGCGTGCCACTTCCCCG
>Ga0207667_10006808_pt1 | contig 13807 bp, 8 predicted proteins | sample KBSCornC52_FD_184301 | JGI IMG/M metagenome (GOLD analysis project Ga0207667, IMG submission 184301) | Corn rhizosphere microbial communities from Kellogg Biological Station, Michigan, USA - KBS Corn C5-2 (SPAdes) (version 2) | ecosystem: Host-associated > Plants > Roots > Rhizosphere > Soil ...
ATGCCCTACCATGAGTGGGTGCTAAGTTTTTTCCTCATTGGTCTTATTAGCAAGATTTTCTTCGCACTGGTATTACTTATCGGCGATATAGGGCGGCTGTTTTATGGTTTAGGCGATAATTTGATCAACCATGGTAAAAGAGCTAACAAGCCTTTCTTCCCGGCGCGGCGCAAATTCATCAGCGAGGCAGCCATACTGGTAGCTGCGTTACCGGTAACAAGTTTACTGTATGCGATGGTATGGGGTAAGTACGACTACCGGTTGTACCGGGAAACGCTTTATTTTGACGATCTGCCTGATGCTTTTGACGGTTTTACCATAACCCAGGTATCGGATATCCATTCGGGAAGCTTCGACAACAAAGCCGCCGTGCAGCGCGGCATAGGCCTGGCAAAAGCGCAAAGAAGCGACCTGTTTGTTTTTACCGGCGACCTGGTTAACAATGCGGCCTGGGAAATTGAGCCTTATATCGATATGTTCAAACAATTGAAGGCGCCTTATGGTCAATTTTCTATCCTCGGCAACCATGATTACGGCGACTATATCCATTGGAACAGCGAGGAAGAAAAGGCCGCCAACCTGGAAAGGCTGAAGGGTCAGCATAAAAAACTCGATTACCGTTTGCTGCTGGACGAGAATGTAGTCATAGAAAAGAACGGACAGAAGATCAGCCTTATTGGTGTGCAAAACTGGGGCAGGGGATTCATCCAGATCGGCGACCTGGATAAGGCACTGCGCGGAGCAGGTAACGATAGCTTTAAGATATTACTTTCTCATGATCCCACGCATTGGGAAGAAAAGGTGCGCTATCATCCAACCAAAATTCACCTGACGTTGGCGGGTCATACCCACGGCGCGCAATTTGGCGTAGAGGCAGGCAAGCTGCGCTGGAGCCCTGTGCAATACCGCTATTTGGATTGGGCTGGCCTTATTGAAGAACATGGCAGGCAATTATACGTGAACCGGGGATTTGGTTTCCTGGCATTTTCAGGCAGGCTGGGCATCTGGCCCGAGGTGACCGTGATCACGCTGAAGAAGAAGAAGCGGTAGGTGATCAGTGACTTGTTAACCTGTGATTAGTTAAAGCTTTTTTATCAGATACTAATCACAAGTTAACGAATTAACAAATCACTAATTCAGGCTCGTGCCGTAACCAGGTTATTTACTTTGCCTACCAATTCATTAAGGCCAAATGGTTTGGCGATCACATCGTCGGCGCCGAGGTTCTCGTAATTAATGCCTTTATGAAAATAAGCCGAAGAAAGGATCACCGGTACCTGGCCAAATAGCGGGTGCCATTTGATCTGGCGGCAAATATCTTCGCTTTTGCGGCCACTCACCTGGTAATCTAAAATAAAAAGATCGGGGCGGAATATTTTGGCGATCTCGATAATATTATGGCTGTCGGAAGTAACCAGTACCTGGAAATTCTCATAGGATAATGTTTCTTCAACTATATCCAGTACGTCCTGGTTATCGTCTAATACTAAAATGCGGTTTAACATAATGTTGTGATTTGTTAAATAATGGGGGTTGTTAAATAAAGATCGTTCGATATATACGTGAGTGTTGTGATGTTAAACCATTATTGGTATGATACATTAACGTAGCAGGGGTTTAAAGTATTTTAATTTTACTGTTAAAAACTGTTAATAACCTAAGATGATGCGGAGAACCGCTTTGTGGAAAATATTATCTTTGGCGATCGAGATGGCAAAAAAATCCAATTTCAGTTCCTTTTACATTATTGCTATCCTGGTGAGCCTGGGTGTAGCGGTTTTAACAGAAGATAAATACATCGGCGTGCTGCTGGGCATCGCCCTAATGCTTTGGATCGCGGGGATACAGCAGAGAAGGAACAGGCAGTATTAATTGGCCCCCGGCCAAAAGTTAAATAGTGTTAAAAGATGTTAAACGGGAGCATCCTATCATAGGCAACCCGTAAAAAGCATGGATATTTAGGTTTGAAACAATATCCTAAAACTCATGCAGTATAAAAAGACCAACAACCTTCTCGGCTGGCTTTGCTTTTTGATAGCCTCGATAACTTACATTTTAACCCTCGAACCCTCGGTAAGCTTTTGGGATTGCGGCGAGTTTATAGCCTGCGCCTACAAGCTGCAGGTATCGCACCAGCCCGGATACCCGTTGTTCGCTATGATATGCAAAGTATTCTCGCTGCTGTCGATGGGTGATACTACCAAAGTAGCCTATTTTACCAATATGGCTTGCGCGCTGGCGAGCGGGGCAACCATCATGTTCCTTTACTGGACCATTACACTCATCGCGCTTAAAATGATGCTCAGGAATGGCGGGATAGTCGATAATAATAAGCAGATCCTCATTTTCGGCGCGGGTTTGGTAGGCGCATTGGCTTTTGCCTTTAGCGACACCTTTTGGTTCTCATCTGAAGAAACCATCGTATTCGCCATGTCGGCCCTATGCACGGCGGTGGTTTTTTGGGCAATACTGAAGTGGGATGCCAGTGCCGATCAGCCCGGGGCGGATAAATGGATCGTATTTATAGCTTACGTAATCGGTTTGTCAATAGGTATCCACCTGCTCAATTTACTCACCATACCTGCCGTAGTTTTAATATTCTACTTCCGCAGGCACAAAAATATCAATATCAAAAGTGGTATTGTCGCATTTTTGATCAGTATTGCCATCCTGGCATTTGTACAAATAGGTGTAAGAGGTTACACGGTAATGTTTGCCGCCTGGTTCGACCGGTTCTTTGTCAATACGCTGGGCCTGGGCTTCGGGAGCGGGGCATTGGTATTCTTTTTACTGTTCATAGGGATATTGGTTGCAGGTATCAGGTATAGCATCCGCAAAGGAAAACCCGCGCTCAACCTTGCTTTTTTGTGCGTGGCCTTTCTTTATTTTGGGTATGGCTCGTTTGTTTACGTACCTATCCGTGCTACTGCAAATACCGACCTGAACAACTCAAAACCCGATAACGCCTTTACGCTTTACGGCTACCTGAACATGATCCAATACCCAAAAGCGCCGTTGTTTAGCGGGCCTTATTTTGATGCGAAGGTGACCGAGCAAACGGAGGGTTCGCCATTTTACCAGAAGGGGAAAGACAAATATGTAGTAGCAGGGCATCAGCTTAATACCGAATACGACCATACTACGCTGATGCCCCGTATTCACAGTACGGACAACGGCGATCCGGCGTTTTATCGCCAGTGGCTGCAGCTATCGGATACGGATGTGCCCAATTTCGGCGACAACCTCAAATGGATGTTCAGCTGGCAGATGTACCAGATGTACGCGCGTTATTTCCTGTGGAACTTTGCCGGGCGTTATAACGACCAGTACGGCCAGCAGCAGATGGGCGGTTTCCACGGCTATACCGACGGCGACTGGACGACGGGCATATTCGACGGCACCAAACATCTGCCTAAATCGGTGTTAAATGATAATACTTATACGCCTTTGTATGCGTTGCCATTGGTGTTGGGGCTGATCGGCTTATTCTTTCATTATAAAAAAAGCAGGCGCGATGCATTGGTCATAACCTTGTTATGGTTCTTTACCGGGCTCGCGATTGTATTGTATGTGAACCAGGCGCTGCAGCCGCGTGAACGCGATTATTCTTACGTGGGTTCGTTTTATGCCTTCGCCATATGGATAGGGCTGGGGGTGATCCGTATTGCCGAGTTTATGCAGAAAAAGATCAACGCGCGTACGGCCAGTTTCGCGACCATCGGCCTTTGCCTGCTGGTAGCGCCGGTTTTGATGGCCAAACAGGAGTGGAAGGCGCATGACCGTTCAACCAAAATGACAGCACATGACATGGCTTACAACTACCTGGTGTCCTGCCCGAAAAATGCTATCCTGTTTACCGGGGCCGATAATGATACCTATTCGCTTTGGTACGACCAGGAGGTGGAAGGCATACGGCCCGATGTGCGGATCGTGATCAATACGCTGTTTAGCGGCGACTGGTATATCCGCCAGCATCAGCAGTTAAGAATGAATGAATCGGACCCGCTGCCGATCACCATGACCTATGATAAATATATGCAGGGTACGCGCGATTTTATCCCATACTCTGATGCCAAGCTGCCTGATTCGGTAGAACTGAAGGATGTTTTTGATTTTATCACCTCGGACGATGCACGCACTAAAGTCGAGTTGCAGGACGGCGAGATGGTGAACTATCTCCCAACCCGGAACTTTAAAATGAGCATCAATGCGGACGAGGTGGTGAAAAACGGCGTGGTTAAGCCTGAAGACAGGGGCCGGATAACCGACAGTATGCAATGGAAGTTTGATGGCAGTTTTATTGGTAAAGATAACCTGGCCCTGATAGACATTTTAGTCCATAATCATTGGAAAAGGCCGATCTGCTTTACCACGACGATGAGCAATAAGGACCTGAACGGCCTGGAACCTTACCTGTATAAAGAAGGTTTTGTTTATCACCTGATGCCGCTGAAGCCAGCAGCTGCCAACCCTCGTGAGGCCAAAATAAACAGCGCGGCGATGTATGATAACCTAGTGAACAAGTTCAAATACGGCAATTTCAAACATGCGAAAAACCTGGATGAGCAATCGAAAAACCTGTTTTACCCGCTGATAACGGCATCTTATCTGGAACTTACCCAAAGCCTGGTCAACGAAGGCAAAAACGACCTGGCGCTAAAAGCACTGCACAAATATGACCAGGAAATGCCAGACATTTATCCGTATGCCGGCATTGCGCAAAGTAAATACTGGCTCATCGACACCGCTTTCAGGCTGCATGATAAAACCACGGCCAATAAATATTCATCAAGCGCGGATGACTATCTGACCGATCAGCTCAATTACAACTATCACCTGCTGCAAAGCAGTCCGGGTGATGTGAACATACAGAATGTGCAATTCGAAGTATCGGCTTTAAGCAGCATCGCCAGTCTGAATAAGCAATATGATCAGCCGGAAATGGCTGCCAAGCTGCAGGCGCAGGCGGATGATTACATGAAGAAGTTTAAAGAGGTGATGAATAAACAGTGATAAATTGATGTCATCTCGAACGATAGAGAGAGATCTTAAACGATATGCATGGGCCGCTTGCTTAAGATTTCTCCTCGTTCCTCGTCGAAATGACATCGTATTTTAGTATGCGCAGTAAATAAACCATTACAAACCGCCTCACGCCATGCGCCTTGCGCAAACCCATTAATTTTTTATAATTTCGGTGCACATTTGTTAAAAGATGTTAACCAAAACTCTTTGTTGAAAAATTAAACGATAAAAAGCGGATATTTGCCCGCGCCAAAAACACACTAAAACACCTCATGCAATACAAAAAGATCAATAACCTGTTGGGCTGGCTTTGCTTCGTTATCGCCTCCATCGTTTATATCAGCACCCTAGAACCATCCGTAAGCTTCTGGGATTGCGGCGAGTTTATCTCCTGCGCATACCGTTTACAGGTATCGCACCAGCCCGGTTACCCGCTGTTTGCCATGATCGGCAAGTTCTTCTCGCTCTTTTCTATGGGCGACAAGACCAAAGTACCGTATTTTACCAATATGGGCTCGGCTATCGCCAGTGGTGCGACGATCATGTTCCTGTTCTGGACCATTACCGCGCTGGCTAAAAAGATGCTGTTAAGCAAAGGCGAGCAGCCGGATAGCGCTAAATTGATCATGATCTTTGGCGGGGGCCTTGTGGGCGCTTTGACCTTTACTTTTACCGATACCTTTTGGTTCTCGGCTGTTGAAACGATCGTATTCGCGCTTTCATCGCTATGTACGGCGGTGGTTTTCTGGGCGATACTCAAATGGGATGCGCATGCTGATGAGGAAGGCGCCGATAAGTGGATCATTTTTATCGGTTATGTGATCGGTTTATCTATCGGTATACACCTGTTGAATTTGCTTACCATACCTGCTGTTGTGCTGGTTTACTACTTCCGCAGGTACAAAAATATCAATACCCGCAGCGCCGTTATCGCTTTTATTATTAGCTTGTTTATCCTCGTTTTTGTTCAGTACGGCATTCGCGGTTATACCGTGCATATAGCAGCTTACTTCGATTTATTCTTTGTTAATTCCATCGGATTGGGCTTTGGTACAGGGGCGCTATTTTTCTTTTTGCTGCTCATCGCTATTATTATTTGGGGTATTTGGTGGAGTATTAAAAACAACAAGCCTGCCATGAACCTGGCTTTCCTTTGTGTCGCGTTTATCTATTTCGGCTACAGCTCATTCGCTTATATTCCTATCCGTGCAACCGCTGATCCCGACCTGGATAACTCGCACCCGGATAACGCCTTTACACTATATGGTTACCTGAATCGTATCCAATACGGCGAGACGCCGTTGCTGTTCGGTCCTTATTTTGACGCTAAACCCAAGTTGGATGAAGCGGGTAATCCTGTCCAGACCGAAGGAAGCATTATTTACCGCAAGGGTGAAAAACGGTACGAAAATGCGGGCCGGAGAATCAACACGGAGTACGATCACAATACTTTGCTGCCGCGTATGTACAATACCGAAAACAACGACGGTTCCTACCAGCAGGATGCACAGTTTTACCGTCAGTGGCTGCGCATGGGCGATAATGATTCACCCACCTTTGCCGACAATCTGAAATGGATGTTCAGCTGGCAAATGGGGCAGATGTATTTCAGGTATTTCATGTGGAATTTTGCAGGCCGCGTGAACCAGATGGATGGTCAGCAGCAAATGGGCGGAATACACGGGTATGCTGATGGCGACTGGACAACAGGCATCTTTGACGGCGCCAGGCATTTGCCAAAGGGCCTGATACATAAGGATGCCAAAACGCCTATTTTCGCCGCTAACGCTTACACGCCTTTGTATGCTTTACCGCTGATATTGGGTTTGGTGGGATTGATCTACCATTTTCAAAAAAACCAGCGGGATGCGTTGGTTGTCTTGCTGCTTTGGTTCTTTACAGGCCTGGCTATCGTGATCTATGTAAACCAGCCGAGTGTGCAGCCGCGCGAACGGGATTACTCCTACGTCGGTTCATTTTATGCCTTCGCGATATGGATAGGCATCGGGGCCATAGGGCTTGCCGATACGCTGAAAAACTATATTAATCCGAAAAATGCCGCATGGGTCGCTACGCTGGCCTGCCTGCTTTTACCTTTATTAGTCGCCAGTAAAGAATGGGGCGCGCACGATCGCTCAACCAAATTGACGCCGCATGATATGGCGTATAACTACCTGATATCCTGCCCGCCAAACGCTATTCTCTTTACGTATGGCGATAATGATACTTATTCGTTGTGGTACGACCAGGAAGTGGAAGGCATCAGGCCAGATGTGCGTATCGTTAACCTGAGTTTGTTCAGCGGCGATTGGTATATCCGGCAGATGCAGAAGAAGATGAACGAATCGGAGCCGCTGCCTATTACTATGCCGTATAGCAAATACCAGGAAGGGGTGAGGGATGCCATTCAATTTTACGATAAGAAGATACCGGGTTTTGTCGACGTAAAAGAAATTTTCGATTTTATTACCTCGGATGATAACGCAATGAAACTGCCGCTACAGAGCGGCGAGTTTATCAATTACCTGCCTACTAAAAACTTTAAGATACCGGTTAACCCGGCAGAGGTGGTTAAAGATGGTGTGATAAAGCCCGATCAGCAAAATTTGCTTGCCGATAGCATGCGATGGAAATATCCGTCGAACTTCGTGACCAAAGATAACCTGGCATTTATCGATATACTGGCACACAACAACTGGAAAAGGCCCATTTGCTTTACCATTACCGTGGGACAGGAAAACATGATGGGCATGCAGCAGTACCTGTACAAAGAAGGCTTCACCTATCACCTGATACCATTTAAACCCGATTCAGCCAACCGCGACCAATTGGGCAAGACCAACAACATGGTGATGTACAACAACATCATGACTAAGTTTAAATGGGGTAACTATAAAACAGCAAAATATCTTGATCCTGAATCAACCACGATGTTTTACCCGGTTATCCTGTCCACCATACTGGATATCACCCAAAACCTGACTGTCGCAGGCCGCAAAGACCTTGCGCTGAACGTGCTGCATAAGTACGACCAGGAGATGCCCGATATTTATCCGTTCATTGACGTTGCACGCAGTAAATACTACCTGGTGGCTAATGCCTATAACCTTGGCGATAAAGCTTACGGCAATAAGTATGTGGAGAGCATGGAGAAGTATATCACCGATCAACTCGAATACAATGCCAGCCTGCTGCCCGATCATACGGACAACCTGGACCTGCGCACGGTACAATTAGGCATGCAGTTATTGGGCGGCCTGGCTCAATTGACAAAGGAGAATAACCAGCCCGCGCTGGCAGACAGGTTATCGAAAGAAAACAAATTATACGAAGGCAAATTCGCCCCGATATTAGGAAAGCAATAAACTTCTTTTTAAAACGATGAAACTTTTAATAGCGATAGGTTTTGAACCTATCGCTATTTTATTTGGCACAATCTGAAAGGGGTTTGTAAAAACTATTGCTCAGTGTACGGCTTTTCCGCCCGTTTGGGATCGTAATGCAGGTTAGGGGTTAGCCAGTACAACAGGATCACCCTGGAGTACCTGTAATTTAAAGGCGAAAGCGCCAGTACCACCCCCAGCAGTACGCCTATATATAACCATGGCGACTCGGAACCCGTCAGCATGTAGGTGCCAACGGCCAGCGTGATCATTTCAGCTACGATCATGCCATAACTTACAAACATGGCCACATAAAAATATCCCGGCTCAATTTCGAACTGGAAATTGCAGTAAGGGCAATTGGCATATGCTTTTTGCCCCAAAAAGCCCAGGCTTGTGTTTTTGAACATATCGCCTTTTCGGCACTTAGGACATTTGGCATGCAAAGCGGCCTTAAATTCCGATATCGGTTTTGTTTCTTGTTGAGTATCCGGGGTTGCCATAGTATTATTTTTTTAAAGTGTTTTTTCTGAATTCTTCCGGTAACATGCCGGTATATTTCTTAAAGAATTTGGCGAAATAGGAATTATCGTTGAAATTGAGCCGGTAGCCTATCTCGGAGATATTCAGATCGAGATTGATAAGCAGCCTTTTGGCTTCCAGCAGTACCCGGTTGCGTATTACCTCCCCGGCGGAAGTGCCCAGCATATCATTGCATATCGCGTTCAAATGGTTGGGCGTAATGTATAGCAGTTGTGCATATTCTTTAGGCAGTCTTAGCGTTGCATAGTTTTTTTCGATCAATTGCCTGAAATTCTTTAACAGTGTATAGTTGTAGGTTGAATGTAGTGTTTTTTCTTTATCATATATTGTTCGGGCAAGCAATATAAATACCTGCAGAATAAGCGACCTGATCAGGTCAATACCCATGCGGTCCAAGGCTTCACTTTCAGCAACAATGTCTTCAAAAAGAGACCGTATTTTTGGCTGGAGCTCAGGGCTGACGTTGAACGCCGCATCATTACTATCGCCGCTAAAAAAAGGGAACTGTGCCAGGTAGTCGTTAGCAAGTAAAAAGGATCGGAAAAAATCTTCCGAAAAATGGATCACATAACCGTCGACCTCGCCTTCAAAATTCCATGAATGGACTTGCCCTGGTATCATAAAATAGATATGGTAGGGTATCACGTCAAACGTCCTGAAGTCGATGGCCTGCGTTCCGCCGCCTTGGGTGAATAACACCAAGTGGTAAAAAGTGTGTTTATGAGGAAAGTGAAGGTCTTTGTGTTTTTGGAGATAAATACCAAACCTGCTGATCAGTATATCGTCTTGCCGGAAGTCAGAAAGCTTGCATATATCGTAAACAGGTATAATGTTTTTCATTACAACACAAAGTTAAATGATAGAGGTTACAGCCGATAGTACTTATCGTAGTAGTTATGGTATTTTTTACTGATTGTGACAAAAAGCGTGGAGACGATATAAAAAATAATCCCCTGCCGGGAGGCAGGGGATATTAATGGTCCGTCTTACTCGCTAATTCGGACCAAACCTAAACCTTATCGAAGCAAAAATGCAAAATTTTTGTGAAGAAATAATGAAATTTTTTAAAAAAAAAGTATCTATAATTAGCTCACTTATTAACAATTAATAAATTACTTAATGAAAACACCGGATAGCCTGATTTTTGATATGGATGGTACGCTTTGGGATGCTGTGGACACCTACGCTGCATCGTGGAATATCGTTTTTAGGGAATTGGGGATAGACAAGACTATTGATCGCAACGAACTGGCAAAAATGGTAGGTTGGGAAGGCAAAAAAGTGCATGCGGCTATTATGCCTGATTTTGATGTCGAAAAACGGGAGGCGATCTACGCCAGGGTTGTTGAATTGAGGTACGAGCTATTACCGGAGAATGGTGGTGTTTTGTACGAGGGTGTAAAAGAAGGCCTGCAGCAGCTCGCAGGACGATATAAGCTCTACATTGTAAGCAACTGCGGCAAAGGTCTCATACGGCTGTTTATGGATTGGGCCGGTATCAATGAGCACATTATGGACGAAATAGCATACGGCACCAATTATATGCCCAAACATCACAATATCAGCTTGCTGATAGAACGGCATAACCTCCAAAGCCCGGTGTATGTGGGCGATACTGAAGGGGATGCCGAGCAAAGCCGGTTGGCTGGAATACCCTTTGTTTTTGTAAGTTATGGTTTCGGCGAAACAGATGACCACGACCTGCGATTCGACAGTTTTACAGATCTCAGGAAGTACTTTATGGAACTTGTCTGAATCACCGATTCAGACAAGTGGTAAGCTGAAAAAGAACGACGAACCTTTACCGGCCGTGCTTTTTACCCAAATCTTCCCTTTGTGGCGTTGTATGATCTCGTTTGAAAGGTATAAACCTATACCAAAGCCCGAAATATGGTTCTTATCATTATCATCGACGCGATAGAAGCGCTGGAATATTTTTTCGTGGTCTTTCGGCTTGATACCGATGCCCTCATCAGTTACTGATACTTCAACACAGTTGTGGTCGGCGACCTCAGCCTTAATGGTTACCGTACTGCCTTTCGGTGAATATTTGATTGCGTTGCTGATGAAATTGCTCACCACCTCACCTATTTTTTCCCTGTCGGCGTTCACATTGCAGACACCTATTGGGCTGAATGCAAGGGTATGCGTGCCGCTTATCATGCGGCTGTCGTTTATACACTCTTCTATCAATTTGTTGATATCGAAAACGGATCGCTTAAGCTGCAGTTTGCCGGGTTCAAGTCTTGAGAGGTCAAGGAAACTATGCACCAGAGCTATCATTTTGTTTACCTGGTTGATTGATTTTGAAAGGGCGGTTTTGATGAACGGATCAGACGCACCGGATAGCTTGGTTTCGAGTAATTGAATATATGCTTTAAGCGAAGTAAGCGGGGTTTTCAGTTCGTGGCTGGCCATGGCAATAAAATCGTTCTTCCTGATCTCATCGCGTTTGTTTTCCGTAACATCGACGATGGTGCCCAGCATACGGTAAGGCTCTTGTTTATCATTATACAATACAACACCCTTTACCCTGATCCAGTGCAGCGATTCGTCGGGCCAGAATATACGCGCTTCATAGGCGTAGTTACCGGTAACCAGCGCTTCGTGGTATGATTTGATGATGATATTTTGCATATCGTCGGGATGTACCTGGTTGCGGATAGAACTAAGGCTGATACTTGAATCAGGCGCATGGCCGAATATGGCCATCAGTTGCGGCGAAAAATTAAAATCGGTTTGCGGTATACTCAGGTCCCATATGGCCAGGCCCGTAGCCTCGGCGGCTAATAATAGCCGGTTTTCACTTTCTATGGCAACTTCTTTGGCTTTTACCTCGCCGGATATATCAACCACTGTATTGAGTATGTATTCCACTTTTTTGCCACCTCCGGGTATCGGTATGTTGGAGCACGACCAATAACGTTCTTCCGGCTGATGTGTCAGCGAGTTTAAAATATCATACCGGTATACGGCTACGTCTATCTTTTCGCCCGTTTGTATCACCTTTGTAAAAACCTTGCGGGCTGTATATTCGTCCGCAGGATTGTCTTTATCCTCCGGAAACGCATCAAAAAAGCTTTTACGGATAACATCCTCACGTTTTGCAGAAGTGACCATTAAATAATCATCGCTCACGGCGACAATAGTGAAGAGCGGCGCATCAGCTTTAACTAAGACCGAACCAGGCGATTTCTCAAAAAGGATCTTAAATAAGCCTCCGGTTAAATCATCCTTTGTAGAATCGATATCCATAGGTTATAAAAACGTGATCAAGGTAAAATTTTTTTGACAAAAAAGTAAAGGCAGTTTAGTGAATACACCTGGCACAACCTTTTGTTTTAATTATTCGTGGCCGATCATTTTGCACGTCAGCAGGCGATCTTTATATTTACGGCCTTCTGCTACCCTTCCATTAAGCCGTTCCCCCTCTGCATTAAGAAATTGAGATTGACAATAAAACAAAATTATTGTGGTGTTGTTGATTTTGCCTGAACAACAAAATATTAGCCGATACATTGATTTAATGTGAAAAGTATTCATAATGAGTAAGAGCAAAAAAGCAGGCAAACGTCCTCCCGCGGGTAGGCGACTGCAAAAAACCTTAACGGGTATTGCCGGGCTGGACGAAATAACGGCCGGCGGACTTCCCACAGGTCGCCCTACGCTAATATGCGGCGGTGCAGGCTGCGGAAAGACCCTGCTGTCGACCGAATTTATCGTAAAAGGGGCTACTCTGTTTAACGAACCCGGGGTATTTATGGCCTTTGAGGAGTCGGGTGCCGAACTGGCTATAAATGTGGCCTCGCTGGGGTTCGACCTTGAACAATTACAAAAGGCGAAGAAAATAAAAATTGACCACGTTCATATCGAGCGCAATGAAATAGAAGAAACCGGTGCCTACGACCTGGAAGGATTGTTTATCAGGCTCGGCTATGCTATCGATAGTATCGGGGCAAAACGTGTCGTGCTGGATACGATCGAAAATCTTTTTGGAGGACTATCCAATATCGGAATCCTGCGCGCAGAATTGCGCCGGCTTTTTCACTGGCTGAAAGAGAAGGGCGTAACGGCGATCATCACCGCTGAAAGTGGCGAAGGAAAATTGACCAGGCAAGGGCTGGAAGAATATGTGTCAGACTGCGTGATCATGCTTGATCATCGCGTGATCGACCAGGTATCGACCAGGCGTTTGAGGATTGTTAAGTACAGGGGATCGGTACACGGTACCAACGAATATCCTTTCCTGATAGATGAGGACGGCCTTTCGGTGTTGCCGATAACCTCGTTAAACCTGGCCAAGCATGTTACCATGGAAAGAGTGTCCACAGGTATTCCCGCATTGGATAAAATGATGGGAGGTAAAGGTTTTTACCGTGGTGGCAGCATCCTCGTTTCCGGAACAGCCGGTACCGGTAAAACCAGTATTGCGGCTTACTTCGCCAATCAAACCTGTGCCGAAGGGAAAAGGTGCATATACTTTGCCTTTGAAGAATCGCCAAGGCAGATCGTGCGCAATATGAGATCTATCGGCCTTGACCTCGAAAAATATATAAAAAATGACTTGCTGCAGTTTCACGCTTCACGGCCAACGCTCCACGGCCTCGAAATGCACCTGGTATCCATATATAAACTCATAAAACAGTTTAAGCCCAGCACGGTCATACTTGATCCCATTACAAACCTGGTTACGGTTGGTTTAATGAGCGACGTAAAGGCTATGCTGATCAGGCTGATAGATTTTCTGCAGGACGAGCAGATAACAGTCATGTTTACCGCGCTTACCTTAAATTCGGTGGTGAGCGAACAAACTGATGAGGGCGTCTCATCATTGGTGGATACATGGCTTTTGGTTA
>Ga0207667_10006809_pt1 | contig 13807 bp, 13 predicted proteins | sample KBSCornC52_FD_184301 | JGI IMG/M metagenome (GOLD analysis project Ga0207667, IMG submission 184301) | Corn rhizosphere microbial communities from Kellogg Biological Station, Michigan, USA - KBS Corn C5-2 (SPAdes) (version 2) | ecosystem: Host-associated > Plants > Roots > Rhizosphere > Soil ...
TTCCCGCGAAAGCGGACAGGGCGAGTCGTCATTCCCGCGAAAGCGGACCGGGCAAGTCGTCATTCCCGCGAAAGCGGACCGGGCGAGTCGTCATTCCCGCGAAAGCGGACCGGGCAAGTCGTCATTCCCGCGAAAGCGGACCGGGCAAGTCGTCATTCCCGCGAAAGCGGACCGGGCAAGTCGTCATTCCCGCGAAAGCGGGAATCCATGTTATCGGTTTCTGGATGCCATGATAGCAGGAAGCTGATCGGCAGCAGATGGATTCCCGCTTTCGCGGGAATGACGGATGGGCTGGGGACGGAGTAGGGACGGAGTAGGGACGGAGTCCGTCCCTACTCCGTCCCTTATTCGTTCACGACGTGAAGATCCATCTCCTGACTTCCGCGAGCGTCGGCCGTTTTCCATACATGAGCAATCCAACGCGATAGATCCGCCCCGCCAGCCAGATCGCGCCGAGGCAGCTCAGGACAAGAATCGCTAGACTCGCGACTACCTGAATTGTCGGGACGTTCGTGATCGCCATTCGTATCGGCAGAATGATCGGCGACGAGAACGGCAGCATCGACATCGTGACTGCGAGCGTGCTGGTTGGATTCTGAACCGTGGGCGAGATCAGCACCGCGGTCAGGACGAGCAGCAGTACCACGGGGAACGCTGCCTGCCGCGCGTCCTGTTCGCTGCCGACCGTCGCGCCGACGGCGGCGTACAGTGCGCCGTAGAAGAGGAGGCCGAGCAGAAAGAGGACGAGCACGAGGACCACCCAGCTCCATGGCGTCGCGACGAGCGCCGCAAGCATGTCGTTCGAGCCGAATCCTCCGGCCGCGCCTGCAGCCTGTGCCTTGGCGATCGCCGGCGCACCGAACAGCATCGTGCGCGCGGAGATGAGCAGGACCGTGCCACCGACCCAGACGATCTGCTGCGTGAGACCGACCGCCGTCACGCCGATCACCTTGCCGGCCAGCAGGGTTTCCGGCTTGACGCTCGAAATGACGATCTCGGACACGCGTGACATTTTTTCCTCGATCACGCCGCTCAGCATGTTCTGCCCGTAGATGATGATCGACATGTACAGGAAGAACGCGACGATCGTGGCGATGATCGCCTTCGCCGGAGTCGTGACGTCCCGTCCGGAATCGTTGATCGAGGCCGCCTGAATCGTGGGAATTGGCGCTGACACGACGCTGTCGATCGAGGATGCCGACAGCCCCCCTCGCTCGAGACGCAGGGCGATCAATCCGGAACGAACCGAATTTGCGATGGTGAGGCGATCGCTCTTGGAATCCGCCTGCCGCCCGGCATACCCGGCAGTGTCGCCCCGCAAAGTCGCTGAATCGAGGACGACGAATCCGTTGGCGAGCCGACGCGCGACTTCGGACGTCGCGTTGTCGCGCGCGTGCGCAAGCGAATCCGGGGATACTATCCGGACGTCTGCCGTAGTCGCGTCTTCGGATGTGCTGCGCAGCACCGCGAGCGAGCGCGCGACGTACTTGCCGAGCCCCTGTTGCGTCGCGTCGATGATCAGAACGCGTGGCGCAACTGATTTCGCGTCCTTGGTCATGAGCAGCAACGGCAGAAATGCGATCGCCGCGAACAGCAAGGGCGCGAATATCGTTGATATCATGAACCATCGTGTGCGCACGCGTTCGATGTATTCGCGCCGCACGATCGCCCAGAGTTTCGATGCCGTATCAGCCATGTCCGCGCATTCCCGGCTCGACGCCTGTTGCACCAACGCGTTGCAGGAAGATGTCGTACAGAGACGGCTGCACCATCACTGTCTTCTCGACCGGTGGTCCGCCGTATTGGGTCTTCACATCGGCGAGCGTTCCGTCGAGCACCTTCTCACCGTGTGCGATGATGCATACGGAATCGCACATCGATTCCGCGTTCTCGATGATGTGAGTGCTGAAGATCACCGTCTTGCCGCGACTCCTGAGATCCATCACCGAATCCTTGAGTGCCTGTGCATTCACGGGATCGAGTCCGCTGAACGGCTCGTCCAGGATCATGAGATCGGGATCATGCAGCAGTGCGCCGATGAACTGCGCCTTCTGCTGCATGCCGCGCGACAGCTCCTCGATCTTGGCCGATCCCCAGTCGCGCTCGTCCGTGCGGAGCGACAGCTTGTCCAGCCACCAGTCGATGCGTCGATCCGCGTCGTGTGCGTGAACTCCCTTGAGCGCGGCGAGGAACTTGAGCACGTCGCGCACCTTCATCTTGCGATACAGGCCGCGCTCTTCGGGGAGGTATCCGATACGATCGGAAATTCCCGCCGACGTGGCCGGAACTCCCAGGACATTGATGGTCCCGGAATCCGGCTCGATGATGTTGAGGACCATTCTGATGGTCGTCGTCTTGCCCGCACCGTTGGGGCCGAGCAGCCCGTAGACCGCGCCGGTCGGGACCGACAGGGAGAGATCGCGCACGGCGACGTGTCCCGAGTACTGCTTGTTCACGTGGCTTGCTTCGATTGCGTTCTGGGTCATTGTCGCCAAATATAGGCTCGAACGTCATGCACCGCAGTCGGCGGGGGGCGGGGGACGGGGGGTGCGGGAGTGACTGCGGGATGCAGAGCGGGTGGCCGGTGCTTTGCGATTTGCGGGACGCGTCCGACGCAAACTTCGACCGCCGCAACGATCGAGGGGCCAGGCTCTAAAGCCCGGCCCCTCGATGGTCGAATCGAACTCCGACCCTCCAGTTCGTTCACGACCGGAGGCGCGCAGCGATGCGGCCGCGTCCTGCGGCCGCATCGCCTGTCACTTGTTGCCGTTCGTAGCTACCGTCCGCTCGCCAACGGTGAGCACCCCATGCATGCCGAGCAGCTCGTGAGGATCGCAGACGAAATTGTACTTGCCGGCCGCGAAACGATCGTCGATGACGACGTCGTATGTCTGACCCTTGTTCGTGAGATACGGGCCGACCGTGATGCTGCCGAGCTTGGTGCCGCCCGGGTGACTCGTGAAGTGAACGTCATGCGGGACCGCTTCCTCATCGATGAAGCGCACGGTGTCGCCGCGCACCGCGTTGATGCTCGACGGTTCGAAGGTGTAGGGTGTGCTGCCCGGCTTCACCACAAGCTTGACGATAATTACGTGAGCGTTGTCCGACGTAGCGCTCTGAGCAACTGCTGCAGGCGCCGTGGCAAACAGTGCTGCCACGGATGCTACGATCAGAAATGGTGTGTGAGACATGGTCCGTTCCCTCGGATTACGTGTGAGCATTGCAGCACTGGCTGTCCGTGCATCTGAACGTTACGTCTCGCGACACCGCGCGCCCATCGGAGTTTGCCTGAATTTTTGTAGGGCAAACCACTCGCGTGATGCACGTTAAGAATACGTAAAGTCACGATGTGTCAGCGTTTCCTTTACGTCCTCGTAGGTGAACGGGGAAGCGACTATTCCATATGCAACATCGGGCAAAGTTTGTCATTGCGGACGCGCACTGACAGCCGTACTGTTAGCAATCTCTCAAGGGAGCCTTACCCATGACCGGCGTGCGCTTGCTTGAAACGTTTTCGTATAGTCACCGACGTTCATCGCATTGCTGCGTGTACTTCATGCGCGTTGCAGTGTCCCTCACCATGGGCGGCACGCCGTTCGCATCCGCGTCGGCACGAACAGTGTCGACACGCTCACATGGCGTCGACGTCGTACCTGGAATGAGCGTAACGCGGATCGTTGCACCGCGCGGTTTTTTCGCAGCGCTCGACAAGGCTGGGGGTGCAGCCTTCGCTCACACATCGACGATGGTGCCGAGCTTCTCGCGTCAGACAAAGCTTGCCTGCAGCGCGTGTCATTATGCGTTCCCGCAGCTCACACCATTCGGAAGGCAGTTCAAGCTCAACGGCTACACACTGACGGGTCTCTCCACCATTGGGGAGCCCGCCGACACGTCGGGTGGATTGAAGCTTGCGCCGATTCCGCCGGTCGCTGCAATGGTGGTGGCGTCCGTGACCCGCACGAACACGGCGCAGCCCGGCGCGCAGAACAACACGGCGGCATTCCCGGACCAGGCGAGCATATTCGTCGCCGGTCAACTGACTGCCAACCTCGGCGCATTCACGCAGTTCACCTATGCGTCTCCTGACGGCTCGTTCGGTATCGACAATGTCGATATCCGCTACGCGCGTCATGAGACGATGGGAAATCGGGATGTGCTTCTCGGTCTGACCCTGCACAACAATCCCACGGTCCAGGATGTCTGGAACACGACTCCGGCGTGGAGCTATCCATTCATGTCCTCCTCGGTGGCGCCATCGCCGATGGCGAGTACTCTCATCGATGGAGCCCTCGCGCAACAGGTGGTCGGATTGGGCGTGTACTCGCTGTTCGACAACATGCTGTACGCCGAAGCGACCGCCTATCGCTCCGCGCCGCAGGGCGGCGCGATGCCCCTCGACTCGACCGCCTCGAATACGACGAGCGGAGTGGTGCCCTACTGGCGACTCGCACTGCAGCACCAGTCTGGCCCGACTTACATGATGCTTGGTACGTATGGCTTTGCTGCGAATCTCTATCCGCAGGGCGTCACCGGGCCGACCAATCGGTATACGGACATCGGGGTGGATGCGCAGGTGGAGCACGGCATCGGCACGACGATGCTCATCGGCCGGGCGTCGTACATCCATGAGCGGCAACGGCTCGACGCGTTTCTCGCCAATGGTGCGCAGGGAGCAGAGGAATTGAAGCCGACACTCGCAACGCTGCGCGCGAACGTGAGCGTGTTCGCCAATCAGCGTTACGGAGCTACGGTCGGGTTCTTCCAGACCACAGGTACGAGAGATACTCTTCTCTTCGCTCCCGCTGCGTTCAGCGGCAGCCGCACCGGCAGCCCCAATACGACAGGCGAGACTGCGGAGCTGATCTATAATGCCTGGGAGAACACGCGGGTGGGTGTGCAGTACGTGTACTACAGCAAGTTCAACGGTGCGTCTACCGCTTACGATATCGCTGGCGGTCGGAGGGCGTCGGACAACAACACCCTCTACCTGTACACGTGGCTGGCGTTCTGATCCTGGCCTTCCAGTACCGTCGTTGTACGGTGTATCTCGAGCTCGGGCGGTGCCGGTAACGGCACCGCCTTTGCTAAAGATGTCGCCGCCAGCTATCTATATCGCGAACGCGGCGAAAGTATGCCCCTAAAACGCGAAGGCTGAGAATGAGCTGGCAATACCTGCACACACTGGTCAATCACTTTCCCATCGTACTGACTGTGATTGGCGCGCTGGCTGTTCTGGCTGCGGCGATGGTGCCGCGAAGAGCTACGTGGGTCTATGCGCTATCGACGCTCACTCTGGCCGGCGTGACGATCTACCCGGCGTGGTGGAGCGGTGGCAGGGCGCGTCACGCGGTGCAGAACGCATGGTACATCGAGCGCGGCGCGATCCAGGCACATTCGGCGGCGGCCGACATAACCCTGTGGATCGTTGGCGTACTCGGCCTGTTCGCACTGCTGGCGTTGATAACGATGATCCGGACGCGCGAAGCCGTATCACCGGCGCGCGCGCTTCGCGTAATCGTGGGACTCGGTGCTCTCATCTCCGTCTGCGCCGTTTCATACACAGGCTACCTCGGTGGCAAGATCGTCGTAGAGTCTCCGATCCTCGCCAGTCCGACACCGCCGGTGATCACGGTGCCCGTTCCGTCCACCACTCCGGCGCCACCAATCACGCCCGCATCACCGACGCCCCGGCCTGCGACCCCGGATTCGGCGCACCCCACTGTGAATCCGAAGCCGCAAGCGACATCCGCGCCGCAACCGCACGCGCCGTAACACGCCAGTGCGCACCCGGACGTCCAGAGTAACGATCGCGCACGTCAGCGCGTGGGCACTGGGTGCGATGTTGCTGCTGTTTCTTGCCGTCCCCATAATACTTCTCGTCGTACTGGGTGGTGCAGGGATTGGAGGCGCGCTGCGCGATCACGACATGATTGCGGCTCTGGAAACAACCTTCGTAACGGCGACCATAGCGACATTTCTCGCGGCCTTGTGCGGGTCTCCGATCGCGTACGCGTTGTCGCGGGCGAAATTCCGCGGACGCGCACTGATCGCTGCGATAGTCGATCTCCCGCTGTTGATCCCGCATCCGGTGGCGGGAATCGCGATCCTGCTGCTGGTCAGTCGGGATACGGCGTTCGGTAGCACGCTGCTGGATATGGGGTTGCGCGTGGTCGGTACTCCGGCGGGTATCGTTGCGGCGATGCTATTCGTCTCCGCGCCGCTGTACGTGAGCGCAGCGCGCGAAGCGTTCGCACGAGTGGACAGGCGCTACGAGTTCGTCGCGCGGACGCTTGGCGATACGTCGTGGTCTGCGTTCCGCAGGGTAACGTTCCCCATGGCGCGTCGCGGCCTGGCGTCGGCGGCGATCGTGACCTGGGCGCGCGCCGTGAGTGAATTCGGAGCAGTCGTCGTGCTGGCATACAACCCGAAGGTTGTAAGCGTGCTGAGCTACGATCGGTTCACGACCGGTGGATTGCGCGACGCACTGCCGATCGCGGCGACGCTTGTCGTGGTTTCGATAGTGCCACTCCTGGCGCTGCGCGCGTTGCGATACGACCGAAGCAACGAGGCGGTGTGATGATCGAGTGCCGCAACGTCAGTGTACGCGTTGGAAATTTCGGATTACATGATGTCTCGTTTGTTATTCCGACTGGCGCGCATGCCGTGCTCAGTGGGCCGACAGCATCGGGAAAGACTACACTGTTGGAATTGATCGCAGGTGCAATAATGCCGACGGCCGGCAGGATAATGGCGAACGGTACGGACGTGACGTTCATGCCACCTGAGGTGCGCCGTGTGGGACTGGTCCCGCAGCACGGATACCTGTTCCCGCACCTCAACGTGCGGCGGAACATCGAATACGGCACCGCCGGCAAGAGCTCGGCTGACGATCTCTCTCGGGGATTCGGAATCGAGCATCTCCTAGATCGCCCGGTTGCATCATTGAGTGGTGGTGAGCGTCAACTGGTTGCGCTCTGCCGCGCACTGAGCCCACGTCCAGCGGTCCTCCTATTGGACGAGTCCTTTTCCGCACTCGACGTTGCACTACGCTCCAAAGCTCTACGAGAATTGGCAATCCTGCAAGGCGACCGGGAGTTTACCGTGCTTCATGTCACCCATCTGGAAAGCGATACGAGCGTCGCGGCTGCTCGATTGGAAATGCGGGATGGTACTCTACAACAAGTTCGGTCTTTGTAGTCTTCGAGACCATGCGCTTCACTAGGCTACCATTATTCTGATTGTTCGTGTGGCCGCAAAATCCCCTAGAGTAGCCGCCAACCGGCCGCGTTCTGCAATTGACAGGTGCTTGGCATCCGTTGGCCACATTGCGGCTAGCACAAAAGCTTAGCCGTCTCACGTTTACGATCGCCGTAATGAACGTCTCCAGATTACTCGCCCGCCGGATTCATCGTTTGCAGAGGAAGTGGCTATGAACGGACGTAACATTGGCGTTTGGAAATCAGTCGAAAGAATGACAGGACGCGGAACTCTTGTGGCAATAACGATAGCGTCGCTTGGAGCGTGCGAGCGTAACATATCGCCGACTGGCGTTGTAAACTCACCAGCTCCACATGCGACCATTGTGACCCCGGCAGTTGCCGATCCGCTCATGGGCGACCTTTCCCCAATAGCGCGTCACATTTCCGCAGCACTGCGTGACTCCGCAATTCGACATGAACTCGCGACGGCAATGAAGAATCGTTTAGGTAGCCACATGGGCTTCGACCTACAGGATTGTAACGATGGCGGCACGACCACCCGCTTGCTACGTGCGGGCGAAGTGTACGGTGCCGGTGCGGCCAGTAGCATTTGCTCCCAAATTGGAGCGCATGGCGGTCTAATGTTGTATATGGCGCCTAGCCGTTTGGCTGTCTGGAATCCACGAGTGAGTCCCGTTGTGACGGCGCTTGTTGCGCCAAGTAAACCGATTCGCGATAGGGTGATAGCATATCGATCGCCGGATCGAACGATCGATATCGCCGATCCAAAATTTGTCGGTCCGATTTTAGTTGTACTTCCCTACAAGGATTCGAAGCGCGTGGCTCAAGCCCCCGCCCCGCGTATGTCAACGACAGTCGTATTTGGCCCAACCGTACTTCCTCAACGGGGCGTGAAAGGATCGTCATCCACTCCTGCAAATGTTGTGGTGCCGCTTCCCTAGCAGACGATTCAATGTCCCGCCTTGGGCCCGCGAAGTCGAGCGAGCGAAACACGTCTGTCGACGCTTCACCCTTTCCGACTCGAGCAATGCAACTCTCTGCCACCAACCAAATGCGAGCCTTTAGCACAGATAGATATGACATGAAGATCAATCTCCGCCGTCGTACATTACGGAGGATGTTCATAGTCTGCATTATGTTCTTGTCGGCGAGTAGTGATGCTCAAACTCCCGTGACGCCGCAACGTCTGCAAGACATCGTGCGATTTAACGCACCTATGATCATAGGGGAGGTCAGGCTTGTTACGGATCCGTTCTATCGAAACCCCTATCATTGGCGGATCACTGACCATGCAATGCCCGTTGACTTTGACGGAGACGTGAACGCGGCGAACAACGATGCCAATGCCGATCGTGGTGACCTGATGCCTGTGAATCACACAGCAACGGTGTATTATTCCGTAACCGAGACTGGGTCAGGCGACACGGACGGGTTCTTCTATATTGGATATTACTGGTACCATCCCCGTGACGGTGGTTCAAATATCGACGGATTTCATCTTGGTGGCCATCCAAACGATCTCGAAGGGATCTTGTTGATCGTACAGAAGTCGGCTCTTGATCCGTACGGACAGCCCATTCTTGCACTCACGCAGGCGCACGGCGCGTTGATTCCATTCTTCGTGCCAGGACAGGTCGATGCAGGGCATTTACTAACGATGACCGACGGAGTTGCCGCTTGGGGCGGACAAGTCGAGTTTTGGCCAGACAACGCGTTCAATCGGGCTCGACCTATTGTCGCAGTGCGCGCTGGTACTCACGGGTCTTACATGGCGCAGGACTGTTCGCCAACTACGAATAGCTTTTTTTACGACGGGTATGGAGCAGACGTCGCAAGTGTAGCTAGCGGACAAGGATTTGTAAGTTGCATCCACGGTGCCGATGGCGGAGCCATTATCTATAGGCCGGCGACAGCAGACTATTATGCGGACCAAGTTCCGGACGATCAATATTCTGGGACGGCGAACTACGCACTTGTCGATCTTGCGCAGAGTCCGATGTGGCAACTGCGCGGAGTTCAAGGCTCAATCTTTTATGGAACCTCTCTTCCCCTCGGGTTCACGGACCTTGCTGGCCTAGACAATTTTAACGCGCCTGCAGGGACGAGTGACTTCGCGAATTCACCGTGGCAATGGCTCGGCGGTCCCGGTGATGCTGGCGGTCCTCCCGGGAATAATGGGTATTGGTACAGCTTCGCCATGGACGGTACGTCGACCGTGCACGTCGAGCCTGGTCAGTGGTCACGTCTCGGTGGTTACGGTGAAATTGTTGTAAACCCCTCCGAAGCGGCGTGGGAGGAGTTTCAGAATTACTCTGGCCCTCAAGGCGATGCGCGCGCGAGTTTTCTGAACAAACCGGTCCGTTTCAATGCCTATCGCGGGATTGCCGATGGAGTTGTACCGCTTAACGTGAGTATTGACGGACCAGGTATCCTCGATCAGAACTCAACGGGTGTCTATGCGGCGGTAGTCAACGCTGGTACACCACCTTATACGTATCAGTGGAGCGGGCTGGTCAGCGGATCCGATGCGTCAACCCAAGTAACGATGAACGCGCCGGGCGATCTCTTTCTTGATGTGTGGGACGCGAACGGCCAGCATGTCGCATTAAGCACCTACGTAAATATGTCGTGCAGTGGTGGGTTTGTCTGTTGAATTAGCACGCATACGCCATGGAGAATGATCATGAAGACCGTATGGATTGCTGCTATCGCAGCGACATGTTTATTGGGCACAGCAGCCTTCGCACAGTCGGATTCCTCGCGTCACATGCAACAGCAAACCATTCTTGGCGTAGGCGCCCTCGTGCGGATCGATGACGGGCATGTGCTCACGACCGGAACACTTGTGCATCCATTCACGCTCACCCACGCTGACACGGTCGTCCTTGTTCGGTGTAACACTTGCACTAGAGAGCGCATCCCGGGAAACACACTTCAGTCGATTGCTGTAGGAACCGGAGCATCGCGCGCCACGCACGTTGCGTACGGTATCGCTGGTGGCATTGTCGCCGGCGTGTCGGCCGGAGTTTTGCTGGGGGCTCATTCCTGGTACGGACCGAGCGGGGGTGATCGTGGAGCCGCCGTGGGAATCGGTGCCGTGCTCGGTGCGGGCGCCGGGGCACTCATCGGCGCGGCGCTGCCACAGTCGCTTCACTGGATCTCGCTCGGCCTCCACTGATATTCGTCGCGCCATAGGTGCGTTCGAAGGTCCTACCGCAACCTGACCTCGCGCGATATCCGGGTCCGGTGCGCATCATCCCCACCGACCGCAACCGATACCTGATACGTTCCCGCCGGTAGCTGCGCCAGATCCAGCACGACCGAGTGCGAAGCGACCCCGGTGCTCGCGTACGTATCGTGCCACTTTACCGCGAGCGGAGAGTCGCGCCGCGTAATGTGAAGAGCCTGGCCGAGCCATCTAAGCACACCGCCATCGGTACGGGTAACCGTTACGAGCACGGATGACGAATCCGACGACGAATCCGATGGCGACGCCGATGACGAATCCGGAGCGGCAACGTGCTGTGAATCCGCATCGGCAGTCGATGCGCGAGCTCCGGTCGCTGAATCCGGTTTTGTCACGCCATACTCTTCCCAGTACAGTCCCAGTCGTCGCGCTCCGTGCAGGTCAGTCGATGTGAGAGCGTGCGCCAGCGCATCGTCCAGCGATTCGACAGTCGCGCTGGTATCGGCGGCGAACAGCAGCAGGGTCGAGAGATCCGGCGCGCCTGTGACATGATGCGGCGGCGCCAGCCATACTCGCGCTCGGGCATCGCGCAGCCGCACGGGATCGAACGCCTCCATCGCAACCATCTCCCCTTTCCACCTGCTGCGTGCGCGACGCACATGACCGTGATGCGCGCCCGTTCCGCTCGTATCACCCGGAGTGCCCGATACACCGAGCACGGCGCGCCCCAGTGTCGTGTCGGCATAGACGGCGACCACGAGCGCTGAATCGCCGCGTTTCATCATCGCGAATTGTGCGTCGAGCGGCGCCAGCGTGTCGATGTACGGCGGCGCATAGAGTTCCCTCGCGACCGGTGCGTAGGCGTCCCAGTGTGCGCTGTCTCCCTCCATTTCCGCGGCGAAGTGAAAACTCGGAAGCCGGTCGTGGCCAATTGGAGTCTGGAATGTCGTGTATGGTCCCGGCCACGCAACACTGTACCAGAGCGGCTCGCCATATCTGATGAGCATCTCCCGCAAATCATCACCCCACGGCAGTCCGTACGCGTTCGCGGCGGTCTCGGAGAGGTCGGCGAGCAGCACGCGCGAGAAATGCTCGGTTCGCCGGTCGTTCCCGAGGACCGCGAACGAAGGCTTCGCCAGATCCCAGAAGCGCTGTTCCACGGAATCACGCTGTCCGCACGGCAAAGCATCGTAATTCGCGCGCTCGTCGTCGTCGAGCAGCACCGAAATGTCGTTCCACCTGCAGCGTTCATCCGCCGGCATCTTCGCAAGCGCGCTGTCGAATGCCGCAGCCGCATCGCCGTATCGCTCCGACGCGTGAAGTGCGTAGCCGAGCAGCGCTTTGCAATACCAGCGCGGCGGCGCGCACGACCGCGCGACCGACACCGCAGCCGAATCCTCGCCGGCTTCGATCATGTACCGCACGCGCTCTCCCGCGATCCAGTCGTCGCCAGGCGAGACGGCGTTGAGTCTGGCGAGCGTTGCGATGAGTGACTGCCGGGCTCTCACAACCGAGCGTGTCTCGGGACGCGGACTCTCCGAGCCGTCCTCGCGCCAGTGGCACATGCGACCGATCAGGGTCTCGCATGGATGGCTGTCCGGTTGTCCCGTACGCGGGAGCGACTCGCGCCGGCCACGCTCGAAGCGGCTCTGCGCCGAATGTGCTTCGCTCAGTACACGAAGAGAGTCTCCGCGCTGCAGTTGCGACTGCGCGGTTGCCGGGACAATGAGACAGCAGACACTGAGAACCCATCGAGTGCCAGGCATCGTCGCATCCTAGAGCCGGTTGAGCTTCTCCAGTCCTGTAGAAGGCGCCCAGGGAAGCAGCTCGTACTGCGCCATCCCCTTCTTCACGTAAGGATCGTTGTCGCGAATCGCATCCAGTGCTTCGTTCACTGACTCGTCCGGCACGCGCAACAGCAACGCTCCGCCGCTGCGTGGATCCAGTGGTCCTGATGCAAGCAATGTTCCGCTGTCGTACAACGTGCGCAGATACGCGCGGTGCTCGTCGGTCACAGTCAGCACCTCATCCAGTGGCCGGCGATACCGGATGATCGCGATCGCGTACATCAGCCTTCTTCCCCGTCGGTCTCGCCGCGTTGCGACGCAGCACTGGCCAGACCCCTCTCCAGTGCATTCCACGCCAGCAGCGCACACTTGACCCGTGCAGGAAAGCGCGCGACGCCGGCGAGCGCCCTGGCCCTGCCGAGCGTCGCATCCGCTGCTGCGTCGGCATCGCCCATCACCATCGCGCGAAAACGCTCGCCGATCTGGCCGATCTCGCTGGCACGCTTGCCCTTGACCATCTCCGTCATCATGCTCGTGGAAGCCTGCGAGATGGAGCATCCGCGGCCCGTGAACCGGACATCGGCAACCTCGTCGCCGTTCATCTCCAGCTCGAGCGTGATCTCGTCGCCGCAGAGCGGGTTCCGCATTGGAACCGAGATGCTCGCGTGCTCCAGCGTACCCTTGTTACGGGGACGTCGATAGTGATCCAGGATGATGTCCTGATAAAGCGCCGTCAGCGATGCGTCTGCCATTCCACCTCAAATATACTCGGCGCTCTTCCAGCCATCCGACGACGCCGGCAGGCGCTCGCACGTAAGGAAAGGCATCACAAAATTCTTTCAGGCGCGTGGCGGCAGCACCGTTCGAGCCACACATTTCCTGCGACTGTTCACCCGACAACACCATGCGAATCGCCCAGTTGAAACCTCGCACCAGTACCAGTCACGCCACCCGCACCAGCGTCAGCTCGCGAAACGAGCGATTTACAATGTTGGCGGCGATTCCGATTCTCTTTGCGGTGATGCTCTCCTCTCCGGCGACTTCCCGAGCGTCCACAGCGGGCCGAGCGCGCATTGCGCGCTCCATGCGACAACGCTCCGATACCGGCGAAACGGCGAGCCTCACCGGCACTGTGTACGATAGCGTAACCAACACTCCGCTGGCGGAAGCTCAGGTGCAGCTCGTGGATGTCGATCACCGCACGAGAGCGTACACCGTGCGCTCCGACTCGCTCGGGCGATATCGCATTCCAGCGATGCTGCCAGGCCGCTACACAGCCGGCTTCTTCCACCCATCCGTCGACGCGCTCGGCATCGAGCCCCCGCTCAGATCGGCGACGATTCACGCCGGCGCCAACGTGCTCGAACTGGTGATTCCGGGCCCCGCACGAATCATGGCGGCGGTGTGCGGTGAGCCGCCAGCGAGTGACTCGTCCGGCGCGATCGCCGGTGTCGTGCGAGACGCTGCGTCCGGCCTGCCAATCGGCAACGCCAAGGTCGTCGTCACGTGGCGCGAAATAGTGATCGACAAACGCGGTCTCGTTTCAGAGACGCGACGAGTGCCCGTGCAAACGGGAGAGGATGGCGGTTATCGCATATGCAAGCTGCCCGGCG
>Ga0207667_10006812_pt1 | contig 13804 bp, 21 predicted proteins | sample KBSCornC52_FD_184301 | JGI IMG/M metagenome (GOLD analysis project Ga0207667, IMG submission 184301) | Corn rhizosphere microbial communities from Kellogg Biological Station, Michigan, USA - KBS Corn C5-2 (SPAdes) (version 2) | ecosystem: Host-associated > Plants > Roots > Rhizosphere > Soil ...
CGCAGGAAGAGGTGAGCGGGTGGAAGCCGGCGCTCCAAGTTCTGGCCGAGGACTTGGACGAGCGGCCCGAGCCTATCGCCCAAGAGGTCGCGCACCATCTGCGCACTCTTTTGCGCTCCGCCCCCACCCAGCCCCCGCCTAGCAATCCCTACGAGGAGCTGGTTGAGGCGGCGAAGGAGTATCAGGAGGCTTTGAAGAACGAATACAACCTGGAAGGCCTCATTGGGATTGATAGGGCTCAAGTCGCCCTGTGCGAGGCCGCCGAGAACCTACAGACGAAGGACGGGGAGTGATGGGCATCTTTCCTCGCTACATGACCGGCGATGACGTCAAGAAGCTTCTCCGCGAGTTGGCCGAAAGCATCCAGCGCGAGTACGCCGACGATCTTCCGATCGCTAGGCTCACCGCCAACCAAATCGCCACTGCGCTGCGTGAAACGGCGAAGGAGCTTTAGCCATGACCGCCCCCACCAATCCAAAGGAAGCGCTTGAGCGGTTGAAGGCCAGCGATCAGCCTACGGATGCGCCTTGCCACGCTGACGTCCTGCTTGAAATGGCCAACCGTGGCCCGCTGAATGCCGGCCCCAAATCTCGGGAGGAACCCCTTGAATAACCCCTCCCCAATCCACCTACAAGAACAGCAAGACCACAGCCCTTGTCCGATGAAGCCCGCTCACCTCTGGCGGCCAGATATCACAGGCCGTTGGTTGTGCTGCCGCTGGTGTCACAGTTTCAAGCGACTGGAGGGCGGCAATGGTTAGCCTTTACAAACGCGCCACGCCGTCTCAGACTCGCATTCTTCGGGCTGTGGAAGGCGCGATCAAGAACACCTGCCACGCTCACCCCGACTTGCAGATTTCGGCTCGCGCTGCACGCAGCATTTCCAAACGAGCCGCCGGTACATTGTCCGCCCAATGGGTGGACGTGTTGGCGTTGCGCGAGAGCGTATCGTCAGATGACGGCGCAACGGCCATCCGGGTATCCGAGCGCCGACAGTCGCCTCACCATGGCATGGCGACTGAGCGCGGGACGTCTCAACACTCAAGGCGTCCCGCGCTACGCCATCTTCGTTCCAAGCTCGCCTACCGCATGAAGCAGATCAAACGCGACGAGCACCCCGAATACGTCCGGGCCATGATCGACGTCCTCAAGCTGATTTCGCGACTGGAGGGCGGGGGCAATGGGTAAGCCGTCATTCCGTCAATGCGAGGTCGAGCGACTGCTGCGCGCCGCCAAGGCTGTGGGCTATCCTCACCCGTCTGTGGAAAAGCGCCCAGACGGAACCTTGAAGCTGTTGACCGATCCAGGCGCCGACGCAGCAGATGAGCCCGCGGCGAACGAATGGGACGTGGTGTTGCCGCAGTGATGGGCGACATGGCGAAAATCGACCTACCGTATGTCCAGTCCTTCCTCGATCGACATGGGCGCCAGCGGTACTATTTTCGCAAGCCGGGCCATCAGCGCAAGTCGCTGCCGGGCGCGCCCGGATCATCGGAATTCATGGCGGCCTATGCTGACGCCCGGAGCGCCGCGAAGCCCGCGGGCGCCGGCATAGAGCGAACCGTTCCAGGAACGATATCGGCCCTCCTGGTAGCCTACTACGCGTCTGCTGAGTTCTCCACCAAGCGTGCATCGACCCAGCGCGGCTACCTGAACATGCTGGAGCGATTCCGCACGGCTCACGGCTCCAAGACCGTCGCCAACATCAAGCCTCAACACCTGGACGCCATATTCGAGGGCATGGCCGCCACGCCCGGGGCTGCGCGAAACCTCCGCAAACGCCTGCGTCGAGTGTTCCGCCTCGCCGTAAAACTGGGCTGGCGGGATGACAACCCTGTCGTCTTCACCGACGCGCCCAGGACCGCGCCTGGAGGCTTCACGCCTTGGAGCGAGGGCGACATAGCGGCCTTCGAGGCTCGGTGGCCCACAGGCTCACGGGAGCGGCTCGCGCTGGCCCTCCTGCTCTACACGGGCCAGCGCCGATCCGATGTCGTCGGCATGGGGCGCCAGCATATCACTGCCGGCCGCATCCGCGTCAGCCAGCTCAAGACCGATGCTCAGTTGCTCATTCGGATCCACCCGGCGCTTAAGACCGAGATCGACGCCGCGCCGAAGGGCATGACGCTGCTACTCACGCAATACGGCGTGCCGTTCAGCGCTGCGGGCTTCAGCCAGTGGTTTCGCGAGAGAGCGGAAATGGCGGGGCTTGTCGGTCGCACGCCCCATGGCTTGAGAAAAGCCGCAGGCCGGCGCCTGGCGGAAGCGGGCTGCAGCGCAAAACAGATCGCTGCGGTCCTCGGCCACACGTCACTAAGCGAGGTCGCGCGCTACACGCAGGACGCCGATCAGACCACTTTGGCCGATGCCGCGATCAGCGCATTGCGGACCAAAAAGCGAACCGCCGCTGTCAAACCGCGTGCGGGTTCGGGTCAAACCTGATATAGTCAATTGTAATCATTGCACAAAAAACAAGGGTGGTAGGCCCGGAGGGACTGAACTAGCCAAGGAATTTCAGCCCGCTATCGCGTCAAACCCTCAAAAACGGCCGATAGTGGAATCAAGGGCTTACAAACGCAGTGTCAAACCAACGGAGAGCATTATGGGAAATGGTTGCATCTCAGACCCCGCCGGCTTCATCATTGCCGGGATCGTGATGGGGCAAGCATCAGTGGCTATCGCATGGGCCGTATGGGCGCGCTTTCACCGCAGCTAGCCCCATGACCGATGAACCCCCTACAGCTATTCCAGAACCACCAGGAAGGTGGGTAGAGAAGGAAGATGGGTGGGTGGTGTTTTTGCCGGAATGGCGGCCAACGGACAGCTATGAGATTACGGTCCGGGGGAAGCGCTACACGGTCTTCTCGGGCCCATGTCCTATGGACACGATTACGGAGCGGGGCTCTGAGTTCGTCGGCCAGGTATGGATCGTCAATGGGACGCCCCGGACGATAAAATCGCTCGATAGCTATACGAAGCTGGCGCCCCTGCAGAAGGGCGATCCGGTTGGCGTGATATTCGAACCAGATGAGCCGTTAGAAGGGCTTGGCGAGGAGATCAAATGACCACTCTGATTGAGAAGGCGGCTCGCGCTGCTTTTCCCGATGCGTACATTTCTAGCAGTTTCAGCGGCGCTGAAAATGCGAAGAAGTGGGCCGACGCTAAAGCAGCGGTTCGAGCCGTCCTGAAGACGATTCGGGCTCCGGGCGATAGTGCCATTGAGGCGGCTTATGCGCGGCTAGAGCGCGGCGGGATTGCCAACGAATGGGCCGACGATGGCGCTTGCACGGTTCGTGCGGCTCATGAAGCGATTATTGATAGCCTTCTTGGCGAGGGGTAGATGCTGCGGGCTCCGCGCTACTGGAGCTGCCCACTCGGTCTGCAATCCGTTGGGCCGGGTGGAGTTGAACCACCTTGGGCACGCCAGGGATTTCACGCTCAAGCCCCGGTAGCCTGTTCCCCGTGACGAGCGGGTCTGCTTTCCCCGCCTCACGCAGCCCCGCTAGAATCCCTCTTTTCACCCCTTCAGGCAACAAAAAAAGCCCCAGGCCGAAGCCCAGGGCCAGACTGCCGCGCGTTGAGGGGAGGAGGCGCGGGGTTCAGGTGGCGGGACGAGCCTTTCCGGCGTGAGCGGGCTCAAAGCTCCGCTCCTCCAATCGGCGAAGGGTGTGTTTGATTTCGTCAAGCTGGCTGGTCACCAGCCTGTCGAGGCCCATGACCTTCTCCTTGACGACAGAGACTTCGGTCACGGCGGCGGCGACCTGTTTCACGTCGGCCTCCAGTTCATCGAGACGCCCGCCCATGGCGTTAACGCTTTCCGAGGACGCATGTTTCTCTAGCCTCTCTTCCAAGGCCCCCAGGCGCTGGCGATCAGCGCCTTTCATACGTTCCCCTCGCAAGATCGAAAGCCCGACAGCGGCCATCGAAACCGCAAGCGCTCCACCGCTGAACCAATCACTTGGAGACACGCCGGCCTCCCATCTCGAAAATCACCGGCGCGTCCATCCCGCCCTCCAAAGTCATTGAACTGTTAATCCCTTCGGCTCAGGGTTACAGCGCCGCTAGTGTGGGCTGTAAGTCCCTGTCCATCGGGGCCTTGCGGCCCGGCCTGGGCGGGTGTTGACGCACTCGTCCAGGCTCAGCGGTCACGATGCGGCGTTTAGATCGGAGACCGCCTTGGCGACGTCCACCCCTGCCGAGGCCATGGCCTCCGCGAGAGCAGCGTCAACGGTCGCCTGATCGGTGGCGCCCAGCGTGCCGCGGATCGACTGGATCGCGGCGATGATGCCGGGTAGGCTCTGGATGAGCCCAAGAGCGATTGTCGCGCCCATGTCAGGAGCCTTTCGGGTTTGCGGCGAGCTGGACAAGCTCGGTGACGAGCGCCGTGGCTGTGGCGACGTTCTGGGCCGCCGTGGCGCCATTGCCAGCCTTGTAGGCCGCCGTGGCGTCCGTCAGGGCCTTGCTCGCGAGGGTGAGGTCTGTGGCCGCCGTCTTGGCGTTCGCGCCCGTCAGGACGTGGCTGGTCGCCAGTCCGTCCAGGGTGACAGCCACGGCGTCCAGGGCGGCCCAGCCGGCGGCGATGCCCTTGCCGGTGTCGATCTGGGTTGTCGGCGTACTGGCGCACCCCACAAGGGCAAGCGCCAGGCCGGCGATGATGAGCGAGCGCATCAGCCGGCGGCCGGCACCAGGGCCGACACAGACGCCGCAGCGGCGGTCAGGGCGGTCACGGCGTCATTGAGGGCGGCCACGGGGGCATCCAGCACGGTCGTGTCGTTGACAGCGGCGAGCTTGGTGGCGGCGTCGGACAGGGATTGCGCGGCGCCAGCGATTTTGCCGGCAGCGTCGCCAATCGAGGAGGCAGCGTCGGACAGTTGCATGATCAGTTCCTTGGTGGCCTGAGATGAGCCGGGAGCGCTGGCCGGGCGCGTGACGGCTATGAACAAGAGGATGAAAAGGCCCATCGCGCCGATAGCGCTGATGCCTTCGGGAACGGTCATCGCTGGCGAAGCCCCGAGTTCATCTGGAGCGACAGGCGCTTGGCGCGGTTCGGCGTCTGCTTCGCCCAGGCGCTCGCCATCATGGCTTTGGATGCGCCTTCGTAGTCGCTATCAGCGATCAGCCCGAGGGTGCGGTGAAAGCCCAGCAGCCCGGCAAAACCGAGCTGATAGGCCATGTTCACGAGGACGTCCTGGCGCAAATCTGCTAGGTTGCGGAACCACGGCAAAGACGCCTGAAGCTGGTTCGTCAGCTTACCGACGCGCATGGCCAGATCGTTCTGCGCCATCTTCTGCGTCCAGACCGTGCCCTTGAGGATCGTCGGCCCCGTCGCGCCATAGCCCACGGTCCACGGGTCACCGCCGCTCAACGGATCTGGATAGGCCTCAGCTCGAAAGCCCTCGTCGGCCATGATATCGGTGAGCAGGTAGGGTGACGTCACGGCCACACCTGCATCACAGTCAGGGCTAGACCGATCATCGCCGCCGCGAGGAAGACGCAGCCGGCGGCGAAGATGGGAAGGAAGCCCCGGCTCACTGCACGCCATCCTTCGGTAGCATGGCCTTGATCGTTTCGTCCTTCGTCGCCCCGCTCTTGGAGGCTCCCCAGCGATAGCCGAGATAGAGGTTCAGGCCGCCGATAACGCCCATGGCGAGCGCCGAGAACAGCGAAGAGTTTTTCTCAGGGATCGGGACGAAGGCGAGCGCGGCTAGAACCGAAGCCAACAGGAACAGCAGCCCGAGCACGACAGCGACGTCTAGCCGGCTTTCCGGCGCTGGCGTTTCGGTCATCGCCTCGTCTCCATCGAACCACTGCAACCCTCGCGGACGCTAGGGTTCGATGCGTTCTAGACAAGGGTAGGTGTTGCTAGGTGTCTGGCGTCCAGAGCGAGGAGAGCACGGTCTGCGCCGTGGCTTCGTCAGGGAAAACCAGCTCAATTGTCGACCGTGGATCTGAGGGATCATCGCCGCTGTAGACACGGTTTAGCGGTGGGATGGTGCGGTAGGGTTTCCAAGCATCCTGAAAGCTTTCCAGGGGCATGAGTACGCTATAGGCCAATGTCCCAGTGTTCCCCGATGAGACTGGAAAACCGTCGCTATCCAGTTGACCACTTTCCACCATCGCCGCGCCGATAACACAGGGCTTCCCATCAACGGGCGTTTTCCAGCTCATTGGATGACAACCTTCTGGATGTACGAGCCTACCCACGCGCCGCCGCTGGAAGCGCCCAGATCAAGAGGCGACGTCGGGTTGTTGATGATCGCCGTTTGACCCGCTCCATAGGTGATGGTGGCCTTGGCTGGGGCGCCAGAGAAGGTCAGGCTCGCCACGTCCGCCGCCCTCGTAGCAGCAGCGGCCGTCGTCGGAATGTAGCTGCTGGCCGTGTTTCCCGCCTCGACCTGGACGCCCCATGCGCCGACCGTCGTGCCGCTCCCCGAGTAAGTCTGCACTCGCGTATCGGTGCTGGTCCCAATCCTCGTTACGCCAATTGTCCCCGAGGTTGATAGTGCTTTAACTGTGACGATGCTGCGGACAAATCCATTGGTGACAGATTTCACACCCGTTGAGGCGATGGTTCCCGTGCCGTTCACGCTTGCCGTGACGACGGCGTTGGTCAAGTCATAGTTGACGTAGAAGGTACCCCATCCCGCACTACTACCCAGAAGCTGTAGCAGGGATGCACTCCCAGTGGGCGCGCCGGGTTTTCCATAGACCGATACCGTATAGTTCGCACCAGATGTCAGTGTAACACTAGGGCTATTGACATTGTGGGTGACATTTGCACCATTATCCACGAGCGACGAGGCCGTGGTCGTACCGTCGGGTGACACTATATTATTGTCAGTTACCGTAAGGCTGCTAGGCGTCCACCCTGTGGCGAACGCCCCCTGACTTTGCGTCATTAGGTTCGTTGCAGACGCTTCAACCAGAAGGCCCTGGTTCGTGATCCGTGGAGCACCGGACGCGAAATTGATCAGTAGTCCAGCCGTGGTTTGCGCATAGCCGGTAGAGGCCCGCGAAAACGACCATCCTGGCAGGCTGGCTAGTGGATAGTTAACACCGCTCTTCTGATATACACCATTCACAAAGTCGACTGACAGCAGCGCCTTCGCCGCCGCGCCAAACGACACGCCAATGCCTATGCCAACCCTCAGCGGCATCTAGAACAGCGCAACGATGTTAGTGGCCGTGGTGCCGGTCGTCTTCACGATCGAGCCGGCGACAGGCATGTAGCCATTGGCGTGAGCCGTGAAGGTCACCGTAGAGCCGGAGTTGGTGATGATCGTCACATCCCCCGCCACGCCGATGTAGAGCGCCTTGAAGCCGATCACCGTGGAGTCGTTCGGCGTCACGGCCGCGCAGGAAGATGCGAGATTTGAACCGTCAAGCATGGTCAGGCCCTTTCGAGGGGTTTAGAATGGCGGCCGATGAAATATCCAAAGCCGCAAGGCGAGTACCTGCCGCCCGAAGCGCGGGTCACGCCGTACAAATGGTATGGCCGCATCCTGGCCGGGACCGTCATTGCATTGCCCCTGCTGGCTGCGGCATTTGCATGGGTGTGGCGCTTCGGTGAACGGCTAGGTTTCCTGCGCTGACGGCTGGCAGGTTGGCCCTGGCGTTCTGCATATAGATCTGGCGATACCGCCCGACGAGTTCGGCAACCGAAGCATTCTGTGTCGCGTATTTCGCCAGCGCGCCATCCATCAGTTCCGCGCTCTGCATCGTCTTGACCTTGGATGCGCTCAGCGCGAGACGGGCAAAGCCGGGACTGGCCAGCAGACGCGCCGCGCCATAGCCGACACCCAAGCCGCCCGCGACCTTGCCACCCACACTCGCCAAGCCATGCAGGTTGCCGGTCATGACATGTTCCGCGGCCTCGGTGATCGGCTCCAGCAGCATGCCGAAGACGATGTTGGCGTGGCCGCTGTTGGAGTGGTTGTAGAAGCGCCCCGCTGCCTTCTGCTGGCGGGCGATACGGCCGATCGCCTCCAGGGCCGGCGCATCCTCGCCGAACATCAACCGCTTGGCTTCCGGGGTCAGCTTGTTCAGTTCGGTGTCGAACTTGTCCACGCTGAAGTGGCCGTTGGCGTCGCGCGCCATGGTGTTCAGGACGCCGGCCGAGACGTTGTTCCAGTCCTCGGGGGCCAGGGAGCGGCGCAGCATGGTCAGCTGGCGCAGATCGCCCGAGCGCCCAGAGCGAGCCGCCGCCTGGATCGCCGCGAAGGCCTGCTCGTTGGACTTGGCGTTGACGACCTTCTCAAGCGTGCTTTCGACGCGAAGGTGCAGCGCCCGGCTATAGGCGTTCGCCCGGGTGAGCATCCCTTTAGCGGCCTGCCCGATCTGCGTGGCCTGTTCGGGGGTGGCGCCGCGCTTGTAGGCTTCGGCCTTGGCTGTGGTCGCGATCCCGGCCTGCATGTCGTCGCTCATGGCGCCATAAAGGGTCTTGAGACGGGCCTGATCGACACTGCCGAGGGTGTGATCCTTGATCATCTTGCCGACGTCGGATCGGACGGACTTCAGCTCGCCATAGGTCAGGCGACCGCCGGCGGACTTCAGGGCGTTTTGCACGCTGACCAGGGTGGGCGCCTGCTTGGCCAGCCAGTCGGGGATATTCGGGTATTTGGCGAACAGGCCGTTGATCGCCGACTGCGTGTTGAGCGCGCCGACCTTCGTGTCGCTGGCCTCCAGCTCGTTGAGAGGCTTGTAAAGTGCGTCCTCAGTGGCCTGCATCCGCGAGACCGCGCCTTGTGCGCCTTCGACAGCCGCTCCGCCCGCCTCATAGGGTGTTGCTGCGGTTCCTAGCTTTCCAGCCAGTCCGGTGACTGCATCGCTCAGTTGCCCGGACGTGCGCGCGGCGGCCTTCGCCAGCGGAGCGCCAGCAATCGGGATGCCTTTGAGGGTCTGGCCAAGTTGCTGGGCGGCACGCGGACCAGAGATGGCCAGCATGGGATCGACGCCGGCCACGGCATGATCGGCAAGGCTCGCACCGCCAGCGCCCGCGACCTGGGGCGCCGCACCCGCTACGGCTCCGAGCGGCGCGCCCACCAGGGGGGCGGTCAACATGGGCGCGATAGCGCTCTTGCCCGCCTGCCCGAGCGAGCCGCGTGACTGGCCAACAGCATTCAGGCCGGCGAACAGGCTGGCTTGACCGGCCCCGATCCCCATGCGCCCGAGAATGCTGGCCACGGGGATTTGTGGAGCGATACCGGCCTGGGCTAGCGCCCCGGCGATCGCAGCCGGCCAATGGGCGAACGGGACTTGCTGGGCGTCGGCCTGGTTCTGGGCCTGCTCGGCGTTCATGTTCGAGGTGTATTGCTTGGAGGCCGCATCCAGGCCGCCATGCACGAGGGCCGGAATGGCGCCGGTGGCCGCATCCAGCTTGTCAGCAAGCCCGAAGCTGGCTGCGTTGGCGAAGCCGCGCAGGGTCGCGCCAGTCGAGCGCAGGAGGGTTTCGCCGGGCGTCTGCGGAGCCGTCAGGGCCGGGTCGTAACCCAGCATGTTTGGCGGCGGCAGATCGGCCGGCGGCGCGGCCTGCGCCTGTTGAGCCGGCGGGCCGCCGGGTGTGGTCGAGCCACCGGCAAAAGCCGTGTCCGGGGGCGCGGCATCCGCCTCTGCCGTCTGCTGGGCCGCTGGGCCTTGGGTGGGCGAAGTCGAGCCGCCAGCAAAGGCGCTGTCAGGCGGCGCGGCGGCGGCCGGCAGCGTGTCCGAGCGGTTGAGGAAGACGAAGGCCCCGGCCTGCTTGCCAGTGCCGTTGTCCCACGCCGGCCGTTGGGGCTGGCCGTGGGCGTCTCTTGGCATTCCACCCGGCGCGTAGAAGTGCGTGGCGTCCGTCGTCGGGCCGCTTTGGGCGACGGGGGTCAGGTTGCCGAGAACGGCTTTGTAAGTGTCGCTGTTCGGGTCCAGGTGGCGCGCCGGGCCTTGGTCATAGCCCTGGTAGACGCCGGTATCGCTGGCGATTTCGGACACGCTCTTGCCGGTCGCGTTCGCCCGGTTGACGATGGTCGAGAAGACTTTTTGCTGAACATCGGGGGGCTGATTGGCCGCCTCCCCCACCGTGGCGCGCACGGCGTTGTAGGTGTCCGCAAGGCTCATCCCCGGCAGGGTGACGTCAGCCACTATTGCACCCGGAACTTATAGGCCTGGGGCGTTCCGAGAGCGAACGCGCCCCACTTCCCATCGGGCGTGTAGACGACAGCAGGCTTGCCGTGGATCTGGACGCGGGACCACATTTCCGGGTCTTGGAAGATCGAGCGTTGACCCGCTGGGCTGGCGGCCCACGCCTGTTCGAAGGCCTGCCGGGACTTCGGGCCGGTGTAGTTGGCCGCGAAGTCCGCCTGGGCCTTCTGACGCGCCGCGCCGGCGCCCTGAATAGCGGCTGAGAACTCCATCGCCTCATTGGGCGTGGTCAGCGAGCCCGCAATCGGCTTGGTCAGGTTCAGTTCACGCTCGGTATAGCGCGAGGGCAGAAGCGACTTGCCGAGGCTGAGGATATTCTGGTTCGTGACGCGGTTGAAGGTCGCTGCATCCGTGGCCAGCGTATCCGCATTGTGCGGATCAATGCCCGCGGCTTGGAGAACAGCGGGCGGCAGAGCGCGCAGGTAGTTGGCCCCGGCGACGAAACCGGGCGTCGCTGGGTTCATCGGATGGCTGAGCGCGAAGGATTGGGCCTGTAGGGCGTTCTGGCGCGATTGGATGGCCGGCTCGCGTAGGTCCGCCAGGGCCGAGATATGGCTGCTCAGATCGTTGGCTTGCCCGGTGGCAAAGGCCGTATCTGCTGCGCTGGCGGTCCCGCCAAGGGAGGCCGGCGCGCCGCTCCCAGGCTTCGGCGGCGTCGGGTTCAGGTTTGGACTAGTTCCACCGCCGCTCATGGCGGCGAGTTGGCCTTGCGTAATGACCTTGGTAGCGCCCGGATGGTCTGGATCGGGGATCGTGACGAGGGTGCGCGGGTCTTGGACGTTGGCCTTGCCCTGCTCGGTTCCTTGGCTTTGGGCCTGGGCCACTTCGCCGATAGCCTGGATCGCGCCGCCGGGCATCTGCCAGGCGACGGGCGGCCCCGCCTTCCCCTGCTCGCCATAGAGCGGCACGGCGCCTTGAACGGGCGCTTGCGGGACGTAGCGATTGACGTTGCCCGGGTCGTTCGGGTCAACCTGCGTGCCGTTGACGTTGGCGAGATTGACGCCCAGCCGTCCGTAGGTCTGGCCGGTGTTTTCGTCATAGGCCACGCCGGTCGGCGAAACCGTGATCTTGGGCTTCATCGCCTCGAATTGCTGGGGCGTGAGCAGGCCCACGGCGACTGCGGTCTGCAGGCGTCGGGTCTTCTGAGCCACGGCGCTGAGTAGAGAGGCCGGATCGGTCGCGGGTGGCTGTGCGGCAGCGCCAGGGCCGGCTTGCGCGGGCTGGCCGCCCGCAGCCGGCGGCTGTCCGCCGCCCTGAGAGCCCCCACCAAGCACGGACTGCATCAACCCCGCGCGCGCCGGGATCATCGCCTGATTGTAGATATCGGCCCGCGCGTTCGTGACCGCGTCGCCTTCCTTGCCCGCGAGGCCCTGCCCCATGTCCTGCATGGTCGCGCCAAGGAGACGCAGGCCAGTGATCCACGGATGCTTCTTGCCCGCAGCCGCCAGCGCATCGTCAGGCGTCATCATCATGGATGCGACGCCGCCGGTGTCCTGGGATTGCGGCATGGACTGCGGCGCGAAGACGCCGTTGGTCGGCGGCAAGCCTTGTGAGGCCTGCGCCGCCTGGATGGCGTCAGGGTCCAGATTGGCCAGGGCGGGGTCGAAGATACCCACTGGCTAGGCCGCGAACAGCTTGGCGAGGCTTGCGCCCCCATTGGCCGCTGAGCCCACACCCCCAAGTAGGCTGCTAAACACGCCTAGCGGATTGCTCTGCGTCGTGGTCGAGCTGCTGTTGCTCTGGCCCGTCGCTGTCTGGCCGTTGAAGAGGCCAAACTGGTTCTGGCCGTAGAGCGTGGCCATGGTCTGGGCGAGCGAGATCGGCGCCGTCGCCTGGGCCTGGGCCGTGGCTTGCTGACCCGCGCCGAGGCTTTGCAGCTCTTGCAGGTTGGCGATGTTCGAGGCGGTCTGATTGGTCCCGAGGTTGGTCTGATCGACGCCGAGTTGACCCAGCAGGCCAGACTTCGCCAGAGCGGACGCATCTTCAGCCGTCCCCAAGCCCTGGAACGCGCCCGCCTTGGCCAGGGCCGAGGCATCTTCGGCCGAGCCGAGTTGCGTGGATAGCGCCCCGGCGTTCTGGCCGAGCTGAGCGTTGTTGAACGCCGCCGTCTGGGCGTTCGTGTAGCCGGTGTTGAGCAGGTTGGCGTCGGTCGCGGCCTTGGTGAGGCCTTGCTGGCCCTGAAGCACGCCTTGGGCCACACCGAAGCGCGAGCCGCCGAAGGCTCCAGCCGCAGCCGCAGCCGCGCTCTGAGCGGCGTTCTGCTGGCCGAACTGGTTATCCATCAGGGCGTTTTCGGAGTTGATCACGCTCGACTGATAGGGGCTCATCCACGACGCGACACTGTTCGGCTTGACGCTGGCGTTGCTGTTGATGTCGTTGGCGGCGGCCCCGAAGTTGCCGTTCATGCCGCTGTTGGCGGCGAGGATGCCGTTGGCCGAGCCGAAAGCCCCATTCTGCGCCATGTTGATGCCGCCGGCCGCCTGACCGAACAGGCCTCCAGCCTTGCTATAGGCGGGGTTGGTGCCCGACAGCGTCGCGGCGCCCTGATTGTTGGCCTGGATCTGAAGGGCGGACTGCGGCGCGACATAGCTGGTCGCCGGCACGTTGCCGAGCGCGGTGATCTGGCTCGTGAGGTTCTGAAGCGGCTGCGTCACCCAGCTCGGATTGGTCGGCGTCTGGGTGGCCGTGGAAGTGGTCTTGGAGTTGGTCTTGGTGCTGCTGCTCATAGCTTTTTCCTCAAGGTCACCGACGCCAATTCGTAGCCATCGTCCTTCAAGGCGCGCTTCCAGCCCAACCGACCTTCAAGCAGGACTTCCGACGCACCATTCAAGCGCGCAAACGCTTCTAGACCAGGGGTCATCGCGCGGATTTCCTCCAGCTCACCCCCGGCGCTCATCACCGCCGCTGTTCGAAGCCCACTCGGGTAGTCGATGAACTCCGACACGATGGCCGAGTTCTTGCCGGGCCAGAGGATCGCCCCGCCGCCTTCAACTGCTTTGCGGACGTCCTCGATGGTCAAGGGGCTGTTTTCCAGGCCCGCTTCGATCCACTGTTTGCAGCGGTCCCATTGGTCGTTGGACTTCGGAACCGCCTTCAGGATCGGCTTGGCCGGCTCGGCTTCAGGGCCGAGGATTTCAGCCAGATCAGCGTCAAGTTTTCTCATCGAAGCCCCGCTTGGATGGCGTCATAGACAGGCTTTCCCAACCGCCAGAAGGTGGGCGCCGAATTGCTCTCGTATCGGATCCGCGCGATGCGGCCCGAGACCATGAAATCCTTCTTGGATTGCCCCGGGGCCAAGGCCCACGGACCCTTCACGCGCTGATCCGACTGCGGATAGAGCCGCGTCTTGATAGTCAGGTTCAGGGCGCCGATCTGGCCTTGGATATCCGGCCAGATGCCCCGCACCTGGAACAGGGTTTCCCCCGCCCCGAGGTAGAAGTCCGCCGTCTCGATATAGGCGTCGATCGGTGCGCCATCGGCCGACTGGCCGCGCTCGTGATAATAGATATGCCCGGCGTAATCGACGCCGATGGGATAGGGCGAAGGCCCCGCGTCGACATAGGCGGTGCGCACCATCGTGCCCTTGCACCAGACCGTATCCAGCCGCGCATAGGTCGAGGCCGCAGGCAGGTTCC
>Ga0207667_10006819_pt1 | contig 13800 bp, 9 predicted proteins | sample KBSCornC52_FD_184301 | JGI IMG/M metagenome (GOLD analysis project Ga0207667, IMG submission 184301) | Corn rhizosphere microbial communities from Kellogg Biological Station, Michigan, USA - KBS Corn C5-2 (SPAdes) (version 2) | ecosystem: Host-associated > Plants > Roots > Rhizosphere > Soil ...
CCCAGCTATTTCCTTCAATAAAAATGAGGTGATTTTTATCTACCGCGCGAATGGCCTTTGTAATATCCGATAGCAGTTGTCGTAACGGTTCATTTTTTTGTTCGTGGCCTCCATTCTTATCGGTTGAATCGGTAAATCCCCAGTTGGTTTCATTGATCAGGTCGTAACCGCCCACGCATGTGTTATTGGCATAGCGTTCAGCGAGTTTTGTCCATAAGGCAATTGTTTTTTGACGGTTGGCTTCACTCTGCCATAAAGAAGGTTGTGAAGGATCGCGGTCGGCTATCGGAAGATCATTGCCCTGACCGCCCGGTGTGGCATGAAGATCAAGGATTACATACATGTGCCTGGCAGTACACCAGCTAATGAGGCTGTCGGTTAATTCGAAACCTTTGGTAAGCCATGTATTTTTGCCTGGTACCGGTTCCTGATCAACCGGTAAAGTGAACAGATTATAATGCATGGGCAGGCGAACTGAATTAAAACCCCATGCAGCGAGTGAATCAATATCTGACCGGCGGCAATCATTGTTCAGCCAGGCATCGTAAAATGCTTGCGTCTTTTCTTTTCCTATCAGTTCTTCTATTTTTAAACGGATCTCCTGCTGACGATGAGCTATACCATTTAGCTGCATCATGTAAGGTTCCTGTAACATCCATCCACCAAGCCCCATACCCCGGAGTATTACCTCTTCTCCTTTGGCGTTAACAATCTTCTTACCATCTGCTTTTAAAAATCCCTGGGAAAATGTGGGTAGCGTAACCAATAGCCAGGCGATACAAATTGCTGTTTTTCGCATCATCGTTAATTTTACCGGCTCTGTTGAAAATTTCCACGCCCCCGATACTCTCAGAAGCGAAGACGCAAGCATAAAGCCATTCGTGATTTAGACAAATATAAAAGTACCCTTCGCAACCTCTTCATTTTATACTACGTCATTACTACAACATGATTTAAAACATTATTGAAAACCAGACATTTGCATTACTATACAACTACTTCATTACAATTTTATTAACTTACGCCGGTTATTAATGCACATGAGACGATTGCTTACTGCTACTTCTTTGGTATTCCTGATTTGCCGGCTGCATGCTCAAAACACGATCGCACTACCCGGCATATTCAACTTTTCCCATAACACATATAGTGCAGGCACCCAGAACTGGAACATTGCGCAGGACAAAAGTGGCGTACTGTATTTTGCCAATAATGAGGGTTTGCTCACCTTCGACGGCACCTACTGGAAAACCTACAGGCTGCCAAACAGAAGTATTGTTCGTTCCGTTAAAATAGCAGACGACGGAAGGATTTATGTGGGCGGCCAGCAGGAATTTGGCTATTTCTCACCCAACCAGAAAGGCGATTTACAGTATACATCTCTACTCAACCTGGTTCCTGAACAGCAAAGGGAATTCGCCGATATATGGCATATTGTTACCTGGAAAAATCAGGTCTTCTTCCGTTCGGGCAAGCGCATTTTTCAGTATAATAATGGAGTAATAACCTGCTTCAACAGCATTCACTGGAGTTATTTGGGCATTTGCAACGGCATGCTGATAGCAAAAGAATTTCAGCAGGGATTCCTGAAATTTGAAAACGGGGTATGGACGCCTCTTTTAATAAACGGTCAACCCCTCAATCAGGCAGAACATGTTTGTGCATTTTTATCGTTTGGCGCCGACACTACTTTACTTGCCAGCAATAAACATGGCTTGTTTTTCATTACGCGCAACGGCACTGTTCCATTCAGAAGCCCCGACCTTGATGAAGTGGCCGGTAAATTTATTTATGCGGCTACCCTCATTGATCATGATTTGATTGCCCTTGCCACCAATCATGGCGGATGTTATATAGTTAACCACGCCGGACAAATTGTACAGCATTTTTCAAAAACAGATGGCCTGCAGAACAACAATATCCTGAGCATTTTTGTGGACCGGGATAAGAATATCTGGCTGGGTCTTGATAATGGTATCGATTTCATTGCCTATAATAAAGCCATCAAACATATAACTCCTGAGGAGGGCGATGTAAGCTCAGGATATACTGCCTATATATTTAATAATCACCTGTACCTGGGCACTTCAGGTGGTTTATACCAGGTGCCTATCAATGGCAGCAACCCCGACCTGGGGCATGTAAAAGGAACTTTTAAACAAGTAGCCAATACACTAGGTCAGGTATGGGGACTTAATGAAGTAAATGGTACGCTGTTTATGGGCCATAATGATGAATCTTTTATTGTTACTCCCGAATCGGCCACACCGTTTGATAATACAACAGGCTTCTGGAACTTTCAACCTATGTACCCTGTTGTTCCTTCTTCAATTATGGCTGCCGGTTCGTACAACGGTATCGTCTTTTACGAATACAGCAATGGCCAGTTCAATATAAAAACAAAAGTTTCTACCCGTTTTGAATCGGCAAGATATCTGTGCATAAATAACAATACCATTTGGGTAGCCCACCCATATTTTGGTCTTTATAGAATACAATACAACCCGCCTGCAGCGCCAACGTTTAAAAAATACAAAGATGTAAACGGCATTTTATCGCTGAACCGTAATTACATGTACCGCATCAAAAGCCGTATTGTATTAACTACCGATAAAGGATTTTATGAGTATAATGAAGTGAAAGATGATTTTGAGCCGTCAACATATTTCAAATCAATTTTCGGCGATAAGCATATACAGTATCTGAAAGAAGACCCTTCGGGCAATATCTGGTTTGTACAGGATAAAAAATTAGGCGTGGTTGATTTGTCGACAGGCCAGCCGCATCTTACTTATTTTCCTGAATTGAATAATAAGATCATGGGTGGCGGATATGAAAATATTTATCCCTATAACGCACAGAATATTTTTGTAGGTGCCGAAGAAGGTTTCTACCTTATTAATTACACGCAGTACATACAAAACAAACAACAGCTTAACATATTACTGCGATCGGTAAGGGCCATTGCAGCCAAGGATAGTTTGATCTCCGGCGGTTATGTAAATGATTCAAATGCAGCCACTGCCCGTAATATTAGTTTTCCGCACCGGTTCAATGCATTCCGTTTTCAATATTCATCGCCGTTCTACAATCAGCAAACAAATGTTGAGTACAGTTATTATTTAGAGGGTTTTGATGAAAAGTGGAGCGACTGGTCGAAACGAACTGAAAAGGATTATACATCACTGCATCCGGGTGCCTATCGTTTCAGGGTAAAAGCCAGAAGTCAGCCGGGACAGGAATCGCCCGAAGCAATTTACAGTTTCCGCATTTTACCACCCTGGTATTTATCAACCTGGGCTTACGTGTTGTATACGTTGATCCTTATTTCGGGCATTTATCTTTTATACAAACGTCAGAACGCCAAATTTGAACTACAGCAAAAAAAACACGAGGACCAGCAAAAGCATTTACAGTATATGCACCAGCTGGAAATTGACAGAAATGAAAAAGAAATTGTAAAGCTGCGCAACGAAAAACTGGAAGTTGAAATTGATCATAAAAACAAAGAGCTGGCTTCTTCAGCCATGCATCTGGTACAAAAAGGAGAACTGATCGGGAAACTGAAAGATGACCTGATGCGGCTGTCAAAAACACTGGATAATGAAAAGGCAGTAGACGAATTCAGGAAGATGATCCGCATGCTGGATATCGACAACAAAATGGATACAGACTGGGAAAAATTTGCCCAACATTTCGATACAGTGCACAGCGATTTTCTGGTAGAGATAAAGAACAGATTTCCGCAGCTTACTGCCAACGAATTAAAATTATGCGCCTTTTTACGAATGAACCTTACCAGCAAGGAAATTGCGCGCCTGCTTAATATTTCGATTCGTGGTGTAGAAGTAAGCCGCTATCGCCTGCGTAAAAAATTAAAACTTCCTACCGAGATCAATTTATACGATTATTTATTGAATCCTGATATGCCGCTGCCTCAAATAACAAATGATCAGGATGCAGAAGATGATGATGAGAATGAGGAAATGCTTAACGCTTAATGCCAAATGCAAAACGCTGAATGCTTAATACAACACCTTGCATTAGGCATTCAGCATTTAGTGTTAAGCGTTAAGCATTTCGCGTTTAGCTTTTAATGGGCTATAAAGATCTGTGTAAAATAGAGATTTCCTTTACCATCAGAGGCAATACCTATGCCTGTAAGGTTATAAGGCCCTTCAATATTTCTCTTATGACCGGGGCTGGTAAGCCAGGTATCCACCACCTGTTTGGCATCCATATTACCGAATGCAACATTTTCTGCCGTAGCATTAGCGCCGCCGAGTTGTGATGAAATGCGGCTCATTCTACCTTGAAATCCATTGTGGCCAAAAGCTGTTTTGTGCGCCGCCATATTTTCGCTGTGCTGTTGGGCCTGGGCAGTGATTACAGCATTCATGGTTAATGCCGGAAGTCCTTTCTTTTGCCGGTACGCATTAACGTAGCTCAATATGTCATTGGCCATTTTTGTATCCGGTGAGTTGGAAACGTTTGTATCCTGCGGATCAATATACTGCACCTTTGGAACGGGCCTGGCTTCAACCAAAATAAACGACAATAATGCAAGGGTAACTGAAAAAATCTGTTTCATATTAACGGGGTTGTTGAGCAAATTATGCTAATTCCATACCAGGAAAGGATAAAGAATTACTAATATTTGTTTTTCATTTACTAAAAATCCGGCAAATAAAATACGTGAAAAACACCCTCTTTTGGCACTGCTAAAATTTGTAATATACCATTCTGATTAATAGTAAGTATCCGGCGTGTGTAAATATGATAGTCTGGCCTACAAGCGAGCGCAAAGGAAACAGTAAATGTATCATCTTCTTTTCAGGTAAATAACTCATCATGGAAATAAAGTCTTCAGAAAAGCAGGTCATCAGAGTTCTCTTTTTGCCATCAGCAGCAAATGGAACGCACAGTTTGTCGGCAGAAAAAGAATTGCAGGAAATAACTCAAAGGATTTCTTCAGGTAATCCGGTTGAAATAATCGACCGGCAGGTTCTTAAACCCGATGATGTGCTTCAGTCTATATTAACATTAAAACCACATATCGTTCACTTTTCGGGCCTGGGAGAAAATCAGGATGCTATTTATTTTAAAAGTGATCGTGGGGATGCAAAAGTTATTCCGTCCGAAGCTTTGGCTTCTTTATTTAAGCTTAGTACCGATTATGTAAAATGCGTTTTAATCAACAAGTGTTTTTCAGAAAAGCAGGCGACCGCTATTTCACAATACGTTCCGGTTGTAATAGGTATAAAAAAAGAAACATCCGATAATGCTGCTGTAAAATTTTCAACCGCCTTTTATACTTCCCTCAATCCGGATCTTTCCTATAAAAATCTGGTCATGGCCTTTCAAAGCAGCTGCATTGCTATACGATTTGAAGATCAGTCAGAACAATCAAATCCTGTTTTAATAGAGGGCGCTCCTGACGTAAGATTTCGGTCAGAACTGGATCTGGCTTTTCTTTCTGTATCGCAGCCTAAAGGACTTGCATTTGAAGCCTTAAAGAAAGGGCTTGTGTTAACCGGAAAAAAGATGGGCGTGCCTGATGCCATTGTATCGAAACTATTGGAGGAAAAGATCATCAAATTAGAATCACATAATAACAGCGTTCTTGAATACGAAAGATATTTAAAAGATATTCTGAGAGACGAATATCCATTGTCTGAATTATCAAACATGGCCTTACAAAAATTACAGGATGGATTAGACCTCACCAATGAAGATGCTGCTGTTATAAAAAACAAGATCCTTAATGATCCCAAATTAAGCTCCGCCGAAAGCTGGTACGACAGAGGCAGGGGACAAACCGAGTTAAACAATGATGAAAAAGCAATAGAATATTTTACAAAAGCTATTGAAAAAGATCCTGATTATTCGGCTGCGTATTACGAGAGAGGCTATTGTTACGACAGAATAGGAAAGTTTGACTGGGCCGTTACGGATTTTTCAACGGCCATCGCCTATAATAATAAATGGGAGGTGGTGAGTAATTTAACGCTCGCCTATTATTCAAGAGCCAGAGCATATCATGCCATGCGATCTGAAGACGAAAATAAAGAAAAAGAGTATTTACAGCTTTCGCTTGCCGACTGGAACAAAACGCTTGAACTAAATCCCAAACAATCTGAGGCTTACTATGGCAGAGGGCTGGTATACGAAAAATTAAATATGCTGAACGAAGCTATTGCCGACTTTAACAGATCGTACGAGATGAGCACCACAGAAGACAGAAAAAGAAACAGTGTTATTTATCTGGCCAAAGCCTATTATGCATTGGGAAATACTGAAGAGGCAACAAAGTGGATGAAACTTTTAAAGGGAGAGAATTATAACGTGCTGGAAGAAAGCGAGGTTGAAAAAGTGTAATGCTTAACCATTGTATTTTAGTATCGCAACGTAAAAAAGGAATTATGACACTCATTGAAATTTATCAAAACAATAAAACTAAAATAGAAGATGAACTGAAAAGCGCATATGACGACATGATATACGCAGGAATTAACACGCAGGGGGAATATAAGATCAGAATCAAAAGTCTGGAAAAACTGCTGGAAGACGTTAATAAGAAAATTGCAACACAAGCAAAGACGGAAGTTTTTAATGATGCCGAACCTGAACAGGATGTAAAGGTCATCCGGTTATTCCTTGCTTCCTCTTCGGAATTAAAAACAGAAAGGGACCAGTTCGAGATCTTCATTAACCGGGAAAATAACCGTCTGATCAACGAAAATAAATTTTTGCAGCTAATAGTTTGGGAAGACTTTATTGATGCCCTGTCTAAAACGAGGCTGCAGGATGAATATAATAAAGCCATTCGGGAGTGCGATCTGTTTATCAGCCTTTTCAATACAAAAGCCGGCCCTTTTACTGAAGAAGAGTTCAACACCGCATTCGGACAGTTTAAAGAAAACGGCAAGCCGCTGGTATACACTTATTTTAAAGACACGGCTACTGAATTGAACAATGTAACACCTGAAACAGAAAGCCTGATAAAGTTTAAAACCAAACTAAAAGCATTGGGCCATTTTTACACAACATTCAGTAACATATATGATCTGAAATACCAGTTTAAGATGCAATTAGAAAAAGTGTTGCCCTTACTAAATTAAACGAAAGAAATCAACTATGACTCAACTTGAAATTTATAAAAATCAAATGGCCAGTTTGTTGGCCGAACTGAATAAATTAGTCGAATATCAAGTCGAGGCAGGCGTTGGAACTGCCGGTGACATAGACATTCAAATTAAACGGAAGGAAGAGCTGATAGAAGAACTTCAAAATAAGATCAATGGAAAAGTCCAAACAGAGGGCAATGCCACAGGCGCAGCTAACTCAAAGCTATATATCTATGTTATTACCGGTACAAACGCAAGAATAAAATGCGCTTTAGGTGCCGAAGACATGAATAAGCTCTACCTCTCTTTGAATCCTCTTAATCATGATGATAAAGACAGATGGAAGTGGTTGCCGTTTTCACGGGAAAACATTTGCATAAAAGAGCTTTTGGAAAGCCTGAAAAATGACGGATATAAATTCAGTGTGTATTATCTTGATGGGTACCGGTTTGCTGATTACAAAAAGGATGGTTATGAATTTGCGGTAAATGAAGATGATCTGGTGGGCCGAATAGGTGAAGCAATAGAAGACAATATCGATAACACTATAGCCATAGTTGATCTGTTAGCCATAGACAATGAGAACGAAGATCTTGCGCGGCTCTTCGATAAACCGAAAATACTTCGTGTTGTGACCCCGATCTGCCGGTTTTTGCCCAATGAATTACAAAGCCTTATGATAAAAAAGAGAGAAGAAGTGTTCAGGATTCTTAAAGTAAAGCTCAGCAAAGGCGCGTTTGATCGCTTTCAGGAAGCATCTGAGAAAATGTTCCTGAAAAATGAACTGACCAGAGTGATCAAAGAAAAAAATCAGTTTTATAACAGAATTTCAGATGCAGGTTCTGAAGCGGAACTAAATACTGTATTACCAACATTTTAAAAATGAATATCGTATCATTTTATTCCTATAAAGGCGGTGTAGGCCGAAGCCAGCTTTGTGCCAATATTGCTGCATACTTATGCTATCAGAAGGGCAAAAGAGTATTGTTGTGGGACTGGGATTTTGAAGCACCAGGCCTTCATTATTTTTTTGGATTGAAGAATGAAAATATTACCAAAAAGGGAACGCTTGAGTTATTGGAGGAATATATGGTAACCATGCGTAAAAATGAAGAAGTAAAATCGGCCCATCTGAAATTTATTTCACAGGATGAGAACATAATAAATCTTCCGGTCAGCTTTAATACAAACACCAACAGGAAAGGCTGTATAGATCTGATTGCAGCCGGCATGTATAATAACGAATTCAATGTACGCGCCAATAACTTCGACTGGTTTGAATTTTACAGTATGATGGATGGCGTAAACTATATAGAATTACTAAAAGAAAAATTGAAAGACCTCAACTACGATTATGTTTTAATTGACAGCAGAACCGGCATATGCGATTATTCCGGTATTTGCAATGTTCAGTTGCCCGATATCAATGTAGTTGTTGTAGCGCCTACCATGCAAAATTTTGAAGGAAGCAAAGGAGTGATTGATAAAATCATTCAATCCGAATACCTGAAGATCAAAAAAAGGAAACCACGCATTCTTCCCATTCTTTCAAGGTTAGATTACAGTAACCCCAAATTCAACGACTGGGTAGATCGCTTTACAGAGTACTTCTCAGGTATAACCCAAAATCTGGATGATAAGTTCGATAAAGAGTTTTTGCCCGAAATGTTTGCAGACGTTTATTTTAAAGACACTTTTTTACCATACACACCGGCCATTTCTGCCGGTGAGAATGTTTTATTCAGCGTCGACAGAAGACAATCCCGCTTCGATTATACGCGGCCATATCAGAATATAGCAGAAGTGCTGGAAAACATAAGTAAAGGAGATTACAGTTTTTACAAAAAGGTAGATGAAGATACCTGGCGTGAGTATTCTGAAAAAGCCATTTCAAAAGGTGAAACAAAAAAAACGGCCATTGCATATACCCAGATCGGTATCAAACAAAATAATATCGACAATCAGGTTGACTATTTTGAAAAGGCTATCCAGTTAGAACCCGATTACTTTTTGCCTTATTGCCTGGCCGGGTCTGCATTGCTTACGATTGGCAAAATAGATAAAGCCATTGAAAAATTAAAAAAAGCAACAGAACTGGATCCCCGGGATTTTCTATCGCACCATTCGTTGGGACTTGCCTATAATTTAAAAGGAGATTTTAATAACGCAATTGCCAGCTATAAAACTGCCATTACCCTAAACCCAACGAATTCAGATACTTTTTTCAATTTGAGCAATGCATATTTCAAGTATGGAGAATTAGACAACGCAATTAATAGTTACCAAAAGGGTATTCGGCGCGATGCCTCTATTCTTCCAGGCAGCCCTATAAAAGCGTGGTCGCAAAAACCGGTCGATATAAAAGATCAAACCGGTAAAGAGCTTGAAACTATTTTAAAAGGGACTACCGAGGATAAGCCGAATACTGCTGACGCCTTTATCAATATAGGTAATGCTTATAATAAAAAAGGTGAAACAGATAAAGCCATTGAAAGTTATTTACAGGCGATTCAATTAGCTCCCAACGCAAATGCCCTTGCACTACTCGGCAATGCTTATAAGAAAAAAGGTCAACTAAAAAACGCCATTGAAAGTTTTGAGAAGGCTTTAGACATGAACCCGGATAACACCCCTGTTTATATTCAACTCGGTCAGGCTTACCTTGAAAATGGGCAGACAGAAAAAGCCTTTGAAAGTTTTTTGAAGGGTGGCATTTCAAATGTAGCGGCAGATGCTTCAGCCAATTCAGGATATCAGGATATTAAAAGCTATATCAACATACCAAACTCATAGTTATCAGCTAAACGACTGCCTGAATTCCAAAGGCGAAAGCCTTGTTTTTGTTTTGAAAAACTTACTGAACGACTGTGGATGTTCAAAGCCCAATTCGTAAGCGATCTCGCTTACTGACAGTGCCGTTGTAGATAATTTCTCCTTCGCTATTTCAATCAGTTTATTGTGTATGTGTTGCTGCGTATTTTGACCGGTTAATACTTTCAGTAAAGAACTTAAATAGTTGGGCGATACGTTTAAGGTTTTGGCTATATGCGCTACAGAAGGCAGTCCGTTTTTTAATATATCATCGCTCTTAAACCATGCATTAAGCAGTTCTTCCAAACGGGCGAGCATCTGATGACTGGTTATTTTTCTGGTAATAAACTGGCGATGATAAAATCTTTCTCCATAATTAAGTAATAACTCCAGCTGCGCAATGATAATATTCTGACTGAATTTATCAATGTTGGAATGATACTCCTGCTGAATACTTTGCATAATGCCTGCAATGGTTATTTCTTCTTTTTCTGAAAGAAACAAGGCTTCGTTTACAGAGTAATCAAAGTACTCATACTGTTTTATTGTTTTGGCCAAAGGCGTATTCCACAAAAAGTCGGGATGGATCAACAGCATCCATCCCGTTTGTTGTAACGTTGCATCTTTTTCCACTTCAATTCTAAAAACCTGACCGGGCGCCATAAAAGACATAATGCCTTCATCAAAATCATACTCCTGCTGCCCGTATCTTATTTTGGCATTGAAATGTCTTTTAAGTGCTATAGTATAAAAGTCAAATACGAGACTTGCTGAATCAATGTTTTGTACATCTTTAACGGCATCAAGGTTTATTACACTTATCAGCGGATGCTCCGGTTTAGGTAAGTGCCTGAACTTATGAAATTCAGTTATCGATTTAAATCTGTATAGTTGCACATTTGCCACGTTACAATATAATTAATTTTGATTAAACACGGCGGCGAACTCTTTTGCAAAATCGGTCATCTTTACTTTGCCCATCACAGTCGGTTTATTGCGATAATAATCTTCTGCCAACACACCGCTGTGAAAGCTTCCATACATTTCAACCAGGCCGGCTGCAATGCGGGGATTCATGCCGGCTGCTTCAAGGCCATTCTGCATTTGTTCATCGCTGATAATTATCCATTTCAGATCAGGCTTTCCTATAGCCTCCCCTAAAATACGGGCAACTTCATTACCGGTAAGTTCATCACTGGCTACGTAAATAACTTTTCTGCCGCTAAGCGGTTTTACTATTTCTTCTGCTACTGCAGTAGCAATATCTGCAGGCGAAATCCATATTAATTTATCATCTGCGCCATAGTTTGCAGCAATACGGCCGGTGTGTTTGATCATATCAACAAACCCATATAAATTATAATAGAAAGCAGTTGGTCGCATAAAGGTGATAGCGACGTCTGTAAGTTTGTTAAGGGTTAGTTCTACCTCACGATGCAAAAGAAGAAGACCAGAACCTTTTTCCATGTGTGTGCCAATGCTGCTGAGATGAACCACACGTTTTACGCCCGAACGCTGAATTGCCTGCGCAAAACTATTGGCTAATCGGCTGGTATATGCCTGCAGGTCAACATCGGGCCTGAAGTAATTGGTTGGCGGGACCATAGTATACACCGCATCGGCTCCGGTAAAAGCTGCTGTAAGAAAATCAACATCGTCCAGTAAGCCAATAGCAGCTATAGCACCCATGGCTTCAATTTCTTTTTGATTTTCGGTTTTACTGCTGATCACTGTAACTGAATGACCTTTTTCTACTAATTCCTTTGTGAGCGGTTTGCCGATATGCCCTATCGAACCTGTTAGTGTAATTTTCATTTTCTGTTTTTTTATTACCACAAAGCTCCGTAGCAATGAAAAACCAGACGTAGCCGAATCTACGGTTGTTGTAGCCAAAACCGCGAAGCGCGCTGAAAATCAACAAAACCTAACAATTTATCAACAAAAAGGCGGGTCGAATGGGGACAAGATAATGCTCCCTGAATTTAATAATTCGACTATTTTAGACCCCTTGTATTAATATGAACCGTTTATTGAATCTGTGACCATGAAACAGGAAGATCTGTCATATTTACTTGCATCAAGTCCTGCCATACAAATGCTGCGCTCGCGGAGCGCCCGCTGGTATTTGCCTTTTTTATACCATGTTTATAAAGAAGAAAACCGTTTTGTTATTCCTGAAGAACTGTTAATACAATTATTAACAGAAACATTGTCAGTACAGGAAGACGGTACCGAAGACTTTGAAGAAGCTAAAATTGTATTTGGTGAAGATGAAGAAACACGTAGCCGAAAATATATTTTAAGCTGGGTGCAAAAAAGGATCTTACAGGACTTACAGGATGCCGAAGGAAATATTCAGTACCAGCTCAGCGCCCATACCGAAAAGGTATTTCAATGGCTGCTTACCCTGCAGGTACGTAACCACGTGGGTACTGAAAGCCGGTTTAAACTATTATTTAATTCCCTGCGGGATATAGTTGAAAAAACCGAAGACGACAGAACACGCCGTTTGCAAATGCTAAAAGACCGCCGCGCAGAAATTGATAAAGAGATCAGGGCCATTGAACATGGTCTGGCGCCAGATAACTATAGCAATGCGCAGGTACAGGAAAGACTGGAACTTTTTACACGGCTTTGTTATGAACTGATCAGCGACTTCAGAGAGGTTGAAGATAATTTCAAGCAAATACATCGCGCCATTGTAGAACAGCATACCAAAGCAGAACAAAATAAAGGCGCCATCGTTGGCTTTGCATTTGAAGCCTACGACGCACTACGAAACAGCAACCAGGGTAAAAGCTTTTATGCCTTCTGGGACTTTTTAATTTCCCGCGCCGGCCAGCAGGACTGGAAAGAACTGACAGAGCAGTTACTTGAACTATTAAAAGACCGCGATATTCACGCCGACGACGAGTTTTTACAGAATATCAAATCCCTCTTATTAGAACAGGGCAAAACAGTATATGATGCCAACGATAAAATGGCCGAAAAGCTCAGCCGCATTATAACTGAAAAAGAAATTGCCCGCCATAAACGTCTGCGGCAGCAGATAGGCAATATCAAGGAACTGATCTTTGATCTGATGAATGAAGAAGTTAATTGCGGACTAACCATTGATGAAGGTGTGGAAATAAGAATGGTCATGGAACGCAAGCTGCAGTTTGAACAAAAGAAAGCAGTTACAACAGTAAAACAACCGGTAGCCGCCAGTGAAAAGATTGCCGATCCTGAACGCTTCAGTCGTATTATCAATACTACGCACGTAGACAAGAAAAGATTATGGCAAAAAGTTGAGCAGGCTTTGAAAGAAAAACAAACGGCCACACTGAAAGAAATCATAGAACTGCAACCACTCGAAAACGGTATTGCCGAAGTGGTAAGCTACTTCAGCTTTTTGCGCGATAAAGCCAACCGCGTACAGGTAATTCATAATACCAGTGAACATATTCCGCTAAATGAAGCTGCTACAAAATTTGTAGAAGTGCCTTATTTGTTATTCAGTAAATAACCGAACATGAACACGCAACAAAAAATATTACCATATACTACTGTTTTTATAAAGCTGCTGAAAGGCCCCATTGAATATGTTGAAAAAAGCACATGGGAAAAGCTGATCCAGTACAAAGCAGAACTTACCGGCTTTTTACAGCAACTGGGTTTAACCCTGGTGCTCGACGAACAGGATGGCTATGCTTATGTAAAACATATGCAAACTGAAGAAGAAGAAAGTCCGGTTACATGGATCCAGAGAAGATCACTCACATACGAGGAAAGCGTAATGCTGGTACTGCTTCGTGAAATGATGGCCGAGTTTGAAGTAGGCGAAGCCACCAACAGGGAGCTGATCAAAAAAAGAAGGGAG
>Ga0207667_10006820_pt1 | contig 13799 bp, 9 predicted proteins | sample KBSCornC52_FD_184301 | JGI IMG/M metagenome (GOLD analysis project Ga0207667, IMG submission 184301) | Corn rhizosphere microbial communities from Kellogg Biological Station, Michigan, USA - KBS Corn C5-2 (SPAdes) (version 2) | ecosystem: Host-associated > Plants > Roots > Rhizosphere > Soil ...
GGAATCGGGCCCCTATACCTTCTTTGCGCCGACGGATGCGGCGTTCAAAAAGTTGCCGGACGGCACTCTAGAGAACTGGCTAAAGCCAGAGAATAAAGCGGAGTTGATCTCCGTGCTGAAGTACCACGTGATGCCCGGTCGAGTGTCGGCGGTTGACGTCGAGAAACTGACCACGCCGAAGATGATGCAAGGCCAGACGGCTGCGATCACGAAAGACGGCGACAAGCTCCGCATCGGTGGCGCAACGATCACCGGGCGAGACATCACCTCAAGCAACGGCATCATCCATGCCATCGATGCGGTGAACGTGCCCGCCAAGAAGTAACTACCGGAAACTTGTGGTGGGGCTAGCCTCACCACGGGTTTCATCACAAACCTGCTTTCTAACTGACTTCGATGGCTGTTTCGACCTGTAGAAGTTCATCACGTGAGGCGGCCACCATGACCCCCCATCTTTCCCGCGCGGCCCATCGTCCTATGTCACTGCTTGGTAAGTGGGTCGCGCGCTTAAATGATCTGTTCGACGATCTCATCAAGATATCTCCTATGAAGCCCTTGCCAGTGATGTCTCGAAGGCAAACACTCGCTGCAGCGGCAGACGCCGCGAGGCGGATCAAGCGAGGCGGTTTTCGATGATTCTGAGCTCATTTGCGAGACTCACCTACTTCTTCCGCCCCTACCGGCGGGGCGCGTATCGTCACGCACCATCCATTGAAGAGTTGGCTGGGATGCGTCAAAAGCACACAGGATGGGTGCGGCAGGTGATCCGCATGTATCAATCACCATGGCGCCGGCCACCCTTAGATTCCATGTGCGCTGTGAAGTCGAGTCGTGAATAGGAGCGAAAGAAGGCATCGTTCGACAGAGGGTGCCTTAAGGGGAGGGACGCCGTAATGCCTGCCCATTTCTACTCGATGCAATCCAGACGAATCGTCATAGCTCTTCTGACCGATGTCTGAACTTGATCGGCCTGTCATGCGCCATCTCTTATGATGCCTTAGTGTCCAGGCTGTTAGCCGACTCGGTCCGCCGAGTCACGATGGACGGAGACCTCTATGAACGGCACTCCATTGATCGATTGGTGTGAACAGGTGGCATCACCCGTCCTGAAGGCGGCGGCGGCCGGGCAGCCGATCAGCTTTGCGGCGAAACAAGCACTTCTTCGCTTATCGCAGATACTCGCATCGCAAGCCAGGAGCGAAGACGAATCGCCTGCCGAGAAGCGGCCGACATTCGATTGATCAGCTTGGCGTTCTAGAGCGGTTGTCTGGCACCAGCGAAAGTTGAGTGGCCTGCGGGCTTAACACACAACACGTGTCGTTAGGACGACACCAAGGAAGGTCTTGACACTTATGGGCTACCGGTCACGTGCATGATCAATGACTGGAATGCCTGACTCGCCTTTGCTTCAGTCGCTGGAGGTCTCGATCATGACACGCATTCAAGGCTCTTACGGTGGCTTGATCTACATCGCCATCTACCGCCGTGAAAGGGACTGCCTGAGTTGGTCGGCAAGCCTTGAAGACGATGACGGGGAGGTGAGGTTTGTCGCAAGTCACTTCCTTTGCAGCCTTGGGACAATCGACTGCGAAAGTGCGATTCGCCAACGGATTCTTACAAGCATCGACGACTACCATCGCCACTAGGGGGCGCTGATTCTCCACTGATGCCAGGAGAATCACTGCGCGCGAATACAAGTCGATGACGACGGCCAGATAAAGCCAGCCTTCGGCCGTGCGCAGGTAGGTGATGTCAGTGAACCGCGCTCGATCGGGATGCTTGAGGCGAGATACGACTCCTCAATGTGCACCATTAGGAGCGCATCTTGCTTAGCGCGCGCTGACAGGGGCTGCTTCAACCATGTCTACGAAAGCGGGGGCGTACCAGGAAGCAATCCAAGCTGATCGCTATAGATAAGTGGACTCAGGTAAGCATAGCCATATGTGCTGGCTCCGCCATCCAGCCCCTTTGGATCGCTTTGAAGATAACGCCCGGTTGCCGCGCACCGCGTGCCGCCGCAGTTGTTAGGGATGATTCCGACCAATGCCGGCGGTTTTGGCGATGTGGGCAAGGCAAGGGATGTCTTCAAAGAGAATGAGATCGACCCTCTGATTGCCCGCATGCTCGGATTGAACGACATATTAGGTGCTAGGGTCTTCTGCTTCAAAGACGCGTTAAAGAGAAAGGCGGCCTAGGGGCCGCCTTTCTTTCTTGCTATGCATATCGCTACTCAAGCCAGTGAGCTTCAATTTGCGTGTTGTGGCTGCGCCGACTTTGCCCGATCTGCGTTGTAGTCACGAAGCAGCGCCAACCCGCCCGTCGGCACAAGTAGGTCCGAAACAGAATTGGGCGCGCCGGCGGGTACGCTTGCTTGCTCCTTCAGCACCGCGCTCATTGCCTTCAGCTCAGCACTGACTTCTTCGGCCTTCCCTGAGTCGAGCTTGGTGACGAAGCGATCGTACTCAGTCGCTTGAGATGACCAGTTGCGCTGATTTATATGCAAGCCGATTTCGAGGCTCTTGCTGAAGCCGGCCCAGTAGGACATCCAGCCGATCAGGAAGCCCCCAACGACCAGAAGGCTGACTTTAATCAATGGCTTGAATTTGCTTTGCATCTCATTCCTCCGCGTGATCGAAAACACAAGCCGGTTCCCTTACTCGCCATTCTTCGATACATGATGTGCGATTAAGTACGGTGGGGCAGCTCTCGGTGCATTTTTGTATCTTTTCGAGCATGGCATTGTGGCATGGGTGCAGGGGGCTGCCTGGAATATATTTGGGTTCAAGCTGGTCGTTGGGCTTTGGGAGGGGGCACTTTTTTGCCTTCTTGGTTTCCCCATCAGGCTCCTTCAGACCACTTGCCCACCAATTACCATCATCTGGGCACAGCCCCGATGGGTCGACGTACAGCATAGGATTCCCGCTGGCGTACAAGTAAGTACTGGTGCCACCGTTGAGTCCCAGCGGATCGCTCTGAAGGTAGCGGCCAGTGGCGGCTTCATAGCCACGGTTGATGTTGTAAGCGATGCGTGACTCAGCATCGTAGTACTGCCCTGCAAATCGCAGATTGAAGGTGTAGCCACCGGTCGAGGTGGGCTGCGTCTCGCCGAACGGGTTGGACTGATACGCCCATTGCCATACCGTCGCGCCGGTGCTGTCGGTGATCGCTCGCGGCGTGTTGAGGCCATCGGCATGCACGTAGTTGGTCGTGCTCACTGCGCCTTGTGTATCAATGACTGCCAGCGGGAGATCTTCCAGCCAAATGTAGTCGCGGGTAGTGCCACCGTACTCACCGAGGAGCTGGCTGCTTTCGTCATAAGCGAAGCGCTGGCTCAGCGCCGCCGGCAGTGTGGCCACCTTGGCGACTCGCTCACCCTTGGCATTGTAGGTATAGGTGCCGACTGTGCTGCCATTGCGCTGCGCGATGGTCATCCGATTCCGGCCGTTGTAGCCGAAGCCGAATGATTCGCCGCCGACCGAACTCGCTGTCGTGTTGCCATTGTTGTCGTAGGCGCGGGCGGCACTGCCGATATAGCTCAGCCAGTTATGGGGATACTGGTAATAGCTATACGTTCCTGTCGCGAGTCCGCTACCAGTTTTGCTCGTGCGATTGCCGATGGCGTCGTACGTGTAGGACTCCACGCTCGTGCCAGCCGCATTGTTCAGGCCCGTGAGACGGGACAACCAATCGTAGCCGTAGGTCTCCGTGGCAGGGTTGGCGCCAGGCGCATTGCCCAGGGCCGTGATGCGCCCCATGGCGTCCCTGGCGAAGTGCAGGTTGATCACCGGGCTGGTGGCGTCCGTCACCTGATAGTTCAGGTCATAGGTACGCGTGACGGTCTGGCCGTTGCCCAGGGTGTAGCTCGCAACAGGGCCGAAGGGCAGATAGGTGATGCTGGTCGCGATGTTACCGGTGCTGGCGCCCGTCGTGCCGGGCGGGAGCGCCGTGATGGCACTGACGTGCCCGACGGTATCGTGCTGGTACTGGACGGAGGTGCCACTCGGCGTGGCGACGCCGGCCAGCCGGTCCGCAGGGGTATACGAGTAGCCCGTAACGTCCGTCACTGAACCCTGCGTCTGGCTCTTCTGCGTGACATTGCCGCGGGCGTCGTAGCAGTACACCGTGGTGACGCTGGCTTCGACCATGCGGGTCAGGCGCCCCAACGGATACGAGCCAACGCAGCCGGTGACACTGTTGGCCTCATCGTAGTGGTAGGAGACATTGAGGCTGGTGTCGACGTACGTGGTCGCTGCAAGGCGGTTGAGCGCATCGTAGCTCGACGTGGCAACGATGCTTTTTGCATCCGTCCGGGTCAGCACGTTGCCCGCGACATCAAACGTGGAGGACGTGGTGCCCGTGTCGGGACTGGTCAACGTCTTTCGGTTGCTCAGGCCGTCGTAAGCGCTGGTCGTGTACTTGTAGTCCGGCGTAAGGGTTTGGGTGAGGTTGTCCAGCACGTCGTAGGTGTAGCTGGTGGACGACACGACTGTCGAGCCGTTGACCGTGGCGCTGCTCTGGAGGCCCGAATAGCGATTCAGGCCGTCATAGCTTCGCGTCTGGGTCACGCCCAGCGCATCGACCGACGTCACCAAGTTGCCGTTCGAATCGTAGCCGCCACTGGCGCTGGCATCGAAGATGGTGTGGTTCAAGCCATCAATGATCTTGGTGAGCCGACCCAGGTTATTGAACGTGCGGGATAGGTGGCGGCTCGGGGTAGAGCTGCCCACGGCATAGGTCGCCTCGTCCGTGCGATTGCCTGCGGCATCTAGCGTGTAGTGAACGTGGTTGCCCTGGGCATCCGTGATGTCAGTCAACCGGTGGGCATTGTCGTAGGTATAGGTGACCTTCACGCCATCGGCATCGGTGACGGATTCCACGGCGCCGTAAGGCTTGTAGGCATATGTCGTCGTCGCTCCGGCGATCGAGCGCGTCTTGAGCCAGCCGCGTGGGGTATAGGTCAGGTCGGTGATTACGCCATTGGCGTCGACCTGCCGAGTTAGCCGGCCCGCTTGGTCATAGGCGGTGTTCGTGGTCACGTGGCCCAGCGCATCCGAGACCTGGTAGAGGTCACCCGCCCGATGGCAGGCTCCGCCCGCGGTGGTGCAGCCGGAAACATCTGTCGTCAGGTAGTAGCTGTAATGCGTGATGTCGGAGACGTCGGTGCGTGGGCCGTCCTCCGTCAGCTTCAGGCCGACGACGGGGCATTGGGTGCTGTCCACGCTGGTGCAGTACGTGTAGGTCCACTGACGCACGCCGGAGGGCGCCTGCGCATTGCTGCCGCAGGTGTAGGCGGCAGCTCCGGTCACTGCTGGGTCAACTTCGCAACGCGCGGTGACTTGGCCGGTGCCGTTGTACACCCATGCGCTCTGCGTGATGGGATTGTTATTGCTGTCGAGCGTGACCCGCGTCAATGGGTTACGAAGCGTGGTGTCCCAGGTGGTATTGATCGTGCGTTGTTGCCCGAGCGACGCCAGGTTGTAGCCTTCGATTCGCTGCGTTTCCAGGCCCACCGTGTTGTAGGTAAGCTTGGTGACGTTGAAAATGAAGTCGGTGTACTGGCTGGGATAGCCGTTCGTGTCGTATTGAATCGTCTGATACTTCTGCTTGCACCAGTCGGTGTTGCAGGCGGCAAACGTACCGGTCAGCTTGATGGCGCCATAGCCATCGTCTTTCATGGAGACATTGCCCGAGGCGCCGAGCGGAAAAGTCATCGTGGCGAACGAGCTGCTGCCTCCGGTAATACTGGTGGCATTGGCTCCGCCGGCGTGGGAGGACGACACCGCGCGACCGTTGGTGGAGCTGTAGCTGGTCGTGTCGTACCGGACGCCGGCCTCATCGATGACGCCGGTCATCGCGTAGGGGAAGCTCGCGCCGCCCGTATAGGCCGGTTCGTTATAGACGTATTGCTGGGTCTTGCTATCGGGATACTGGACGGAGGTCAGCGTCCCGCTCGTGTACCCATAGGTCAGCACGTCACCATCCGGAAGCGTCACCGTGTGCAGCAACCCGGCGCCATCGTAGGCAAACTGCAGGGTGCGGCCGAACGGGTCAGTCACCGTCTGGAGACGGCCACTGTTGTAGGTGAGTGTGGTCGTCTGGCCGGTCGCATCGGCGATGTACTGCAACTGGCCCGTGGTCGAGTAGCGCTCGAATTGATTGGGACCCGCGACGTAGACCGTGAAGCCCGTGCTGTCAGCCGTCAGCGTGTCGGGGATATTGGGGTCGGCCGCCCAGCCGCCGTTGGCCGTGGGCAAGAAGCGCTCGCTGCGCCCATCAGGCCGGAGAAGCTGGATGTACGAGGTGCCACCGCCACCCACCAACGTGTTCTGGAACAACAGGGAGCGGTCGAAGGAGTGGCGCCACTGCGGCCCCAGGCTCGCCGGCCGCACACTGGCCTGGCTGTTGTAGAAGCGCCGGAACGTCAGCCACGGCAGGGCATCGAAATCGGTTTCCTGCTCGTATTTGTTGCCGGTCGCCAGATTGATTGGATCGCCGCCGAACGGCTGCCCCGCGCAGATAATCATGCCGTCGCCGTCATCCACGCCCGTGCCGCCGTTGCAGTTGCCCGAATCACCCGTGTTCTTCTCGGGATTGTTGTCGTAAGCCGACAGCTGAATCTCGATGACATGGCTGGGGCAGACGAAGCTGCTCGGGTCGGTCGATACGTAGTAGACCTTGGCGACGTTGCCCTGCGCCTGCTGCGTCGCGTTCTCATAGGCTGAGGCGACTTGGCAATTTGCGCCTGCAGGGTAGCGGGCTGCGAGGAACTGTTTGGTCCCATCGAGCGCTAAGCTGATTTCTCCCCACGAATACTGCACAGGGTTATTGTTCGTATCGACATCTTGTATGTAGAACGGGATGTTGTAGTAGGTCGTGGCGCTACTGGCGCCCACCCATCCCAGACATAGAGCCATCGCCCAAGCCGAAAGCCACACGCGGCGCGTGCGGCTATGACACCTTTGTATAGCGACCATCCTTGTCTCCCTCGTCATCCTAAGTTCGCGCGGCGCTCCATCAGCGCGTGGCGTCATCCATAAAGCCAAGTGCTGCTGCCGGTCGGACAAGCCACAGACCCACATATCAGCATCTCAGGGGGCGATGTCAACGAAATGTGAAGATCGGGAAGCGGCGCCCCACCGTGACTTAGATGTCTAAATTGAATGTCCAGCCTGAGCGGATCAGGGCGCGCATACGAGCTTTTGGCACATCGCCGAGAGATCCGAGCGCTCCGTGATCAATCGCTCCTTCAAGACGCGGTCACCTGGCTATGCCATGGTTAGTAAATGACCAAGCAACATGGTTTGTCCTTGGCGCGCGCGGTCGTCCCCCCTCCTCGCCTGTACACTTCGTCCCTCATTTTTGATGCGACTGATGCGATGGCGCCCGGCCATGGCTTACGGGGCGGGGCGGCCGATTTTAAGGGGGCGCTACATGATGCGGATTGATGCGCGCTTGAAGTGAGCCCCTAGGCCTGGACCAGGTCGTGAAGAGCAAGTGATACGGTTTGCTGGGCCTTCTCGGAGGAAAAGGTCCTATGGTCTACAAAGCCCCCTTTAGGCGGTTCAGCCGGCAATTTAAACAATCCCTTTGTGGCGCTATCCGTGCGGGGACTATCGGCCGCCGGGAAGCCCAACGAGCTCACCGGCTGTCGGGCAATCTCATTCATCAGTGGCTCGACCAGTTCGATCGGGGGCAATTCGATCCCACGGAGAAGCCTGCGGCACGTGTTGTCGAAGAGTATGAGCTGCGCATTGCCGAGCTGGAACGGAAGGTCGGCCAGCTGACCATGGAAGCGGATCTGCTCAAAAAAACGCAAAAGCGAGAACACTCGAGCAGCGACGACGACTACTTCGTCGTCAGCGGCCCACGGCCTGTTCCATTCGAAGGGCTTGCCAAGTGATCGGCCTTGCCCGCAGTACGTTCTACTATCGCTCAGGTACGACAACCCCGGCTTGAATCCCTGCCGCCAGGCTCGCGCCTAGTGTCTCGATGGCGTCCACGTGTTCCATCGTGCGATCAAGGGTGACCGTGATGCTGCTGTCTTTCATGGTGCTACTCCTGCCAATAACGTCCCCCCGGTCGTCGGTATCGGCAGGGGAGGCGAGTTACGCACTATGTCGGCGTAGCGGGAGGCTTGAACCGCCTATTAAAAGGGCATCGCAGTCAGCCGAATTTGGGCTGACACAATGCTCGACAAGGAAGGCTGGGATGATTTCCGGAAGAGGGGCATTCAGTCCGTTCGCCGCGTTGCACGAACCCTGTTGAGAGCGTCGACCTAGCTAGTCAGGCCTGCAGCCTGTCTTGCTGCGGTCGTTACCGCAATGCACCACGTCTCAGAAGGGGCCTGGCGGATATCGTCTCGGTGGATCAGGGTGATCGCGTTGCTTCGACCGGACCGCCGTAGTCCTAACCCAAACAGCAGGCAGCCACATTGGTGCGTCCGCGCTTTCATAGACGACTGGGGGCTTAGGTTTAGTTAGGGGCGTCCACATCGAGCGCTGACGGCCGTCGCCATCACCGGGAAATATCTTACCTATTCGCCTGCAAGCTGTGTACGAGGGCCAGAGCGGACTCATAGTTGTCGACGAAATAAAGTTCACCTTCCCCTGATCGTAGCGCCATTTGTTGAACGACCCGCTTGGGTTGAGCTTGCAAGCCCGAGATCACCAGGACAATGCCGCGTCGCCGACAGCGCTCCCGTAACGCCTTGAGCGCATGCACCCCGCTGGCGTCGATGATCGGTACCAGACGCATGCGCAGAATGAAGATCTGGGGTGGCGTGAGGAACTGGTCGAGCAAATCGTCCAGCCGGCTAGCCGCCCCAAAAAACAGGGGGCCACTGATCTGGTAGACCTCCACGCCCGCAGGCAATCGGGCGCGCTGGGAGTCTCCGTCGCCCACCTTGTCGTCGCCGTTCTCATCGAGCAGTTTGATGCCGGCGCTGACCTCGACCGCGTCGGCCATGCGGAACATGAAGACAAACGCCGAGACCACCAAGCCGACTTCGATGCCGACAGTCAAATCGAAGAACACGGTCAGCCCGAAGGTTAACAATAGGACCAGGCCATCTCCGCGTGGTGCCGATAAGGTATGGCGAAAGCCTTCGACCTCGCTCATGTTCCAGGCCACCACCAGCAGGATGGCCGCCAGCACGGCGAGCGGCACGAACTTCATCAGCGGCGCCAGGGCTAGCATGAACGCCAGCAGGAACGCGGCATGCAGGATGCCAGCCACCGGGGTGCGACCACCGGCGCGGATATTGGTGGCTGTACGGGCGATCGCGCCCGTTGCAGGCAAGCCACCGAACAGCGCGGACCCTACGTTCGCCACGCCCTGGGCGACCAGCTCACCGTTGGAGCGATGGCGTCCACCGGTCATGCCGTCGGCCACCACCGCCGACAGCAGCGACTCCACGCCGGCCAGAAACGCGATGGTGAAGGAGCTCGGCAATAGTTCGCGCGTGCGTTCAAGGGGGATATGTGGCACCTCGAAGATCGGCAAGCTCGATGGCAGGCCGCCGAAACGGCTCCCAATGGTCTCGGCCGGCAGGCCGAAAAGCAGGCTCAACGCGGTGCACAACAACAATGCGATTAGGAAACCCGGCCAGGCCGGCCGCCAGCGGCGAAGTCCCAGGATGGTGACCAGTCCCACGACGGCCAGCAGCACCGCGGTCGGCTGGAATGACGACAGGTGTTGCACGTAAGCCACCCAGCGCCCGGTCACGTCCCCCGGCAGGTCGACGATGTGCAGGCCGAGCGCGTCTTTGATCTGGCTGGAGAAGATGCTCACCGCGATGCCGGCCGTAAAACCGGTAATCACCGGCTGCGGCATGTACTTCATCAAGGTGCCCAACCGGATCAGGCCGGCACCGATCAGCATCAGGCCGGCCAGGAGCGTGCAGAGGATGAGACCACCGAAACCGAACTGGTGAATCACCCCGAAGACGACCGGAACGAATGCGGCCGTGGGGCCGCCGATCTGCACGCGCGATCCGCCCAGGGCGGATATCAGGAAGCCGGCGACGATGGCCGTGTAAAGCCCTCTTTCTGGGGTGGTTCCGCTCGCGATCGCGAGCGCCATGGCCAGCGGTAAGGCCACGATGGCCACCGTCAGCCCGGCGAGGGCGTCGTGCCGCAGGTCGCGCCCGTGATACCCCTCCCGCCACACCGTCACCAGCTTGGGAACGAACAAGTGCACGTACTTGCGAACGGCCCCCCGGTCCATGTCCACCTCGTCGATGATGCGACTTGGATGATCATTGCATTATAATGTGATGCAAATAAAGGCTGGCAGGAACCCGCATGCCCATCGAAAGCCGCACCGCGCGCTTGACCATCCTGATCGACCCTCGAAAGAAGGCTGTCTTCGAACGCCTCTGCACCGAAGAGGACGCCACGCCGTCCCAGGTGGTCCGTCGCCTGATTCGGGATTACATCGAACAGCGCACGGGGCGTCCCTGGCACCCCGAGGAGGATTCGACGGAGGTCGTGTCGGCGCCTAAGCCTCACGCTGCCCATGCCCGGGCACGCTAGGGCTGTCGCGGTGGCCAACCTGATGCCGAAACGACCGAGCCTGGACCTTCGTCCTGAGCACATTGCGTTTGCCGGAGAGGCTCGAACCGACCACCGGTCAGCGCTTGTGCTGTGCTGGCCAACACTCCCCGCGGCTTGGTCCATGCTGGCTCAGGCCGTGGCGTCCCTTACCGAGATTCGGGGAAATTCAGCGCCAGCCCATGGCGTGCGTCCGGCCGTTACTCCCTGGATGCAGGCGGTGGCGCCCCAATTGTGCCGCCCGGTCGCTCATGACGTCGTAGCCGGCGAGAGCACGGTGGCGACGCTGGTCCGTCGTTTGCCGATTCGCATGGCGGTCGCGGTCACGGAATACGAGCCGGATCGCGACGTACCCGAGCCGGTCCGATGCCGCGACCTATTCGGCGGTTGCTTGGCTGCCTATGACGCGTACCTGAGGGAAACCCATCAAGCCGCATCGCGGGTAATGATGGTCAAAGGAAAAGATTCCTCCCAGGAGATCCTTTACCAGGCTTCCTACCAGGAGGTGGGCGCACGTTTAGCTACCTCCGGCCCGATGAGCGCGATGGATTTACGGTTCTGGGCCGACGCGCCGCCACTCCCCCTCGAACTGGCGGAACTCGCGGCGGCAGCGGTGATTCGCTACCTGCAGAATCCCGAGAAGCCTCATCCCCTCGTTGAGACGATCAAGGTACACACGGTTCCGCTTTCTCGCTTTTACGAGTCGACGATCGGTCGCAAGAGGCGTCGCTAAACCTATGCACAAGGGACTCGATCGACCCGCACAACATCGCGCGCGCGCCTTGACCGAACGCGTGCGTCTCCTGATGGTGGATGATGATGCGGCCTTCGGTCATGCATTGACGATGGACTTACGGCGCATGGGCTATGCCCTGCGTGTCGCGTTGAGTGCGAAAGCGTGCATCAAAACCCTTAGCGAGACCGTATGCGACATGGCCATCGTGGATGCTCACCTGACGCAGGATGACTTGAGTCGCTTACGTCCACTGCTCCGCGCTCGGTGCTTACCGGTGCTTTGGTTGCTGGATCCTGATGCTCCACTGGGGGCGGCTGATCCGTGGCTTGATCGAGGCGATGTGTGTTTAAGAAAACCTGTCGGGCTGGTGGAACTGGAACGTAGCTTGAAACAATTGTTGCGATGGCGCTTCGGCTGGCTATAGCGCACATTGACGATGAGCATCCCATGGAGTGAGGGCTGAGCTTCCAAAGTCCTGTCGGGATTCGCGCCATCGGCTCACTGGACCGAGGCGCTTACGGCGTGATTCCAGTTAACGTGTTTTGCCGCTCAGACGTTATGCCAGAACCTGATCGCGCCATCGCGCCTGGTCGTCGACTAGGTCCACATCCCAGCTTGTGCCGGCAGGTCGTGCATTTGGTAGGAGGTAGATGAGCGAATCATCCCTCTAAAATTCGGACGCTTACCTCTTCTGCGCCCAGCCATTTCCCCGTCTTGCGGTGAATGCGTAGCGCTCGGGAGTGACCGCCATGTGGTACCAGGACCAGATCCAGCCTAGGGTTGGCAGGCTCGCCGTGTTCGACACCCATGCGGTACACCACGATGCGGGCAAAGGTGTCGGCCACGAGTTGTCGGGCTTTCAGCCGCGCATCGTAATCCTGGCTTTTCACTCCAATCACCAGTTCGCGCCAAGCATCGGCGGTCGTCGGTGCCTTCCGGGACACAGCTGCCCATTCTGCGTCGGCATCGGCTACCTCTCGCCGCAGGCGCTCCAGCTCATCTTCTAGCTCGCGGACCTTGCGGAGGATGATCGCGGGCGCAGCCCTGTCATCCTGCATCAAGGCGTCGGTCAAGCGTTTGAGCTGCGTCTCTACGTCGGCGACGCGTGCTTTGGCCGCGGCGAGCTTCTGGCGGGCCGGCGGATCGATGACGCCGCGTTCCAGTAGGGCGTCCAGGTTGATCTGGTCCGAACAGAACTCCAGCAGCGCCCGTTCGATCGGGGCGATGCTCGTGCTGCCGCCCACCGGGCAACGACGATAAGCCTGCCCGGAGCCGCAGGACAGGCGACGGTAGGTGTCATGGAGCCGGCCATCGTCGTCCTTTTTCCGGCTCATCAGGTTCTGGGCCACCATGGCGGAGCCGCAATACCCGCACTGAGTGAGGCGCAGCCCGGTAATGATGCCGGGCAGTTCGCCTTTGCCCTTGCGCCGACCCGACTGCGAGAACAGGCCCTGCAGTTCGTCGAAGGCCTCTGGACTCAGGATGGCCGGGTAGTAGTCGGGCAGCGCGTAATCAACGCCATCGACCGACAGGGTCTTGGTGCCGCGCAGGGCAGGCAGGCGAAACACCTTGTACAGGTGCGTCGCCCGGGTGCCTTTGTCCGAGACGGAGAGTCCCGCGGCATTGAGGCGATCGACAATAGCCACCGCCCCATGCCCGGCCCGGAACAGGTCGATGGCCATGCGGACGGCGTCGACCCGTTCCGGGATGAGGTGCCAGCCATCCGACTGCCACGCTAGCCATTGGGGATCCTTGCCATTGCGGATGCGACCGCGATAGGCGCCGTCCAGCCACTGCTGGCACTGACGACGAATGGCCGCTTTAACCCGCTTGCTCTTGGTATCGCTTTCCTCATGTGCCCGGATCATCACCAGGAGGCTATGGACCAGCTCCATAGGATTGGCCTTCAGTCCCTCCCGGTTGTATTCCCGGCCATCGCTGGCGGTCACCACGGTGATGCCGGCATTGATGATCTGGGCAAGTTGTGCCTGGGCCTGGAGCGGTTCGGCACGGCTCAACCGATCCAGACCTTCCACGACCAGCACGGACCCCGCGCCAATCTGGCCCTCGTCCACGGCGCGGAGGAAGGTGCCCAAGGCGCCTTGCTTTACATGACGCTGGTGGTAGGCGCTCAATCCTTCGTCGCGGAGGGAGAGCGAGGCATCAAGCTGCAGCTGCCGGCCCTTGGCCCAGTTGGCCGCAAATTCGATCTGGCGATGGGCACTGCTGCCGGTGGACTGTCGGGCGTCACTGAAGCGTAAGTAGCTATAGACCTTGATATTTGTGTCCACGTGAAGCATCGATCCCTGAGCAAGTCGCGAAGTCTATATTGAATCTCATATGGCTGCCCAAAGAAGAAGTAACCAAGAAGAAAGGGCACCCTGCGCGGCGCCCTCCGCAGCTTCGCTGCTGCGGGTACGTGAGGGCTGGCCGGGCTTTTTGACGGGACATCCATGTCCCGTCAAAAAGGCGAGGACTCCTGTCCTCGCCCCCTGCGGGGCCTGATCGTCCAG
>Ga0207667_10006822_pt1 | contig 13798 bp, 12 predicted proteins | sample KBSCornC52_FD_184301 | JGI IMG/M metagenome (GOLD analysis project Ga0207667, IMG submission 184301) | Corn rhizosphere microbial communities from Kellogg Biological Station, Michigan, USA - KBS Corn C5-2 (SPAdes) (version 2) | ecosystem: Host-associated > Plants > Roots > Rhizosphere > Soil ...
TGCGAAGAGAGTGAACTGCCTTTGCCCCGCGACCGGGCAGTCCGAAAACCGGCTTTCAACTCTCAACTATCAACCTTTCCCCCTCACCCCACCGTCACCCACTTGCCGACGGCGGCGCTCTTGAGCACCGCTTCGCAGATCTTCACCTCGTGGTGGCCGTCCGGTGCGGTGGCGAAGAGCAGCGGCGTTTTGCGGCCGCTGGCGATGTGCTCGTAGATCGCGCGGTAGTGCATCTTGTGGCTGTCGGGAAAGCCTTCGGGATGGCCGCCGGGGTAGTCGGTGAAATGCGCGACGTCTTCCAGGAAGCCAGGCGTGCCGCGTTGGAGGATCTGATTTGGTTCATCACGGCGGCCCACGTAAATCTCGTTCGGCTGCTGCAAATCCCAGCGCATGCTGGCTTCGCTGCCGTAGATCCCCAGGGCGAGGGAACATTTCCAACCCGCCGCCACTTGCGAGATGGCCGCGTTGGCGTGCACATCGTTGTCGTAGCGCAAGAGCACGCTGGCAAAATCCTCCGTGTCCACCGGATAACTGACCATCGTCTTCGGGTCGACTTTGGCAAAAGTCTTCACCTCGCCACGCGGACGTTTACGCCGTTTATGAAAGGTCTCGAGCTTGGCGAAGACCGATTCCACCTGGGCGCCAAGAATGAAAGACACAGCATCGATCCAGTGCGTGCCGATATCGCCCACCGCGCGCAACTTACCGCCTTCGCTGGCCAGCACGCGCCAGTTGTAATCGGTGTCCTTCAAAAGCCAGTCCTGGAAGAAATGCCCCTGCACATGGATGATCTTGCCGAGGTCTCCGCGTTGCACGGCCGCCCGCATTTGCAAGATGGCCGGGAAGAAGCGGCAGTTGTAATTGACCGCCAGTACGTTCTTCGCTTTCGCCGCGGCCTTCACCACGCGCGCGGTTTCCTTCGCATGCATGCCGAGCGGCTTTTCGCAAACCACATGTTTGCCCGCGGCGAGTGCGGCGAGCGCTTGCTCGACGTGCAGCTTGTTCGGCGAAGTGATGTGGACCACGTCCACATTCGGCGAGGCGTACATCGCGCGGTAATCGTAGTCGCCGTAGATTTCCGGAATGCCCCATTTCTCCGCCGTGGCCTGGGCGTTGGTCGTGGAACCGCACACTGCAGTGACCTGCACCCCGAGGCGGCGCAATGCTTCGATGTGCACGGGAGCGATGAAGCCGGTACCAATGATGCCAGCCCGGAGGGAAGTGATCGACATAGTCGCGAAGCTACGGAAACGCGCCGGTGGGCGTCAATCGGCGCCGCTCCCTCCGAACATCGGCCACCTGCCAATCCCGGCAAATAGGCTCGCCTCGCTTCCACGGTCTCGGTAGCCAATGATGAAGTCCCAGGCCCCGTTTTCCGATGAACTTCCCGCTGCGCCCGATCCTGCTGGTTACGACTCTTCTCCTCGCCTTCCTGCTCCTGCCCGGATGCGATCGCGAGCAGGCGCCTCCGCGGGTTCAATACGCCGGCCGGGATCAGGTTCGCGGAGAGATCGACGCCTTTCTCTTCCAGACGCGGGGCAACTACAACCGCAGTAATTTCAAGGCACTCGAGACCAGCATGGAGGAAATCCGCAAGGGCGATCCTGTTTTCGGCAACGGCTCGTGGAAGATCTACAACTTCTACGATTCGCTCGAATGCGATGACTCCGAACCGGAGAGCATGTGGCAATTACACGAGCGCATTCACAAAGCCTGGATCGCGACTTATCCGGATTCCATTACGGCGCGCGTCGCTTATGCGAATTTCCTCGTGGATTACGCCTGGCACGCCCGGGGATACGAATACAGTGACAAGGTCAGCGAAAAAGGCTGGCGCATGATGGGGGAACGCCTCGCCGCCGCCCAACATGCGCTCGACGAGGCGAAGCCACTGAAGCCGCAGTGTCCCATGTGGTGGCACGTGCAACTGCACATCGCGCTGGGCCAGGGTTGGGACCACGCCCAATACAGCAAGGTCTACAACGAAGCGAAGAGTCTCTTCCCCCAATTTCATGGCTACGATAACTCGCTCGCCACTTACCTGATGCCTCGCTGGCATGGGCAGCCGGGCGATTGGGAGAAAGCCGCCGAGGCCGAGATACACCGGCCCAATGGACTCGGCGCGGAAGGCTATGCGCGGGTGGTCGCGAATCAGCACGGCTATTACGACAATATCTTCAAAGAGACACAGGCTTCATGGGCGCATACCCGGGAAGGTATGGAAGCCATGCGGCAGAAATATCCGGAGTCGCTGCAAATCCTGAACCAATACTGCAAACTGGCCTGCCTCGCCGGCGACCGCGTTACGGCCAAATCGCTGTTCCAACAACTCGCCGGCTACAAAGACGAGCGCGTCTGGGGCAATGGTGGCACTTATGCGCAATATCAAAAGTGGGCCAACGCGAACTAGAGCCGGTTTATGCGACTGGCGCGAGATCTTGCGCCGTAGGTTGAACCGGACGACGAAACGGTGCCCCCGGCAGGGCCACAGGTGGCCGGGCAGCCTGCGGAGTTTGAATAGGCTCCCTCGCAGAAAGTGCGTTTGCCGGACCGCTTCCCATAACCGGGAAGCTAACGCGTGTTATTGCCGAGCGGGACACCGTCGCCAGCTTCATTCCTGGACGTTCCTCCAATGGCAACTTTGGACAAGCAGCGGGATTCAGTATATTCGCGACCTCGCCGCCTTGGGCATTCTCTCGAGCCGCATATCCATCTTCCGCCTTTTCATGAAATACACGATCCCGCTCCTCGCTCTGGTCGCCGCCGCCGCGCTCGCTGGTTGCGCATCGCCCAGTCAGAACTACGCCAAACAACATCCGGAACTTCCGGCGCAACATCTGCAAATCCTCAACTCCGGCAAAATCCCGGACGGTACAGCGGTAGCCGGGATGACCCGCGAACAGGTCCAACTGGTGATGGGAGTGGAACCGGTGCAGTATCTTAAAGTCGACGGGCACGACGCGTGGGTCTACGTGAAGAAGAAGCTCAGTTCAGCGGGAATCAACTCGGGAAACGATGCCACCTTCAACCACCGCGATAACCGCAGCCAGCACTCGATGGCCGAAGGTGAGGCCCACGCCCCGGGCGACCAGCCCACCACCAAAACCACGGTCTACTTCGACGGCGAAACCGCGACCCACGCCGACGTGGTCAACGGCGGGCTGTAAGCATCGCTGGCTGCAGGCGGGGCCAGTGATCCCGGAAGCCGTCTCACGGAGGCCGGCTACAGCGTCGGCATTTCGCGCGCGACGAAACCCTCGGGGACGAAGACCACGTCATGCTCGCGATTCACGGCTCGTGTCGCGGCCAGGGCGATGCGCTGGAAAAAGGCGAGACGATCGTCCTCGGGAACCTCGTGCCAATGCGGTTTCACCTTGAGCACCAGATCGTCGCCCAGGCGCTCCAGCAGACCCCAGCCGCAAGGCAATACGTGTGACGACACGGTGTCCGGCTCGGCGACCACATAGAGGAGATTTGCCGCGCCGTATTTGGTCAGGCGGTCAAACTTGGTGTTGACGTGCAGGCGGTCGCTGAGCTGTCGGATTTCGCGAATGATCCTTTCGTAGCGCTCGTAACCCGGACGTTCGAAATTCAGCGTCTCGTATTCCTGGAAGAGCGAGTCGCCGTTGCGAATCGAAGGGTAATGGAGACAGAGCTCCTGCTCCGCGCGGCATTTCTTTTCGTGCAGCGCTTGGAGGCGTTCGGCGGTGGCTTGCATCGAGCGGGCATCGCGCACGAAATCCGTCGTCGAAGCTTTGCATTCGAAGATCGCCGTCACGCCGACCGCCGTTTTCCACACGAGCCGCTCCTTGCCCGTGCGCGCGTCCCGCCGCGCCCCCCGCACGCGCTGCGGCTTGTAGGCGGCCACGTCCATGCGCACGCGATGATTGGGCAGCGACACTTCCGCGGCCGCAATGCGAAAGCCGCTCCTTTGCGCCCAGAGCAAAGCCATCCGTTTGAGATGGCGGTGCGCCTGACTTTCGCCGCTTTTCGCCGCGGGCACTTCGCCCGCCGACAGTGACACGTGAGCCGGGAGTGCGGCCATTACTGGGGAGGGCTTCGATATAGCTCCATCACCGATTCGCGTGCCAGGACGACGATGGTGAAGACGCCGAGAACCGTGCCGAAGGGAATCTGGAGACAATCCAGTCCTGCCACCACGAGCGAGAAAACGCGATGTTTGCGGGCGCGGAGGAAAAAGCCTGAGAACAGATTCCCCACGAAAGCCAGCAGCAAACACACCCCGGCGACGACATAGAACCACTTGAATATGGCGAAGAAATGCGCCGGAAACTGTGGTGGGTGAACTTCGGAGGGGTGCGGCAGGGGTGTCGCCCCGGCGGTATGTTGGGGCTGCCAGAACCCCGGATGCTCGAAGACCGAGCTCATGAGAGTGTAATGAAGAAACAGAAAGGCGATTCCAACGATCGCCAGCGCCGCAACCACGAAATGGAAAATCGCCAGCACATTGAGATGGTCGCGATCCACCGCACGCTGATCACGCATCAAGGGGGGCGGAGTATTCATGCGAAGTCATTCTATAGGCGCGACAAGCGGGACGCAATCGCAGCAGGCGCGATTCAGGGTTGAAGGACTGCCGCGCCGGTAAGCTGGCCCGAGCGGAGTCGCGCGAGTGCTTCGTTTGCGGCTTCGAGCGGGAAGGTTTGCGTCGTAGTGTGCACGGGAACGCGGGGAGCGATCTCGAGGAATTCATAGCCATCGGCGCGGGTCAGATTGGCGACCGAACAGATGGAGCGCTCTTCCCAAAGATTGCGATAAGGAAACGACGGAATATCGCTCATGTGAATGCCGCCACAAACGACCGTCCCACCCTTGCGCACCGCGCGCAAAGCCGCCGGGACGAGCGCTCCCGCGGGCGCAAAGATGATCGCGGCATCCAGCCGCTCCGGTGGCATGGCATCGGAATCGCCGGCCCAAACCGCGCCCATCCGACGGGCAAATTCCTGCGCCTCCGCATCCCCTTGCCGGGTGAAGGCGTAGACCTCGCGATTTTGGAAACGCGCGACTTGCGCGACAATGTGCGCAGCGGCTCCGAAACCGTAGAGCCCCAATCGTTTCGCCTCGCCCGCCTTGCGCAAGGAACGATAACCGATCAAACCGGCGCAAAGTAGCGGGGCACATTCCACATCGCCGAAGCGCTCCGGCACCGCGAAACAGAAGCGTTCATCCGCGACGGTATACTCCGCGTAGCCCCCATCGATCGTGTAGCCCGTAAAGCGTGCGGAATCGCACAGATTTTCCTGTCCGCCGCGGCAAAAATCGCACTGCCCGCAGGTCCAGCCGAGCCAGGGCACGCCGACGCGATCACCGCTGCGAAATTCCCGGACGCCATCGCCGAGCTTCTCGATTCGCCCGACGATCTCGTGACCGGGAATCAGCGGCAGCTTGGGATTCGGTAATTCGCTGTCCACCACGTGCAAGTCGGTGCGGCAGACGGCGCAGGCGCCGACGCGGATCAATACCTGCCCGGCCCCGGGCTCGGGCACCGGCACGTCCCGCAAGACGAGCGGTTGTCCCGGAGCCTCGAAAATCATTGCACGCATCCCACTCCTATACGGAGATTACGCCCAATCGTCGCGCTTGAACTGGGATTTTTGGAATTCAGAATCCGTTCAGAATTCCCCGCTCACCTTTCCTCCACCAAAAAGCAGATCACCTCTTATTATGAAGTCTCCCGCCGTTTTCTCCTCGATCGGTTTTTGCGTTCTGCTTCTCGGCCTCGATGGTCTCCCCGCCCGGGCGGCCGACTTGCTGGTTCCCGGTGAACCCGTGACGCTTTCCGGCACCCACGGAAAATTCGACTTCCTCACCGTGGACAATGCCCGGCGCCGTTTGCTTGCAGCCCACCCGGGTAACGCTTCGCTCGACGTCATCGATCTCGACAAGCATCAACTCATCAAGAGCGTCGCCACGGGTGTCGCCCAGTCAGCGACGGTGGATGAAAAGGCGAATCGCTATTACGTGAGCGTGAGCAAGCCGCCGCAAATGGTGGTGCTCGATGCCGCTAAACTGGAAGAGGTCGGCAAAATTGCCCTGGGAGGGCCGGCGGACATTTCGGCCTTCAACACCCAGACCGGCCAGAACTATGTCTGTCACGATGACGCCAAGGAATTGTGGGTGGTCAATCCGCAAAAACAAAAGGTGACCGGCACAGTCAACCTACCCGGCGATGCCCCGGAAGATCTCGGATTCGACCCCAAATTCCAGCGACTGTTCCAGGCGCTCAAGACGAGCAGCGTCGTCGCGGTCATCGATGTCGCCGAAAACAAGCTCGTGGCCTCGTGGCCAACCGCCCCGGCCCAGGCGCCGCACGGCATGGCGATGATGCCCCAGGACGAGGCGTTCCTCGTCGCCGGGGGTAATGGGAAGCTGGTGATGATGAGTCAAAAAGATGGCCATGTCCTCGCCTCGACAGACATCCCCTCGCGCGTCGATCAAATCGCCTATGACCCGGAACTGCATCGCGCCTATTGCGCCAGCGGGACGGGCAAGATCGGCGTGATCGAAGTCGGGAGCGGGACGCTGAAGACACTCGGCGAAGTGCCCTCCAGCGAAGGCTGCCACAGCATCGCGGTCGACCCGAATACGCACGTCGTCTGGGTCGCTTACGCCAAAGGCGATGCGAGCTTCGTCCGTCCCTTTAGCGCTGTGAAGTAAACATCAACCGGGAGGCAATATGAAGGACACCACGAAAGACACTGTTCAGGAGATCGCGAGCAAGGTCCCGGAAGTCACGCTCGTCTTCTGGATCATCAAGATTCTCGCCACGACCTTGGGGGAGACCGGCGGAGATACGGTCACGATGGAACCGCTGAAGCTGGGCTACGCCTACGGCACGATTATCTTTGCCGTAATCTTCGTGGGCGCGGTCGTAGCTCAGATCATCGCCAAAAAATATCATCCCTTCTTCTTTTGGTTTACGATCATCGCCACCACGATGCTCGGCACCACGCTCGCCGATTACGCGGATCGTTCGCTCGGGATCGGCTACGCGGGAGGGAGCTCCATCCTTCTCGTCCTGGTGCTGCTGTCTTTGTTTGCCTGGCGGTTCGCCCTCGGGTCCGTAGCGATCGATTCGGTGAGTTCGCCGAGGTCAGAGGCGTTCTATTGGACCACGATCATGTTCTCGCAAACCCTCGGGACCGCACTGGGCGATTGGACGGCGAGCGACGACGGGCTGAATCTGGGCTTCGGCCGCAGTGCGCTGATTTTTGGAGCGATGCTGGCGGTCATTGCCGCCGGCTACGCATGGTCGAAGATTTCACACACGATTCTTTTCTGGGCCGCGTTCATCCTCACCCGGCCGCTGGGCGCGGCCGTGGGTGACTTCTTCGACAAGTCGCACGAAGAAGGTGGACTGGAAGTCAATCGCGCACTGGCCTCCGGAATCCTGCTACTCCTCATCATCGTGCTGGTTCTCGTCTTCCCGCATCGCCCCGCGACGCGGAAGCACTGAGCGGGCGGCTGGCGGCGCGACTTAATGCACGGCCCGGAGCGCGACGAGGCCGTGCCATCCCTGCCAAGCCAGGAAGCAAGCGAGGACGATGAGCACGCCACACGAGATGTAGGGCGCCTTGCGCATGATCTCGCCGAAGCCGCGGAATTTCCTCTCCGCGTGATGGACGCTCCACGCGGCCACCGCGCCGACCGAGACCATGGTCAGCGCCAGCCCGAAGCTGAAGGCTCCGACGAGAGCAAAGCCCAAAGTGAATTGCTTTACCTGCAAGCACACGAGGAGCACGGTGAAGGCGGCCGGACACGGCATCAAACCTCCGGTCAGGCCAAAGGCGATGATCTGCGCGGTCGTCACCTGGCGATTCTTCAGCCATGACCGCATCTCCGCGGCATGCTCGGCCTCGTGTTCGTCTTCGTACTCCGCTCCATGGTCGTGATCATGATCGTCATGATGGTGGCCGTGATCGTGGTCATGCTCGCGGAATTGCGCGAGATAGAGATGCGGTTTGCCCTCGTGGGTAACCGTCAGCGTGAGATCGAACTCATGCGGCTCCGGAATCTCGGTCGTCGATTCGAAATAGCCTTCGCCGGCCGCAAAAGAATAGGTCTCCTGCGCACCGCCGACGCGCAAGGTTTCCACGGTGACATCCTCCGGCTTTAGGGCGTGATGAACGTTCTCCGGAAAGATCAACCGGAAGACCGGCGGCACATCCTTCTCGAAGACCGTCAATTTCACCTCGCCCCACGGCGTCTCGAATTTTTTGGCGTCGTCGTGCCCGTGATGGTGGTGGTGATGGTGGTGCTCGTGGGCCGCGCGGAGGTTGCGCCGCGTTCGCCAGAACATCCAGGCCGCCATGGCCAGGATGAGGGCCGCGGACAGCAGATGAAAATACGGTTCGACGGTCTCGGCATTCCAAGTCGCCCCGTAACGGAGCGCGCCTGCGGCGAGCAGCCAGATGATGAGCGAATGCGAAACGGCGGCGGACACGCCAAGCAAAACGGCCTGGAAGACCGTCCCCCGAATGGCGATGATGAAGGCCGCCATCATCGTCTTGGAATGCCCCGGCTCCAATCCGTGCAAGGCGCCGAGGACGATGGCCCCGGGAATAAAGAGCCAGACGTGCGCGCCGCCCTGCTGAAGGGTTTCGTAGGAAAATTGCATAGGATGGACTATGCCCCCTCCCCCCATGGAGGCAAGTCTCACTTGCCGAAGTGCACTGGCTTTCGTGGCGAATCGCGTTACTCTGCCGCATGGCTTCCCATCACCACGAGCATTCCCCGGCGGAAAAGCGCGCGCTCCTCTTGCGGTTGCGCAAGATCAGCGGACAACTCGCCGCGGTGGAGCGCATGATCGAGGCGGACCGCGATTGTCCCGAGGTGCTGATGCAGGTGGTCTCGGCCCGCAAGGCGTTGAAGTCTTTTGCCCAAGTGGTCATCCATCAGCATACCCATCAATGTATCGATGGCGCATCGGATCCGAAGGATAGCCGGCGCAAGCTGCACGAACTGCTGACCGTGCTGGAACGGTATGTCGAATAGCTAACCAGGTATAAAATCAACCTAGTTAGAGGTCCGGCTTGGGCGGCTGTGTCCCCTTCTCCAAGTGGGAGACAAACTCCTGCCGGGCCTGATCGCTAATCCCGTGCGTGACCTTGAAGTGCAGCCGGGTGGTGAGAAAATCCTCGATGGTTTGCCATTGCCCTCCGGCGCGAATGCGCTTGGTCCAGGCGCAGACGGTAAGCAACTGATTCTGAAGCTGATGCACCTCCGCATTCGAACGGGCCAGTTCCTCGTAGAGACGCTGTTTGGTATTGGCGTCCGCCCGCGCCCGTTCTTCTGCCTGGCGCAGCGGTGTAATATCGATCACCTGGTCGACGAAGAAGCGCGGTCGCTGGTCGATCTCCCTGGCCAGCGTCACGACATGGAAAACAGAAAGATAGTTCCCCTCCTTGTGCTTGCAGCGTTTCTCGAGTTGGAAACTGCCCACTTCACCCCGGATTAACTGGCCAAGATTGGCCAGCATCTCGCCCAAGTCGTCCGGATGGCTCAGTCGCTGAAAATCCAAGGCCAGCATCTCTTCCTGGCTGTAACCTAACAACGCCGAAAGCGACGCGTTCACACGGAGGAACCTTCCGTCCACGGCGATGATTGCCATGCCGTTGGCCGCGTGATCGAAAGTGTGCTCAAAAAGCGAGGTCGTCGTCACGGTGAAAGCGAATACGCAAATACAGGGCGGCTAGTGCAGCAGCAATCCTGCCAGTTGCGAGTGCGCGGGCGTGTTGGCTACCAGAGACAATTCACGAGCGCGAGAAATATTATTACCCTTAGTCATGAATCAGAGTCGTGTCTCCATCCTGACCCGCCGGCGGCGGCGACGGTGGTGTGGCAGCTGGAGCACTTGGTTTTCCTCTGTGTTGGCTGTCGGGCGGTGCGTGCTGCAGCACGTTCTTCCCGGTGAGCTTGCGGATGACCGTGTAAAAAACCGGGGTGAAGAAAACGCCGAAAAAGGTCACCCCGAGCATTCCAAAAAAAACGGCGGTGCCCATCGCTTGTCGCATCTCTGCACCTGCACCCGTCGCAAAGATGAGCGGCATCACACCAAAAATGAAAGTAAAGCTCGTCATGAGAATCGGCCGCAGCCGCAGCCGCGCCGCCTCGATCGCCGCCTCGGCGGCGGTCATGCCGGGATTGTTCTCCTGCTGCTGTTTGGCGAACTCGACAATGAGCACGGCGTTTTTCACGCTCATGCCCGCGAGCACGACAAACCCGATCTGGGTGAAGATGTTGTTATCCATATGCCGCGCCCAGACACCGGCGATGCCGCATAAAAGACACATCGGCACGATAAGGATGATCGCGGTTGAGAGCGCGAAGCTTTCATACTCCGCCGAGTGGGTGAGCCACACGAAGAGGATGCAGAGCGGAAAAATGAACAGCGCCGTGTTGCCCGCGAGCTCTTCCTGGAAGGCCAGGTCGGTCCATTCGAAGGAATATTGCTTGGGCAGCACTTTGTTCACGACTTCTCGCATCGCCGCGATGCCCTGACCGCTGCTATAGCCCGGCGCGGTGGTGCCATTGATTTCCGCGGACATATAGAGGTCGTAACGCTGGATGCGATCCGGACCGGTAATGTCCTTGAGATCCATGACCGCGTTCAACGGTACCATCTTTCCATCCGCATTGCGCGTCTGGAGACGGGCAATGTCGGACGCCTTCGCGCGGTAGGGCGCGTCCGCCTGCGCGGTCACGTGCCAGGTGCGGCCGAGGTAGTTGAAGTCGTTCACGTAAAGCCCACCGAGGAAGACCTGCAGCGCCTGGAAGACGTCTGTCACCGCCACCTTCTGCTGCTTGGCCTTGACGCGATCGACGTTGCCATAGAGCTGCGGCACGCCCGCCCGGAAGCTGGAGAATAGCGCGCTCAGTTCCGGCCGTTTCTGCGCCTCCTCGATGACCTTGGCCGTCACCGCCTGGAGTTGCTGCGGCGTCCCCTGCCCGGAGCGGTCTTCGATCTGCATCTTGAAGCCGCCCGCGCTGCCCACACCGCGCACCGGCGGTGGCGGGAAGACGAGCACGAGGGCCTCGGGAATATTGGCAAACTGCTGCTTGAGCCGGCCGGCGATCGCCATGGCCGTCATGTCGTCCCGGCCCGCGCGCTGATCGAATGGCAGCAACGGCGTGAACATCACCCCCGCCGCCGAGGAATTCGAGCTCGAGAGCACATTCAAACCCGCGACGGTGAAGGCGCCACGCACGCCGGGCGTCTTCAGCGCCGCATTGGAGAGTTCCGTCAGCGTTTTCTGCGTGCGATCGATCGACGCCGCATCCGGCATCTGGACACTGACGATCAAATAGCCCTGGTCCTGCGGCGGAATGAATCCCGTTGGCACCGTCTTCAGCCCCTTGTAAGCCAGGAAGACCAACCCGCCATAAACGATCAAGGTGATGGCACTCATCCGCACGGCCTTGCGCAGGACGGTGGTGTAGACCCGGTTCCCAGCGTCGAAAGTCTTGTTGAAAAGGCGGAAGAACCAGCCGAGCACCCAGTTCATCCCGCGCGTGAACCAATCCTGCCTCACCCCGCGCGGCTTGAGGAGCAATGCCGCGAGCGCCGGGCTGAGTGTGAGCGAATTGAACGCCGAGAGCAGGGTGGAAAACGCAATGGTCAGCGCGAACTGTCGATAGAATTGCCCGGTGATGCCGCTGACAAAGGCCACGGGAATGAATACCGCCGACAAACCGAAGGCGATGGCGACGATCGCCGGCGTCACTTCATCCATCGCCTTGAAAGCCGCATCCCGCGGACTCAGGCCGTGCTCGATCCAGCGCTCGATATTCTCGACGACGACGATGGCGTCATCGACCACGATACCGATGGCCAGCACGAGGCCGAAGAGCGAAAGGATGTTCATCGAAAACCCTGCCACGAGCATCGCGGCGAAAGTACCGATCAGCGACACCGGGATGGCGATCAGCGGCACGAGCGAAGTGCGCCAGGTCTGCAGGAAGATGAGCACCACCAGCGCCACGAGGCTGATACCCTCGACGAGGGTGATGATCACGTCCTTGATACTGTCGCGCACGAACCGCGTGGTGTCGTAGGGGATCTCGTATTCCACGCCGGCGGGGAAGCGCTTCTTCAGCTCCTCCATCTTCTTGTAGATGGCATCCGCGGTCTGGATGGAGTTCGAGCCGGGCAGTTGGAAAATCGCCATGGCCACCGCCGGGCGGCCGTCGTAGGTCATCGCCGTACTGTAATCCGCCGCGGCCAATTCCACGCGGCCCACGTCGCGCAACTGCGTGATGCGGCCATCCTGCCCCACATTCACCACCATCTCGGCAAACTGGCTGGGGTCGGTGAGCCGCCCCTGCACGTTCATCGTGTATTGGAATTGCGTCTTCCCCGGCGGCAACGGCGGACCACCGATAATGCCCGCGGCGACCTGCACGTTTTGCTCGCGGACCGCAGTCACCACATCGCCAACCGTCATGTTGCGGGAGGCGAGTTTGTCCGGGTCGAGCCACAGCCGCATCGCGTAATCGCGCACCCCGAAGATTGTGATGTCGCCGACACCGGGCAGACGTGCGATCTCGTCCTTGATCTGCAACGTCGCGTAGTTGCTCATGAAGACCGTGTCGTGCGAATTGTCCGGCGAGGACAAGGCGACAACGACAGTGATATCCGGCGACGCTTTCTTGATGGTGATGCCCTGCTGCTGGACTTCGGCAGGGAGCTGCGGCTGGGCGATGGCCACGCGGTTTTGTACCTGCACCTGCGCGGCGTCGAGATTCGTGCCGACCTGGAAGGTCACGGTGAGTTTCATCGCACCGTCGTTCGTGCACTGGCTCGACATGTAGAGCATCCGCTCCACACCGTTGACCTGTTCCTCGATCGGCGTGGCCACGGTATCGGCCACGGTCTGGGCATTCGCGCCGGGATAGACGGTGCTGATCGTGACCGTCGGCGGCGCGATTTCCGGATACTGCGACACCGGCAGGGCGAGGATGGCCAGGACGCCGGCGATGACCGTCACGATCGAGATCACCGAGGCGAAAACCGGGCGATCGATGAAGAAATGCGCGATGCTCATGGCTCGGATTTCGCGGGAGCGTCCGGCGATGAGTGCGTGGTGTCGAGGCCACTGGTGCTGGCATCGAGCGCCGCGATGGCTTCGGCGGAAATCGGCGCCGACTTCGGCGTCACCTTGCCGCCGGGGCGCACGAGCTGCAGACCGTTGACGATCACGCGTTCATCCGGTTTCAGGCCCTCGGTGATCGAGCGCAGGCTGCCGAAGAGTTCGCCCAACTGCACCTTGCGCACCGCCACGGTGTCGTCTTTTTCCACCACCATGAGATAGCGTTCATTCTGCTCCGCGCCCACTGCCAGATCGGGCACGAGCAAAGTCTTGTAGGGCCCGCTGCCGGTGATCCGCATCTGCGCGAAAAGCCCGGGCGTCAATTCGCCCTTCGGATTCGGGATCACCCCGCGCAACTGGATGGTCCCCGTGCCGGGGTCCACGCTGTTGTCGATGAAGTCGATCACGCCTTCGTGCGGGAAGCCTTTTTCATTTTCGAGCTGCACAAAGCAGGGGATCTTCGCATCCCGGACGTTCTCGCCCTTGGTTCGCTGCGCATAGGCCTGGTATTTCAGGAATGAGCGTTCCGGCACCGAGACGTAACAATACATCGGGTCCACGGAAACGATGGTGGTGAGCAAGGTCGCCTGGCCGGCCCCGCCGTTGACGAGATTGCCGACGGTAATATACATGCGGCTCACCCGGCCGGAGATCGGAGCCGTCACGCGAGTCCAGTCGAGATTGAGCTT
>Ga0207667_10006824_pt1 | contig 13798 bp, 24 predicted proteins | sample KBSCornC52_FD_184301 | JGI IMG/M metagenome (GOLD analysis project Ga0207667, IMG submission 184301) | Corn rhizosphere microbial communities from Kellogg Biological Station, Michigan, USA - KBS Corn C5-2 (SPAdes) (version 2) | ecosystem: Host-associated > Plants > Roots > Rhizosphere > Soil ...
CGGTCCAGTTCTTCCTGTATTGGTCTCACCACAGTCGCAAGACACGAGTTCACCACCCGTTGGTGATTGTAGGCTACAGGGTATTATCCTTCCAGACAGACGGTATATGACAACAGTCTAGAGCGAGTCCTAGCTGCCACGGTTTCCTCCCACAGAGCGGGTCATGCTGAGGTCCTGATGCGTCCATACAGTGCATGGGCATGGTTCAGAGCCATGCTTACGCTTAAGGGTTGGAGGGTTCTTTGATGGTTTAGCGCCATCGGTTGGGTTCCATTATCTGAGTTTCATCTATGACGGCAGATTTGAACCTGCGTACTACTGCTGGTCTTTGGCTGACCTTTTACCATGCACGGGGCAGCTGCACTCGCCGTAAACACTAATCATCACGGGGACCGTACCTAGAGCAAGTCATAGGCCATAAGCCTTATTCCGCTATAGTTCTGGCGTACACTTCGTCACGAATTCACCTGTGCAGATAACATCGAAGCTAGCTTCCTTCAGGACGGGCTATACCCGACAAAGGGGTGGCCGCTTCTCCTTCTCTTGCTGTCTACCAGAGCGTGTCATGGTTGGTGTTGGTCTCCGCCTTTGCTCACGGTTACCCACTCTAAGGTAGGACTCCGAGTATTGCTGACTGTTAACCGCGTCACGGTAGGGGAAACGATATACACCTTGGTTTCTCCGCTTAGTGCCCCCGGAGATGGGATTGCAGGGCTTGACCTACTCCCGGCTCACAGTATGTCCAGATTCTGTCTCGCTACATACTGTAGGTGACCTCAATGATTTGGACTCAGAGGTCTCTCTCTTTCGTCACACCGTTCATCACACGGCACCTCCCGCCTTCACTACCCGTGTTAACCACGGCACCACCGAAGTGGGGCTATCGGCTAGGCATGCTGAGCATGCTCCAGAACAGTACGATCAATCCGGTCCACACCCGAACGTTGTCTTGCAGAGCTACGTCTATGCCAACTGCGTCGTACAGGTTCTTCGATGTTTCTTACACCACTGACGAAAAACTAGAACGTAAGGTTATACGGCTCTTTTCCTTACGCATCCCTAAGACGACGTTCAAGATTTTGTTCAACCGTTAGGGCATCCAGCCAGCATCGCTTGATGCGGCCAGAAAAGTTACTAATGAAACATTACCACATCGGTTGTGGACTTGCTGCCAAGTCTTTCACCTCTGCGGCTGCCATTTCTGGCAGGTCTTTATCAGGGTCCCAAGGAATGAGATTGTCTACACGAATGGAGTCCCACCTTGCCGCCTTAGCTTTACCACCATTAGGTGTGCCATGTTGGTAGACTTCCAACCGGACAGTGACATCGCTGTCATGACCTATTCGGCTTCCGTCCATCAACTCAGGTTTACCATCAACCAGTTGGACACACTTAGGTGCAGCGAAGGCAACAACCTTCCCTCGCATAAGCTTCGTCGGTTCCCTGCTGAATTGGATGTAATAACCGTTATCATCCTTCTTCATCACGTTCTTAATACCTTGTGCTTGTAGATCACGGATGATCTCAAGCGATGCCTGTGTAGGACGAAGTGTAATGCTCCATTTGTCATACTTGTTAAAGTTGACAGCATGGATGAACATCACCTTGCCTTGGACATCAATATATTCGCTAGCCATTATACCTTCTTTATATCTACAATTTCAAAATTTGTTGCCTCAGGAAAATCATCCCGAGCTAGACTGATCATATCAAACTCTGCTTGTTCTTGATCATCAGCCTCAATCATATATGGGTAATGAAAACTTACTTTTCCTTCAAACTCAGCCACTCTTCACACTCCTTAAATGTTTCTTGTCTTCCTAACCAATGTCCGTTCTCTAATGAATAAATATCGTACCACGCTATATTGTCACCCCTCCATACTGGACATAAATAAGCTTTATCTAATTTAATACACAAATCAGGGTCTGTTCGCTGTACCTCAATGGGTATACGCCCAGTTGGTTGCGATGGTGTAGTCTCTTGCTTTGTCATTCCAGAAACTCCCCGCTAGTGGGCACAAAAGGTTTAAATCTTCACCAACTTGTTTCAGTGAATTTGACATCATGTTAGCGATGTCTAAAGCTATTTCCATATTGTTTGGACACTCTACTTGCCATTCGTCATGAACAAAATTAACTAACTTAGCATCAAGGAACTTTAGCTTATCCCACCACTTCAGGGTGGCTAGCTTCATTACGACAGCTTCGCCATTCTGTAGATATCCAGACATTGCAAGATGACGTCTGGTTCCATCTGTGTCGCCGGGGATGCGCACTTTTCTACCGTCCAGCCCAATGAACCAGCCACGCTTTGCATCCTTTGGAAAGACTTGTTCCTTGAGAAACGCCCAACCCGTGTAGCGAGTAAGCAAACGATCAAGCGCCTCTCTGGCCTCCACATCTGAGCATCCCAATATTTCAGCCAGTTTCGGCAATCCTGCGCCGAGAAGTAATGCGTAGATAAACCTTTTGGCAGCATCTCTAGATTTACAAACACTTCCAAGGATCGACTGGTTGAGACTATGCGGATCGGTTTTGTCATCTTTCTTCCCTTCGACTAGCGCACGGGTGAACTCTGGGTCATTAATAAGATGAGCAAATATACGAAGTTGAATACCTTCCGCATCAACACCGACTAGAAGTCTGTTCTTCGGTGCGCACCAAAGTGATCTAAGTTCTTTCCCAAGTAACTTACGTTTTCCGGCAGTATCAAACTCGTTTGGAATGTTGGCTGTATTAGGTTTTTGATGTGCCATACGGTGCGTCCATGCACCGATCCCATAGAAGTTGCCGTGAATTCTACCGTCGGGTTGAACAAGTTCCAACCATTCAGTGAGTGTTCGTCTCCGACTTTCAAGTAGAATTCTTTTGGCCAATAATCTGGCAGCCTTGGGGGCACGTTCTGGCAATGTTTCAAGATTAGTCTCGTTGACTTTCCAACCAGTTTTCTTTAATAGATTAAGTTTATCGTAAAGTACTTGACGTTCTTTGTCAAGACCTTTCTTATACTTTATTTGGTTGAGTTCTCTCTCGGTGTTAATATGTGTTTGAGTACGATCGGTGGGGGACCATCCAGCTTCAGACAATACCTGAATAATTTGCTTGTGGCTGCTAGGGTTAAAAACGTCCCAAGAGCAGCGGCAAAAAGGACCGCCATTAAACTCAGACAAATCTCCGTCAGAGACCCATCTGAAATCAGTTTTCGAAAGTGTGCCATGTTTAGTTTCCTTGGGATGTATCTCCCTAATTAACTTAAGCCTTGGAGGAAATGCTTCAAGGATATCTTTATCTAGAGTAGCTAATTCTTCAGCTACTTTATCAAGTAGCTTTTCAGCTTTACTAGTATTGAAGCTAAAGCCATTGACATGGAGATCATTAACAATAAGTTGGAAACTATGTTCAAGTCTAATCGAAGGAAGATGTTGAGGATTGCTAATATACTTAAGATACTTAATGTAAATCCTGTGACATATATCAACGTCTCTAACACAATAATCCTCCATCTCTTGAGACCACTTAGAGAAGTCTGTGAACTTCCCCTTCGGTATCCCAAATTCTATCCCGTAGTCTTCTATCGAATGTCCCTGACGAGAATAATCTAACAGTTTACTGATGATTAAGGTGTCAATACATTCCTTATATTCAAGGTTTAAAAGCCTAGCAAGAACCGGATAATCGTACCCAAGCCAATTATGGCCAATGCAAAGAGTACAATTCCTCCAAAAGTCTCGAACTCGAAGTGCAGTTTCTTCATCTTCTGTAACCTTTCTAAATATATATTTTTCACCTGTGTCGATGTCTTTACAGACAATCAACCAGATGTGCTTCGGGTTCTCCAAAGCATCACATTCTATGTCAACTACAATCTTCAAGCAACTCGCCTAGGAATTTCTTTCATGAAATGATTGTAAATTTCTTGCTCACCCTTGATCTCAAGATCATACTTAGGGTCACGTTTGCTTTTACACCAATTAATACTTTCAAGGCACTGGCGCATGCAATACCAAGTAGCCCGGTCAATCGGGCCTATTACTGTTCCCATCTTCTTCTCCTTCGGCTTGTTGTTCAAGCTCTTCTGGTTTTGGTATTTTAACAACTCCAAGGACATACGGGTCCTCGAACTTCTTACTAAACTTAGCAGGGTTGACATAATAGTCAAGTATCTTTCCGTCAGGTAATTCCCATTTAAGAAGAACTACTTCATCATCCCATTTAAACACAAGATGATACAGATTGAAATCTGGGTCTCTGCTTGTTTTACTCCGGCATACGAATGTAGTACCGACAGCGTACGTACCGAGCCAGTTAGCTCCGGTGTCAGGTGGTTCAGGAGGTCCTTTACCGCCTGTAGCTACTCGAAACTGCGGGTATTTCGTCGGCCGCAGCTCTTCATCGGTCTCTGGTGCTACACTCATTTTAAATACCCTCTAGGAGGCCATTAGAAGGCCGCTGGTGCGTTATTTATGTTGTCTGGCATCACCCTAGCTTCCGTAGGTAAAACCTCTGTACGGGCTTCCTAGGGCTTCCTAGGGCCTATCCTTCCAGAAGAATAGCGGGTACTTGAGTTTCGATTTGTAGAGAAAAGACCTACTTATTTTCTCTTCGTAGATGATATATTTCGGTTTCTTTCCGGAAAGTAATTTCTGGATTATCCTCTCTACGGTTTCTATTGGTATTCGTTTCATGGGTTTGTTCCCATTGTTGTTTAATTAACTCTAACGCTACATAGATATCACGATCCGACCCCTTACCGCTGATAACCATAAGCCCTCCTACATTCCCTTCGGTCGATGCCACCTCACGATGTCTTCGATATCTGTGGCGTTATAACCTAATTTACCTAGTGTAGCTCTGAATTCTTTTTCGTTAATTACTTCTGTATTGAATGCAGTACAGGCATCGAGGTACATCTCGTCTTTTTCTTCCTTTGATATTCCGCTAAGCCATGACATCTTTAACCTCCGGTAAATCTTGCCAAAGTGGCACCAAGGGTGGTGAGGGTCCATATAAAAACTCAGCTTTTACATCACTCTCACCGAAGTCTTCCTTCAGTGTACACGTTGCAGGATTAAACAGAAGGTTGCCTGCGAACCCTGTTCTGAATGCCGGTCTGTTCTTCGTGATCGTCATTTCCGTAGTCAATCGCGACCTATCAGACATCGCTGCGATATCTCTTTTTAGGTCGATACGGATGTGGCAATCCTTGCCAATCATTCGCGAGCCACGTGTCTGACCGAAGTCGTTGACATGACTCACCATGATTAACCCGAAGTCTAACTCTTGCGTCATGATTTCGAGGCGGGCGGCGAGGTAGCTGAGGGCAGCTGTCTCCTTATCTCCACCAACTCCAGCAACGGCAAGAGAAATAAGGTCAAAGAAAATCCAACGACAGCCACGGGCAGCAACGAGAAACCTAATACTGTCAAGAAGAACTTCTGGATCGTCAGAACCAAAATGATTATAGATGTGGAGACGATCGTCGGTACGCACCACCTGCTTGACAGCAGCGTACGTCTCGCTAGGAGAACAACCGCTGTCTGGAAGATGGACCGGACGTTGGAGTTCAATACCTGCCACGGCTTGTAGTAACCGTTGCTTACTTTCCTCAAGGAAGATCGCGCCAACCGCATCGTCTGTTTCCTTCAATACATGGTGGAGGATGGTATGCATTACTTCAGTTTTACCCACGCCCTCCTGTGCAGTAATGAGGACGACTTCCCCTGTCCTCAACCCATAGGTCATATGGGTCAAGGTAGGGAACGGGTAACTGATGCCGAACTTAGGTGGAGTTAGAAGTTCTTTCTCGAAGGTTGACAGATCACTGATTATATTGTCGGGAAGAAACTTCTTAGCATTCCACCAGATGTTCCTCAGTTCGGACTCTTCTCCGGCTCGGAGGTAATCGTTGGCGTCTTTTCGGGTTCCGCCGGGGAACTTGAGCTGGTAAACCTTGTTGTAATCGAATAGCTTAGCGACTGCAGCTGCTGCGCTCCGGCCCGGCTCATCTCCGTCAAACGCGAGATAGATTCGTTCGAAAGAGTTGAGATAAGCTCGATCGAACGAGGCGTCAGTGTGAGCAGAAGAACTACTCCGCACAGAAACCACAGGCGACTTAAGAACCTGATAAAGAGAGAGAGCATCTAATTCCCCTTCTGTTATTGTCACATATTTGTGACTGCCAGCCGCGAACTTATTACGACCAAATAAACCACCTTGAGTTATATCACCGACGGAATGAAATGCTTTCTTATCTAACTGTCTAACCTTAATAGAATTATTCGGATACTCGAAGCCAATGGAAATAGGCTTACCAGTATCATCAACTTTGGTTTTACTATTATAAAATTGAAATGTTTCTTTAGTAATACCTCTGTACGGGAGGTACTCATAAGAATAAGTTTCGTCTGAAATGTTGCCCTCTTTAGGTTTAAAGTAGTTACATGAGAAACACCATCCGTGTCCATCCTCGTAGACACAATAAGCATCTGAGGATGGACAGGATGGGCAGGGAATGTGCTGCTCAACGATTTTGCTAGAACTTGTAATACTTCTTTATCCAGTCTTTGGGAGTGTCATGTTCGTACAGATCGACAGCTCGGGTTCCGAGGGCGACGCCGACGTAGTCGTCCCAATATTCGGGACGAGCAATGTACATCCAAGCACGGATTGTGCGGATGTAGTCACGACTGATGGTGGGGATTTTGCTGACCCATACGTTAGGGTCAATGTTGTACTTCACTTCACGCCAAGGTACCGTAATTGATACCCTAGTTCGATTGAATTGTAACCCATTTTCCTTCTCGATGTCAAGCACTTTCCACAGGAAATGACTGGGAAGTGCGTACAATTCTCCTTGGATGCGGGCCAACTCAGGCTTATACCATCCATGGATTTGAAAGTCAATGTGTTTCTCGAACGGAAGTGGGAATGAATGTACCCCCAAATCCTTCTTGTAACAGGTAAACGAATCAGCTGTGTAACAGCTAGGGTGAATTGGTTCCTGTCCCTCGATCAGTTCGTGCCGTCGATGACCTCGCTTGAAGTCATCGGCGATGAACACCAACTGACGAGCATGTTGGTTCAGATACCACAGATCGGGTGTCCGTCTGTATTGTCGGTGCCACTTCTCAGCCTCGGGATTAATCACCTCTGCTGTAGAAAGATGGAAGAACTTACGTGCATTTTCGAACATGATTACCTCCGAAGGAATGAAAGGAGAGACGGTGGGGAGTATCCGCCACCTCACACCACCGTCCCGAGCAAACGGGTCACTACTCCGCTGCTCCACTGTAGTCGCTCAGCCTACAGTGCCTATGCGGCGGCACGACCAAAGATACCACCCTTCTTCTTCGGAGGGTCGTTGACGACCTCCGTGTTGATCGGGGCTTCTTCGATTGCACCTTTTGCTCGGTTGCGGTTGTAGATGTTGATGAAGGCTCGTGCCATCACCATCATCTCCTGAGGCCGATCGTTCGCGAGGTTGAACAGCATCGTGTCATCCCACATCGCGAACTCATCCATCGACTTCGCACCCATCTGTTTTGCGAAGTCAACGAACTTAGCCTCATATCCTTCGAACTTCTTCGGGTCGTTGATGACGGCGGCGTTCTCCGCAATCATCTTCTTGTACTGCTCCGTACCACGAAGCTTCTCGATGTACTCCCGACCCGGCGGTGACATGATCGGAAGAATCTCCGTCGTCACAGCCTTGCTCTCGGCAGGCAAAGTCTGATCGTGCTCGACTTTATCCGGCTCGGTGTCCTTCCCCTGCATACGAGGAGGATTAGCAGCCAGCTTCTGGAGACCAGCGGCCTCCAAGCCAAGAGCCTTGTTCATCTGAGCGAAGGTAGACAGCTTCCCACCCGGATCATAGTACGCACGTACCGTCGGACATTGCTCCCAACCCGGCGGAAGGTAACCGATACGTGTTTTGTATCCATCCTTCTTGTTGCTGCGACTGTCACTGGGCTTTGGTGCCCAGTCCTTGACAGTCCAGCCCTTGAAATTCTTGATGATCGACGCCGCCGTGGCGTTAACCTTGACTGCCTCAGCAATCTCTTCCTTCGGCGGCACGTTTGCCGGTTCCCTGACAGTACTTCTGCCAAAGATACCACCTTTCTTCTTCTCTACTTTCTTCTCCTCCGGCGGAGCGAGAGCATAACCGTGGTTGTTACTTACCCAACCCCACTTGTACTCGGCGGAAGTATCGCCTTGAGCAAATGTCAAATCGGTGCCGTTTGCACACACCAATGTCACGTAGCCCCGTGAAACACAATTGAGCAGCAATTCCTTCTTGAAATACGGCTTCTGCATCGCCGCCGTTACCTTGTTGAGGTCCTCCGACATCTCCGCCATACCTTCGAACTTCGGCACGAGATACTCGTGGGCGAAGAAGAACTCCGGCGGATGAGAACTCTCGGACTTCGCGAAGTTCGGGAAGTTGCCGTCGATGAAGCCGAGGATAAGCGGAGTATTCTTGTTCTCCTGAAGAAGAACATACGGCGGCAGGTCGTCCTGATTGAGGGCCGCATCAGATTGACAGAAATAGAAGGTGATATCCTTGTCAGGATACGCCTGCATTGTCTCCTTGATGTCGTCGACGGTCGCGCCGGCCGTGTCTTTCACGAACTTCACGTTGCCGTCCTCGACGAACGCAGCACTGTACCCGTTAGGGTTAGCCGCCGTCACCAGTTCCAGATATGCATCCGGAATAAAAGTGTTGGCTGATCTGCGTACGATTGTTCCCGATTGAGACATTCTCATTCTCCGTTTGGCCCTCAGGCCGTTGAACTTACTGTGGATAGTGCGAAACTTAGTGGTCATACTTTGGCGAAGATGTTTCGGCCCTTCTTCTCCTTCTTGTCAGGAAGCTTTGGTGTGACGTGGTTGTTGAGACGAGAACGAATGCTGTCCTTCAACCACTGATTGGAAGGAAACAGACTCTTAATGGGGAATGCTCGTTGCAGCATCACGTACAGTTCCGTCGCTTCTGTACGAGAAATACTCTCATCGGCGACACGTTCTTCAATCGCATCGACGAAATCATCAACTGCTTGCAGTACGACTAATTCCCTTCTCTCTTTCTTTTTCATGCGGCCCCTCCTGTACAGGATGAGCCAATCGAACCATCCTGTCTTATTCCACGGCAGAATCAGCAGGAAAACCGCAGTCACTACTCCCGCCGTAAAGACTGCATCCTGATGAGCATAGAGGTAGTTCAACCCGTCATTGATGTACTCCATGTTCTTCTCCAACGTCCAAAATGGACTAATTTAATAGTACAGTTACGAAAAAAAACCCCTAGGATGATGCAGCTAGGGGCTGTACACTTTACAGGGGAAAGGTAAACCCCCACGGCCTCGGGGCAAGAAACCGTGGGGGCTGTTGACGAGGGCTGTACTCTCGGGAGGAGCACGCCGGATGGCGTAGCCCCCGTCAAACCTCTGGGGAGATAGTCTCAACCCATCGGATCATATTGTTTTCAAGAACAACGTCTGCCATTGCTTTGGTCCTGTACGTTTCACTCTTACGCCAGAACTTCTTTTTATAGTTAACTTCAACCCAGTACCATCTGGGTCCTAGAAAGAACAAATCTAATCTCGCGAACTCGTCTTTAAGATAGTTGATACTCCGCTCCTTATCGTGGGAACGGAATGCCTCCTGATCTAGACGCTCCGATAATGTCGGAGGTATTTCCTTATTGAAGGAAGCTAGACGATCATAATACGTCTGCATCCTTTCCTTGTCCGGACCACGGCCTGTATTAACCACAGCCCTGCTGAGGGATATATTACCCACAGGAATAGTGACATGCTTTCCCGATGGAACCACATCACCGTCGCCAGTGGTAGTTGTTCCCTCAAACCGTCCGCGATCTATGCGGACAGCGTACTTCGCAGTATTCCCGCTGAAGACTGCATGGCGTTTCCGCCGTTTCATCTTCAGTATCTTCTGTTGGATGGTCCGATTGGCCATGTCTTTTCTCCCCGATTATTCTTAACATTAGCACGAAAACATTCCTAACGCAAACCGGGTTTTGAGGTTTCAGCATCGTTTGAGCCTTCAGGTTCCTTTTGGCTCTCTTCGGCTGGCTGAAACAACCCCTCACCGAACTCAACCCAACGATGGTTAGCCTGTAAATGGTTAACCATTCGGTTCCAACCGCCCGGAGTGTCGTAGTATGACGTACGACAACTACAAGTTGCTATTCTTTTCACAATCATGTTGACAACTCCCGATTTGTTGTGTATGCTGCGCGAACCAGCGCCGTTCCTATGTCTCTTCTTCCTCCACCTTGATCCAGATGGAGTTAGCTGTCGGATACAGCAGCTTGATCGCTCGGACTATCTCGGAGAGATCAGTATCGAGCGGGAACCGATGAATGTGAGCCTCATCCGAGGCACAGTCATCATCGACAATTTCTACGTGCAACATGGCTGATAGGTCCTTTATTCCTTCGGGGGATTGACGAGGGCGAGAGAGAGCGCACGGTTACGGCTCTCGATCTCGAACAGAACAGACATCTTCACGTCATCGAGGTAATTCCTCGCTGCGTACAGATCGGCGGCACGCTTCCGGAGATCAGCCGCAGCCGTCTCCAAGTCGGAAGCACGCTTCTCACATTCCTCCGCCGTAGCCGTCCACTGACGGTGGAATACACTAAGCTGCCGATCGACAGTAGGTGTAGGTTGCGGAAGAGATTTAACTCCGAGAAGAATATTCATTTCGTCTTCAAGGGTTGGTTCCACTGCACTAATAACTTGGCTAGACATTCGTTCTGCTCCGATGTGAGGGATGTTTCTCCTGCAAGAATAAATGCACCACCGTAACTGTCGGTCCATGTATTCTTGAAGTCTTCATAGTCGTACATCTCCAACCCGTTGTCGAAGCGTACGATCACAGTGTCAGGACCATCATCGTAGATGACATTCCTGACAAAGCCATTGGCGAATGGTATCCGACGCCTATCGTTTACCTTGTCACCTCTGCGAGGGAAGTGTTTGCTACTCATCTGGCCATGGAGGAATACTCCACTCCCTGCCGTTGTCATTTGCAGCACGACGCTGCCGGTAGTTGGCGGAGCAAGGGATGATTAACCTCGCTACAAAGATACGCCAACGGCTGCTCTTCATTTCGAATCCGAAGATATCGAAGAAGACACGGAACCAGCTAATGGGTTGTGAGGTCATGGGTCTTGCTCACAACGGCGTCACAGATTTCATCAGGTGCATGGTGCATAGCCCAACGAACAGCACACTGATAAGCAGCGAGGATAGTCTCATGACATTCAGTGTCAGTAAACTCGTAATCATTGGGACCAAAGAAGCACCAACTCCAGTGACCACAGGGTTTCTGGACAAGGGATAAGCCGATGAGATCGGCGTCCTCTGGAGCGATATGTGTGATTGGCTCAGCCATGTCATTTCTCCCGACTGACAAGTTAATGACCCCGTGACGCTATTCTCTCCGCGAGAGATGGGGCCGAGCGGCATGTAACCAACATGCTTGCGATGGGTAACGGTCTGATGAAGTCGTGAGGTAGTTCTGTCAGCTTATCTACTTCATTGGAGCCTCCTATGTTCACGCCTACCGTAAGCGATGTCTCTGTCAAACTCACTCTGCCTCATCTTGTCCCTTTGGTCCGGACTCTTAGCTCGGACAATCGTGTGAGAACAGTGGGTGAATGGAATGCGAGTGCAACACACACATTGCGCTCAATAACGCAGTTAACACGTCATTGATGTATGCTTATTACTTACGGCAGGCGTCAACATAGGTTAGGTTGAGCAGTTTCAAGTCATGCTCAGGACTACGCCGAACTAGGCGGTGACGGTCGACGAGACAGCAAGGAACGTGGCCTTCCAGTCGGCGTCGTCGTGGTCATCTTCGGCAGACATAACAGTGTCGAACAATTGCTCATCCGACAATGCCTTGGTTTCATCAGGAAACCGAGTTCGGTACTTACCGATCTCATATTCCTCATACGCTTCAGGCGTATACTTCTCAGGCTCTTCAGCCATAGTACCTCCGTTAGTCAGGTCCAAACACACTATCCTGACACGCCTGACACATGCCAGAGATTCCGAATTCCTTAAGCGAAAGAGCGTTGCGAAATTCTTTCACTTCATTCTGGCACGTAGGACACATACCAGCGTTTAATGCGTTGTGTCCACTGATTGCACGGGCTGCGAATTGAGTGAACGGACGATTGCGAGGGTCTTGAACTTCCATTGGTTTGGAAGAGCCTAACTGCTTCCAGCCATCAGCTGTCTTGATAATTGACATTTGTTGCTCCCGAGTTGAGTGCCGGTTTATCCTCTCGGCCCGAGTTCCACTATTCCGGTTAGTGGCACCAAGATCAGCGGGCGGCTCGCCCTATGGTGACGAGGCAAGGGCCACTCGCTCTCTGCGTGTACTTCCTTGTTTCTCTCCTCATCATTTAAGTATGTTAGCACTAAACCACTTCTTACGCAACCTGAGATTGTGACTTTCGGCTTCTTCAACCCCGAACTGATGCACAAGTCTTAGTTCATGGCTTCGCCCCGGCCCCTTCGTGAACTATGCTTCTGTTACTAAACAATATGGATACGTACAGGGTCACGCACGCGAGTTAAATTAAACCTATCAGAATGAAAAAATGGTGCAATGCAGCTACCACAACGCACCAAGAACAGAACGGCAACGCAACAAGTTGCGACCGCAACGCACAATGTGGCGAAATGTGGGCACAAAAAAACCCCTGCCGGTTAAGGCAGGGGTTAGAAGTTAGGTTAGGTTAGCCGACCGCTTCCTTGATCTGTGCTTCGTCCAGACCAATGCGCTCGCCGTACCATTTGGCGTTCTTGCGAAAGAAAGGCTTCAGGATCAAGTACAGACCGCAATATGCGTCCCGCGCCGTCTCGTTGTCCTTTTCTGCCATTCGTTTCGTCCAGCCTGCCCGTTCCTCCGTATTCGAGAGTTTCGAGTAGATTGAAACGATCAACGTGTCCTGCTCTTCAGGCGACATTTTCTCGCCCTTTTGTTCCGGAGTTTCCGGTTCCGGTTTGGCACTTTCGACCAAATCGGCCATCGTTCCGCCATCCGGCATTGCCAGCGCCTTTCGCACGTCAAACGCCAAAATCTGGGATACGCTGAACTCTTTCCCAGAGTTGGGCACTTCTGCCGTGCCATCCAAGGCGGTGATCCAGAAAGGCTTTCCGGAACGTGTTACCTTGAATGTTTCCTTCCCGCCGAAATTCTTGGGGATAACTGGACACCTATCAGATGCTCCGGGTATCCACTGAATACGAACCTTGGGCATTCCTTCGATCGCCGATATTTGGTGATGCAGGCCGATCGCCGCGCGAACCATCTTCCGCATGGTATCGCGCTGCAACTTGGCATAGTTGAAAGTATCTCGGAGGAATTGCTTCCCCTTGCCAGCGAAACGCTTCACAGCGCCGCTAGTTTTCAACTCTGCCGTAGCATCGTCCATATCTTGCTGGAAAGCCTTGCCTTTCGGCATTGCCTGCACCAAATCGTCAGTAAAGACGACGCGTATTTTGCCGCCAGATACTGCTTTCTTTTCGACAATATCAGGCTTGAAGTTGGTATTCTTGCAATCATCCTCTGTCCAGCCGGGCATTGGAGTGCCGTCGAATTGCTCCTTTGTCCAGATACGCTTTAACTGCCCATACATATCAAGGCTTGTCGATTTGCCCTTGATAGTGGCTTCAATGCAGGCATCAAGTTCCGCATTGAAAGCCGGGTCCATCTTGGCAACTAAGCCGCTGATACCGGGGTCAGATACCGCAATA
>Ga0207667_10006827_pt1 | contig 13797 bp, 9 predicted proteins | sample KBSCornC52_FD_184301 | JGI IMG/M metagenome (GOLD analysis project Ga0207667, IMG submission 184301) | Corn rhizosphere microbial communities from Kellogg Biological Station, Michigan, USA - KBS Corn C5-2 (SPAdes) (version 2) | ecosystem: Host-associated > Plants > Roots > Rhizosphere > Soil ...
GGCCATGTTCTCGACGGCGATGTCGAGGAAGCCGTCCGCGACCTGCTCGGGCGCGCGCGCATGGCCGGTGGCGGCGGCGATCTCGCGCGCGAGTGCAGCGAACCGGTCGCGAACGATCATCGCGTCAAGCGGCTGGTCGCCGGCTGGCCCGAACACCTTCGGAAACAGCTCGGGATCGAGCTTGCCCACCATCACGTTGCAGTCGGTCACCGTGAGCGGGCCGCCGCGGCGATACGCGGCGGGACCGGGATTGGCGCCGGCCGATTGCGGGCCGACGCGCAGCCGCGAGCCGTCGAACGTGCATACGGAGCCGCCGCCCGCCGCCACCGTGTGGATGCTCATCATCGGCGCGCGCAGCCGCACGCCGGCCACTTCGGTGACGAACGCGCGCTCGTACTCGCCCGCGAAGTGGGTGACGTCGGTCGACGTTCCGCCCATGTCGAACGCGATGATCCGCTCGAAGCCCGCGAGCCGCGCAACCTCGACTGCGCCGACGATGCCGCCGGCCGGTCCGGACAGGATTGCGTCCTTCCCCTGGAAGCGATGCGCGTCGGTGAGTCCGCCCGACGATTGCATGAATTGCAGGCGCAACTGCGGGTCGAGATTCGCGGATCGACGATCGCCTCTCGTCAAATCCCGCTCCACCTGGTCGACGTACCGTCGCAGGATCGGCGACAGGTACGCGTCGACGACGGTGGTGTCGCCCCGCGACACCAGCTTCATCAGCGGGCTCACCTCGTGCGAAACGGAGACCTGGGTGAATCCGATGGCGCGCGCGAGGCCGGCGATTGCCTGCTCGTGCCGCGGATAGCGGTAGCCGTGCATCAGCACGACGGCGGCGGCGCGAATGCCCGCGGCGAACGCCGCCCGCAACCCGTGTTCGACCGACGCGGCGTCGAGGGGATGCACGACTTCGCCGTGGGCGCCGATGCGCTCGTCCGCTTCGACGACGCGCTCGTAGAGCAGCGCCGGCAACTCGATTCGGCGCACGAAGAGCTTCGGCCGATTCTGGTAGCCGATCCGCAGCGCGTCGGCGAAGCCGCGCGTGACGACGAGCACGGTACGCTCGCCGGCACGCTCGAGCAGCGCGTTGGTGGCGACCGTCGTGCCCATCTTGACCGCCGCGATCCGCTCGGCCGGAACGGGCGCCCCGGCCGGCAATTCGAGCAGATCGCGGACGCCCTGCACGGCTGCGTCGCGATACCGCTCCGGGTTATCGGACAGCAGCTTGTGCGTGACGAGCGACCCGTCCGGCCGCCGGGCGACGATGTCGGTGAAGGTACCGCCGCGGTCGATCCAGAATTGCCACATAGGCGTCAGGTAACACGTAACAGGTAACAGGGACCAGGGATCGCGGTTCGGGGATCGCCGGCCGCGGGATCGCGGCCGCGGTTGGGCATTATAGGAATCCGCGGACCCGAACCGCGACTCGCGCTGCGCCCGGTGGTGCGGCGAACCCGCCGATGGCTGTAATATCGCTGCCCATTGGCGGTGCCGCCGCGCTCGCTCGGTCTGCTACCTGTCACCTGTTCCCTATTGCCGGAGACTCCGCAATGAAACGCCTCGCCGCCGTCCTCGCCCTCGCCTCGACGTTCGCGCTGCCTGCGCTCGCGCAGACCAAGTGGGACCTGCCGTCGGCGTATCCGGCGAATAATTTCCACACCGAGAACATCCAGCAGTTCGCCAACGACGTCGACAAGGCGACAGGCGGCAAGCTGAAGATCCAGATCCATGCGAATGCCTCGCTGTTCAAGGCGCCCGAGATCAAGCGCGCCGTGCAGGGCGGGCAGGCGCAGGCGGGCGAGATCCTGCTCGTCAATTTCGAGAACGAGGACCCGCTGTTCGGCATCGACGGCGTACCGTTTCTCGCGACGTCGTATGCCGAGTCGATGAAGCTCTACAAGGCCGAGCGCAAGGTCCTCGAGGAGAAACTCGCCAAACAGGGGATCATGCTGCTTTACACGGTGCCGTGGCCGCCGCAGGGCATCTACACCAACCGCGCGCTCAACAGCGCGGCCGACATGAAGGGGCTCAAGTGGCGCGCGTACAGTCCCGCCACGTCGAAGATCGCCGAGCTCGTCGGCGCCCAGCCGGTGACGGTGCAGGCCGCGGAAGTGTCGCAGGCGCTCGCGACGGGCGTCATCGACTCGTACATGTCGTCGGGGGCGACCGGTTACGACTCCAAGACCTACGAGCACCTGAAGCGCTTCTACGACACGCAGGCCTGGCTGCCGAAGAACGCCGTCATCGTCAACAAGGCGGCGTTCGATGCGCTGGACAAGCCGGCGCAAGCGGCCGTGCTGAAAGCGGCGGCCGACGCCGAAACGCGCGGCTGGAAGGTCTCGGCCGAGAAGACGAACTGGTACACCGACCAGTTGAAGCAGAAGGGCATGACGATCGAAAAGCCGAGCGAGCAGCTTACCGCCGACATGCGCAAGGTCGGCAACGTGATGCTCGCCGAATGGCTGCGCAAGGCCGGCGCCGACGGCAAGAAGATCATCGACCAGTACCGCGCGATGCAGTAACGAAGGCGTGCGGCGATTCCTCGACGCGCTCTACGACGCCGCCGCCTACGTGGCGGCGTTTTTTCTCGTCGGCACGCTCGTCATGGTGACGCTCGGCATCGTCGGGCGGCTCCTGAACTGGTTCATCGCCGGGACCGACTCGTATGCCGGCTACTGCATGGCCGCGGCCGGGTTCCTGGCGCTCGCGCACACGCTGAAGCGCGGCGAGCACATCCGCGTGACGCTCGTGCTCGAGCACGTGTCGCCGCGCGTACGGCGCGGGCTCGAGCTGTGGGCACTCGCCGCGGCGACCGTGCTGGCGGTCGCGTTCGCGTGGTACAGCGTCCGCCTGACGTTCCAGTCGTGGCAGTTCAACGACATCTCGACCGGCAACGACGCGACGCCGCTTTGGATCCCGCAGCTCGCGATGGCGTTCGGCACGATCGTGCTGGCGATCGCGTTCGTCGACGAGCTCACGCTCGAATGGCGCGGCGTGCGCAGGGTGCGCGCACCGGCGGAAGCCCTGCACCATGAATGACGCGCTCGTCACGACGCTGCTCGTCCTGTCCCTGTTCGCGCTGCTCGGCAGCGGTGTCTGGATCGGCCTGGCGCTCGCCGGCGTCGCATGGATCGGCATGACGCTCTTCTCGTCGCGCCCGGCGGGCGACGCGATGGCGGTGACGATCTGGGGCACCGCATCGTCGTGGACGCTCACCGCGCTGCCGCTGTTCGTCTGGATGGGCGAGATCCTGTTCCGAACGCGGCTGTCGGAGGACATGTTTCGCGGCCTCGCGCCATGGCTCGAGCGCGTGCCGGGGCGCCTGCTGCACACGAACGTCATCGGCTGCACGATCTTCGCCGCGGTCTCGGGGTCGTCGGCTGCGACCTGCGCGACGATCGGCAAGATGACGCTCCCCGAGCTCGCGCGCCGCGGCTACCCGGACACGATCACGATCGGCTCCCTCGCCGGTGCCGGCACGCTGGGACTGCTGATCCCGCCGTCCATCATCATGATCGTCTACGGCGTCACGGCCAACGTATCGATCGCGCAGCTCTTCATCGCCGGCGTGCTGCCGGGCATCATGCTGGCGCTGCTGTTCTCCGGTTATATCGTCGGATGGGCGTTTGCGAATCCCGGCCGGATCCCGGCCGCCACCGAGCGCACCACGTTCGCGCAGAAAATCCGCGCGTCGCGGCACCTGATCCCCGTGGTGCTGCTGATCCTCCTCGTGCTCGGCTCGATCTACACGGGGCTCGCGACCGCAACCGAAGCCGCTGCGTTCGGTGTCATCGGCTCGCTCGCGCTGTCCGCGCTGCAGGGCTCGCTCGGCTGGAAGACGTTCCGCGACAGCCTGCTCGGCGCGACGCGCCTCTACTGCATGATCGCGCTGATCCTCGCCGGCGCCGCGTTCCTGACGCTCGCAATGGGCTATATCGGCCTGCCGCGCGAGCTCGCCGAGTGGATCGCGACGCTCGGCCTCACGCCGTTCGCGCTGATCGTCGCGCTGGCGCTGTTCTACATCGTGCTCGGGTGCTTCCTCGACGGCATCTCGATGGTCGTGCTGACGATGGGGGTCATCCTGCCCACGGTGGAAAAAGCCGGCATCGACCTGCTGTGGTTCGGCATCTTCGTCGTGCTCGTCGTCGAGATGGCGCAGATCACGCCGCCGGTCGGGTTCAACCTGTTCATGCTGCAGGGCATGACGGGACGCCAGATCACGTGGATCGCGCGGCACACGCTGCCGATGTTCTTCCTGATGTGCGTGGCGGTGCTCGCGATCTGGTTCTTTCCTCAACTCGTGACGCTGCTGCCGCAGCAGATGAAAATGTGAGCGCTGGCGACACGGCAGCGCTGATCGACGCCTTCTGCGACCAGCTCTGGCTGCAGGACGGTCTCGCGGCGGCGTCGCTCGCGAGCTACCGGCGCGATCTCACGGGATTCGCCGCGTGGCTCGACCAGCGCAAGCGCGATCTCCTTGCCGCGCAGCGGCCGGACTTCGAGCAATGGCTCGCCGATCAGTTCGAGCGCCGCTCGAAGGCGACGTCGGTCGCGCGGCGGCTCTCGGCGCTGCGGCGGTTCTATCGGCTGCAGGTCGACCGCGGCGTCATCGCGGCCGACCCGACGTTACGCGTGCAGGCACCGAAAAAGCCGCGACGCTTGCCCAAGCTCTTGTCCGAGGCGCAGGTCGAGGCGCTGCTCGCCGCGCCCGATACCCGCACGCCGCTCGGCCTGCGCGACCGGGCCATGCTGGAAACGCTGTATGCGACCGGGTTGCGCGTGTCCGAGCTGACCGGCCTTCGCCGCTCGCAGGTCGCGCAGGACGCGGGCGTCGTCCGCGTCGTGGGCAAGGGCAACAAGGAGCGGCTCGTGCCGATGGGCGATGAAGCTGTCGCGTGGATTGAGCGGTATCTGCGCGAGGTGCGCCCGGCGCTCGCCGGCGCCGGCAAGCGCGACGAAGTGTTCCTGACGCAACGCCATGCGCCGCTCACGCGCCAGGCGTTCTGGGCGCTCGTCAAGCGCTATGCGGTCCGCGCGGGAATCCCGGCGAGCGCGTTGTCGCCGCACGTGTTGCGGCACGCGTTCGCAACGCATCTGCTCAATCACGGGGCCGACCTGCGCGTCGTGCAGCTGCTGCTCGGCCACGCCGACATCACGACGACGACGATCTACACGCACGTCGCGCGCGAGCGCCTGAAGCGATTGCACGCCGAGCACCACCCGCGGGGATGAGAGCGTGAATCCGATCGACGATGCGCGGGCGCTGCTGCCGGACGCAGAGGCGGGCAGCGCGATTCGCGACGCGTTCCTGGCCGACGAGCGGACGACGCTCGCAGCGCTCGCGACACAGATTTCGCTGGGCGACGATGCCGTGCGCGGCATCGAGGCGCACGCGCGCGGATGGGTCGAGGCGGTGCGCGCCGACCGCCAGGCGCAGGGCGGCATCGAGTCGTTCCTGCAGCAGTACGACCTGTCGACGCCGGAGGGCGTGCTGTTGATGTGCGTCGCCGAGGCGCTGCTGCGCATACCCGACGCGGCGACTGCCGACGCGCTGATCCGCGACAAGCTGTCGCGCGGCGACTGGGACCGCCACCTCGGCGCGTCGGACTCGCTGCTCGTGAACGCCTCGACGTGGGGCCTGATGCTGACCGGGAGGCTGACGCGCGTCGAGCGCGAGGATGCCCGCGACCCGCGTGCGTGGTACGAGCGGTTCGTCGCGCGCGCGGGCGAGCCGGTCGTGCGCGTCGCGGTGCGGCAGGCGATGAAGCTGATGGCCGAGCAGTTCGTGCTCGGCCGGACGATCGACGAGGCGGTCGAGCGTGCACGGCGCGAGCAAGGCGGCTATCGCCAGTCCTACGACATGCTCGGCGAAGCGGCGGTCACGGCCGCCGATGCGTCGCGCTATCTGGACGCGTATCGCAACGCAATCGCCGTGATCGGCGCGGCAGCCGATCCGGCGGAGACCTCGGTGTTCGCCCGGCCTTCGATCTCGGTGAAGCTTTCGGCGCTGCACCCGCGCTACGAATATGCGCAGCATGCGCGCGTGCTCGCCGAACTCGTGCCGGCGGTGCTTGCGCTCGCGCGCGAGGCCCGCGCGCGCGGCATCGGCATGACGATCGACGCCGAGGAGGCCGAGCGGCTGGAGCTGTCGCTCGAGCTCTTCGCGCGGCTGCGCCGGGACTCGACGCTCGACGGATGGAACGGCCTGGGCCTCGCGGTGCAGGCCTATCAGAAGCGTGCGCGCGCCGTCGCGGGCTACGTGGTCGGGCTCGCACGGCAGACGAAAACCCGCGTTCCGGTGCGCCTCGTCAAGGGCGCGTACTGGGACACCGAGATCAAGCGCGCACAGGTGCAGGGGCTGGCGGGCTATCCGGTGTTCACGCGCAAGGCGCACACCGATGTCTCGTATCTCGCTTGCGCACACGCGCTGCTCGAGGCCGCCGACGCGGTCTACCCGATGTTCGCCACCCACAACGCGCACACGATCGCATGGGTTCGCGCGCGCGCAGCCGCGCTCGGTGTCGCCGACGTGGAGTTCCAGCGCCTGCACGGCATGGGCGATGCGCTGTATCGAGAGGTGCTCGCCGAGCGCGGCAGGCCCCGCGTGGCCTGCCGCGTGTACGCGCCCGTGGGCGGCCATCGCGAGCTTCTGCCTTACCTCGTGCGCCGGCTGCTGGAGAACGGCGCGAATACGTCGTTCGTCAACCGCATCGGCGATCCCGGCATCGAGATCGACGACCTCGTCGCCGATCCTCTCGCGCGCGCCCGCACGTGGGATTTCGCGCCGGCCGCCCGCATACCGTTGCCGCGCGACATCTTCGCGCCCGAGCGGAAGAATTCCGAAGGCGTCTCGCTCGCCGACCAGCCGGCGATGGCGGCGCTCGATCGCGCCGTCGCGGCGAGCGCTTCGCGGCAGTGGACCGCAACGCCGGTCTGCGCCGGTACCGCCGGATCGGGAACCGCGCGCGATGTGCTCGAGCCCGCGGACAACGCGCGCAAGGTCGGTACGTCGATCGATGCCGAGTGGCCGATCGTCGATCGCGCGCTCGACGTGTTGGTTGCAGGCCAGCGCGACTGGGACGCGCGGCCGGCCGCCGAACGCGCCGCACTGCTCGATCGCGCGGCCGACCGGCTGGAGGACGGCCGTGGCGACTGGGTTGCGCTGCTCGCGCGCGAAGCGGGCAAGACGCGAGCGGCCGCGATCGCGGAGGTGCGCGAGGCCGCCGACTTCTGCCGTTACTACGCGGCGCAGGCGCGCCTGCGCTTCGACACACCGGTCGCGCTGCCGTCGCCGACGGGCGAGGCGAACACGCTGGCGTTACGCGGCCGCGGCGTGTTCGCCTGCATTTCGCCGTGGAATTTTCCGCTCGCGATCTTCACCGGCCAGATCGCGGCGGCGCTGGCGGCGGGCAACGCCGTCGTCGCCAAGCCGGCGGAACAGACGACGCTGATCGCAACCGCGGCCGTCCGCGCGCTGCTCGCGGCCGGCGTTCCCGACGACGTGCTGGCGCTGATGCCCGGCGCGGGCGAAACGATCGGCGCGCGGCTCGTCGCCGATCCGCGCGTGGCGGGAACGCCGTTCACCGGATCGACGAGCGTCGGCAGCGCGATCGCACAGGCGCTGGCGGCCCGTGCGCCAATCGTGCCGCTGATCGCGGAAACAGGCGGTCAGAATGCGATGATCGTCGACAGCTCGGCGCTCGCCGAGCAGGTGGTCGCGGACGTCGTGCAATCGGCGTTCGACAGCGCCGGCCAGCGCTGCTCGGCGCTGCGCGTGCTGTGCGTGCAGGAAGATGTCGCGTCGCGCGTCATCGAGCTCGTCGCCGGGGCGATGGACGAGCTCGTCGTCGGCGATCCCGGGTATCTCGCGACGGATGTCGGTCCCGTGATCGATGCCGACGCGCGCGCCGCGCTGGAAGCGCATATCGCGGAGATGCAAGCCGCCGGCCTCGTGCGCCACCGCGTGAGTCTGCCGCCGGCATGTGCGCACGGCACGTTCGTTGCGCCGACGCTCGTCGTGCTCGACCGGATCGAGCGCCTGACGCAGGAAATCTTCGGACCCATCGTGCACGTCGTGACCTGGCGCGCCGACGCGCTCGACGCGCTGATCGATCGCGTGAACGCATTCGGATATGGCTTGACGCTCGGCATCCACAGCCGCGTCGATGCGACAGTCGACCGGATCGTCGCACGCGTGCGCGTGGGCAACGTCTACGTCAATCGCAACATGATCGGCGCCGTCGTGGGAATGCAGCCATTCGGAGGCGAAGGATTGTCGGGCACCGGGCCAAAGGCCGGCGGGCCGAACTACCTGCCGCGCTTCGCCGTCGAGCGCACGTTGTCGGTCAACACCGCGGCGGCGGGCGGCAACGCGGCGCTGCTGGCGGAAGGCGAGGGCTGATCTCGCTCTCGCTTCGGCCGGCGCACGGCCCTGACCTTCCCGCTGGTGGCGCCACCGCAATAGAACAGATCGCCGCCATCGGACTCGAGTCCCGACACGGCCACGCCTGCCGGCATCTCGACGCGCTCCAGAACCTCGCCCGTTCGCGGATCGATTCGCCGCAGCTCGCTCGCATCGCCTTCCCAGATGCCATGCCAGAGCTCGGCATCGATCCAGGTCACGCCGGTAACGAAGCGGTCGGACTCGATCGTGCGCAGGATCGCCCCCGTTTGCGGATCGACCTGGTGGATTCTCCGCGCGCGATATTGTCCGACCCAGAGCGATCCTTCAGCCCAGGCGAGGCCCGAGTCGCTGCCGCCGCCGGGTGCCGGGATCGTCGCGAGCACGCGACCCGTTTGCGGGTCGATCTTCTGAATGCGGTCTTCGGCGATCTGATACAGGTGCCGGCCGTCGAAGGCGGTTCCCGCATGCGCGGCGGCGGCGAACGAGCGCACGATCCTTCCGCTGACCGGATCGAGCGCGTTGAGCTTGTCGCCGGATGCAAACCAGACGTGCCGGCCATCGTATGTAAGGCCATGCACGTGGCCGGCATCTTCGAAGGGACCGTACTCGCGCACGACTGCGGCTGCCGATCGCCTCATCTCGGCATCCTAATCGATCGGCAGCGGCGCCGGGAGTAACAACGTCGTCGTGAATCCCGGCACCGGCGCGCTCATCCAGCGCCGCGCGCGTCCTCGACCGAGCGGCTGCGCCTTGCCCGACGCCGCAAGCGCGTCGAGCGCACGCTGCACGCTGCGCTGGCTCGCGCCCAGCGCAATCGCAAGCGCCGAGCTCGACCACGATTCGCCGTCGGCGAGCAGCGCGAGCACCGCCGCGTGCTTCTCGTCGATGGGCCGCGCCAGGACGACGACCTCGCGCGCACGATGCGGCGCGAGCGCATATCCACGCGGCGTGGCGCGGACGTCGGCCAGCGTCCGCAGCACCACGCGGAGCCGGCCCATTTGGACGCGCAGCCGCGCGCGATGCGATTCGTCGGCGACCCTCGCCCGGAATGCATGCGCGACGAGCGCCGCCCGCGACACGTCCGCGGGCCACGCCTCGGCCAGCACGCGAGCGAGCATGAACAGCACCGGGCGCGTCGCGAGCGGGACGACGTTGCTTCCCTGACGCACGACGTGACGGCAGGCGTCCACGACAAGCGCGCGCGACGAGAGCAGCGCTTCGACTTCCGCGAGCAGCAGCGGCCGCTGCTTCCCGCGGGCGATCAGGCGTGCCGTGGGCACGGTCAACGCGAGCGACGCGTTTTCAACCTCCGCCGTCAGCGCCGGGATGCCTGCTTCACGCGCGGCGCGTGCGGCGTGCGCGAGCGCCGCGCGCGCCGGCTTCGTGCGCAGTCGTCGCATCGCGATCCCGGCCACGGCGAGCGCGTGCGCGGCTTTCGCTGCGGGCGCCAGTGGCGCAGGGTCGAGCGCGGCGAGCGCGCGCTCGGCGTCGTCGAGCCGTCCCGTCAACAGCAGCCGCCGCACGTCCAGATACCGCGCATGTGCGGCATTCACGCGATCGCCGTGCGCCTCGAGCGTTGCCCGCGCCGCATCGAGCGCCTCAGCCGGCCAGCGCAGGTCGCGCGCGGCGAGCGCAATCTCGGCTTCGGCGACGACGCACCGCGCACGCGCGACGGTTTCCCTCGGGCCAAACGCGCGTGCCGCGCTGCGCACGAGCGCCCTTGCCCGGGGGAGATCGCCGAGCTGCGCCATCGCGATGCCGCGCAACGCGAGGGCCGGTGCGTCGTTGCGCAGGGCGACCCGGTTCAGCGCACCGAGCGCGTCGCCCGCGGCGAGCGCGCGTGCGGCGGCCGTGATCAGCGAGTCCATCCCGCTCCTCGTGCGGCGCACGGACGCCGATGGCGTGAACGGGCGCGAAATCCCGCCACACTTGTCACTCCCCTGGAGCGGTATCCGCCGCTTACTCTAGTGCAACGAGGCGTCGGCCCCGAAACGAAAGGGACGACGCGAGACACCGCGAGGAGACCACGACGATGACGACACACACGAACGGAACACGCGAAGAATGGCGGGCGGCACGGCTTGCGCTGCTCGACGCGGAGAAGGAGCTCACGCGGCGCAGCGACGAGCTGGCACGGCGGCGTCAGGCACTGCCATGGGTCAGGATCGACAAGGCCTATCGATTCGACACCGACGAAGGGAGCGCCTCGCTGGCGGACCTCTTCCGCGGGCGTTCGCAGCTTCTCGTCTATCACTTCATGTTCGGGCCCGATTACCAGGCGGGCTGCCCGTCCTGCTCGGCGATCGCGGACGGCTTCAACGGCTTCGCCGTGCACCTCGCCCACCACGACGTGATGCTGTGGGCGGTGTCGCGGGCACCGCTCGCGAAGCTCGCGGCCTACAAGCGGCGGCTGGGCTGGACGTTTCCTTGGGCTTCCTCCTTCGGCAGTGATTTCAATGCCGACTTCGATGCCTCGTTCACCGAGGCGCAACAGCGCGAAGGAATCGAATACAACTTCCAGCGAGAAGGAGCGTGGCGCGAAGCGCCGAAAAGCGGCGGCGTCGTCACGTTCGCGACGATGAGCGGAACCGATGCGTCCACGTACACGCGCGAGCGGCCGGGCATGAGCGCGTTCGCCCGCGAGGACGGCGTCGTCTATCACACGTATTCGACCTACGCGCGCGGGCTCGACGTCCTGTGGGGCATGTACCCGTGGCTCGACCGCGCACCGAAGGGTCGCAACGAGCCGGATATCTGGTGGCGGCGCCACGACGAGTACGACGAGCGCTGAAGCGTTGCGGTGGTGATGCGAGCGCCGTTCAGAGCAGGCCCAGCCAGCGGGCGATGATGTTCCGCTGCATCTCGGAGGTGCCCGAGTAGATCGTGCTGCCGATCGCATCGCGGAGCGCGCGCTCGACCTCGTATTCGACCATGAAGCCGTAGCCGCCGTGCAGTTGCACCGTCTTGAGCGCGGTCGCGACGAGCGTCTCGCTGACGAAGAGCTTGGCGATCGACGCGTCGAGTGTGACGCCGCGCGACTGCCCGAGGCGCCAGGCGGCGCGATAGACGAGGAGGCGCGCCGCCTCGAGCTGCACCTTCATGTCGGCAACCGCGTGGCCGAGCGCCTGGAACTTGGCGATCTTCTGCCCGAACTGGCTGCGTGTGCGCGCGTAGTCGATCGTCGTCGCGAGCAGGCGCTCGATCTCGCCGACGTGGGCTGCGACGAGCAGCGTGCGCTCCCAATCCATCGCCGTGCCGAAAACGGCCGATCCTCCGCCGACGCTACCGAGCACCGCGTCGTCGCCGGCGACGACATCCTCGAGCACCACCTCACCTACCGGCGACGTGCGCAGGCCCATCTTCTCGAACTTCTGGCCGGTGGCAAACCCGTGGATTCCGCGGTCGAGCAGGAACGCCGTGATGCCGCCGGTGAAGCCCTTGTTCGCATCGGTGACGGCGAACACGACCGCAACGTCGGCGACCGGCGCGTTGGACACGAACGTCTTCGTGCCATTGATCCGCCACTGCCCGCCGAAGCGCTCGGCGCGCGTGCGCATGCTGAACGTGTCGGAGCCCGAGCCGGGCTCGGTGATGGCATGCGCGCCGACGAGCGTGCCGTCGCAAAGACCGCGCAGATAGCCGCTCTTCTGCGCGTCGCTGCCGTGCTTCCAGACGGGCACGACGCACGCCAGCAAATGCGCGCACAGCGAGAAGACGAGACCGCCGTCGCGGCAGCCGTTGCCGAGCGCCTCGAGCGCGATCGCCGTCGACAAGGTATCGAGCGCCGCGCCACCATATTCGTCGGGCACCGGCAACCCCTGCAAGCCGATCGCCGCGCATTGCTGCCAAAGGTCGCGCCGGAACGTCTGCGCGCGATCGCGCTCGACGACGCCGGAGTTGAGCTCGCGCTCCGCGAAGCGGAGCACCGTATCGCGCAACGCGCGTTGCTCGTCGGACAGCGCGAAATCCATCAGGACCTGTCCTGGCTTATCGTCTTGAGCTGCTGGTAGTCGATCTTGTCCGTCGACGTCTTCGGCAACGATTCCAGCCAGTGGAAGCGGTCGGGCACCATGTACAGCGGCAGGCGCTCGGCGGCAAACCGCTTCATCTCGACGAGCGACGGCAGCGCGCCTTCGCGAACGCTCAGGAACGCCGTGACGCGCACACCCGCCTCCTCGTCCGGCGTGGCGACGACCGCGACCTCCTTCACGCGCGGATGCTGATAGAGGCCGCCCTCGATCTCGCCGAGCTCCACGCGATAGCCGCGACGCTTCACCATGCGATCGCGGCGGCCGCGATACGTGTAGATGCCGCCCGCATCCTCGACGACGACGTCGCCGGTGCGGTACCAGCGCGTGTCATCGGGATCGACGATGAAGCCGCGCGCGGTCTGCTCGGGAAGCTCCCAGTAACCCTGCATTACGCCGCGGCCGGCGATGCACAACTCGCCTTCCTCCCCGGGCCGGACCGTCTCGCCTTCCGTGCCGATCACCTTGCCGCGCAGATGCGAGCACACGGTCCCGATCGGATAGGGCACCGTACGCTCGTCGGGCACCGGCGGAACCACCTCGTGGTAGGTGCAGACGTTGGTTTCGGTCGGCCCGTAGAGATTGAAATAGCGCGGCCTGCGCAAAAGCATCGTGAGCGTACGCAGATGCTTGACGGGGAACACTTCGCCGGCGAAAAGCACGAGCCGCAGCGACGAGCAATCGTGGCGCGGAAGTTCGCCGAACTGGGCGAGCAGCGAAAGGATCGAAGGCGCCGAATACCAGATCGAGATCCGATGATCGTCGATCAATTGCGCGAGATGCTGCGGGTCCTTCCCCCGCTCCTCCGGGATCAGGACGATCGACGCGCCGTGCTTCAGCGGGACGTGCAGGTCGAGGATGGAAAGATCGAAGTGGAACGGCGCGTGCGACGAGAAGCGATCGTCGGGACCCGGGTCGAACACTTCCGAGCACCAGTCGACAAATGACACCGCGTTCTCGTGCGAGAGCATCACGCCCTTCGGCTTGCCGGTCGACCCCGACGTGTAGAGGATGTAGGCGAGCGCGTCCGGCTCGGACGTCGCGGTCGCGACCGCCGCAGCCGGCGCGTCGCGATCCTCCGCGTCGAGCGCGCGCGCGAGCGCATCACCGGTGCCGGCAGCGTCGATGCCGAGAATGGGCGGCAGCGGGCCCTGCGCCGCGAGCTCGGTTTCGAGCGCCGCGCGAAAGCGCGCTTCGACGATCAGCGCGGCGACGCGGCAGTTGTTCAGGATGTAAGCGTTGCGCGCGGGCGGCGCCGAGGGATCGACCGGGACATACGCGGCGCCGGATTTGAGGATGCCGCAGATCGCCGCGACCGAGTCGATCGACTTGCCGACGTAGATGCCGACGCGGTCGCCGGGG
>Ga0207667_10006828_pt1 | contig 13794 bp, 16 predicted proteins | sample KBSCornC52_FD_184301 | JGI IMG/M metagenome (GOLD analysis project Ga0207667, IMG submission 184301) | Corn rhizosphere microbial communities from Kellogg Biological Station, Michigan, USA - KBS Corn C5-2 (SPAdes) (version 2) | ecosystem: Host-associated > Plants > Roots > Rhizosphere > Soil ...
GACACAATGGTTCCGCTTTCTCGTTATTCCACGGTTGCGGGGATTCCGATTACGGAGTTAATTGCTCCCGCCCGGTTGAAGGAGCTGGAGACGCGCACGGCAAATGGCGGCGCGGAGATTGTGAAGTATCTGAAGACGGGCAGCGCGTTCTACGCTCCGTCGGCTGCGGCTACCGAGATGGTCGAGGCGATCCTGAAGGACAAGAAGAAGATTCTGCCTTGCGCTGCGTATCTGCAGGGCGAGTATGGGATCAAGGGCCTGTACGTTGGTGTACCGTGCAAACTCGGCTCGAAGGGGATCGAGCAGATTATCGAGATTAAGCTGACGGCGGACGAGCAGGCCGCGCTTAATCGGAGCGCGGATGCTGTGAAGGAGCTTTGCGGCGTGATTGGGGTGGCGTAACAGCAGATGTTAGTAGAAAGGACCCGCTCTTGAAGGGCGGGCCTTCGCTTTTTTAGGCGGGTTATGGAAGGAAGTTCAGTCCTGCAATGGGAAAGTCTTTGCGGTTGTCCGTCATGAGGGTGAGGGAGTGTTCGAGGGCGGTTGCGGCGACGAACATGTCTGCCAGAGTCAGTGTCCGCCCTTTCAGTGCCCATTTGCTTTTGAGTGAACCAGCCCTGCGAGCAATAGCAGCGGTGATGGGATAGCATTCCAGGCTGGAGAGAAACGCTTCCGTTCTTGCCTCCTCATCCACCCGCATTCCAGCGTAGACTTCGCCGATGTTGAGCGCGGTTGTAGTGAGGGTGTGGCCGCCTTCGATCAAATCGACTAACTTCGCACGTCTATTCGCACGGGCTCGGAGCACGTCGATGAGCACTGTTGTATCCAGCAGGATAATCAACGGGCTCTCTTCCGCTTCGGTTTTGCGGCCTTGGCGCGGGCGTCGCTCTGACGGCGGACCTCCCGAACCCACACGTCCGCTCCTTCGGAGAGTTCAGGGTGGTTTTTCTCCTCCCACGCCGGTTGGTCATTATGCAAGAAAGACAAAAGGCGGCGGCGGCGCAACTCGGCGCGTGCCGTCTCGACCAGAAAGGCGCTGCGGCCACGAGGCCCGACCATCTCATCGATTTCATGGAGGAGATAGTCGGGGAGAACGATATGTGCTCTTTGGTATCCCATAAGAAAGCCCACTTCTATTGTGACATAATTCGATAAAACAAAAATGCCCTCCTTTTGAGAGGGCATCTTTACGATGAAAGAACGGACTATGCGACACGTTCGATAGTGACGGATTCGAGGACCACGTCTTTTTTTGGGCGGTCCTGGGCGGCGGTGGGGACTTTGGAGATTTTTTCTACGATGTCGTAGCCTTCGACAACTTCGCCGAAGATGGTGTGTTTGCCGGTGAGCCAGCCGGTGTCGGCTACCGTGATGAAGAACTGCGAGCCGTTGGTGTTGGGGCCGGCGTTGGCCATGGCGAGTTTGCCGGGCTGCTGGAAGCCGTGTTTGGAGCCGCGGGTTTCGTCGGGGAACTTGTAGCCGGGGCCGCCCATGCCGGTGCCTTCGGGGTCGCCGCCCTGGATCATGAAGTTGGGGATGACGCGATGGAATACGGTGCCGTCGTAGAGCTTTGCGCCCTTTTTGCTGCGGCTGTTCCATTCTTTGGTGCCCTCGGCGAGGCCGATGAAGTTTGCTACGGTCTGGGGCGCGTCCTGCTCGAAGAGCTCGCAGACGATGGTGCCTTCGGTGGTCTTGAAGGTGGCGTAGGTGCCGGGCTTGGTTGGCATTTTTATAGATCTCCTTACGGGTTAGATGTGGGAGTGGGTCTCAGCGCGGCTTTATTGCGGAGGCTCGGAGGTGTGGTGCTGCAAGGTCGGCGTGGATGATGACGCAGTCGGTGAGGATGCTGACGCCGCTGGAGGCGTAGGCTCGGGCGGCATGGGCTGGCCTTCGCGGACGATGGTGATGCGGTTGATGACGACTGGGGTGAGGGGCTTGTCGCGGTCATCACGCTCGACACGGGCGATGGAGGAGACGAGCAGGACGGAGTGGGCGTCGCACTGGCCGAAGATGGTGTGCTTGCCGTTGAGTTCGGGCACGGGGACTTCGGTGATGAAGAACTGCGAGCCGTTGGTGCCGCCGCCGGTGGGGCCGGGGCCGGCGTTGGCCATAGCGAGGCGGCCGGGCACGTCGAAGGTGAGGGAGGGGTCGATCTCGTCCTGGAAGAAGTAGCCGGGGTCGCCCATGCCGTTGCCTTCGGGGTCGCCGCCCTGGATCATGAAGCCGGGGATGACGCGGTGGAAGGTGGTGCCGTTGTAGAGCGGCTTGTTGTGCATCTTCTTCTGGGTTGTTGGGTCGGTCCAGTCTTTCGTGCCTTCGGCGAGGCCAATGAAGTTGGCGACGGTGATGGGGGCCTGCTTGTCGTAGAGCTTGCAGGTGAGGCGGCCCATCGTAGTGTCGATGACGGCGGTGGGGCCGGTGGGGACGACGGGCGGCTTGACCTGGGTGGTGGTGCTGGGTGCGTCGGGCAGAGCGTCGGTGGACGGCGCGGACTGAGGAGCTTGCGAGGTCTGGGCGAACGCGGGCACAGCGATGGCCAGAGCAAGGGCGAGATAGTGAAGCTTCATGCGGTGTGGAACTCCATAGAACAGGCTATCGCACCGCGAGCCGGGGAGCAAAAATGGGTTCCTCTGCTGCGCTGCGGAAAAATGCAGAAGAACTTGCTGGGTTGGGCTTGTACTCTCCCACCCATCGCAAAGGCGCGATGGATGGGGCACCCGGGCGGTATTGCTGGATCGAGAAGAACAGATGCAAAATCAGGCCCTCCCGCTGCGGGGAAGGAGACAACCATGCTCGACTACTTCTCGGCGACGATTGTGATTCTGTGAATTTTGATTGGGTCGGCGAACAGCTCGTCGGCCTTCGCCATGAGTGCTTTGGCGATGTCGCCGTTGAGGTGAGCGTTGCGTCCGGCCTCGTCGTTGAAGGTGTCGAAGACGCTGAACTGACCATTGTCTTCATCGAGCGCGAACCACGATACGGTGCCGGGTTCTTTCTTCGCCATCTCCGCGCCCTGCTTGAGGAAAGCCTCGACTTCGGCTTTCTTGCCCGGCTTCGCCTTCAACGGAACATACAGCGCGAACTTTGCCATCGACTGCCTCCTTATTTCATTTCATCGAATAGCTTAGATGCCGAAGGGGTCATTACGAAAAGCTGCATCCAAACAAATCGAGGGAGGCCAGCCATGAGACACCGCTACCGCAAGACATCGATTCCGCGGGGCATTCTGAGCGGACTGGTCGCCGGAGCCGCCGCAACCGTCGCTATGGACCAATTTCTGAAGCTATTCAGCGCAGGGCAAAGGGCTGTCGAGAGGGTGCACAAGCTGGCTGAAGGCGAATCGTCCTGGCAGATCGCCAACGAGCAGGCCCAGAAGGAGCAGCAGGCCGCCGAACGGGAAGACTCGACCGAGGTCGTCGCGGGCAAACTTGCCGAGGTGGTTCATCATCCGATTGTTGCTCGCGACGACAAGAAGCGAGCGGGCCGGGCGGTCCACTACACTTTTGGGACGCTGATGGGCATCGTCTACGGCGTGGCGTCGGAGATCCTCCCAGAGACTGCGGCAGGAGGAGGCATGGCATTCGGCACGCTCCTGTTCCTCGGCGCGCATGAGATCGCGGTCCCTGCGCTGCGGCTTGCGCCTCCGCCGACCGAGACCGCGCCGATCGACCACCTTGAGCATTGGGCCGCGCACGTGGTCTACGGCGGCACGCTTGAGCTGACGCGCAGCCTCATGCGTCGCATCTTCTAGTAGATAGCCGGAGCTGCATCTTCGCGATGTTGCTGTCGAGGACTTCTGGAGTTACCGATAGGCGATGATGAGGCTACCGGGGCCGATTGGCGACCCAAGCTCGACTCGGGTGAAGCCGGCGTCCTTCGCCATGGTTTCAAGTTCCGCGAAGGTATAGGCGTCGCCGGAGGGCGTGGTGGCCAGCATCATCATGCTGAAGGCCGCAGCCATGGGCGGAGAGACCCGGTCGGGGTTGGGGACGAACTCGGCTATCGCGGCACGACCACCAGGCTTGAGCGCGGCGTAAACCTTGCGCATGAAGGTTGTGCAGGTGGACGGATCGAAGTGGTGCAGAAAGTTGGTAATGAGCGCGAGATCGTAGCCGCTGCCGAAGTCGGTGTCGAAGGCGCTGCCGGGGAGCAGATGATAGCGATCGGCGACTCCCATCGCCTGCGCGTTCTGCGCTGCGACTTCGAGGACGTTTTTCCAATCGGAGGCGTAGATGTGGGCTGAGGGATTCTGCTTTGCTACGGAGATTCCGTAGATGCCGTGGCCGGCGGCGATGTCGAGGACCTTCTGCGCTTCTCCGCCCTTGCGGAGATCGGCGGCCATGAGCTGGGCGGGCATGAACATCATGGGCATCATGGCCTTGGCAAACTTGACCCAGTCGGGGTTCTCGGGGTCCAGATTTCCCTGGCCGAGCGCGGTGCCGCCTTTGCGCACGGCTTCGGTGAGCCGGCCGTGTGCTTCGCGGATGCGCGACGTGAGGAGGAAGTCAACGGCGCCGCCGAGGTATGCGGGCGACTGGCGGTTGAGGAACATGGCTGTGTCCGGCGCGAGACCGTAGGCCGTGCCTTGCTTGGTCAGGAAGCCGTGAATGGTCAGGAAATCGCACAGAGTCCTCATGCCTCGCTCGGAGGCGCTGCAGCGCTTTGCGATGGTTGCAGCGGTGGTGTTGCCTTCGGCGATGGCGGTGAAGACTTCCAGCTCAAGGGCGGTCTTCATTGCCTCGGTCTGCTCGTAGGCGTTGATGGCGGTGAAGAATCGCTCGGGAGTGGGCTGTTGCTGTGCTGGTGTTGTTGCCATTGAGTTCTCCTATCGGGGAAATGAAGCCTCCCAAGTCTATGTCAGGTTCGGACTTTTGGCACATCGAGTTGTGACTTTTTCCCGGAAGACTGTCGGCACTGCCAGCAAAATACCGGGGTTCTTCCCCGTTCGCTGCGCTCAGGGTCAGAATGACCGACGAAGAGGTTACAGGCTCATCTATTTGGCGCGGATGGTCACGTCTTCAGTGTGGTCGGCGTCGGCCTGAACTTCGCGGAAGACGCGGAGGATGTTGCCGCCGAGAACTTTGCGAACATCGTCGGCGGAGTAGCCGCGGGCCATGAGGGCGGCGGTGACTTTGGGGAAGTCGGCGGCGGAGTCGATTTCGGCGGGCGGCACGGGGATGCCGTCGAAGTCGGTGCCGATGCCGACGTGGTCGATGCCGGCGACCTTGATGATGTGGTCGAAGTGGTCGATGAGCGAGTTGAATGGAGCGCGGCCGATCATGGCCGCGTATTTGCGGTCGATCTTGTCTGAAGCGTAGAAGGGAACTGGCTGGCCCTTGGCTTTGTACTCGGCTTCGAGGGCGTCCTGCTCCTTCTGGCGCTCGGCGCGGGAGGCGTTCCAGGCTTCGCGCCAGTGCTCGTCGATGAAGGCGGGGTAGAAGTTGACCATGACGACGCCTCCGTTTTTTGCGACGGCGCGGAGCATGTCGTCAGTCATGTTGCGGGCGGCATGGGTGAGCTCGCGCGAAGAGGAGTGCGAGGCGATGACCGGGGCTTTAGTGGTGGCGATGGTGTCCCAGAAGGTTTTGTCGGAGACGTGGGAGATGTCGACCAACATGCCAAGGCGGTTCATCTCAAGGACAACCTGCTTGCCGAAAGGTGTGAGGCCGTCGTGGTGGTGGACCTTAGGGTCGTTCTGGTCGCCGGAGGAGTCGGCCCAGTCGTTGGTGTTCGACCAGGTGAGGGTCATGTAGCGGACGCCGAGGCGGTAGTAGTCGCGGAGCAGGCCCAGGGAGTTCTCGATGGAGTGGCCGCCTTCGATGCCCATGAGGACGGCGAACTTGCCGCTGCGGTGGGCTTCGATGATGTCGTCGGCGGAGACGCAGAGCTGGAGCTTGTCGGGATGCTTGCGGACCTGTTCTAAAGTTCCGTCAATCAATTCGAGGGTACGAAAGGCGGCGCGGTTGCCGGGGTATTGGTCGGGATCGACCCAGATGGAGAAGAACTGGGCGTCAAGGTTGCCCAGCTTGGCGGAATCGTAGTTCAACATGCCGCCGTCGAGCGGGTCGGTGAAGTCCCAGTGCTGGTCGACGAAGCGCTGGGGCGTATCGGCGTGGGTGTCTACGACGATGGCGGATTGGTGGACTTCTTCTGGTGTCATCTTCTTTCCTGAGGGAGCGGTACTCTGTGCGGTTGCGAGCTGCATCGTGACGGGAACTGCCAGTAAGAAGAGGGAATAGACAAACATGCGCAGCTTTTTCATGAGCACCCGGCTTTCGTTTTTGCAGACAGCAAATTGTAGCAAGTGGCCTGGAGGGCAACCCTACCCTGCGCGTGCCCATCCGTCTTAGGAGAGGTGAACTATGGCACAGGGCCTGAATTCGACAAAATCGGCATCACGACCTTCTCATGAGGCAATTGAGTCGGAAGCGCCGGCGACTGAGGTTGGAAAGAGCAAGCAGAAGAAGATAGACCATGCGGCGATGCAGTCGGCCAAGCGCGCGGAGAACCGTATTCGCTCGAACGAAGACCGGACTCCGGGAAATACTATGTTCACGAAGTGAGTTTTGAAGTCTGGCTGAGAAACCCGCCTGAGTGATACTTGCGCAGGTTGCAGGTTACGCATAGCGCAGCTAAATTAGGTGCGAGAGTTGGAAACTGTACATGAAAGGTCCGTCCCGATGGAATCTGCCTCTGCAATCATCGACGCGAAGATCAAAGAGCTTGGGGACTGGCGCGGGAAGACGCTCGCGAAGGTGCGCGAGATTATTCACAAGGCAGACCCTGAGATCGTCGAAGAATGGAAGTGGGTGAAGCCGACAACGCCGGGGACTCCCGTCTGGTCGCACGGCGGCATCGTCTGCACGGGTGAGACGTACAAGCACACCGTCAAGATGACGTTTGCCAAGGGAGCTTCGTTGAAGGACCCTTCAGGTCTATTCAACTCCAGCCTCGACGGGAATGTCAGGCGCGCCATCGATATCCACGAAGGCGAGAAAGTCGATGAGGCAGCCTTGAAGGAGCTCATCCGCGCTGCGGTGGCGCTCAATCTCGATCTCAAGGCCAAGAGCAAAACCAAGCCCAAGCCGAAGCCCCGGCCAACGGGCAGCAAGCGTGCCGATTAGTGGTCTGCGTTATGCGGATGAGCAGTTATGCGGCATCCATCCATCCCACATCTCCCCGCAAAAGACGCGGGGTAGATGTGGAGCGTCCAGATTCATTTTCAATGTCGTGATTTGTGATGCACTACACTAGCTTCCTCGCGCGTCCCGGCCATTCGAGTTGAAGATGTATGATTTTTCTGATGGTCTAAATCAGAAGGAGATAATGATGCGCGTTGGAATGTTGACTGGAGGCGGGGATTGTCCCGGCCTGAACGCTGTGATTCGTGCGGCGGTAAGAAAGGGAATCCAGCACTACGGGGACGAGTTTGTCGGGTTCATGGAAGGCTGGCGTGGCGTGATTGAGAACGTGACGATGCCGCTGAACCTGGAGACGACCTCGGGGATTTTGCAGCGGGGAGGAACGATCCTGCGGTCTTCGCGGACCAATGTGAAGAAGGTCCCGGGCGGTTTTGAGAAGTGCCTGGAGTCGATCAAGGCGAACAATCTGGACGCGCTGATTGCGTTGGGCGGCGACGATACGCAGTCGATTACGCTGGCCCTGGGCGAGAAGGGTGTGAAGTGCGTCGGCGTGCCGAAGACGATCGACAACGACCTGAGCGGGACGGATGTGTGCTTCGGGTTCGACACGGCGGTGAGCATTGCGACGGAGGCCGTTGACCGGCTGCACTCGACCGCTGAGTCGCACAACCGCATTCTGGTGTGCGAGGTGATGGGACGCGATGCGGGTTGGATTGCGATTACGTCAGGGATTGCGGGCGGCGCGGATGCGATTCTGGTGCCGGAGGTGCCCATCGACATTGAAGAGGTCTGCCGGCTGGTGAAGTATCGCTGGGACCATGGGAAGAAGTTCTCGATTGTGGTGGTGGCTGAGGGCGCGAAGTTCCCTGAAGGGACGGTAGCCACCCATGACACATCGCTGGACTCTTTTGGCCATCCCCGGTTGGCCGGGATTGGGCAGGCTGTCGCCGAGGAGATTGAGAAGCGGACGGGCTATGAGACGCGGAGCGTCAACCTGGGGCATACGCAGCGGGGCGGGACTCCGACGGCCTATGACCGGATGCTGGCGACGCGGTATGGTTCGGCGGCGATCGATCTGGTCCATGCCGGAAAGTTCGGCCGGCTTGTGGTGCTGAAGGGGACCCAGATCTCCGACATTCCCCTGGCGGATGCGATTGCCAAGACGCGGACGGTTAGCGACGACCTGCTGAATGTAATGAAGGGGTTGCAGCCTATGAAGAGTAGTGTCTAATGACTGGCTGGCTTATGCCGGAGCCAATTGGATAAGCTGCGCAGCGCCAGTCCAGTCAATGTGCCGAGCGCGGCGGGGGCCAGCCCATAGAACACGTCGAAGCGATCTATGGAGTATGGCCCCCAGTTGTTCGTGACCACTACGACGATGGGTAAACTCAGTCCAAGGGGAAAAATCCAGCGCCATGCCCACCTGGGCTGCCAGGACGCGAGAGTCAGGGCGGACGTGCATAACAAGAGGATATACGGCCACCGCGTTGAACTGTGCAGATCGACAAGAGCCGATACTATGCCGAACGCGAGACCCGCGGCCCATGTTAGCCGGTCGTTGAATATGCGGTGTATCAATTCATTGAAGCTCATGATTAGCCCTCCCGCAGCCCAGGTGAGACGCTCCCGGCGGTTCGTTATTATGTACTGCTCGGCAATGAGGGCGTGGCCCCAGTCATGCCGATGTGGCGGCAGCACAGCTAACATGCAGCGATTCAGGCATCTTGCGAAGGCATCGGCGAGAAAATCCTGGATGTCAAGTCTCATAGGCAAGCCGCCGGGCGCGTATCTTCGCTGCAGCTGTTTTCAGTTCTTCGCTAGCCGCCGACGAGCCTGCGGCTGTAAGCCGATAGAGATGCCGAGGTGGGCGACCCTGCTCGGATGATTGTTCCCATTTGTTCTCCAGCCAGCCTTCGTCGTGAAGACGTGTGAGGATGGGGTACAGGGTGCCAGACTTTAGACCCGTCACCTTACTCAGATGGTACCCATAACTCCAGGTACAATCGTTCCTTTTGAGAGCGAGCAAGACGGCAACGGTCTGCGCTGAAGTACGCACAGACGTAATTCTATATATGTAGACTTTGCTTGTCAAGTGTGAAGGCCAAAACCATAGATCGGCATCAGTTAGTTAGTGGTTAATATTCGAGATTTTTGTTGTGCGGGCGGTGAAAAGGGATTACAAAGAGGTGTGCCGGGTTGATGGGGTTCAGTTCGGCTTTTCACCGATTTCTTTCGGGGATTGAGAGAGTTCTCTGATGGCTGGCATGGCGCAGGTGGCGGTACGCGAGGTGATGGATATCCGGCAGGCGTCGGAGTATCTGGGCATCAGCGGGGACACGCTCTACCGGTATGCGTCTGAAGGGTTCATCCCGGCGTTCAAGCTGGGGAACCGGTGGCGTTTCAGGAAGTCGCTGCTGGATGCGTGGATGGACGAGAAGTCGGGCGTGCGTCCGGCGGCCCCGGTTGCCGTGATGCCGAAGCAGAAGAAGCCGGTTGCGCGGGCCAGGTAGAGCGGCTTGATTGCGCGGCTGGCGTCGCACTTCGATTACTCCGTCTTGTTGCGCTTGGATTTCTCTGTCTTTCTGTATGGGCTGTTTGCGGTGGCGGCGTTCTGGCTGGCGATTCGGCTTTGCTGGTCGGTGCGGGGGAAGCGGTGGTATGGCGTGGCGGCGGGTGTGGTGGGGGCGGTGGCCCTGCTGGGATTCGGGACGTTGATGATCTTCTATGCGGCGTTTGGGGCACGTGGCAATTGAGCCTCATGCGGGCTGGAGTGTGAGCAGGGTGATCTCGGGCGGGCAGTTGAGGCGGAAGGGCAGGCCGACCGTGCCGATGCCGCGGTTGACGTAGAGCTGCATCCGGTCGAAGCGGAAGTAGCCCTCGACGTATTTTTCGCCGAGCGGCGGCAGGATGAGCGCGCCGACGAAGGGCAGGCGGACCTGGCCGCCGTGAGAGTGGCCGGCGAGCACGAGATCGATGAGCGGGAAACGGGGGTGCTTGACGACAGTGTCGGCGTAGTCGGGCTCGTGGGACAGGAGGATGACGGGCGCTCTGGGGTCAGCGGGGATGGTGACGTTAAGGTCGGGGTCGCTGGTGGCGGGATCTGCGAGGCCGCAGAGCCAGAGACGGTCTCCGCCACGTTCGATGGAGACGTATTTGTTGACGAGGACCGGGGTGCCATAGCTGGTGAGAGCCTGGATGACCATCGGGGCTCCGACGGCAACGTCGTGGTTGCCGAGGATGGCGTAGCGAATGGGCGCGGTGAGCGTGCTGAGTATTTCGGCGCAGCGATAGGCGGCGTTCCGGGTGGCGAGGAAAGAAAAAGCGCCGTGGGTAACGAAGTCTCCAGTGAGCAGAGCGAGATCGGGGTTGAGGGAGTTGACCTGGCGGACGACGCGCTCAAGAAAATAGGGCTCGGTGTATTCGTCGAGGTGGATGTCGCTGAGTTGGGCGATGGTGTAGCCGTGGAAGGGCGTGGGGAGGTTGTCGATGGCAATGGTTCGGCGGACGATGTCAATCTCATGGCGGGCGACTTCGCCTGAGTAAAGAGCAAACCCAGCGGCGGCGGCACCTGAGCCTATGAGAAAGTGGCGCCGGGTAAAGCGCGACGTTGGACCGGGCCGGGAAGCAGACATAGGCCATGATAACGGGTTGTGGGCCGCTGTTGCCAGACGAGAGGACGCGCGGGTTGGGTAGAATCAAAAGCGATGGATTTTCTTACACGTAAGAAAAGAGCGGCCGCCGCTGCGAAGGCCGCCGGTGCGGATGCGCTGCTGGTGACTCACCTGCCGGATGTGCGCTATCTGTGCGGATTTACAGGGTCGAATGCGGCGCTGGCGCTCCGCGGTGGGCGTGCTGTGCTGTTTACCGACGGGCGCTACACCGCTCAGGCGAGGGCCGAGGCACGCGGTACGCGAGTAGTGATCGCAAAGAGGCCCGCCGCGACCGCGGCTTGCGAGTGGCTGGAGACGGCGAAGGCGCGACGGTGCGGGTTCGATGCCACGCAGACGACCGTGGCGGCGTTGGGTTCGATGCGGAAGGCGGTGTCGGGTAAAGTGCGGCGGGGGATGTTCGTGGCGGTGGACCCGCTGATTGCCAGGCTGCGCGAGGTGAAGGACGCAGAGGAGATCGTGCGCATCAGGAAGGCTGCGGCGCTTGGGTGCAGGTTATTCGATGGAATGCTGTCGTATATCGAGCCGGGGCTGACCGAGATGGCGGTTGCGGCGGAGCTGGAACATCGTGCGCGGCTGGCCGGGGCGGAGGCAATGTCGTTCGAGACGATTGTTGCGAGCGGGGAGCGGTCGGCGCTGCCGCACGGACGCGCGACGCGGGCAAAGCTGCCGAGGCAGGGGTTTGTTACGCTGGACTTCGGCGTGGTGCTCGACGGGTACATGAGCGATATGACGCGCACGGTTCATCTGGGCAAGACGCGGGCCGATGAGCGGGAAGTGTATGATTCGGTTCTGGAAGCGCAGGAGGCGGCTGTTGCGGCAGTGGCTCCCGGCGTGACGGCGAGCGAGATGGATGAGGTGGCGCGAAGTGTGCTGCGGCGGGCTGGGCTGGGCAAGTACTTCAGCCACTCGACCGGGCACGGAGTCGGGCTGGAGATTCATGAAGGGCCAAGGCTTGCGGCGAAGCAGAAGCAGGTTTTGGAAGAGGGAATGGTGATCACGATCGAGCCCGGTGTCTACATGCCGGGGAAGTTCGGGTTGCGGATTGAGGACATGGTTTTGGTAACGTCAAAGGGCGGCGAGGTGTTGACGCCGAGCGTGAAGGCCTGGATTGAGTTGTAACAACAAAGTGCCGCAGACAGGCACGGGAGAGATGATGGACGCGAAAAAACTGGAAGAGCTGCGCGATCTGGTCGAATTTTTAAAGGCGAATGAGATCGCCGAGTTCGACATGGAGCAGGACGATCTGAAGGTCAGGATCAAGTTTGCGGGCGCGCCTACAGCCGGCGGGTTGGACATGGCGCAATGGAGCAGGCTGATGGCTTCGGCCCCCGCGAGCGCTCATGTTGCGCCTGCTCATGCGATGCCTGCGGCTGTTGCCACTTCGGCTGCGGAGCCGGAAGAAGTGCTGCACGAGGTGAAGTCGCCCATTGTGGGGACGTTCTATGAGTCGCCTTCGCCGGGCGCGCCGCCGTTTGTAAAGATCGGCGACCAGGTAGAGGTGGGCCAGGTGCTTTGCATCGTCGAAGCGATGAAGCTGATGAATGAGATTGAGGCCGATGTCGCCGGCGAGGTTATGAAGCGGATCGCCACCAGCGGGCAGCCTGTCGAGTATGGGCAGGCTTTGTTTGCGATTAAGCCGCGATAGCCGGTTCTCCGTTGTCCGTTCTCCGTTTTCCGTTGGCCTTTCTTTGGGAGATACATGTTTCGTAAGGTATTGATTGCAAATCGTGGGGAGATTGCGCTGCGCGTCATCTCGGCGTGCAAGGAGATGGGCATCCGCACGGTTGCGGTGTACAGCGAGGCGGACCGGAACTCGCTGCATGTGCGGTTTGCCGACGAGGCGATCTGCATTGGGCCGCCAAAGTCGGCGGACAGCTATCTGAATGTGCCGGCGGTGATCTCGGCGGCGGAGATTGCGGATGTGGATGCGATCCATCCGGGCTATGGGCTGCTGAGCGAGAACGCAAACTTCGCCGAGGTGTGCCGCGCGTCGAATATTAAATTTATCGGGCCGCCGCCCGAAGTGACGCGGATGATGGGGGAGAAGTCCACGGCGCGGCAGACGATGAAGAAGGCGAAGGTGCCGATTCTGCCCGGCTCTGACGGAGTCATCGCCGACGAGAAGGAAGCGCTGGAGTGGGCGAAGAGCGTCGGGTATCCGGTGATTCTGAAGGCCGTCGCGGGCGGAGGCGGACGTGGGATGCGCATCGTTCGAAGCGCCGACGAGTTGCCGGCGATGTACCAGCAGGCCTCAACCGAGGCGGCGAATGCGTTCGGCAATGGCGATATGTACATGGAGAAGTTCATCGAGCGACCCCGGCATATCGAGTTTCAGGTGCTGGCCGACGAGCACGGGAATGTGATGAGCCTGGGCGAGCGCGAGTGCTCGATCCAGCGCAGGCACCAGAAGCTGATTGAAGAGGCGCCGAGCCTGATGGTAACTCCGAAGCTGCGCGAGGAACTGGGCCGGACGATCAAGAAGGCGCTTGAAAATATCGGCTACTGGAACGCCGGGACGATTGAGTTCCTGATGGATGAAGACGGAAAGATTTACTTCATCGAGATGAATACCCGAATTCAGGTGGAACATTGTGTAACCGAGATGGTTACAGGTATCGATCTGGTGAAAGCGCAGTTGCGGATTGCCGCTGGGGAAAAGCTGCCATCGATCATCACGAAGCCAGTGGAGATTCACGGCCACGCGATTGAGTGCCGCATTAACGCTGAGCATCCGGAGAAGTTCACGCCGAGCGCGGGGAAGATTACAGCGTTCAATGTGCCGGGAGGCAACGGCGTGCGCGTGGATACGGCGCAGTATGCGGAGGGCGTCGTGCCTCCGTATTACGACTCGATGATTGCGAAGCTGATCTGCCACGGGGCCGACCGCGTGGAGGCGATGAACAAGATGCAGCGGGCGCTCTCGCAGTTTGTGGTGCAGGGTATTCATACTTCAATTCCGCTGCACCAGCGGATCTTTGCCG
>Ga0207667_10006829_pt1 | contig 13793 bp, 11 predicted proteins | sample KBSCornC52_FD_184301 | JGI IMG/M metagenome (GOLD analysis project Ga0207667, IMG submission 184301) | Corn rhizosphere microbial communities from Kellogg Biological Station, Michigan, USA - KBS Corn C5-2 (SPAdes) (version 2) | ecosystem: Host-associated > Plants > Roots > Rhizosphere > Soil ...
AGAGACGAAAATGCCCGACCGGCGGGCGGTTAATGAGTACTCTGGTGCGAATTGATATAATCCACCAGCTTGTGCGCGGCGACGCCGTCTTTCAGGTTGGTGATTTCCCACTTGGAGACGTCCATCGTCATCGCAATCCGGCCGTTCGCGACAATCTCCTTGTTCAAGATCAACAATAGGTGCTCGTTCGCATGCGTGCGGGACCATTGGTAGAAGCGGGACCGGCCCTCGGGCGTAAGGTCAAGCCAGATCGAGTACGTCTTGCCTCCGAGAATTGCCTCAGGATGCTCTTCGACAGAGCCGCTCACGAAGTGGCGAGTATCCAGGACAACTGGGCAGGTCTGAACCAGCACCTCGCCCGGTATCGCGAGCCCGTGTTCAACACTGTGCTCGCTGCCGGTTCCGCCCTCCGTCGATCCAGACGCCTCCTTTGCCTTACGTGCGCTTGGATCATCTTCAAAATGCGTGAGGAGCTCGCGAAGGGACTTTCGGCGTCGAGGTACGCGCTTTAGCTTCTTCTCTTCTGCGGAGAGTGGCAACTCAGTATCTATGCCTGTCAGGTCGTTGACGCTCGAATAGGCATTTGGATCGCCCATTTCCGTCCGCACTTCCGCGGCAAGAAGAGGAGCCAGCATTGCATAACCTGTATCGCTGTCGAGAGAGATCGCACTCCGAATCGTGCTGCCGACACCTTCTGACGTGAGCGCTCCGTGATGACCGCTGAAGATCGAGTCCCAGCCGAAATTCGTTAGCTCGGCGCGCGCGGAACCTTCACTTATGACAACGCGAAAGAGGTTGCGATCATACGCCCCTCGCCGATCGAGCGTGCTGACGACCGATAGCCCCTCTGTCTGTCTTGGAAGCGGAGGCCATACCTGGCGCAGAAGATACATGTCCCAGAGTTTACTGGACAGGAACCACAAGGCCCCGATCACAATAAACCCGATCACTAATGAACGGGTGCCCCTTTCCTGGGTTACCGCCCTCCGGCGTGACGCATCTTCTTCAGGCAATACGTCGTCTCGCGGAAACAAAGCCATATCGAATTGCGCCTTCCAGCTGAACGAAGCCGTTCACAATCGGCCTCGGAAGTCTCTCAAAGCGGCTCAAGCACCTCGCGCAGCGCTGCAAGCAGGAGCAATACGTTGCGCCGCGTCGCAGAGGCGCCCATCGTCCCGATCCGCCAAATCTTGCCCTTCAAGGCCCCCAGGCCACCCCCGATTTCAATTCCATAATCGGTCAATAGCCGCTTGCGAACGGCCGCCTCATCCGACACTCGGTCAGGAATTCGGACAGTGCTGAGCGTCGCGAGACGAATTCCTTCGGATACTAGTGGCTGAATGCCTAATTCGGACAGCCCGGCAATCAGCTGACGGCTAATTTCGCGATGTCGGTCGAACCTGGCCTCAAGCCCCTCGTCCAGGATCTCCTCCAGCGCCTCGCCGAGCGCATAGTAAAGGTTGACAGGGACCGTGTGGTGGTACAGATGAGGCGCATCGTAATACTGGCGCAGCAGTTTAAGGTCGTAATACCAGCTGCCAACCGGCTGCGTGCGGCTCTCGACCGCGGACAGTGCACGTTCGGACACGGTTATCGGCGACAATCCCGGCGGAGCGCCAACGCTCTTCTGCGTGCCGGAATAGCAGACGTCCACGCCGTGCTTGTCTATATCTACGGGCATTCCGCCGAGGGATGTTACTGCATCGGCAAGAAAGAGCGCGCCGTGTGCATGCGCGATCTCGGCGATGGGCGCTAACGGATTCTCAACGCCCGTGGAAGTTTCCGCGTGCACAGCGGCGACGAGTTTCACTCTGGCGAGTGAGCGTACCGCGCGGCTGATTGCCTCGGGATCTAGAGCGGTCCCCCACTCAGCGTCGACCTGCGTCACCTCGGCCCCAAATCTGCGCGCGATTTCGACCATGCGGCCGCCGAAAAACCCGTTCACGCCGACAACCACCTGGTCGCCAGGCTCGATGAAATTCGCGAGGCAGCACTCCATCCCGGCCATTCCAGTACCCGTTAGCGGAAGTGTCATCGGATTGGCCGTTCCAAAGACCGCGCGCAGGTTCTCTCGCAGCCTATCGAGCTGCTCGAACAATTCGGGATCGAGGTAGCCGATCGGCTCGCGAGCGAGCGCCCTCAGGACGCGAGAGGAAACGCTGCTCGGACCGGGCCCGAGCAGGATCCTGGGAGATGGTAAGGATGAAGTCATAAGTCAATCTCTCCGGAAACGGCCTTTTCGTTAGCTGGAAGCGCGCTCGCAGCGACTCGATCGATTAGCTAGCCCACAATGTGATAGCCGCCATCGACGTAGATCGTCTCGCCGGTGACACCGCGGGACCACGACGAAAGCAGATAGACTATGGTGTCGCCGACCTCTGTGGCATCCACTTCGCGCTTGAGGGGGGAAACGTCGGCCACCTGCTTCCGCATCGTATCAAAGCCGGCGATCCCGGATGCCGCGAGTGTCTTAATCGGCCCGGCGGACACTGCGTTGACCCGGATATTGTCTTTTCCGAGGTCCTGGGCAAGATACCGAACCGACGCTTCCAACGAAGCCTTCGCTACACCCATAACATTGTAGTTCGGCACAACTCTCTCCGCGCCGAGGTAGCTCAGCGTGACGATGCTGCCCCCTCCCGCCTCCTGCAAGAGCGGCCTGCCATAACGGCTCAACGATACGAGCGTGTAAACACTGCTGATGTGCGCGATTGTAAAGCCCTCTTTCGTGGTCGCTACGTATTCTCCGGAGAGCTCTTCCTTGTTGGCAAACGCCATGGCGTGAATGATCCCGTCAAGCTTGCCGCCAGAGTGGTCTCCTACTTTGGAATAGAGCGCCTCGACCTGTTCGTCGTCTGTGGCATCGCACTGAAAGATCGGCGCCTGGATGCCGGCCTCCGCTATCAGTTTTGAAACGCCGGCCTCTTCGCGGTCCCCGAACACGGAGAAGACCAGGCCGGCGCCCTCTCGGTGGAGTGAGACAGCGGCATGCCATGCGATGCTCCATTTGTTTCTGGCGCCCGTTACAAGAATTCGACGCCCGTCCATCACTCCCGACATTCCGTTACGTTCCTTTCGAATTGGCACAGATCGACGTTATCCGGCCCGCTAATCGCACCTCGCGAGAGAGTTCAAAATGAGACCTTCGGACTATTGTAACAATCCGCCAGGTTTGCTATAGTAAGTGCATGAATATATCACTCGCACAGCTTATCACCTGGTACGGAACGCGCAGGAGGCATACCGTCTCGCACCGCACTCCCGCCGATTACGGTCTCAGCTACGAGGACGTAACGTTCTATTCGGCACACGAGGACAAGATAAGGCTTTCAGGCTGGGTTGTTCCTGCAGCCGAACCAAGGGGAGTCATTATTCTGTGCCATGGTCACGGCGGCTCCAGGCGAGGTACGCTCATGAAGGCCGTAATGCTGAACCGGTATCATTTTACCACCTTGCTTTTCGATTTCCGCGCGAGCGGGTGCAGCGAAGGCACATGCCGGACATTGGGCCTAAATGAGACGGACGATGTCCTGGGAGCCGTGCAGTTCCTGAAGGGCTGTACAGGCACCTCACACTTGCAAATCGCAGCGCTGGGTCACAGCATGGGAGGCGCCGCCATCATCCGGGCTGCGGCCCGCTGCACCGATATCAGTGCGGTGATTGCCGAGGCTACCTACGCACAGCTGGAAACCGTGATGCGGCGGCGCGTAAAGCTCTGTGCGGGCCCGTTCGCATCGCGCGTGTTTAAGTCTTGCAACAGACTTGGCGAACAAAAGCTTGGCGCCGCTCTAAGCGAAATAGCGCCGGAGCGGGATATCGCCAGAATCAGTCCCAGGCCCATATTGCTTATTCAGGATAACCTCGATATTGTCTGTCCGCGTCACGATTCTAATCGGTTGTACGCAGCGGCGCTTCAGCCAAAGGAGCGCTGGATCGTGCCGAGGGCGCCGCACACCTGCGCCTATCGGGTGGCGCCGAGGGAGTACGAGCGTCGCGTTGCGGACTTCTTAAATCGAGCGTTCTCGGGATCTCAGCCCATTCTGCCTCCTTCCGTGGATCGCCGAACAAAGGGATCTCTTCCGGCGCTTCCCACCGTCTTCATGTAAGAGAATCCGGATTCTGCGGTTCGAGAAATCAGGTGTTGATCACATGGTTCGTCTGCTTGCAAATGCAATGATCTGGTACGGCACTCACCGGCGCGGCACGAATATGCGCCGAACGCCCGCCAAATTCCGCCTCGCTTTTCGCGAGGTGTCGTTTCCATCGGCAAATCGCGATTCAGCTCAAATCTGCGGTTGGCTGATTGAAGCGCGGGGCGAGGCGAAAGCTGTCGTGTTGTTGTGTCATGGCATCGATAGCTCGGCCCAGAGCATGCTGGCTAAAGCGGCCATGCTCTCTCGCAATGGCTTCGCATGCCTGCTATTTGACTTCCGCGGGACCGGTCGGAGTGGCGGCGACATCGTCACCCTCGGGCTGCGGGAAGCGGACGACGTTTTGGGAGCCGTAGAATACGTAAAGGGTCTGGAGGAACTACGGGGATTGCCCTTGATCGGGTTGGGTGAAAGTATGGGCGGATCGGCCGTCATCAGGGCCGCCGCACAGTGCGATGCCATACGGGCAGTCATCTCGGAAAGCACGTACTCAACGCTGACAGACGCGCTCAACAATCGCCTCAAGCTGACCGGGCCCTTTGCGAAGCAAATTGCCGAACATTGCCATGCGATCAGCGCGGAAAAATACGATGTCCAGATTCCTGACGTCTCTCCAGTTCGAGATATAGCCGCGCTCAGTCCAAGGCCGCTGTTCTTTATCCATGACAATTTTGACGTGCTGTGCCCGCGTTCTCAGTCTGATCGCCTTTACGAAGCTGCGAAAGAGCCAAAAGAGCGGTGGGATGTACCGTACGCGCCGCACACCTTCGCGCACTTGGTGGCCCCCCGAGAGTACGAGCGTCGAATCGTCGATTTTCTATCAAGAGTAGTGCAGCACGAGACTGGCGCTGCTCCCCTCTTCCACAGCGTGGTGGAACGGCCCGGATCAAGGGCATTGGCCGGGGCATAGCGTATTGCCGCAAAATGAGAGCGGACCAGTATTTTGGCCCGCTCTCTTCCTGTCTGGAATATCGAACTCACCCACACCGGGCTCAGTTGCGCCGAGGCGGCATCGGCGGGATGCCCGGTACCTGCGGTCCCGGCGCCTGCTGGGGCTTCTGCTGGTACATTGCAGCCTGGTTGTTCGCTGTCGGGTTCGCGACCTCGCCTTTGTTGAAGGCCATTCGGATCATCTGGCGAAGCTCGGTGAACTGTCCGGCGTTTGCGAGCGCGTCCTGCTCAGTGATCAGCCCAGCCTTGTAGAATCGAAGCAGACACTGATTCATGGTCTGCATGCCCCAGTACGCTTCGTTTCCCGCCTGCCTGATCGCGCTGTAGATGTCGTCTGACTGGCCCTTTTCGAGCATGGTCACAATGGTAGGAGTGACATCCATGACCTCGATGGCCGCCACCCGGCCTGTCCCGTCTGCCCGGGGTATGAGCTTTTGTGACAGAACGCCCCTCAGCGTTACCGAAAGTCTGAGCCACAGCATCGGGCGCTCATGGGGCTGATACATATTTGAGATACGATCGAGCGTCTCTGCGGCGCTCGCGGTATGGACGGTGGCGAAGACGAGGTGGCCGGTTTCCGCTGCCTGCAGCGCAATGTTCATCGTCTCCAGGTCGCGCATCTCTCCAATGAGAATGATGTCCGGTGCTTGCCGCAAAACATGCCGAAGCGCCACGTTGAAGTTATCCGTATCGATGCCAATCTCGCGCTGGCTCACAATCGCCTGCTTGTCCTTGTGGACGAATTCAATCGGATCTTCGATCGTTACGATATTTACGCGGCGGTTCTGATTGATGAGATCGATAATTGCCGCCAGGGTAGTCGTCTTACCGGAGCCCGTAGGACCGGTTACCAGCACCAATCCATTTCTGTGCGTCGTGAACTCTTTGACCTTCGGAGGCACACCCAGCTCATCAAGAGATCGGATATGCGTCGGAATGAGCCGGCAAACTGTCGCGGGAAATCCACGCTGCGCGTAGATGTTCATACGGATACGGAGCGCATCACCGACCGAAAAGGCAAGGTCCATCTCGTGGTGATGCTCAAAGATCGCCTGCTGGTTGGGCGTCATCTTGCTATAGCAAAGCCGATGAACCTCGTCCTCGTTCAGGAGCGGATAGGGCGTAGACGTGATTTTACCGTGCTGTCGAATCGCGGGTACGGAATTCGACCGAATGAAAAGATCCGATGCAGACTTTTCATATGCCCACATGATCATGTCGTCCAGGTCAAGACTCATATCTCAGTTCCTTTCATCTCCGGTCGGTTTGCCGTTCGCGGCGCCGAACGGCGCCAGACGAGCCGGTTAAATCACGATCGCGAATTGCGGGTCGGAAGCGCCCCGGAAACCCGCCTGGCTACAAATCCATATGCCGCCAACCCGCCCAGAATTCCTACTCCTGACAGGATCAACATGAGCGGTAACAGCGGTATCGAAGACGGCTTCGGCGCGCTCACGTTCGAATCGCCCCGAGGAGTTGAGGGCGAGGCTGATTGTCTAGCTGAGAGGTCCGCGAGCTTACCGCTGTGGTCGAGGATGAGCGCCTCGTAATGATACGCGCCGTCTTCTGGCATTCGCCGGACCGTCAACTGCGAGCTATCGAATTGATTGACTCCATTGTAAGGACTCAGAGTCGAGATATTAAATACCACGGAAATGTGATTTAGTTCTTGAAACGCCTGCAAATATGGCAACAACACCGGTGCGTTATTCTGAACCTGCGGCGCTTTAAACAGCGAAAAATGCCCGAACGTGGTGACCGGCGCGCGCTCTGTGTCGCCAGGTCGCAAGCTCCCATCGCTGATACCGATGTCCGTGCCAATTCCCCAACCGAACGCCTTCAGGTTGCTAATCTCCTGTAGAACCTGCTTGTGCGGTATGCGCTTGCGATAGGCCAAAGAGACTCGCGCAGTATCGCCCGATGTCGGAACAACAAAGATAGTGACGTCGGGTACCCCCTGCAAAAGTTCTGCCGGGTTGCTTTCTAATGATTGTTGTTGCGCGGGCTGGCAGAATGACGGCAAGGCCGTCGCAATAAAGAGCGCTGCCAGCGCCGATTTAACCATATTGGTAACTGCCGCCATGTAGTGATGAGAAATGAGATTTCGATGCCTGGAGGTTGAAGTGATCATGCGCTCAAAACAAATGCGCCAGAGTGCCCCGGCCGAACGCGGCGGAGAAAGGGCAAATCCATCGCTCATTCGTTTATGCAAGCTCAGGTCCTTGCCGCGTTCCGATGCGGGGTGCGAGCGTTCAAAGAGAACTACCAAGGATTGGTTCGGATGGAGGTGTGGGGATTCGAACCCCAGACCTTCTCAATGCCATTGAGACGCGCTCCCAACTGCGCTACACCCCCGAATTCCACGCTTAAAACGCTCTATGTCGTCGGGGCTATTATACAGCGGTACCCTGTTGATGTCAAGCGACCGGGGAAAATCGAATGCGCTTTAGGGGGTATAGGAATTATGGAGATTATGGGAATCATAGGTTGTGCCGGAGGTGCGTATTGGCGGGTAGAATGTCTTGACAGCGGCACTCCTACCAAGGTATGATCAAATCTACAACCGAATTCGACGCGTACAACTGGCGTTCACAGGGTTACCCTGGGGAAGTACGCGTTTTGGCAAATGTCGCGCGCCTGGGCACCAACACTTGATTGTGGGGTCGCCAGGCGTTTTTGTTTGGCTGACCGGAAAGGAAGACCGAAATGAGCGATATCGGTGGTTCTGGCGGAGAGAAGCGGCGGGCCTTGCTGAGCGTATCGGACAAGACGGGACTGATCGAGTTCGCCTCAGGCCTGCGGGCGAAGGGATTTGAGATCATTTCCACGGGAGGTACGGCGTCCGCGCTTTCGGCAGCGGGTATTCCGGTCACGGGAATCAGCGACGTTACCGGATTTCCGGAGATGCTGGACGGGCGCGTAAAAACGCTTCACCCGGCCGTGCACGGCGGCCTGCTGGCAGAGCGTGATAAGCCCGAACATATGACCGTAATTGCAGACCACGGAATTCAACCGATCGACCTGGTCTGCGTTAACCTCTATCCGTTCGCGAAGACTGTGGCCAACCCGCAGGTTGAACTCTCTACGGCGATCGAGAACATCGACATCGGCGGTCCCGCAATGATCCGGTCTGCTGCCAAGAACCATCACAGCGTCATCGTCGTAGTCGATCCGGCGGATTACGATCCCATCCTGTCCGAGATGACCGCAGGCGAGCCTCTATTGTCTCTTTCGGTGCGCCAGCGCCTCGCTGCGAAAGCTTATGCACACACCGGGCAATACGATGCTTTCATCAGCCGATGGTTCGCGGCGCGCTTCGCGGCGGACGGAGACGAGAGCCTCGTATTTCCCTCGGAGATCGCCCTCGGATTTCGGAAGGCGCAGGACTGCCGATACGGCGAGAACCCGCACCAGAAGGCGGCGTTCTATGTCGCGCCGGGAGTCACAGAGCCGTGCGTGGCAACGGCCAGGCAGATCCACGGCAAAGAGCTCTCCTTCAATAACTATTACGATCTGAACGGCGCACTGGAGACCGTCAAGGAGTTTACAGAGGAGGGGCTAGCCGCCGCCGTGATCGTGAAGCACACCAACCCTTGCGGCGCTGCCCTGGCTGCCGACCTTTCGGAAGCGTTCCGAAAAGCCCGGCTTGGCGACCCGATCTCAGCATTTGGCGGCATCCTGGCAGTAACTCGCACGCTGGACATCGCCACCGCCGAGGAGATCACTGCGAAGAACACCTTCTTCGAGGCCATCATCGCTCCCGGCTACGAGCCGGACGCCATCCCGATACTCACCGAGCGCAAGAAGTGGGGCGCGAACCTGAGACTGCTCGAGGTTGGCGGCCTGGCCGGATGGAGGCAAGAGGCCGCCTCGACCGGCATGGACTATAAGCGCGTGGTCGGCGGCCTCTTGGTTCAATCGCCGGACCATCTCGTGCTCAACGCCGAGGACTTGAAGGTAGTCACTGACCGGCATCCTACCCCTGCCGAAATTGAAGAGTTGTTGTTTGCCTGGAGAGTCGTGCGCCACGTAAAGAGTAACGCGATCGTGTTCACGAAGGATCGTCAGGTTATCGGCGTGGGAGCGGGCCAGATGAATCGTGTACGATCCGTGCGGCTGGCCGTGGAGCAAGCGGGCGACGAGGCGGCCGGGGCTGTCATGGCGTCCGACGCCTTCTTCCCTTTCCCGGACGGCCCGGAGGCCGCCGCCGCGGCCGGCATCACCGCCATCATTCAGCCCGGCGGATCCGTAAAGGATACGGACACGATCGAAGTCGCCAACAGGAACGGCATCGCGATGGTATTCACCGGGGTACGCCACTTCCTGCACTAGGGATGATACATTGTGACGGTTTCTGCTTCTGACAGCATCGATACCTCGGTGGAACCCGCCCCGGACGGACGCGGGCAGTGGCTGAAGTCGCGCCAATGGACGATTTCAGTCGCTGTCGGCGTCATGCTCGTGACGATGATCCCCTATTTGATAGGTCAATCACTTGCACATGGTCGGCAGTTCATGTGGCTGGGCTACAACTTGGACGACAGCTGCGTGTACCTCTCCTGGATGCGCCAGGCCGCTGACGGAGCGACGAGGAACCTTAACCTCTTTACTACCGATCCCCAGCATGGAATGGCGCCCAACCTCTTCTTCTGGTGCCTGGGACGAGTTGCGGGCATCACACGTGCGCCCCTGCTGATGGTCTATCACGCCGCCCGCATGATTTGCGGCCTCGCCCTCATGCTCCTGGTCTGGGAACTCATTCGAGCGCTCATCCGCTCGCTAAGCGCTCAGCGGCTCGCATTCTTGTTCGTCTCATGTGGGGCCGGATTGGGTTGGCTCCCTTTCTGGTGGGACCATGTACTACCGACCCCAGTGGATACCTGGCAGCCGGAGGCGATCACGTTTCTCTCGCTCTATATGAGCCCATTGTTCTGCTTTTCAATGCTGCTGCAGGTCGCAATGGTCTACTTTCTCCTGGCCGGAGACCGAACCGGGCGGATACGCTGCGCCGTATATGCGGGCATGTGCGGATTTCTGCTTGGTATGACTCACACCTACGACGTCATCACGATGACGGCGGTCTGGACGGCCTACCTTCTTGTAAACTCGGTCGTGGGTCTGCGGCAAAAGCTGCCGGCTCAAGCGATCGCAATGCCGTGGCTCCGGGCTGTTATCGCGGGCCTCATCACGCTTCCAGCTGTCGCATACATCGCGTATCAGTTGAAGACCGAAGCCGTATTCCAGGCGAGGGCGAATGTTGCGACGCTCTCGCCTCCGATCTATTGGATTTTGCTCGGATATGGGCTTTGCCTCGTGCTGGCGGTCCTGGGAGCGGTCGCAGCGGGACGCGCATGTGACCCAAAGGCCGACGAATCTGCGGTGGCGAATGAATGGACGGTCGACTGCCGCGCGACAGCGGTTCTGATCATCTGGGCGATTGTAAACATTTGCGTTGCCTACATACCCTGCGCATTTCAGCGAAAGCTGCTGCAAGGAGCACATTTTCCGATCGCACTGCTCGCGGGAATTGGCGCCGCATGGCTTTGGAAGAGAGTTGACAGTCCGACTCGCACCACGGGATTCACAACTTACGCGCTTGCGGCCACGGTGTTGCTCTGCCTGACGAACGCGCGTTTTCTCGTGAGGGAGATAAACAGGTTTCAGCGCGGCGTCTCGCAGACGGGGCAGCATCGAACGTACCTGCAGCAGGGCGAGACCGAAGCTTTGAACTGGATCCGGGCCAACTCGTCGAAGGGTGATGCCATACAGCCGCTTCCTTGGGTCGGGAGGAACACTGCAGACGGCAGGACTCAGATATTCACACGCGACGTTGCGCTCATGTGTTTTGCGCCGGGCATGATCGATCGCGAAGTCTATTGCGGGCACTGGGGCGAAACGCCGGACTACAACTCAAAACTAGCGGAATTGAACATCTTTGAATCCGCTTCGCCGCGCATGACCGACGATCAGCGGGCAGAGTTTTTGCGTTCGACAAAGGTGAGATACCTGGTTTTTTCACAAAAGCGAGCGTCCGACGATTCGCCCGAGTCCGCCGACGATGCCAATTCACTTTTGCCCGTCTTCCGCGGCAAGCAGCCACCGCCCGGCTACCTTCGACTCCGGTACTCGAATGACGACGCGGATGTCTATGAAGTCGTTTGGTGAAGGCACAATTCCTGCGGAATTGCTTGACGAGCGCAACGCTGCTGTGTTAGAGTAACCTACAATCCACCCCAACGGGAGCAACATAAATCGATGGTGTTTCGGTGGCGAAGAGGCTGGTTGATTTCAGATTTCGGCGATCTTACGGCTGCCCGGCCGCCTGTTCTGTCCATCACGATCGCTTTGCTAACTGCATTCTGGACTCTAATCGCTCCACTGCACGCTTCAGGGCAAAACGCCCGCCCGACTGCTCCCCAGGTTCGTTATGAGCTTCGTTTGAATCCCCAGCGAGAGCGCCACTACACGGTGCGGATTTCTATCCCGAGGCCGAATACTCCGAACGCGGAGTTCGCAATCCCTGCCTGGACGCCTGGTTACTATCAGATTCTGCACTTTGAAAGCGGAATCGACCGGGTTCAAGCGATGGATGAGACCGGGCGAATGCTGCCGGTGGCACATGGCTCGCCGCGAAGCTGGAGCGTCGCTACTGCAGGCTCGTCCGGAAAAACGGTCTCGCTGCAATACGATGTCGCCGGATCGGACAAGGGACTCGGCTTTTTCGGTTCCATGCTGGATAACAGGCATCACACCGGGTTCATCAACGGCGCGTCCGCGTTTATGTATTCTGCTGGCCTGGAGCACGTGCCCGTCGGCCTGACGATCGATATCCCTACTGGTTGGCAGTGCGCGACTCCGCTGACCTCGGAAGCGCAATCAGGCTATTCTGCGGCCACGTACGACGATCTAATCGACTCCCCGATTCAGATCGGCGATTTCGATACGTTTAAGTTCGAGGCCCAGGGAATCCCGTGCCGATGCGTGATTACGGGAGAGCGACGCGCCAATCCTGGCAGGGTCGCGAGCATCCTATCGAAGATCGCGAGCGAAGCGATCGGCGTCTTCAAATCCGCGCCATTCGATCGATACGTCTTCTTCTATCACATCGGTGAGGCCGGGTTTATCGGCGGGCTGGAGCATCATAACTCGACAGTCATCCACCTGGAAGACCCGATCGGTGACGGAGACGACGACGAATTCGTCACGACCAGCGCGCATGAATTCTTCCATGCCTGGAATGTCAAGCGGCTGCGGCCACAGGGACTGGGGCCTTTCGACTACACTCGGGCAACGCGAACCCCCTCGCTGTGGTGGGCAGAGGGCGTCACCGATTATTACGCGGACCTGCTTCCAGTGCGAGCGGGGCTGCGCAGCTATGACTGGTATCTGCGGCAGATCGTAGAGCGGATTCGCCAGTTGGATAGCGTTTCGGCCCGGTCCAGAGTGACCTTGGTTCAGGCCAGCAATCAAGCATGGGAGGGCAATAGCGAGGGATTCGCGGGCCTTAGCTATTACCTGAAAGGAAGTCTCGTTGGGTTCTATCTGGACCTGCGACTTCGTAATGGCACAGCCGGCAAGTGCAGTCTGGACGATGTGATGCGGACGCTGTATGAGGAGTACGGCATACCCGACATTGGTTATCCGGAATCGGCCATTGCAGCCGCCATCACGAATGCTTCCGGGCTCAATCTGTTGCAGGATTACAACAAATACGTTGGCGGCACCGACGACATTGCCTGGGAGGACGTTCTCCCTCAAGCGGGATTCCTGCTCGCCAGGCAGGCAGATGGCTATGTTGGAGCGAGCTTTGTGCCGAATCCCCCGGAAGACGAATTTGACGAAAGCGATGAGACCGATCGTGCGGCCATCGTGCAGCGCGTTGAGCCCGGATACCCGGCCGCGAAAATGGATTTACGCCCGGGCGATCGCCTCGTGGCAATCGACGGCAAGGCAGTAACGTACGGATTTGCGGGGGCAATCGTACGCTCCCTTCCGGCGGCCGTGCCTGTTCGGTTCATTGTGACCAGGCACGGTCGAACGCTAGAGCTCGTAGGAGAGGCAGGAACGCAGTACAGCCATCATGCGTTGAGCTTCGTTCCGATCACAAATCAGACGCCCCAAATGCGTGCGACGCTGAAAGACTTGTTCGCCAGCCGCGCGGCTGGCACGCCCCATAACTAGCCAGGATGCGGGAGGATGCTTGATATGTCTATCCTGAATCGTGATACGGAAATCACCTATCTCGGCCACGCTACTCTCCTCATTAAGACCCCTGGCGGCAAGCGCCTCCTCATCGACCCGTGGACCGCCGGAAATCCAGCATGTCCCGCCCATTACAAAGACCCAAGCAGCCTCGGTAAGGTCGACATCATCCTTGCGACACACATCCACAACGACCATGTAGGCGACGCCGAGTCCATTATCCGCGCGAATCCCGAAGCAAACGTCGTTGCAATCTTCGAGGCCTGCAATTGGCTATCGACCAAAGGCGCAAAGAACGTGCGACCGATGAGCAAAGGGGGCGCGCAGACTGTCGCAGGCGTGCGGATTACCATGACGCACGCGATCCACTCTTCAAGCTTTACCGAGGACGACGGATCCATCGTTTATGGCGGCGAGCCCGCTGGGTATATACTGACGCTAGAAAACGAGTTTACGATGTACGCCGCCGGAGATACGTGCGTGTTCGGC
>Ga0207667_10006832_pt1 | contig 13787 bp, 9 predicted proteins | sample KBSCornC52_FD_184301 | JGI IMG/M metagenome (GOLD analysis project Ga0207667, IMG submission 184301) | Corn rhizosphere microbial communities from Kellogg Biological Station, Michigan, USA - KBS Corn C5-2 (SPAdes) (version 2) | ecosystem: Host-associated > Plants > Roots > Rhizosphere > Soil ...
CAATCATGCGCTGTGTTCTTGAATAAGAGGCCAACATGGCGGCAGTATCAGCAATATTTAACTTAGTCGCTATTGAGTTATTTACTGTCGATGCATTTGCATAAGATGCAAGCATTGCAGCCGTATCAGCAATATTTAATTTTAAGTTGATTCTGCTTTGAACAAGGCTCAATGAATCGATCATGCGTTGGGAACTTGCATAGTTACTCAACATGGAAGCGGTATCAGAAATGTTTACTTTGGTATTTAATCCTGATGTTGAACTGGCAACTGTGGCGTACGGTGCAAGCATTGCAGCTGTATCAGCAATATTTAATTTTAAATTGATTCTGCTTTGCACCAGACTCAGGGAATCAATCATGCGCTGTGTTCTTGAATAAGAGGCCAACATGGCGGCAGTATCAGAAATATTTAATTTAGTCGCTATTGAGTTATTTACTGTCGATGCATTTGCGTAAGGTGCAAGCATTGAAGATGTATCAGCGATATTTAATTTTAAATTGATTCTGCTTTGAACCAGACTCAGGGAATCAATCATACGCTGTGTTCTTAAATAAGAGGCCAACATGGCGGCAGTATCAGCAATATTTAATTTTAAATTGATTCTACTTTGAACCAAACTCAGGGAATCAATCATGCGCTGTGTTCTTGAATAAGCAGTCAGCATGGAACCTGTATCACTGATATTTACTTTTAAATCAAGTGCAGTTTGCTTTCCATCGATATAATCTTTAACAGATTTTACAGTTGGATATTTTGTATCAGAAGTGGCGTCACTTGTGATGTCAGTGCTCTTATTAGCTACATCTTCTTTGGCGCCTTCTGCTGCAGTTGCCCTTGATATTTCAGAATTTAAATTTGAATTAATTGTTGCTTCACTGGCAGTGCGGTTTGTTGTTTCTGTTGCAAGGGTTTTAGTTAATGTGTTATCAGCATCACTGCGATTATTAATCTCTGTTTCAAGGTTATTTGTCAAAACACCTTCAGCATTTGTGGCTCTTGTTACTTCATTATTTAGAGTTGTATTTATTGACGCAATGTCTTCCTCCGCCGCCGAGGACCGGTAATAAGGATTTAGCATCGCCGCCGTGTCTGACACATTTACTTTACCAGCAATTGAATGGGTTATATCGGTTTTTGTTTCATAAGGAGCCAGCATTGCTGCCGTGTCTGAAATGTTTAATTTATTTGTGAAAGTGGTTACTACAGATGGAGATAATTTTAAAAGGCTTATAGTGCCATCAACTATCTTACTATTGGTAATTGCATTGTCAGCAATACTTGGAGATGGATACATTCCTGTTAAGTCTCCCCCTGCATTACCAGAAGGCGTGGCACTTAATGCATAAGGTACACTTTGTAGTTGTGTAATACCTGCCAGACTAAAATTGTTTAAACCATTCGGGTCTATTTCGAGCTTAATATATTTTTTTCCTGTTGACCAGTTTACATCCTGGATGGTTCCCATTACATTGGTTGCGCCACTGCTTCCAATTAGTATATTGAACAGGCCAACATAATTGGTCATTACTTTTCTTGTCTCGCGATAAGCAACCTGCCCACCTGTGGAACTATCAATCAAAGAAATCCTAACGGTAATATTTTGATACGTAATAGGAGCTCCGGAAGCATTGCGGGCAATACCCTGGTAGTTTAACTGTTGGGGTACCTGTGCCTGTACTACAGTTATAAACAGTAATGTTAAAACAGATAATAAAACTCTCTTCATAAGTACTAGTTATTGGATTTTCTCAATTTTAAATGTGCCTTGTTTCAATATTTCTCCCTCGTCTGAACTTAGCAGTATTCTTAAATAATAAACACCTGAAGGCTGGTTTTTGATATTCCACGACTGAGTGCTATAGCCGTTTACCTGGGTAAATTCTTTTATTCCAAGTACTCTTCCATCGAGTGTCATTAATTGCATAGATATTTTACCGGTTGTCCTTGACCGAAATTCAATATAAATTACATCCCGGGTAGGGACGGGATAGAGACGAATTTCCTGTAAAGTCCAGTAAGGAATAAGAGAATTGAAAATAATATGATTTTTATCGAAGGGTTGAAGGATGCCACTGGTAACATTCCATTTTTTTCCCACAATTAAATTGGAATATGAATTCTCCCCATAATACGTTTCAGTAACAGTAGATTCTCCTATACTCCAATCCACTATGAAGGATGAATTAATTTTTGCAGATCCCCCACCTATGTTGAAGGTCGCAGGAGTTGCAGGTTGTACTTTCGATTGTGATTTGGATTGAAATGAGAGAAGTAAAAAAGCAAGAACTAAAGTTTTTGTCATTAGTAAATGGATAATTGGATTTATTAACCTGATCAAACAGCAGGTTTCTGATTATGAAATATTACCCTAATAACTTAATTTTTATTAAAATATTATGTTACATTCCAAAAGATTTTGTTGGAAGTGTATCTCTGGTGCTATTTTATCGGATAGTCACAACGCGGAAACGCAATATTAATGCGTGCAAGCCAATTCAAACGACAGAAAGCAATTAAGTACTGTCTGTTTAGAGGCAGATAAGAAAGAAATGAATGGTGATATTCTTATGCTCTTAACAGAAAAAGGTTTAGAAGAATTTCAAAAAGTTATTGGTGAAATTTTCAAAAAGGAGGTTGACTCATTTCTATCAAAAGCTTAAATCATTGTAGCTAAATATGTATATTAAAAAGATGTTACAGGGTGCTACTGAAGGGGAGGTGTTCAGCAACTTTTATGTAGCATGAAATGGAAAAAAAATAACTTGAATGGGATTAAATTTAATCAAAAGCAGGAGCAGTTACTGAAGATATATTTTAGCTTCTTTCTGTTTCTTGACTTAAGCGATTAAGTTGTAATATAGAATTAGCCTTGTCTGCCGGAAACAAGATTTCAAGATCTTCGAATCGTGTATTCAAATGTAGTCTCATACCTGTACGAAAAGCATCCGTCGTTCCTTTTTTCAATATACCAACCAATGTTGAGTGAGAAATAATTTGGCGATTCCGCCAGTTTTTACTTCTGGAATAGGTAGTAAATAAGGTGTTTAGTAAACTTTGAAAAGTACCCAGTGATTTATTACCCGACATCTTATATAAAGCTGTATGAAATTGAATATCCAAGGATGCAAGTGTTTCCAAATCATTTACATCCGCAGCTTCCTCCTTTGCAACGATATTTTCCAGTACTTTCAAAGATTCTTCTGTTTTTCTTAAAAAAATAAAATCAGCCATCCCAATTTCGAGCATGATTCTCACTTCATACAGATCCTTAAGTGATTCCATGTCCAGTTTCCCGGAGTTGACAATAGTCTTAACTCCGTAAAACATATCCGGTGATTTTAATATAGTTCCGCGCTTTCTTTTAGTCTCAATAAATCCCATCATTCTAAGCCTGCTGAGTGCTTCCCGGATTACTACCCGACTAACCCCTAATATTTCTGCAAACTCACTTTCTTTCGGAAAAATATCTCCTAGTTGATATCCCTTTTCTGTTACATACCCCAGTATTTGTTGTTCGGTTTTTTCTGTTAGGGTTGGATCTTTTTTCATAATAAATCATATTTAATAAAATAATTGAAGATGTATCAATGAAGTAAAGGTATAAGTCCTCGCTATTAATTTTAAAAAAATAAAATTTTTTTTCATTAAATAATACAAAATAACGCTTTTTATTTTATCTTGCGTTAAAATTAACGATAAGTCTTGGTATATGTATTACAAAATAAAGCTCGTCAGAAATTTTTAATGTATTAATTATTAACACTTTAACAAACATTCTTTCTCATTTTAAATTATTTTATATGAAGAGTTGCCTGTTATCCAATTGTTTTTTATTATCAGCTGTGCTTTTTGCCGCCCTCTCAGCACTACTTCCGGTTAGTGTAAGGGCAGCCCGCTTTTCCGGTAGCTTGCAAGCTGAAATACATGTAACCGGAAAAACTACTGATGCTTCCGGTGGTCCCCTTGCTGGTGTTTCAATTATCGAAAAGGGAACCCAAAACGGTACCACTTCCAACACATCGGGCACTTATAATATAAGTGTGCAGCCTGATGCGACGCTGATTTTTAGCATGGAAGGAATGGAAACCCAGGAAATTAAAGTCCATGGAAGAAGTACCATTAACGTTGTGTTGGTTGCCAACGAGGTTCAGTTAAATGAAGTGGTCGTCGGCTACAGTGTGCAGCGGAAAAAGAATGTGACTGCAGCTGTATCAAAGTTGGATCCACAGCAACTAAATAATGTTTCGAATCCAAACCCGATACAGGCTGTTCAAGGGAAAATAGCCGGGCTTTCTGTTCCTATAGTGTCGGGTCAGCCGGGATCCGGTGCAGATAATATCATTATACGAGGTGGTACAAAGCTGAATGTCTATGGTTCATCAAATGGAAATAGTGGTGGTACTGCTACAGGTGGTGTAAATGGATCAAGTCCGCTGGTAGTTGTGGACGGAGTTTTCAGATCTTTGGATGACATTAACCCGGAAGATATCCAATCTTTCGAGGTCATGAAGGATGCAGCTTCAACAGCAATCTACGGTGCCCGGGGTGCAAATGGGGTTATCGTCATTACTACAAAGACCGGAAAATATAACTCAAAACCTGTAGTAACGGCCAATTACCGCCATACGTGGGAGACCCCTTTACGAACCTATCATTATCTGAGCGCAAAAGATTATTTAACGCTTGCAAGAACTACTGTAGCTAATACTCACGATAAGATCGATAAAAACAATTTGCTCAACAACGGAGGATTTTCTGCCGGTACCACCGTATATACTCAGCCGGGACAATACGGAAATGCAACCAATCTAACCGCTTTGTATGATAACATTGTTGCGGTAGAAGGGCAACAATACGTTGACAATTTGCTGGCGCATGGTTGGCAAACAATGGATGATCCTGTTAATCCTGGAACGAAATTATTATATGCAGACAATCACTATCAGGATCTTTTGTGGAATACGGGGAATACCGACAACTATAACGTGGGAGTAAACGGCGGTGGTGAACGCGCAAATTATAACGTATCAATGGGATACATTGACCAGGCAGGAACTTTTGTTGGAACCAATTACAAACGCTATAACGCCCTGGGAAATTTTGGCTTTAAGGTTTCCGATAATCTTAAACTGACAGCCATGGTAAATTACGACAACGAATTGCCCAACTACGTAGAAGCTTATCAAAATGAACTTACCAGGGGAACAAGGCTGACGCCATTGATTAGGATCTTTAAGGACAACGGTGACCCTACTACCGGTGAAGTGTTATCTGCAAGGAATCGTTTTCATACTTTAAAATATGACCATACCAATGTTTCCACAGAACGTCTGGTTTCAAGGTTGGCGGCAGATCTTACCATCGCAAGAGGATTGCATTTTCGTCCGTCGGTGTCTTACCTGATTCAGGATTACAGCTATCTTTTTCATCGGGATGCTTTTCCGGATCCGATCCAGTTTTCAACTCAAAGGCAAAAAACCGAAAATTCAGACAATTTTCGCCAGTTAATGACCGATCAGATCCTTCAGTACGATTTTAATGTAAATGAAGATCATCATTTCTCTGTTTTAGGAGGGTTTAACTATACTCGTGAATTGCATAATACGATTAATATAGGCTCACAAAGGGCAACGAATGATTACATCTCCACGATTGATGAACCTTCGGTGACAACGATCAATGGGCAAACGGTAAGCAATGTAACCAGTTTTGGTACTGAGATCGACGAAACAAGATCTGCCAGTTATTTCGGACAAATGAATTACAATTTCATGGGTAAATATCTTTTTAGCAGTGCTTTAAGATATGATGGGTTCTCGAATTTTGCGCCGCAAAACAAATATGCTTTGTTTCCATCAGTATCAGCAGGTTGGAACATTAGTGAAGAAAAATTCTGGAAAACAAAAATTGCCAATACATTAAAGTTGAGAGGCAGTTGGGGAACAGCAGGCTCTAATGATCTCGATATTACAGATACTTACGGCAATTACACCGCAACGGCCTATGCTCAAAGTCCTGGCATATTGCGCCGTAATCTTTCAAACCCAAGCCTGAAATGGGAGTCCACAGAAACTACTGACCTTGCTTTCGATGCCGGATTCTTGAACGACCGGGTTACCCTAAGTGTGGATTGGTATAATAAATTAACTAAAAACAGGATCGCTTCTAAACCGTTACCTTCAGAAGCTCCCTTTTCGTCCATCACATACAATAATGGAACATTGCAAAATAAAGGCGTGGAAATTGCAGTTGGTGGAACTCCGGTAAATGGAAAAAATTTTACCTGGCGCGCCAACTTCACTTTCGCTTATAACCAGCAGAAAATTGTGAAACTCCCGGATAATGGACGTGATAAAAATCGTCAGGGAGGTACAATTGTTTATGATCCGGGTAGCAAAACAGAAAAGGAAGTAGGTGGTTATGCTGAAGGAGAAAGACCATTTGGTATCTGGGGATATAAAGTAGTGAAGGTGTTCTCAACAGACGCTGAAGCAGCAGAATGGAACGCAAAAGTAAAAGATCAGTTGGCATCCCCATTAGGAATTGTTGTCGGAAAACATGCCGGTGATTATGAATTTGCAGATTTAAATAATGATGGTGTCATCGATAGCAGGGATGAAGTATTTTTTGGATACCGTTCACCTGATATCATAGGCGGTATGCAAAATACCTTCAGCTATAAGAATTTTTCTCTCCGCTTTAATGTTGACTATGCAACAGGTTTTATTATTGAAAATGGCGCATTGGCACGTTCTCTGGGCCAGGGCAGGGCATTTAATGAAGGAGCACCTGCTGAAGCTTTAGGCAATGATATATGGCAGAAGTCCGGTGATGTTGGAAAAAAATATGCCCGATTTTCATTTGCCGATTACGACTATGGACAAAGAAATTACTTAAGAACTTCTCCCATCGGAACGAACAACGGCTATGGCTCGGATGTATCAACAATGGCTGAGAAAGGCAACTTTTTGGCAATACGGGAAATATACGTCTCCTATGATTTAGCAAAAAGCTGGATAAAAAAGATACACGCCACCGGGCTCAATATTTACGCCAGCATTTATAATGTCGGATATATCACCGCATATGATGGACTTAACCCGGAAACTTATAAAGGGTTTGATGATGGCGGTTATCCAAGACCAAGACAGTTTTCACTTGGTGCAACACTAAAGTTTTGAATCATTTATTAACCTTTATTAAAATAATATGAAAAAGATACTTTTATTCGCCGTTTCAATAGCTTCTCTGCTAACGATTGCGGGTTGTAAAAAGATACTGGAAGTAACTCCTAAATCCCAGATCACTGAACAGGTTTATTTTAAAAGTGAAGGAGATTTTGAACCTTATGTAACAGGGATTTATACTTACATGAGAACGCTTGCAAACAATATTACTTATGGAACCGAACGTAGCGAAGAACTGATTGCAGCTTCCAATGCACGTTTTTCAACTGCATGGAGCCAGATCTTAAGCCCATCCGTGGGGGCTATTAATTATAGTTCATGGTACCAGGCTATCGGACAATGTAACCTTTTACTCGCCAAAATCAAACCCTTTTCCTTTGCTTCTGATCCCGCTGCAAAAAAACGGATTGTGGCGGAAACACATGCACTGCGAGCTTATTTTTATTTCCATCTCATGCGTATTATAGGTGATTGTCCTCTTATGTTGCAGGCAATCACAAGCGCAGACGTGCCCTTGTTATCGCGTTCACCTGCTACCGATGTCATGAAACAAGTTCTCGGAGATCTCGATACAGCAATAGTTACCTTTCCTGATACAAAATTTGTAAGTAAATATCGTTTTTCCTACACTGCAGCACAAGCGTTAAAGGCAGAAGCAAGTTTGTGGAATGCAAAAGTTTTGGGGGCCGGTGCTAACGGATTTAATGATGCGTTAACTGCCATAGCAGAAGTGGAAAAGGCGGATCTCTCGCTCATGCCAAAATTCAGAGATGTTAATACAGTAAGACAAAACAAAGAGATCATACTAGCCGCATATTATCAACGCGATGAAGCAGGAAATAATTATGCGATGAATGCATTGCCTTTTCTAACTATTGTACAGGCCGCATCGAATCTGGACAGCATACCATGGTGTCGGACTTCTTCCAACGGGCAGGGAGCTTACCAGATAAGCCCCCTTTCAAGATCCTTATTCACCAATCCGAATGATCAACGAATTCCTTCCACCTGGATCTTACAAAGAAATGGAAATACGACCAGCTACGCCTGGATTACCAAACTTCCGGGAAATGTTTACGCAGACGACCGGGTGCCTGATAATGATTTGATAATTTTCCGGCTGGCTGACGTATACCTGATGGCTGCAGAAGCTCATGCGGGGCTTGGACAAACTGATAGCGCTATTACTTATTTGAACAAGGTAAGAGAGCGTGCCGGAACAGGTGATTATACAGGTGCTACCGATAAAGCAACGGTCGAACGTGAAATTTTAGACGAGCGCGGACGAGAACTCTTTTTTGAAAATAAGCGATGGTATGATCTGGTAAGATTTTATAAAGGAGGAACCATTGATATTTACAACTATATACCGAATCTTAAAGGAAAAAGCACGCCCATTTATTGGCCACTCAATTCTACTGTTTTGGCCAATAATACAAATTTGAAACAGACGGATGGGTATTGATCATACGTTCCTTAACTCAATATGTGCTCAAATAATAAAAAAAATTGGTGATAATGATTGAAAATATCGTATTGTGTTGAGAAGATTTAAGCTGGAATTGCTGAGGGGCACGAAATATTTTGTAAAGAAATAAATAAACATTTAAGAATAAATATGAAGAAAATTGAAGGATTAATTGCCGCGGCGTTTACACCACTTCACGCTGACGGTTCAATAAACCGCGAAATGATTCCGGAAGTTGTAGATAAGCTCCTAGCCGATGGAATAAAAGGAATATTTGTTTGCGGCAGTAATGGTGAAGGACCGAACATGACTTCATCAGAAAGAATGCAGGTAGCCGAAGACTTTGTCAAAGCTGCCAATGGAAGAGTACTGACAATCGTACATGTCGGACATAGCAGTATTGAAGAAGCAAAATTGTTGGCTGCACATGCAGCAACGATCGGTGCTGATGCTTTTTCATCTGTTGCAGCGTTTTACTTTCGTCCGTCGTCTGTGCAAAACCTTGCTGATTGCATGGCAGAAATCGCAACAGGAGCTCCGAATCTTCCTTTTTATTATTATCACATTCCACATCTTACCGGCATCTCTATGGACATGTTGCAGTTCCTGGAAATCGCCGGACCACTGATCCCTAATCTTGCAGGTATCAAATACACGGCGTCTACCATTCATGAATTTCAGGCCTGTCGTGCCTATCAAAACAAACGCTACGATATCTTGTTTGGCCTCGATGAATTGCTCTTGCCCGCATTGGCTGTAGGGGCTAAAGGGGCGATTGGCAGCACATATACATTTGCAGCACCGGTATATCAAAAGACGATTGAATATTTCAACTCCGGAGATATAACAGCAGCTCAAAAAAATCATGAGCAGATAATACAAATTGTTAGGCTATTATTAAAATACCCTCCAATACCGGCTCAAAAGGCAATCATGAAAATGCTGGGTTGGGATTTCGGTCCCTGCAGGCTTCCATTGCAAAATTTATCTGAGGATGATTACAAGAAGTTCCACTCAGAACTCATCAAAATACCTTTATTTAATCACTTGCCTGCAAGGGAAAAAGAAGAATACCGGAAATGAAATATTATTTCTTATTCCTGTTAATTAGTGGGATAACGATGAATGCACAGACGCAACCTGAAAGAAGCCATATGTTTACCTGGAAACAAACAAAACAATTACCTGATCCTGAAGGTTTCGCCGGACCTTATGCAGGTGTCAGCAATGGAGCTCTGATAGTAGCCGGCGGTTCTAATTTCCCGGGAGGGAGGCGCCCATGGAATAATGCGACAAAAGTTTGGTATGATAACATTTTTGTTTTAAAAACTATTAATGGAAGCTGGAGTAAAGCCGGAAATTTGCCACGTGCGATGGGGTACGGAGTCGCGTTAACTTACAAAAACAGCGTGCTCTGTATTGGCGGGGGTGATTCGAAACAATGTTATAGCAAAGTTTTTTCAATTACGTTTAATGGTATGGCTGTTGATATCAAAACCCTTCCTTCCTTACCACAAGCGTTGATGAACGCTTGTGGAGTTATTCAGGATGATGTGTTATATATTATGGGAGGAATAAATACACCTGCCGGTGAAACACAAAGTAATTTTTGGTCACTCGATCTTAACACTGTCGCAACTGGTCACCAGCAATGGAAAACTCTGGTAAGCCTGCCCGGCAAATCGCGTATGCTGGCAACAGCAGCATGTGCTAACGGTAGCATCTATCTCTTTGGCGGTGCACATCTTTTTCCTTCGGGGAATACATTGGGTAGAGAATATCTGAAAGATTGCTGGCTTTATACAAAAGACGGTAAATGGAAAAAGCTTGCTGATCTGCCATATCCATTGGTAGCATCCCCTTCGCCCGCTTACGAATCTGGATCAGACTTATTGCTTTTCGGAGGAGATGATGGTTCTTATGCACAAAAGATATCAGAATTAAAAGATCTACATCCAGGATTCAGGAATGAAATCTTGCGATATAATGCTAAAAAAGATGAGTGGTCTGTAGTGGATCAGATTCCGGTTGTTCACAGAAAAGACAGTGCGGCAAATCCACACAATAGTATTTATTCTCCCGTTACTACACCATTGGTAATTTGGCACAATAAAATTGTGTTGGCAGGCGGGGAGTCACGGCCTGGTGTAAGAAGCAATCGGGTATTGGTAGCTATTCCAAAAAAATAATGAGAGAAGCCTTAGGAAACAAATGCAAGAAAGAAATCATTTCTCAAAGATGTTTAGCGGTGAAGGCTCTTTTAGAAGAATTTAGAATCTGATTAATTTAAAATATTATGGAAAAACATAGCAATCAATTTAATTATCGCCCCTTGAGCAATAATGAATTAAAATTCTTCAAAGACGAAGGGTACCTTATTTTAAAAAACGTCCTGACCGATGAAGGACTTGAGAAAATGAGGGCAGAATGTATGAACGCGTGGAATAAAGAAAAGGAATCTTTTGATTCTTCAAAAACATGGCTTCAAAATTCACTTTTGGTAAATATTCATCATAAATCGCCAACGGTGAAAGCTTATTATTTTGAAGGTCCGATGGTTGGGATAGCAAGCCAGTTGATAGGACCTGATATAAAAGGAGCCACCTCTCAGTTGACCTTCAAAATGTGCGGCAATACCAAATCATTCGGATGGCACCAGGATAATGGGTATGGCGAACTTGAACCTTACAATGCTTTAACAACACTTACTGCGCTTGATGACACAGATCGTCAAAATGGTTGCCTGTGGCTGATACCTGGAAGTCATAAGCGAGGGCAGATAAAAGTAAAACAAACGGAAACTCAAAAGAAAAGCAATTTAGAAATCACTCTGGAAGTTGATGATTCGCTTGCAGTGCCGATGGAAATGAAATCCGGAGATGTATTAATATTTGGTTGCTGGATGTTACACAAATCAGACGGTAATTTCTCCACAGATCGTGACCGTCGCATTCTTTTTTTGCGTTACGCGGATGCCGATGCTGTAGAAGTTTATAATAATCGCAAGCCCCGTCTTGGTAGGCTTGTAAGAGGGAAAACTAAGTTTCCTGAAGTAGAACGTTTTGAAGCTGAATTATAGGCATTCTCCTATTTATAAAATAAGCCATCATGAAAAAACAAATAAAAAAACAAGTAATCTGGACAATAGTTTTTATATGTGTTTTGCAAAATGCCTTTTCCCAAAAACTCAATTTTATTTATAAAGCGGGTGAAGCTGGTTACAGTTGTTTTCGCATACCGGCAATGGTTATCACCACTAAAGGAACCGTGCTTGCTTTTGCAGAAGCGAGAAAGATTAATTGTGGAGATGCAGGGGATATAGATCTTGTTGTTAAACGCTCAGCAGACAATGGCAAAACATGGAGTCCGCTGCAAATAATTTGGAGCGATAGCACAAACACCTGCGGTAATCCAGCTCCAATTGTAGATAAAAGAACAGGTAATATCATTTTGCTTTCAACATGGAATCTGGGAACTGATCATGAGAAAGCAATAACAAATCAGACAAGTAAAGATACACGAAGAGTTTTTGTGCTATCCTCAACTGATGATGGGAATACATGGAGTATGCCAAAAGAGATAACCAATGAGGTAAAGTCCCCAGATTGGACATGGTATGCGACGGGTCCTGGTTCTGGAATACAAATGGAAAACAATGGTTATAAAAACAGATTAGTAGTGGCATGTGATCATTTAGTCGCCGGGGAAAAAATGAGTTTTTCTCATGTAATATATTCTGACGATGGTGGAAAGACGTGGGTGCTGGGAGGCACAACACCGCAGGGAAGAGTAAACGAATCGACAGTTGCTGAAATTTCAAGGGGACGGCTTTTGCTCAATATGAGAAATTCAGGACCTGCAAGATGCCGCCAGGTTTCGATTAGTGAGGATGGCGGTAAATCATGGTCGTCCATACATGCCGATTCCACTTTAATTGAACCGGTTTGTCAAGGAAGCCTCATAAGTTATAATTATCGTGGTAAAAAAAGATGTCTTATATTTTCTAATCCGGCAAGCAAAACATCCCGGACTAATATGACCGTTCGCATAAGTTATAACAATGGAAAATCATGGCCGTTTGAAAAAGTTTTTTATGCCGGCCCTTCTGCTTACTCAAATGTTGGTATTCTTTCCGATGGACACATAGCCTGCCTTTTTGAAGCTGGCTATGTGAAGCCTTATGAAGGAATTGTATTTGAATCGGTAACATTTAAAGATTTTAAAAAAGAAAAATAACTTTGCTCACTACAAAAAACCTTCGCGGAAACTGGGGTACGGTACTGCTACCTGTTAACGACGATGATAGCTTTGATTATGACAGATTATCGACAGAAGTTGATTATCTCATTGCCTCAAAATTGAATGGAATATATACCAATGGAACTGCCGGCGAACTCCATAACCAGACAGAGGCAGAGTTTGATCGCATACAGGAAATAGTTGCTGGTAAATGTCTGAATGCAGGCATGCATTTTCAGATTGGCGCAAGCCATCCGTCTCCAATAATCTCTTTGAAAAGGATTGAAAGGACTGTGCATCTCAGACCGGATGCATTTCAGGTGATCCTGCCGGATTGGGTTACCACCAGCATGGAAGAGCAAATTGCATTTTTAAAAAAAGTAACAAAAGCAGCTGGTAGTATTCCTGTTGTATTATACAATCCTCCTCACGCAAAACAAGTACTTACTCCTGCTGCTTATGGAATTTTAATGAAAGAATGCCCGCAACTTATCGGAATAAAAGTGGCTGGCGGTGACAAGCAATGGTATGAAGATATGCGCGCTTATAGCTCCCAGATTGCCATATTCATTCCGGGCCACTTACTCGCTACTGGTATAAAGTATAAGGTGGCAGCAGGTGCCTATTCCAACGTAGCGTGTTTAAGTCCGGAAGGATCACAACGATGGTGGAATCTTATGCAATCAGATTTGGAAAAAGCAATGGCGACTCAAATAAGTATTCTCGAATTTTTTGAAGAATGTATCGTTCCATACAAAAAAGCCGGGTATTCAAATCCGGCACTTGACAAATTTCTGGCAGCAGTTGGTGGTTGGACCGACATTGGAACACGCCTTAGGTGGCCATATAAATCAATTCCTGAAAAAGAAGTGTTGGCAGTAAGGGAAAAA
>Ga0207667_10006833_pt1 | contig 13786 bp, 11 predicted proteins | sample KBSCornC52_FD_184301 | JGI IMG/M metagenome (GOLD analysis project Ga0207667, IMG submission 184301) | Corn rhizosphere microbial communities from Kellogg Biological Station, Michigan, USA - KBS Corn C5-2 (SPAdes) (version 2) | ecosystem: Host-associated > Plants > Roots > Rhizosphere > Soil ...
GCATCCCTGGCCGAGGCCGCGGGCATCAATCCCTCCGACGCAACAGGTCAGCCGCTGACCAGGCTGTTCCGGCTCGAGGAGAACGAGGACGGAAGCATGCCGCTCCTGACCGCGCTCTCCGCGCGATCGGCATTTTCAGGACAGAGGGTTCGACCCAGAGGCACAGAGTCGGTCCTGATCCTTGAAGGGAGGCCGGTAACGGCCGCGAATGGCAACTTCGCCGGCTTCGATGGTTCCGCCGGTCCTCCCGAAGCGGATCAGACGAACAGTTCGCCGGCCGTAGTCGATACCCAGCTGGAACAGGTGCTTCGTTCGCCGCTGGACCGGATCATCGACAATGCCACGCGAATCGCGGAACGTTCGGACGGCCCGCTCCGGAGCGAATATGCGGTCTACGCGGCCGATATATCAGCGGCCGCCCATCATCTTCTCTCGATCGTCCATTCCATGGGTCACGAGCAGGATTCCGGCCGCGCGATCATTGATCTCGTCGAACTCACGAACGAGGCGGTGGGCCTGATTGAGTCCGCCGCAGCGGAGCGTGACATCGCCATCGCGATTGAGCCAACCCAGTCGTGCCTCGCTCATGGAGAGCCGAGGGGAGTGATCCAGATCCTGGTGAACCTGATCGGCAATGCTGTGCGTCATTCGCCCGATGAATCCGCCGTCGCAATCTCGTTTGCAAAAGCCAATGGATCGGCGGTCGTGCATGTCTCCGACAACGGGCCGGGGATCGCCCCAAACGATCAGGAACGCATTTTCGAGCGATTCGAGCAGGCGAACCACGGGCAGGGCACAGGTCTCGGGCTTGCAATTGCCCGTCGGCTCGCTCGCGCGATGGATGGAGATATCGAGCTGAAGAGCGAGCCAGGCAAAGGCTCGATCTTCAGCATCGTTCTTCCAGCGGCCTGAACCTCCGACTTACCGCTGACCGACCGGGACGTAGTCCCGCTGAGTCGCACCCACGTAGAGCTGGCGCGGACGGCCGATCTTCTGCTCGGGATCGGCGATCATCTCGTTCCACTGTGCAACCCAGCCCACTGTGCGGGCAAGCGCGAACAGCGCGGTGAACATTTCCGTCGGGAAGCCGATCGCATTCAGGATGACGCCGGAATAGAAGTCGACATTCGGGTAGAGCTTCTTCTCGATGAAATAATCGTCGCTGAGCGCGATCCGCTCGAGCTCTTTCGCGACATCCAACACGGGGTCGGAGATGTTTAGCTCCTTCAACACCTCGTCCGCTGTCGCCTTCATCACCTTCGCCCGCGGATCGAAATTCTTGTAGACCCGGTGGCCGAAGCCCATCAGCCTGAACGGGTCGTCCTTGTCCTTGGCGCGAGCAATGTATTTCGGGATGTTTTCGACGCGGCCGATCTCGCGAAGCATATTGAGTGCCGCTTCGTTGGCGCCCCCGTGTGCTGGGCCCCACAGGCACGCGATTCCGGCGGCGATGCAGGCGAAAGGATTAGCCCCTGACGAGCCCGCAAGCCGAACGGTCGAGGTCGATGCATTCTGCTCGTGATCGGCGTGGAGGATGAAGATCCGGCGCATCGCCCGCTCGATGATCGGATTCACGACATACGGTTCGGCCGGAACGCCGAAGGTCATGCGCAGGAAGTTGGCCGAATAGCTGAGGCTGTTGTCGGGATAGAGGAACGGCTGCCCGATCGTATATTTGTACGCCATCGCCGCAATCGTCGGCATCTTGGCGATCAGCCGGTGGGAAGCGATCATCCGCTGCTCGGGATCGGTGATGTCGGTGCTATCGTGATAAAAGGCGGAAAGCGCCCCGACCACTCCGCACATGACCGCCATAGGATGCGCATCGCGGCGGAAGCCGCGGTAGAAGGTCATCAGCTGCTCATGCAGCATCGTGTGGCGCGAGATCGTGTGGGTGAACTCACTGAGCTCCTCGCGCTTGGGAAGGTCGCCGTGCAGCAGGAGATACGCTACCTCCATGAAAGTGGAATTCTCCGCCAGTTGGGCGATCGGATAGCCGCGGTAGAGAAGGATTCCCTCTTCGCCGTCGATATAGGTAATCGCGCTCTCGCAACTCGCCGTCGACGTGAACCCGGGATCGTAGGTGAACATCCCGGTCTGGCCGTACAGCTTGCGGATGTCGATCACGTCGGGGCCGACGGAACCCTCGAGCACCGGATATTCGAAATCTCCGCTTGCTGTCCTGAGCGTAGCTGGCTCCGTCATTTTATCGCTCCACAATCTGGTCTTCTACACGCGCTAGGCTCTCGTCGCGGCCCAACAGCAAGAGCACATCGAAAATTCCCGGAGACGTTGTTCGCCCGGTCAGGGCTGCCCGAAGCGGTTGGGCCAGCTTGCCGAGTTTGACGCCACTGGATTCCGCACTCTCGCGGACCGCTCCCTCTAGCGATTCAGTGTCCCATTTCGCAAGTGCAGCAAGACGGTCGCGCGCAGCTCGCAAAAGCTCTCGCGCTTCCGATGTGAGCAGTGCGGCCGCGGCGTCGTCTGGCGTGAGCGGGCGCGTCTCGAACAGGAAGCGGGCGCCGTCGGCCAACTGATTGAGATCGTTCGCCCGGGGCTTCAACTCCGGCATTGCGCGGAGGAGCGACGCCTTCTGCTTCTCGCTCAGCCCCAGCTTGGGCGCCACCAAAGCCGCGAGCCGTTCGTCGCCAGCCTCGCGAATGTAGTGGCCATTCAGATTTTCGAGCTTCTTGAAATCGAATCGTGAGGGCGACTTGCCGACATGATCGAGATCGAACCATTCGATCGCCTGATCGCGGCTGATGATCTCGGCGTCGCCATGGCCCCAGCCGAGCCGGAGCAGATAATTGAACACCGTTTCGGCAAGCATGCCCATCTCGTCGCGATAGGCGTCCACGCCGAGCGCCCCGTGGCGTTTGGAGAGCTTGGCCCCGTCCTGCCCATGGATCAGCGGCACATGCGCGTAGACCGGCTCCGGCCAGCCCATCGCCTTGATGATCGCCAGCTGCCGGAAGGCATTGTTGAGGTGATCGTCGCCGCGGATCACATGCGTCACCCCCATGTCGTGATCGTCGACAACTACTGCGAGCATGTAGGTCGGCGTTCCATCCGACCGCAAAAGGACGAAGTCGTCGATCTCCGCGTTCTGGACCGTAACCCGCCCCTGCACCCGGTCCTCGATGACAGTCTCGCCGTCCCGCGGCGCCTTTAGCCGGATGACGAACGCCTTGCCGTCGTCGCCCTCGGTCCGGTCTCGCCACGGGCTTTCGATCCGGAACGGCCGCCGTTCGCGTTGCGCGGCTTCGCGTTGCGCAGCGAGTTCCTCCTGCGTCATGTAGCAGCGGTAGGCGTGGCCGCGCTCCAGCATCTTGTGCGCAATCTCGGCATGGCGCGCCCAGAATTGCGACTGGTAATATTCGTGGCCGTCCCAATCGAGGCCGAGCCAGCGCATGCCATCGAGGATTGCGTCGATCGCCTCCTTGGTCGAGCGGACGCGGTCGGTGTCTTCGATCCGCAGCAGGAACTTGCCGCCGTGGTGTTTGGCGAACAGCCAGTTGAACAGAGCCGTCCTGGCGCCGCCTATGTGCAGGAATCCGGTCGGCGAAGGGGCGAACCGAGTGACAACCGTTTGTGAATCACCGCTTGCGCTCAAGCGAGCTTTCCTCTTCTCTTCATGTTGCAATGCAATGGACGAGCGCCCCTAACATAGCGGGTGCGCCTCTTCCACAGCGGGCTCGGGGCTATTGGAGGGCGTGGGTTCGCGCTGGACGGGAGAGGATCGAGGCCTTTCTCGAGACCGAGCGCGCGCAGCTTCCGCCCTGGCTGGTGGTGGGCTTTGGGACCGGCATTGCCGGCTGGTTCCAGCTTTCAGAGCCCCGGCAATGGATTGCACTCATTGCCGCAGCGGCCGGGCTGTCGGCGATCGCTTTCGCGCTGAGGGGCGGGCGGACGGAGCGCGCGGTCGCCTGGTTCGCGCTGGCGGTGGCGCTGGGATGCTTGCTGGCGTGGGGCCGTGCGGAATGGGTCGCGATGCCCCGCCTTCAGCATTCGGAGGTGATCACTTTCGATTCGCGAGTGACCAAGGTCGAGCCGCTGGTCGCGCGGGGTGTGGTTCGCGTAACCCTCGTTCCTTCCGACCCGACCCTGCCGCGGAAGATTCGTGTTTCGATACCCGATGAGGATGCGCCGTCGGGCGTGACCGATGGAGCGATGCTGAGGATGCGAGCGCGCCTTGTGCCACCGCCGCCGATGCCGCTCCCCGGCGCTTACGATTTCGCGCGCGATGCCTGGTTCAAGGGCATCGGCGCAGTCGGCAAACCGTTGGGGACGGTCCAGCTTTTCGCGCCAGGGAAGGGATCGAGCCTCGACAGCATTAGGAATAGCCTCGGCGATCATATTCGCGCGCAGCTGCCAGGCGCAGCAGGAGGGGTGGCGACTGCGCTTGCTACCGGCGATCAGCATGCAGTCGACAAAGACGATGCCGATGCGATGCGCCGCGCGGGTCTCATCTACCTGCTGGTCGTCAGTGGGCTGCACGTCGCCGCTGTCATCGGCGCGATAATGTTCCTGACGCTGAAGCTTCTGGCGCTATCGGAGCGGCTCGCGCTTCGCCTCAACCTCGTTCTGGTCGCTGCAGCCGCGGGCGCGCTGGGGGGGATTGGGTATACGGTGCTCACCGGAATGCAGGTGCCCACCGTGCGGAGCTGCATCGCCGCGCTCCTTCTGCTCGGGGGAATGGCGCTTGGGCGTGATGCGATCAGCTTACGATTACTCGCGGTGGCTGCCCTCGCTCTGCTGATTGTTCGCCCGGAATCACTGGTCGGACCCAGCTTCCAGCTCAGCTTTGCAGCGGTGGCGGCGATCATCGCCCTCCATTCGACGAGGTTCGCGCGGCGCTGGTTCACGCGACGCGACGAAGGCCCGTTCGCTCGTATCGCGCGTTCGCTGCTGACGACGTTCGCCACAGGCCTGGTCGTCGAGCTGACCTTGTTCCCCTTGTCGCTCTATCACTTCCATCGTGCCGGGCTTTACGGGATGGGGGCTAGCCTGATCGCACTTCCTCTGACCACCTTGGTGATCATGCCTTTGGAAGCGGCGGCGCTGTTCCTGGACATTGCCCGGCTCGGGGCGCCGGCGTGGTGGCTCTGCGGCAAGGCCATCGCAGTGTTATTGTGGATCTCCAACACGGTAGGCACTGCGAGCGGAGCGGTGACGATGCTCCCATCGATGCCGCAATGGGCATTCGTGGCGATGGTAGCCGGCGGCGTCTGGCTTTGCGTATGGCATTCACGGGTTCGGCTGTTCGGACTTGTGCCATTCGCGATCGGTGCAGTGGGTGCGGCCCTAACCCCGACACCCGATCTGCTGGTCACCGGCGACGGCATGCACCTCGCGGTTGTAGCAAACGGTAAGCCGGTGATCCTTCGAGACCGCACCGGCGACTTCGTGCAGCAGCTGCTGGCCGAGAGCTCCGGTTATGACGGCGACCCCGACTTCCTGTCGGACGCGCCCTTCGCCGATTGCTCGAACGACAGCTGTATCGCCCAGGTGCAGCGGGCAGGCCAGACCTGGCGCGTTTTCGCTACCCGGTCGTCGTACAAGCTTGCCTGGACTGATGTCGTCAAAGCCTGCGAGCAGTCGGACATCGCCGTTTCCGATCGAAGGCTACCGGCGGGCTGCACGCCCAAGTGGCTGAAGCTCGACGCCCCGGCCCTTCGTCGGACAGGCGGGGTGGCTATCTATCTTGGTGCTAATCCCCGCGTGGAGACGGTGACAGAGCAGCTTGGCCAACACCCGTGGGCAGTCGCGCCGGCATCTGTTATGCCCAGGTTGCGGTGCGGAGGAGACAGGCCATGCCCGAATTCGTGATCGAGAGAGAAATGCCCGGTGTCGGAAACCTGGGCCCGGCAGATCTTAAGGGCGCATCGCAGACCAGCTGCTCGGTCCTTCGCGACCTTGGACCGGAAATCCAGTGGGTCCACAGCTACGTCACCGACGACAAGATCTATTGCATCTACCGCGCGCCCAACGAGGACATCATCCGCGAGCATGCGGCCCGCGGCGGCTTTCCGGCCAACAAGATCAACCGCGTCCGAACCGTCATCGATCCGACAACCGCGGAATAGCGCGGGCCTAATAGCGGCGGATCAGCCCCGCCAGCCGGCCCTGTATCCGGACCCGGTTCTCGTCATAGCGCTGCGGTTCGTAGCGCGAATTGGCGGGATCGAGCCGGATCGTCCGGCCCTCGCGGCGGTAGGTCTTCAGCGTCGCCTCTTCGTTGTCGATCAGGGCGACGATAATCTCGCCGTCGCGCGCCGTGTCGACCTTGCGGATCAGAGCGAAATCACCGTCGAGAATTCCCTCCTCGATCATCGAATCGCCGGAGACCTCGAGCGCGTAATGCTCGCCCGGGCCGAGTAGTGCCGCCGGGACAGCAAAAGCTTCGGTGCCCTGCAGGGCTTCGATCGGCGTACCCGCGGCGATCTTTCCGTGCAGCGGGATTTCGATCGTGTCGTTGGCGGGCGCAGCCATCACCGGCCGGTTCGTCAACGCTGCCGGGGGCGCAGCATCCGGTACTTTCAGTACTTCCAGCGCGCGCGCCCGGTTGGGCAGCCGCCGGATGAAGCCGCGCTCCTCGAGCGCCGAAATCAGACGGTGCACGCCCGATTTGGACTTTAAGCCCAGCGCATCGCGCATCTCGTCGAAACTGGGGCTGATCCCTCCCGTTTTCAGCCGGTCATCGATCAGAAGCAGAAGTTCGCGTTGCTTGACCGTCAGCATCACTTGTTCCCCCATATGGAACGAATAGGGAACGTGTAGGAAACAAAGACCGGGCGGTCAAGTCCCGGTGCCGATCAGCCGCCGGTGCTTGCCAAACGGGCCTTTTCCGCCTGGATTGCGGATTGGTTGCGCTTCACTTTGACGTCCTCGCGCATTGCGGCCTGGAGTTCCTGCGCGACTTCCTGCGACATGGGGTCGGAGAATTGCTGCTGCAGCTGGGGAATCAGGCCGGGGTTGAGGATTGGATTGCCCGGCGTGATCTTTTCATCCTTCACGACGAAGAAGCCGCGGCCCTGGTTATCCGGAACGACGCTGGTCTTTCCCTCACCGGTCTTGAACAACATGACCATCGGCGGCGGCGCCTTGTCTCCGAGCTGCGATAGCTGGATCCGGCGGGCGGTGGCGGGCTGGACCGCCGGAAGCTGCGGATTTGCCTTCTTCATTGCATCCGCGAGGCTGACGCTGCCGGTCGCGCTGGCGGCAATCTGCTTGGCTAGCGCCTCGGCGCGGCTCGCCGCTTCCTGCTGGATCCAGCCGGTCTTCACCTGGTCGAGAACGGTCTCGAGCGGTGCCGGGGCAGCTGGCACGATCTGCGCCGGCGCGACGACCGCGAACCCGTTTCCGTTATCGATCGTCTCGACCGCCGGCTCGTCATCGGTGCCGAGGTCGAACCCGCTCTTGAGGACAGGCTTAAGATCGTCGGGGAATTTGTAGGACGGATTGCCGCGCTGGCTTCCGTCAGCGGTGATGAGCGGTGTCGTCATCACCGATACGCCCGCTGACTTGGCCGCCTGATCGAGGTTGCTTCCGCCGTCGAGCGCGTTCTGGATCTTCGTGGCGAGGTCGCCGAGCGCCGTCTTGCGCTTGTCTATATCCAGCTTGGCCTGAATTTCGGATTTCGCTTCAGCCAGCGTCTTACCGGGCTTCTTCTGGACCGAGTCGATCTTCACGACATGCCACCCAAGCGGTGATTGGATCGGGCCCACCACCGAGCCGGACGGCGCGCTGAACGCCGCGGCAGCGACCTTGTCGCTCGTCAACTGCGTGAATTGCGATTTGGTCTGCGGCCCGACTGTCACATCCTGCGCGGTCAACCCGGCCGGCTTCACCGCGTCGACGAACGATCCGCTCTTCGCCCGCTGCGCGATCTGGTTTGCGACATTCTGGTCCTGAACGACGGCCTGCTCGATCGTCCGAACATCCTGGGCCGCGTAATCGTCCTGATGCTGGTTGTAATATTGGGCGATCTCCTGGTCGCTCGCATGCACGTTCGCCACCTGGTCGGGGCCGACTTCGGCGATCTTCAGAACGCGTTGTTCGGGGACCATGAAGTGCGCTTTGTTGGCCTTGTAGAATTGCTGGAGCTGCGCGTCCGTAGGATTCAGGCCCGCGGTGAACAGCGCCAGCGGCACCAGGCCGACTTCGCCCTGCCGCTCCTCGAGAAGCATCGCGGCGTAGGGGGTCGCGACTCCTGCTGGTACCTTTATGTCGGTCGCGGCCGGCGTGATCAGAAGCCGCTGAAGCATTGAACCGGTAATCAGGTCGCGAACCTGCGCGTCGGTCATGTGCTGCTTCGCGAGGAACGACTGATAAGCTTGCTCGCTTACGTCGCCACCTAAGCCGCGGACCCCGGGGATGTTGGCGATCTCACCGTCGATCAGCCGTTTCGAAATCCGAAAACCGTGCTTGTCCGCGAACGCCACCAGGGCGCGCTGATTGATGAGTTGGTCGAGCAGGGGATCGAAATCGCCAACGATCGAGGCGTAGCTGGCGTTCGGATCCTGCTGACGGGCGGACTCAAGGTCGCGCTGCATCAGGACGCCCATGTCCTGATCCGTGACCTCGGCTGATCCGACCCTGGCCAGGGTTGAGCTGCTCATCCCGGTGAAGCTGCCGAGGCTGAGGTCCGAGACGCCCCCTGCGCCGAAGCCGATCACGATGAGGATGCCGATGACGGCAACGACTATGGTGCCGACCTTGGATTTGGACGCCCGGCGAAAAGAAGAAAGCATGGAAATGGATACTCTTTGAAGAAATTTGCCTCGCTTTAGGGGCCAGTGCTTGCACCTTCAAGCAGAGCGCGGCTACCCGGCGCTCAAAAGGGGGAGAGGCATGGCAGTCAGGAAACTTGTCGTCGGAAACTGGAAAATGCACGGCACGTCCGCCGATGTCGCGGAAGTGCAGGCCATCGCTTTGGCTGCAAAAGACAATCCGGGTGTCGATGTCGGGCTCTGCGTTCCCGCGACGCTGATCCATCGCGCGGCCGAATCCGTTCCCGATTTTTCGATCGGCGGGCAGGATGTTCACCACGCCGAAAAAGGCGCCCATACCGGCTGCTCCTCGGCAAAAATGCTGCTCGATGCCGGTGCCCGGATCGTGATCGTCGGCCACTCGGAGCGCCGAGCGGGCCAGCACGAGAGCGATGACGAGGTTCGCTGCAAGGCCGAGGCGGGGCTGAACGCCGGGCTTCTCACCATCCTTTGTGTCGGCGAATCGCTGGCGATCCGCAAAGGCGGTGATGCGGTGGCGACCGTGGAACGACAGCTGGACGCATCCTTGCCGCGTGGCCTCGATGTCCAGAAGCTCGCGGTAGCCTACGAACCAATCTGGGCAATCGGCACCGGCCTTACGGCGACGATCGACGACATCGCGGAAATGGATGCCGCGCTGCGGCAGCGGCTGAACGCAGCCTATGGAGGCTCGGGCGCGACTGTCCGGTTGCTCTATGGAGGCTCGGTCAATGCCCGCAACGCGGCGGAGATCTTCACCGTCTCCGACGGCGCTCTGGTCGGCGGAGCCAGCCTCAAGGCCGCCGACTTCGTCCCCATCATCGAGGCCGCGTCCCCCGCGGCTTGAAGCGAGGGGACGGCATCGCTAAGTCGCCGCAAGTCCAACGAAAGCCGGTCCCATGCTCTTCACCTTCCTGCTGATCGTCCAGTCCCTCGTCGCGGCGGCGCTTGTCGGCGTCATCCTGATGCAGCGATCGGAAGGCGGAGGCCTTGGTGTCGGAGGAAGCTCGTCGGGTTTCATGACCGCTCGCGGCGCTGCGGACCTTCTCACCCGTTCGACGGCCGTACTGGGGACGTTGTTCGTCGTGCTTTCGATTGCGCTTGCGGCAATTGCCGGCGCGACTCGGCAGTCGGCCACCATCGACACCTCGCTCGCCAGCCAGCTCGCGACGACCAAGCCGCAGCAGGGCCAGACCGCTCCGGCGCAACAGCCGGTTGGAACTCCAGCCGCTCCGGCGAACCAGCAAGCCCCCGCAGTTCCGCTCAGCCAATAGTGGTCATTCCGATCGTCGCGAGCGCAGTCGAGGGACACTGACGCTGCGTGTCTCCACGCTGCTCGACACGAACCGGTACGGGTTGCGACTCGTCAATCCCAATATTTTTCGCTCGGCAGGGTTGCGCACCCGCCCAGTCGGCCCCTAAGCCTCGACTCCCATGGCGCGGTTTATTTTCGTCACCGGCGGCGTGGTGTCCTCCCTTGGAAAAGGCCTTCTCTCGGCCTCGCTCGGCGCACTTCTTCAGGCTCGCGGGTACAAGGTCCGAATCCGCAAGTTCGATCCGTATCTGAACGTCGATCCGGGGACGATGTCCCCATATCAACACGGCGAAGTCTATGTGACCGACGACGGGGCGGAGACCGATCTGGACCTCGGTCATTACGAGCGGTTTACCGGTGTTTCCGCTCGCCAGTCCGACAATGTAACCACAGGCAGGATATATCGCGACATCATCGCTCGGGAGCGGCGCGGCGATTATCTCGGCGCGACCGTCCAGGTAATCCCCCACGTCACTAACGCGATCAAGGAATTCGCTCTCACCGATATCGACGGCCTGGACTTCGTGATCTGCGAGATCGGCGGCACCGTCGGGGACATCGAGAGCCTGCCGTTCATCGAATCGATCCGGCAGCTTCGCAACGACCTCGGCCGCGACAACACCGTCAGCGTCCACACGACGCTCGTCCCCTGGATCGCCGCTGCGGGCGAGCTCAAGACCAAGCCGACTCAGCAGAGCGTTCGTGAACTTTCGAGCTTGGGCGTCCAGCCGGAAGTCCTTTTGTGCCGCTCGGATCGGCCTCTGCCGGACAGCGAACGCGAGAAGATCGCGCTCTTTTGCAACGTGCCGAAGTCGGCGGTCATTCCCGCCCTCGATGCACGCAACATCTACGATGTCCCGCTCCAGTATCACGAGGCCGGGCTTGACGACGAAGTGCTCCGCGCCTTCCGGATCGCCGGTGCCCCGGCACCGGATCTCGCCCGCTGGAACGACATCATGGACCGCCTCGATCATTACGAGAGCGAGGTGACGATCGGAGTCGTGGGCAAATATGTCGGCCTTCCCGATGCCTACAAAAGCCTCAACGAGGCACTGGTCCATGGCGGCATCGCCAACCGCGCCAAGGTCAACATCCGCTGGCTCGACGCTGAATTGTTCGAGCATGAGGAGGATCTCGCGCTACATCTGGAGCCGTTGCACGCGATCCTGGTCCCCGGCGGCTTCGGTGAGCGCGGCAGCGAGGGCAAGATCGCCGCGGTGAAGTTCGCGCGCGAACGCAAGGTGCCCTTCTTCGGTATCTGTTTGGGCATGCAGATGGCCTGCATCGAAGGCGCGCGCGCCGCAGGGATCGCCGAAGCATCCAGCACCGAATTCGGTCCGACCTCGGAGCCGGTGATCGGCCTCATCACCGAATGGATGAGTGCCGAGGGGCTTCAGGAGCGCGCCGCGGATGGCGACCTCGGCGGGACCATGCGGCTGGGTGCGTATGACGCGGTGCTCGGCCACAACAGCCGTGCAGCCGGAGTCTATGGCGCAACCAGCATCAGCGAACGCCATCGCCACCGCTACGAGGTGAACACGCATTACGTGCCGGCGCTTGAGAAGGAGGGGTTGGTTTTCTCTGGAATGTCGCCCGATGGCCGCCTGCCGGAAGTGATCGAGCGCCCCGACCACCCGTGGTTCATCGGTGTCCAGTTCCACCCCGAGCTCAAGAGCCGCCCATTCGAGCCGCATCCTCTGTTTGCAGGCTTTATCGGCGCCGCGCTGCATCAGAGCAGGCTGGTTTAGCATTCGCCGTCCTCGCGAGGAGCGCTCGCGACGAAGCGATCCAGCTGGATTGCCGCCCGCGCCTCTTGGCGCTCGCAATGACGAAAATAGGCCACGGAACCGCCCCGTTCCTGAACAGTTACGCTACCGTTCCGCATTAACCACAAAGGGGCGCGCAATGCTTCTTACAATTGCCATCATCATCCTGATTCTCTGGGCGCTGGGCTTCTTCGCATTCCACGTTGCCGGCGGTCTCATCCATATCCTGCTGATCATCGGCATTATCGTTCTGATCTGGCACTTTGTCGCCGGACGCAGAGCGGTCTAGCAACTGTATCCTCGCCGTTGCGGGGCGCGTTTAGCGTCCCTAGATGCGGTGAATGACCAATAGCGTTTCCACTCGCCTGGTAGTTCTGGGTTCGGGCCCGGCCGGTCTGACGGCAGCAATCTATGCCGCTCGCGCCGGGCTCGCGCCTATCGTGATTCAGGGAATCCAGCCCGGCGGCCAGCTGACGACGACCACGGATGTCGAAAATTACCCCGGCTTCCGTGACGTCATCCAGGGTCCTTGGCTCGTCGAAGAAATGCAGGCGCAGGCCGAGCATGTCGGCACCAAGATCGTCTGGGATCATATTTCTTCGGTCGACTTTTCCCGCCGTCCGTTCCTGCTGGTTGGCGACAGCGGCAGCCAGTATCACGCCGATGCGGTGGTGATCGCCACCGGCGCTCAGGCGAAATGGCTGGGGTTGCCTTCTGAAGAGCATATGAAGGGCAGGGGGGCGTCAGCCTGCGCGACCTGTGACGGCTTTTTCTATCGCGGCAAGAAGGTGGCGGTGATCGGCGGCGGCAATACCGCTGTCGAGGAAGCGCTCTACCTCACCAATCACAGCCATGACGTGACCCTGATCCACCGCCGCGATTCGCTTCGAGCGGAGAAGATCCTGCAGGACCGGCTGTTCGCTCACCCGAACATCGACATTATCTGGGATAGCGAGGTGGTGGAGTTCGTCGGGGGCGGCGATCCCGAGGCGCTGGTGGGCGTCGACATCCGCAACAAGCACACCGGCGCGATCAGCCGGGTCGAGTGCGACGGCGCCTTTGTCGCCATCGGCCATAAACCGGCGACCGAGCTGTTCGAAGGCCAGATCGATCTCGACAGCGACGGCTACATCAAAGTGCAGGTGGGCACGACGAAGACCAACATCCCCGGCGTGTTCGCCTGCGGCGACGTGATGGACAAAATCTATCGCCAGGCGGTCACCGCCGCGGGCACCGGCTGCATGGCCGCGCTGGACGCCGAACGCTTCCTTGCGGCGCAGGAATTCGAGGCCTTGGCGGCTGAGTAATCGAGCCGCCGAGCACAAGCGCAGCCGTTGCGTAAGCAACGCGCGCTCGTGTCGGAGAGACGGCGAGACTCGGCCAGCGGGTCAGCGTAGCGAACCCGACTGACGTCACGGGATTAACTCCCGTGACGAGCTGTTCCGTGCCTCGTCAGTTCGACGGTGCGAGCTTCGTGTTCAGCACCCAGCCGACATTGTCGTTCTCGTCCGCGACCTTCCACCACAGCCCGTTTTTCTCGCCCGTCGGATAGACGATCGATCCTGGCGGAAGGGTCCGGATGGCCTTTGCTCCGGCTTCGGGAGCGACCCGCATCGCCACCGGCGCCTGCGCGGTGAAGGTCCTGGTCGGCGAAGCTTCAGCCGTTGCTTCCGAGCCCGGGTTCAAGAGACCGAGATCGTTGACCATCTTCGAATAGGCTTGGATGAACGACAGGGTGACGATGCGGCCTATGTCGGTGTTGTCATAGCCGCCGCCGACCAGACCGGCAGCGCCACCAAAGAAGCCTACTCCACCACCCCCGGCGAAGGTGAGGCTGTTCTTGGCCGCATAGCCGTCCGCGACATCCAGGGTTTCGGTTGTGCGCACATTCGTCAACGTCAGGACGGTGTTGGCTTCCATCTTCCTGCTGCCGATTCCGCCGGCTATCGCTCCGA
>Ga0207667_10006834_pt1 | contig 13786 bp, 11 predicted proteins | sample KBSCornC52_FD_184301 | JGI IMG/M metagenome (GOLD analysis project Ga0207667, IMG submission 184301) | Corn rhizosphere microbial communities from Kellogg Biological Station, Michigan, USA - KBS Corn C5-2 (SPAdes) (version 2) | ecosystem: Host-associated > Plants > Roots > Rhizosphere > Soil ...
CGCTCACGCCGACGATCCGGACTCGTCGAAGTATTCGCACCTCTATCACCGCCTCGGCCGCTCCGGCCGCTAAGGCGGTTCCCAAAAGGAAAGCCCCCGCCGGCCGAGAGGTCGACGGGGGCTTTCTTGTGTCAGCGGCCTGCGCGTCAGTCGGCCTTGGCCTTCGCCAGGCTCTTGATGATCGCGCTGAAGTCCTCGTTCGCCCCGCCCGCCGCGGCATAGTCGGCATAGAGCTGCTCGGCGCGCTGGGCCACCGGCACCTGGGCGCCGATCGCCGTCGCCGCCTCGATCGCCAGGCGCATGTCCTTCAGCATCAGCGCCGTGGCGAAGCCGGGCTTGTAGTCGTTGTCGGCCGGGCTCTGCGGGCCCACGCCGGGGACCGGGCAGTAGGAGGTCATCGACCACGACTGGCCCGAGGCCTTCGAGGAAATGTCGTAGAAGGTCTGCAGTTCGAGCCCGAGCTTCTCGGCGAGCGCAAAGGCCTCGCAGGTCGAAGCCATGGTCGCGCCGAGGATCATGTTGTTGCAGATCTTGGCCGCCTGGCCCGCGCCCGCGGCACCGGCGTGGATCACCGTCTTGCCCATGGCGGCAAGTATCGGCTGGGCCCGGGCGAAGCCGTCGTCGGTCCCGCCGACCATGAAGGTCAGCGTACCGCCATTGGCCGCCGCGATGCCGCCGGAAACCGGCGCATCGACCAGTTCGTAGCCTTGCGCCTCGGCCAGCCCGGCCACTTCGCGGGCCGTGCCGACGTCGATCGTCGAACTGTCGATCAGCAGGGCCCCGGCCGGAGCCTTGCCGAGCACGTCGGCGGTGTAGACAGACTTCACGATCGCGCCGTTGGGCAGCATCGAGACCACGGCGTCCACGCCCACCACGGCCTCGCTGGCCTTGGTGAAGGTCTGGCAACCGTTCTCGCGTGCCCGCTCGAGCGCCGCCTCGGCCAGGTCGAAGGCGCGGACTTCATGCCCCGCCTTAACCAGGTTCGCGGCCATGCCGCCGCCCATGTTGCCCAGCCCGATGAATGCGATCTTCATGGCCTTACTTCCCCTTCCACACGCCGGGGCGCTTTTCGATGAAGGCCTTCATGCCCTCGGCCTTGTCTTCGGTGGCGGTCAGGATCTGGAAGGCGCGGCGTTCGAATAGCAGGCCCTGGTCGAGCGTGGTCTCGTAGGCGGCGTTGACCATCTCCTTGTTCACCTTGGCGGCCATCGGCGGCATGGCGGCGATGGTCTCGGCGGTCTTCAGCGCATCCGCCAGGAGGTCGGCCAGCGGCACCACGCGGGTGACGAGGCCCGAACGCTCGGCTTCCGCGGCGTCCATCATCCGCGCGGTCAGGCACATGTCCATGGCCTTGGCCTTGCCCACCGCGCGAGTTAGGCGCTGCGAGCCGCCCATGCCGGGAGCCACGCCGAGCTTGATCTCGGGCTGGCCGAATTTGGCGTTGTCAGAGGCGATGATGAAATCGGCCATCATCGCCAGCTCGCAGCCGCCGCCCAGCGCAAAGCCGTTGACCGCGGCGATCCACGGCTTGCGGGTGGTCTTGACCAGGCGGCTGGTCCAGTCGGCGAAGAAATCCTGGTTGAAGAACTCCGACGCGGTCTTGTCGGCCATTTCCTTGATGTCGGCCCCCGCAGCGAACGACTTCTCGCCCGCACCGGTCAGCACCGCGCAGCCCTGCGAAGGATCGGCCTCGAACTTGGCGAAGGCGTCGATCAGATCGGCCAGCACCTGCGAATTGAGCGCGTTCAGCGCCTGGGGGCGGTTGAGCGTGATGAGGGTGACGGCACCCTTCTGTTCGACGAGAATAGTTTCATAAGTCATGGCTAACCTCTCCGGGAATCAGGCGCTCAGGTTTGGAATGGGGGTCCACGCGCGCTCCTTGGGCAGCGGCATGAAGATCGAATTGACGAGGGTATCCGTCACCTCTTCGGGCGTTGCCGGATCCCATTGCGGTTTGTTGTCCTTGTCGATCAACAGCGCCCGGACCCCTTCCGGGAAATCGTGCTGCCGGAACATCCGGTGCACGATGCCGAATTCGAGGCGCATCTCGTCGGCGAAGGCGGCGAAGTGCGGGCTGACCGTCAACAGGCGCAAGGTGACCTTGCACGAAAGCGGCGACTTGGTGCGCAAGATCGCCAGTTGTTGTTGCGGCCAGTCCGAGGGGTCCTCCTCGAGCGCGGTCAAGATGTCCTCGAGCCGATCGCTGGCGAAGAAGCGATTGATATCGGGCAGGCGCTCCATGACCGGCGCTGGCGGCGGCGTTTCCGCGGCGCTGTCGAGGATCATCGACAGCCCTTCGGGATGAAGCAGGATGCGCTCCTTGACTTCCGGGATCCGTTCAGACGGAATGTAGTGCGTGGCGATGCGCGTCGCGACGCACTCAGCACCGTTGAGCCGGCCGCCGGTGAGGCCGAGGAACTGGGCGATCCGCCCCGGCAGGCGTGACAGATAGCGTCCCCCGCCGACATCGGGGAACAGGCCGATCCCCGTCTCCGGCATGGCGAAAACCGTGCGTTCGGTCGCGATACGGTAGCGGCAGGGCATGGAAATGCCGACGCCGCCGCCCATGGTGATCCCGTCCATGAACACGACCCCGGGCTTGAGGTACGTGTACATCAGATGGTTCATCCGATATTCCTGGTAGAAGAAGGCGTCACCGGCCGCGCCATGGCCCTGAGCGCTGTTGGCGATGGTGACCACGTCGCCGCCCGCACAGAATCCCCGCCCCTCGGCATGGTCGATCATGATGACCTGAACGGCAGGATCGTTGCGCCATTCCATCAGCGCCTCGGTCATCCCGCGCACCATCGGCAGGTTGAGCGCATTGATGGCCTTGGGCCGGTTCAGGCGCAGCCGACCAACCTTGCCGTCCCTAAAGCAGAGGGCGTCTTCGCTTTCGAGATTCACGTCGGTTTCCTTGGACATCTGATTATGGACCCTGGTTCAGCGTGCCGTGATGAAAGAGCCGGGCGCGGGCTCGAGAACCGACAGGGGCGCTTGGCCCGGCTTGCGGGGCGGCACGGTTCCGGTCGGGTCGTTGTCATAGAGCCATTGGGACCATCGCGGCCACCACGACCCTTCATGCTTCTCCGCGCCCGCGAGCCACGCATCGGCATCCTCGGGCATCTGCGGGTTGGTCCAGTATCCGTGCTTGTTGGCGCTCGGCGGATTGATGACGCCCGCATTGTGGCCCGAGCCGCCCAGGATGAAGGTCGGCTGTCCGCCAAAATACCGGCATCCGCGATAGACGCTCTTCCAGGAGGAGACGTGATCGTCCTTCAGGCCAATCACCATCACCGGCCCGTCGATCTTGGAAAGGTCCAGCTTTTCACCGAGCAGGGTCACGGCGCCCGGTATCCGGAGGTGGTCGTCAAGCAGCAGCTCGCGGTTGTAGGCGTTGAGGAACGCCTCGGGAATGTGCGAGCCATGCTCGAACCAGTACAGCAGGTCCGACGGCGGCGCGGTGCGATCCAGCAGGTAATGGTTGATGAAGGCCGACCAGATCAGATCGTTCGATCGCATCATGGAGAACAGCTGCTGCAGCTCGTCCTTGGCGATGTAGCCCCGTTCACCGATATGGGCATCGACCGCACTCATCTGGTCTTCGGTGATGAAGGCGGTCCACTCCATCATGTCGGCAAAGTCGACCAGCGCGCCGATCAGCGTCGCCGAGCCGACCTGCTCGCCCTTGCCGCGCGCAATCAGGACCGCACTGGCGATCGTCAGCAGGGTTCCGCCCATGCAGAAGCCGAACAGGTCGACCGCGTCCGCCCCCGTCGCTTCCATCACCAGGCGGTGCGCCGCGAGCACGCCGTCGCCGACGTATTCCTCCAGTCCGCAATCGCGATGGCTCTCGTCCGGTTCGACCCATGAGATCACGAAAACGGTATGCCCCTGGTCCACCAGCCATTTTACCAGGCTCGATTTCGGCTGAAGGTCGATCATGTAGTACTTGTTGACCAGCGGCGGCACGTAGAGCAGCGGGCGCCCGCGAACCGCCTTTGTCGATGGGGCATACTGGATCAGCTGCATCAGGTGGTTCTGGTAGACCACGGAGCCCGGCGTACAGGCGAGGTTCTCGCCCAGCCGGAAGGCGTCGTCGTCCGTGCGGCGCTGGACGATACCGCGCCCGGCGGCCAGGTCTTCGAGCAGGTTGGCAAAGCCCGAAACCAGATTTGCCCCACCCGTATCCACCGTGCGCCGCACCACTTCGGGGTTGGTCATCACGAAGTTGGTCGGGGCAACCGCATTGAGATACTGCTCGACGGCCAGTTCGGCGAGCGCGCGCTTGGACTGGTCTTGCTCCGGCGAGGCCTGGACAATCTGCCTTAGTTGCCGTCCGGCAAGCAGGTGCGCCTGCTTGATCTGGTTGAAGTAGGGATTGCTGTTCCAGCCTTCGTGGCCGAACCGGCGGTCGCCCCGTTCCGGCTGGGCAACCGGCTGCTGCGCCTCGGCCGGCAACCACATGTTCTGCCAGAACTGGGTCCAATCTTTTACGGCCTGTGCTTGGATCTCCAGCAACTGGTCAGGCCGGGCCAGCGCCCCGCCAATCACCTCGCTTACGGTAGAGATGCTGCTCAGCAAGCCGGATGCCGCGGCCGGCTTTTGCGAGGGCAGGTTGGCCAGAAAATGCTGCATCGAGTCCGCGAGGCGCGAATAGGCCTCGATCATGTATTCCGAGGGGCTCTGCGGATTCTCCGGAGTTTTGGGCTGGGACACGTGCTTCCCCTTCGTCAATGCTGCATTGCGGCATAAGCCTTCCGGCCATTGCTGCCAAGGGCTGGTCAATCGCGCCGCCCTTAACGCAGCAGGTCCCTGCCGATGATCATCTTCATCACCTCGTTGGTGCCTTCAAGGATCCGGTGGACCCGAAGGTCGCGCCAGAAGCGCTCGATGGGGTAGTCCTTCAGATATCCGTAGCCGCCGAACATCTGCAGAGCGCGGTCGACCACGGACGAGCCTGTGTCGGTGGCGAGGCGCTTCGCCATGGCCGAGAACACGGTCTTGTCGGCAGCCCCCGAAGTCACCTTGGCCGCGGCGAGATAGAGCAGGGCGCGCGCCCCGGCGAGTTCCGTCGCCATGTCGGCAAGGGTGAACTGGCTGTTCTGGAACTCGGCGATCGCGCGGCCGAACTGCTTGCGATCCTTCACATAGGCCACGGCCTCGTCGAGACAGCGCTGCGCGCCGCCCAGCGAGCAGGCGCCGATGTTGAGACGGCCGCCGTCGAGCCCGGCCATGGCGAAGCGGAAGCCGTCGCCTTCCGCGCCCACGCGGTTGGCCACCGGCACCCGCGCATTGTCGAAGATCACCTGCGCCGTGGGCGAAGCGTTCCAGCCCAGCTTGCGCTCCGGCGCACCGAACGACACCCCCGGCGTGTCCTTCTCCACCACCAGGCAGGAGATGCCCTTGGGCCCGTCTTCGCCGGTGCGCACCATGACGACATAGACATCGTTCACCCCGCCGCCGGAGGTGAACTGCTTGGTGCCGTTGAGCACGTAGTCGTCGCCGTCGCGCCGGGCCGTCGTGCGCAGGGCCGCTGCGTCCGAGCCCGAACCCGGCTCGGTCAGGCAATAGGAGGCCATCCGGTCCATGGTGATCAGGTCCGGAAGGAAGCGCGCCTTGAGTTCCTCGCCGCCATAGGTGTCGATCATCCACGCGGCCATGTTGTGGATCGAGATGAAGGCGCTGGTCGTGGGGCAGCCATAGGCCATGGCTTCCATGATCAGCGCGGCCTCCAGCCGGCCGAGCCCGATCCCGCCCGAGGCCTCGCTCACGTAGATCGCCCCGAAGCCCAGCTCGGCGGCGGCCTTGACCGTCTCGCGCGGGAACTCGTGGTCCTCGTCCCACTGGGCCGCGAAGGGGGTGATCGCATCGGCGGTGAAGCGCCGCGCCATGTCCTGGATGGCCAGCTGGTCTTCGGTGAGATCGAATTGTCCGGTCATCGGTCCTCGCGGGGGGCGGAGTGGGGGGCTGCAATGTCCTCAGAGAGCCAGCGGCACCGGGACTTCGCCAGAGTAGTCGTAGAAGCCCTTGCCGCTCTTGCGGCCGAGCCAGCCGGCCTCCACCAGCTTGCGCAGGATCGGCGCGGGGCGGTACTTCGGATCGCCGAAGTCGGCCTGGAACACCAGCAGCACCTCGAGCAGGGTGTCGAGGCCGATCATGTCGGCGAGCGTCAGCGGCCCCATCGGGTGGCCTGCGCCCAGCTTGATGCCGGCGTCGATGTCGGGGATCGAGGCGAGCCGCTCCTCCACCGCGAAGAAGGCTTCGTTGAGCAGGGGCAGCAGGATCCGGTTGACCACGAAGCCAGGCCGGTCGGCCGCGACGATCACCGTCTTGCCCGCCTGCTCGCCGAAGGCGCGGGCGAGGGCCACCGTCTCGTCGGATGTCGCCATGCCGCGGATGATCTCCAGCAGCTGCATGCGCGGGACCGGGTTGAAGAAGTGCATGCCGATGAACCGGTCCGGCGCGGGCGCGGCCTGGGCGAGGCGGGTGATCGAGATCGACGAGGTGTTGCTCGCCAGCACGGCGCCAGCCCCGAGCACCGGGGCGAGCGAGCCGAAGATCGCGCGCTTGATTTCCTCGCGCTCGGTCGCCGCTTCGATGACAAGGCCGGCCTCGCCCATGGCCTCGACCCCGCCCACCGGCACGATCCGGGCCACGGTCGCATCGCGCGCGGCAACGTCGATTTCGCCCTTGGCGACAAGGCGGTCGAGCCCGCCGGCGATGCGCCCGGCGCCCTTCTGCGCCAGTTCCAACGAAACGTCGGACAGGAGAACCTTCATGCCCGACTGGGCGGCGACCTGCGCAATCCCCATGCCCATCAGTCCGGCCCCGATCACGCCAACCGTATTCATCGCCTGCTCCCTGTTTGTTGCGTCGGGGCCGTGGGCCTCCGGGACGCGCCTGTCATGCCTTCAATCGCCTGCCGCACATCTGCGGATATGGCGCGCGGGCGGCCGATGCCTTGGCGGAAATCGCCGCCCGCGCCAAGCGGCTTCAGCCGATCAGTTCGATGATGTCCTTGCCGAACAGGTCCTCGTCGCTCGGCAGGACCTTGGTCGTCGCGAGCGGCTTCGACACCCAGGTGACGTTGATCAGGTCGGCCCAGGTGATGTTGTTGTTGGTGGCGTTGCCGCCCCACGAACCGCAGCCGAGGCTGAAGGTCTGGCGCATGCCGTTCCACAGGTTGCCCGAGTTGGAGGCCGATTGCGGCTGGTTGACCATCACGCGGCTGGTGTTGGTGCCATTGGCCAGCTTGAGGATGTTCTCGTCCGAGCGCGAATAGATGCCGCAGGAATGGCCCTGGCCCTGGTAGGCCTGGATCGCGTTGGTCAGCGCGATCGCCTCGTCGAGGTCCTTGGCCCGGTAGAGCGCCATGGTCACGGTCATCTTCTCGCCCGAGAACGGATAGTCCGGGCCGGCGCCGGTTTCCGGCACGATGAAGAACAGGCGGCCTTCGGGCAGGCCGAAGCCGGCCATTCCGGCGATCTTCTCGGCGGGCTGGGCGACGACGTTGGCGTTGATCGCCCCGTCCTTCCAGATCACCTCCTGCAGCAGGCGCTTCTCTTCCTCGTTGACGATATAGCCGCCCTGGTGGACCAGCTTCTCGAGCATCTGGTCGTAGATCGCATCGAGCAGGATCACGCTGTTGTCCGAGGAGCACGAGGCCGCGAGGTCGAGCGTCTTGGAAATGCGGATCTTCTCGGCCGCGTCGTCGAGGTCGGCGGTCTCGTCAACGGTGATCACCGCATTGCCCACGCCCACGCCGAGCGCCGGGGTGCCCGAGCTGTAGGCGGCCTTGACCATCGGCGCGCCGCCGGTGGCAAGCACGCGGTCGCACTGGCGCATCAGTTCGTTGGTCTTCTCGACCGAGGGGATCTCGATCGCGATCACCAGGTCCGCCGGGGCGCCCATCTTTTCCAGGGCGTCGCGCATCAGGTCGCAGATCAGCTTGTTGGTCAGCTTCGCGCGCGGGTGCGGCGCGATGATGATCGAGTTGCGGCCCTTCACCGCCGAGATCGACTTGATCACCGGGGTCGCTTCCGGGTTGGTCGAGGGCGAGAGCGCGCCGATCACGCCAACGGGCTTCGCGATCTTCACGATATTGCGCTCGCGATCCTCCTCGATGATCCCCACCGACTTGTCGTCGATGATGTCCATCAGGGTGGCGCGGGTCTTGCGGAAGATCTTGAGGTACTTGCCGTCGTAGTTGCCGAGCGCCGTCTCGTCGACGGTGTGCTGTGCGATCCGCTCGGCAGTCGCTTCCTTGGCGACGGCCCAGACCATGCCGCGGATCAGCCGGTCGACCTGCTCCTGGGTGTAGTTGGCGATCTGCGCCTGGGCAGCGCGCGAGCGGGCGACCAGTTCGGCGATCTCGCGGGCTTCGGGCGTATCGTTGATCTGTTGCGGGGCGGCCATGGCAGGTTTCCTCTCGGCTTCGGCAAGACCGCCGCGCGGCGATGTGCCTGAATTGTGATTCGCTACATCGTCGAATGACATCCACGGCCCGCGCGGGAAAGCGCCTTGGCGGCGCTGACCCGCAGCGGCGTGCGATTTTGCGGATGTACGATCAGAAGCCTGGGAAGGTTGTCCTGTCCGCCGTTCTGCTCGCGCCGACCTTGTGCACGCCGAGTCGCTTGGACATTCGTCCGCCGCCCTATGACCTTCGAATTTTTCGCAGACAACGACGAAGATTGCAGATAGAGACTGCAAATATGCAGATGCTCGACTGGAGCGACCTCCAGGTCTTTCTCACCGTGGCGCGCACCGGGCAACTGGGCCGCGCCGGCGCGCTGCTCGGCGTCAACGGCACCACCGTCGCGCGGCGGGTGCGGCGGCTCGAGCAGCGGCTGGGCAGCGTCCTGTTCGAGCAGACCCGCGAAGGCCAGGTCCTGACCGAAGCGGGTGAGCGCCTGCGCGAGCATGTCGAGGCGATGGCCGGTTCGGCCGGGTTCATCGAGGCGGAATCGGGTCCGGTCTCCGCCCTGTCCGGTACCCTCCGGGTCAGCGTGACCGAAGGCCTCGGCACCTGGTTCCTCGCCCGCCACCTGCCCGCCTTCAGCCTCGCCCATCCCGACCTCACCATCGACCTCGTCGCCAGCAGCGGCTTCCTCTCGCTGACCAAGCGCGAGGCGGACATCGCGGTCATGCTGTCGCGCCCGCGCGCCGGAGCGCTGATCTCGGGCAAGCTGTCCGACTATACCCTCCAGCTCTTCGCCAGCCGGGACTACCTCGCGCAGCACGGCACGCCCGGCCAGTCCGCCGATCTCGCGGAAGGGCACCGCTTCGTCGGCTATATCCCCGACCTGATCTATGCCCCCGAGCTCAGGTACCTCGACGAGGTCCAGCCCGGCCTCGTCCCCCGCCTGCGCTCGTCGAGCATCAATGCCCAGCACAGCCTGATCGCCGCGGGCGGCGGAATCGGCGTGCTGCCCTCGTTCATCGGCGCAACCGACCCGGACCTGCAGGTGGTGCTGCCCCAGTTCCGGCTGGTGCGCACCTTCTGGCTGGTCACCCACAAGGACACCCACCAGCTCGCCCGCGTGCGCGCGGTACGGAAATGGATCGTCGACATGGTGCGCCAGCACCGGGAGGATCTGGTCCGCTGATTGCCGATGGCGCGTCGGATGGACTGGCGGGGAATTCGGCGTAAGAACCTGCGTGCCGGGTAGCCGCGTGGGGCAGAGGAGGGATAATGGAACAGCACATCGTGTTGACGAAAGGCGATGGCGTCGCCCGGGTGACGATCAATCGCCCGGAACAGCGCAATCCTCTGACAGGCCAAATGATTGCGCTGCTGCTGGATTTCCTTGCCGAGGTGGAAGGAGACCGATCGATCCGCTGCGTGGTCATCACCGGCAAGGGCGATCATTTCTGCGCCGGCGGCGACGTCAAGGGCATGGCCGAGTGGATCGATAACCCGCCCGGCGCCCGCGCTCAGGTGCTGGAAGGCAAGGCGGCTGCCGTCAAACCGCTCGTCATGCTGCTCGAACGCATGCCGCAGATCGTGCTGGTCTCCATGCGCGGCGCAGTGGCCGGCGGGGGGATGAGCCTACTGGGTGCCGCCGATCTGGCGATTGCTTCGGAAACGGCGAAATTCGTGCTCGCCCAGACCAATCTCGGGCTCGTCCCCGACATGGGGGCCACCTATTTCCTGGCGCGCGACGTCGGCCTCAAGCGCGCCAAGGAGATCGCCCTCCTCGGCGGGATGATCAGGGCCTCGGAAGCGCTCGCCATGGGCCTCGTCAACCGGGTCTGCGCCGACGATGCTCTGGAGGCGGAGACCGAGGCGCTGGTGGCCCGTATCGCCAATGGGCCAATGGCGCTGTCCCAGGTGAAGGCTCTGATCAACGCTTCGCTCAACACCACCCTTAGCGATCAGCTCGACCTCGAAGCGCGAGCCCTGGCCGCAGTCGGCAGTTCGCGCGATTTTGCCGAGGGGGTCCATGCCTTCCAGGAGCGGCGCGCGCCGAGATACACCGGGGAGTGACCAGCGGCACGGGGCCATTTCATGGGGAATGCCGTACCATCGATCCCTAGGCGTCGGATGCACACCGATTTAAGGACGTGACAACCCGCGACAGGCGCCGGCAGGATAGAGCGATGACCAGTTCGATGCCGCTTTGGCGATCACTCCTCTACGTCCCCGCCAACGTGGAGCGCTTCGTCAACCGGGCGATGAGCAGCGGGGCCGATGCGATCCAGCTCGATCTCGAGGATGGGGTCGCCCCATCCGAAAAGGACAGCGCCCGGCTGCTCGTGCAGGAGACGGCGAAACGGATCGCCGCATCGGGACCCGACGTCATCGTCCGCATCAACCGCCCGCTGGGCCTTGCCGTGCGCGACATCGAGGCGAGCGTCTGCCCGAGCGTCACCGCCCTGTCGCTGCCCAAGGTCGAAAGCGCCGATCACGTCCACCTGCTCGTGGAAACCGTGGCCGAGGCCGAACTGCGCGCCGGCATGCCGCTCGGCGCCACCCGCCTCATCGTCGGGATCGAGAGCCCGCGCGCCTGGCACGACATGCTCGGCATCGCCTCGGCCGACCGGCGCGTGGTCGCCATGTTGCTGGGCAGCGAGGATTTCGCCAGCGCCGTCGGCATGACCACTGCCCCGGAAAACCTTCTCGGCCCCAAGCAGGCCATGGTGATCGCCGCCGCCGCCGCCGGGGTCCTGCCGCTCGGCCTCGTCGGCAGCTTCGCCAACTACCGCGATACCGAGGCCTTCCGCGCGATGGTGCTGCGCTCCCGCTCGATCGGCTTCCGCGGATCGAGCTGCATCCACCCGGACCAGGTGCCGCTGCTCAACGAAGGGTTCTCCCCCAGCGAGGATGAGCTGGCCAAGGCCCGCGCCATCGTCGCCGCCTTCGATGATGCCGTGCAAAGCGGAACAGGCGCCGTCGGCCTCGACGGTGTCATGCTCGACCTGCCGGTGGTCGAACGCGCCCGCGCCACGGTTGCCCTCCAGCGCAGGATCGACGAGCGGCGGGCATCGGCCGCTGCGGCAAGCAGCTGACTGCTCCACTCACACATATCTGTCATCGTCCTCCCTGCGCTTGCATGCCGACCTCTCCCCCCCTCAACATCGGGCATGAACCAGAACGCTGACAACGACCTGTTCTGGCGGAGAGGATCCATGCTGGTTTCACGCGAAGATAGGGCGGCGGCGTTCGACCCTGACAAGCTGCTGGCCGATGCGCGGCAGATTTCCGGATTGTCCGACTTTGGCGACGAACGGTTCACCTTCGCCCTGCGCAAGATGTCGGAGCACTACATCCAGGACGTCCAGGTTGACGCCAGCGGCCTCGAACTGGTTCGCAGCACCGTCGTCCGGCAACTCGTCAACCGGGCGCGGTTCGAGGCCGATCTCAAGGCGCACCCGGAAATCAACGAGGAAGATGTCAGCGATCCGATCGTGATCCTGGGTATGCCCCGGTCGGGCACCACCAAGACTCACCGCATGCTCGGCGCCGATCCGAACCTGCTCAAGACCTTCATGTGGCAATTGGTCAACCCCGCGCCGTTTCCGGACTGGGACGGCAAGGGCCGCGATCCGCGCATCGCCGCGGCGCGTTCCGACGATCCGCTGATCCAGGCCAATGACGACAATCCCGAACTGCGCGCCGGCCATCACTATGCCGAGGAGGAGGTGCAGTCCGATCTCTGGCTGCTGGCGCTCACCTTCAACGACAATTTCTTCAGCAGCTGGCGCCCGCCGTCGCCGGCGTTCTACCATTACCTGATCGACCGCACCTATCCCTCGGACCGCGACAACTTCGAATATGCCGGCCAGCTCTACCGCTATCTCCAGTGGCAGCAGGGCGGGCGCAGGGGCCGGCGCTGGCTGTTCAAGAACGAATCGCTGCTGAATTCTGTCGATGATTTCCTTGAGGTGCACCCCAAGGCCACCTTCCTGCACGTCCATCGCGATCCGCACGTGTCCATTCCGTCGCTGCTCAAGCTGGGCACGGAATTCTCTCGCCCGTACTTCGCGGACATCGAAGCGCGCGACATCGCCCACACCCTGGTCGACCGGTTCTCGCGCTATGCCCACCGCTACATGGCGACCCGCGACAGGCTCCAGTTGGCCGACAGGATCATGGACGTTCAATACGAACAGATCCGCAGCAATCCGATGCCCGCCTTCCGTGAGCTCTATGAGCGGGCGGGTCACGTCCTGACACCCGAATCCGAACAGCTGATGCTCGGCTGGGAGAGCGCGAACGAAGAGGGCAAGCACGGCGCCCACAAGTACGCGCTCGCCGATTTCGGCCTGACCGACCGGGTCATCGACCAGTACTTTGGCGAGTACATCCGTCGGTTCATCAAACAGGACTGAGCCGGCCACGGGGCCCATTCCGGGTCTGGCGCGGGGGAGGGCGGGCCTCTTGCAACGAAGGAGCGACAACATGGCTAACGACCAGACGAGCGGCCACGCTCAATGGAGCGCCTTCGTCGAGGCTCTGGCCTCCGGCGGCGCCGAGGTCTATCGCTCTGCGGCGCCGGGCCGCTCGGTCGAGGAGCAGAGCCAGGTCACCCAGGCCATGACCTGGGCGCTGATCGCCGAGCTGCAGTCCCTCGCCTATGTCGATCGGGACCATCCGCGCTGGCTGACGCTGCTTAACCAGGAGATGCGGCGCTTCAACTCCAACGCCGACAACACTTACGAGGTGGCCTATATCCGCGGGTCCGGGACTTACCGGATCTTCGGCCGTCGCGGCACGACGAAGCTCATGTATCTGCAAGTGGGCGCCGGCACCCTTGGTGTGGGCGATCTCAAGCGCCACAAGATTCTCGGCAACCTCAACGTCGACGACTGCGAGATTGCGGCGGACGGCACCTTCGAGGTCATCCTCAGCCCCGAGCGGCCCGAAGGCTATGCCGGCGCATGGCTGCAACTCGATCCGACCCGGGACGATTCATTCGTCTGGCTGCGACAGGTATCCTACGACTGGATCAACGAGATCGACGGCCAGGTGTCGATCATGCGCATCGACCGGCCCATCGCCAAGCGCGAGCTGGGCGCGGAGCAATTCGCCACTAACCTGGTCTTCACCGCCGAGTCCGTCCGCGACGACGTGCTCGCCATGCTCGAAGTGATGAACGGGCAGATCGACGGTGTTGAGATCAACCAGTTCGCCGACGTGTCGGGCACGTTCGGCAGCGCGGGCATCGCCGGCCAGGCCTATACCCACGGCGTAATTCAAATAGCGGACGACCAAGCCTGGGTGGCCGAATTCGCGGTTCCCGAAGGCTGCATCTACTGGAGCGTGCAGCTCATGGACTATGCC
>Ga0207667_10006836_pt1 | contig 13783 bp, 8 predicted proteins | sample KBSCornC52_FD_184301 | JGI IMG/M metagenome (GOLD analysis project Ga0207667, IMG submission 184301) | Corn rhizosphere microbial communities from Kellogg Biological Station, Michigan, USA - KBS Corn C5-2 (SPAdes) (version 2) | ecosystem: Host-associated > Plants > Roots > Rhizosphere > Soil ...
CGTACCGCCGAAACTGCTAAAAAAATATAACCAATTGGGCCTTGCGGAATACGAGGCAATAGAAGCTTTTGTAAGATTTAAATTTTGATAAAAAAGCAAATATGAAAAGAAGATCATTTATCACTCAAAGTGCAGTTGCCGCTGCAGGTATTGCCATGCTACCCTCCGGCAGTTTATTTGCTTCTACCGCCAAAAAAGTAAGATTAGGATATATTGGAGTCGGGGTGCGTGGAATGAGCCATATCACTGAAGGGCTGCTTCGGGATGATGTAGAAATTGTGGCTATATGTGATACGCAAGAAAGTTCGTTAAAAATTTGCCGGGAATTTATTGCTAAAAACGGCCATCCTAAAGTAAAGGAATATACCGGTGGCCTCGATGCTTATAAGCGTTTGCTTGACCACGAAGATATCGATGCTGTAATTATTGCTACCCCATGGCAGTTCCATCACCAACAATCAATTGACGCCATGAAAGCGGGTAAATATGTTGGTTGCGAAGTAATAGCCGGATTAACGGTTGAAGAGCACTGGGATATTGTGAAAACATCGGAGTCAACAGGTATGCCTTATATGACGCTTGAAAACGTGTGCTATCGACGCGATGTTATGGCGGCGCTAAATATGGTAAGGCAGGGGCTTTTTGGCGAATTGGTTCACTTAGAGGGGGGCTACCAGCATAACTTGAGACAGGTGCTGTTTAATAATGGTAAGCAATTTCACGGCGGCGGTGTTGAATTCGGTACCAATGCCATAAGTGAAGCGCAATGGCGCACCCAGTTTAACATTGATGTGGACGGCGATATTTATCCAACGCATGGCGCCGGGCCGTGTATGCATTATGCAAATATCAATGCGGGTAACCGCTTTACCAATTTGGTATCGTTCAGCTCTAAGTCACGCGGTTTGGCGGCCTATGTAGAGGAGTTATCGCCCGGGCACAAAAACTCGAAGATCAATTATAAAAACGGTGACGTAACAACAACGATGATCAATTGCGCCAACGGTGAAACGGTACTGTTAAGTCACGATACGCATCTGCCCAGGCCTTATTCTCTAGGTTTCCGCGTTCAGGGTACAAAAGGAATTTGGATGGACGTGGCAAACGGTGTATACATTGATCACCAGGCAAAAGAAGATGATGTATGGGACCCGGCGAAATTATGGTTCGACAAATACGATCACCCGCTCTGGAAGAAGTTTGAAAAACTAGCCGAAGGTGCCGGTCATGGGGGTATGGATTGGTTTGTATTTAATGCATTTATAGAATCTGTTAAACACAAGAAACAAACCCCGATAGATGTTTATGATTCTGTTACAATGAGTGTGATAGCCCCGCTATCTGTAAATTCATTAAAGTCAGGAAGCTCATTACAGGATTTTCCAGATTTTACAAAAGGTAAATGGAAAGAGCGTAAAAATAACTTTGCGCTGGACGACAGTGGGTTTTGACGGGTGCCATCATAAATTATTACAACTGATACTTGCGTGCGGGGAAAGCCTCCCCGCATTTTGTTTTATTACCGAGTTATAAACGCCTGATATTATAGTATTTACTAGCCTTAAAATAACCTGCACCCGGATATGTCGTTTTCGATAACGTTCTCGCTGATTTATTCGGCCAAACCCTCTCCACGTGACCCGCTTTTTGTTAGTTTTACTTCAGGCACGTGTTAAGACAGTATTAAATAATGCAAGGCCTGGCAACTATAAAACCAACGGGCAGCCATTTTTGAGGATTATAAAAACGGCAATAGCTTAATATAAGTACAAACTATTTTAAAGCTTTTTCAACTGTAATACATAGCTAATACATGAAAAATAACCGAAGAGATTTTATAAAGTATTCCGGCATTGCTGCCACTGCGTTGGTGGGCGCGGCGTTGCCCCGATTAGCCGTTGCCGATGATAGTAATAGCAAACCTTTTAACGCGATTAAGACTAGTCAGGGGTTTAACATGCATGGCTATGCTGCTCCAAAAATCGATAAAGTGAGGATTGGATATATAGGGTTGGGAAGCAGGGGATCAGAAGCTGTTCCGCGTATACTTAATATTGAAGGAGTAGAGGTTAGAGCCCTGTGCGATACGAAGCCGAAACAGGTAGAATTAGCAAAGGAAGCTCTTAAGGGAACATCCAATAACCCCGCGTTATATTCAGGTACGGATCACGAATGGAAAAAGCTATGTGAACGCAGCGATATTGACCTGGTTTACATCTGCACTCCGTGGAACTGGCATGCGCAAATGGCTATTTATGCCATGGAGCATGGTAAGCATGTTGCCGTTGAAGTTCCGGCGGCGCAAACCATCGACGAATGCTGGCAGATGGTGGAAACATCGGAAAAGACTAAGCTGCATTGCGTAATGCTGGAAAACGAATGCTATGATTTTTTTGAGTTGCTGACTCTTAATATGGCTCGCCAGGGTTTTTTCGGAGAAGTACTTCATGGTGAAGGTGCTTATATTCACAGTATCGGAAGGTCGCTTTTTGACCCGGTACAGCGCCCTGGTTTATGGCGACTGGACGAGAACGCCCACCGCAATGGTAACCTTTATCCAACGCATGGCCTAGGGCCAATTTGCCAGATCATGAACGTCAATTGCGGCGATAAGTTGGACTTTCTAACCTCTGTAAGCAGCAATGATTTTACTTTACACAATATAGCCGTTGAACTGGCTGCCAAAGACCCTGCGTATACTAAGTATGTCGACAAACATTTCAGGGGTAATATGAATACATCCATCATACGCACGAATAAGGGAAGAACAATTATGCTGCAGCATGATACTTCTTCGCCGCGGCCTAAGTCGTCCAGGTATCTCATTAGCGGCACTAAAGCGACTATTCAGTGCGATGCCGGACCGGCCAAAATCTCAACCAGTCATGAAGGTTGGGTTTCACCGGAGGTTTATGCTGAACTGGAGGCCAAATACACGCTTCCATCTATCTCCAAAGTGACTGAATTGGCCAAAAAAGTTGGCGGGCATGGCGGGATGGACTTTTTAACAGACTGGCGGCTAATTGATTGTTTACGCAACGGCCTTCCGCTTGACCATGATGTTTACGACGCTGCTGTTTGGAGTTCGATAGCCCCTTTGAGCGAGTGGTCAGTAGCAAATGGTTCAAAACCGATAGAGGTTCCGGATTTTACACGAGGAGCATGGCAGTCTAATAAACCTTTCGACATTTCGTAAACCAATCGAAATGTGGGGTAACTAAAACAGCATTGATATCATCACCAATAAAGCAGGTTAAAAACCAGGCTACGGGCCGGGTTATGTAAAATAGTTTATAAATAAAAATACGAATCACCTTTATGAGAGTTTACATCGAAAAAAATGCACAGGATTTAGGCGTTATTGCTGGCGATGCAGCTGCACAACACATCCGGGAAGCAATAGCCGGAAATGGCACAGCCAACGTCATCCTGGCAACAGGCACAAGTCAATTCGAGACATTAAAGCAATTGATCAAGGCTCCGGGAATTGAATGGGATAAGGTGGTTATGTTTCATTTAGATGAGTATATCAACATTCCAATTTCTCATAAGGCAAGCTTTCGGAAATACCTGACGGAGCTGTTCCTTGATAAATTACCTCCATTGAAAGCTGCGTACCTGATTGACGGCGAAGTAGATCCAAAAGTTGAGTGCGACCGCCTGAATAAGCTGATTGATCAGCATCCAATAGATGTTGCCTTAATTGGGATAGGTGAAAACTGTCATTTAGCATTTAACGACCCTCCGGCGGATTTTGAAACTACTGACCCTTATATCATTATTGAGCAACTGGACGAGGACTGCAAACAACAACAAATGAATGAAGGCTGGTTCTCTTCCCTGGATGAAGTTCCAACGCAGGCCATCAGTATGTCGGTCCGGCAAATCATGAAATCAAAACATATTATTTGTTCTGTCCCGGATTTGCGAAAAGCAAAGGCGGTTAAAAATTGCCTTGAAGAAGAGATAAGCAATTTATACCCGGCCACTATTTTGTCGTCGCACCAAAGTTGCGATTTGTTCCTGGAAACGCAATCTGCTTCTTTGCTGTCAAATGATGCGTCTCATTATACAATGATTGCAAATCACGAAGCTTAATATTTCAGAATAAGAATTGTAACCAAAATAAGATGATCTACAAAGTAAAACATATCCGCCACTTAATGATATTGACATTGTCAGTATTGTTGTGTTCCGTATGCGTCGCGCAGGATATCAACACTTTCGATCATTACTTTAAGCTTTTGCCGCGCCCTCAAAATGTTCAATCATTAAATGGAGAAGGGTTATCATCTAACGACATTCATGGCATTTGTTTTAATAACGCCGGTACTGATTTGGTTATTCCAGGTTTGTTAAACAAACTTCCGCGCTTAACTACGGCGGCAAAGGGATCTCTTTCGCTGACACTTAAAAAAGAACTGACGCTACCATCAGACGAAGGCTACATTCTTTCAGTAAGAAACAAAAGGGTTGTTATTGAAGCAAAAAGCAAAAGCGGACTCTTTTACGGCATGCAGACCTTAAATCAATTGTTAGAGGATGCTCGCGATCAAAACGTCGCTATACCGGCCTGCAGGATAACGGACTATCCATCTATCCCGGTGAGAGCTGTCCATATCGACCTGAAAAACCATATGGATGTGCACAGCTACTACTATAAAACCATAGACCGTTTAGCGGCAATCAAGGTTAACAACATCATTTTTGAATTTGAAGACAAGCTGAAATACAAGAAGGCGAAAGAAGTTGGCGCAGCCGATGCAATCTCTGTCGAAGAATTTGCCGCACTGAGCAAATATGCAAAAGATCGTTTTATTGAAATAAGTCCGCTTGTTCAGGGGCTGGGGCATGCATCTTTTATCTTGAAACATGATGCCTATAAAGATTTGCGCGACAACCCAACTTCGGATTGGGTGTTTGATCCGCTTAACCCAAAAACTTACGATCTCCAGTTTTCGATGTACGAGGACGCCATAAAAGCAACGCCATATGGTAAATACCTCCACGTGGGTGGTGATGAAGTTGGAGCCTTAGGAAAATCGGAGCTATCTAAAGCTTCAGGCAAAAGCCCACTGGAACTGCAGATGTATTGGCTGAAAAAAGTGACAGATTTTGCCATCGAGCATCATAGGATCCCAATTTTTTGGGACGATATGGTGTTCAAATTGGGCAACCTGTACCAAACAACCTGGGATTTAACTCTAAGTACTAAACAGGTAAATGAGCTTTGGGATAAAAATAAGAGCACCCTGGATAAAAATATCCCTCTTTTTCCGAAAAGCTGTATTTACATGCGATGGAATTACGAGGCCCCGGCCTCTCCGGGTAACATATTGGCACTTGACTGGTATAAATCGCACTACCTGGATGTAATGGCAGCAACATCGGCACAAATGTCTTATGCTATGTTGCAGCGCAATCAATCAAACTTCCAGGCAATAAAAGACTTTTGCCAGCTTACCGCTAAGAAGAAATTAAAAGGAATATTATGTACAGTATGGGACGACAGCTCCCCTCACTTCGAGACCACCTGGCGTGGCCTGCATGATTTTGCCTGGTTTAGCTGGAATGATAAAGATTACAGTGAGAAAGTTGTTCATGCCGCCTTCAGGCACCGGTTTTATTCGCCTAAACTGGAGGTAGAACGGTATGAGTTTGAGAATTATTTAGAAAGAGCGGTAAACGTTTGGGATACAGCCTTTATAGTTAATGGCGACAGGGAAAATTATCACAAGTCGTTTAAGCTGGTGGATATGCCCGACAAATCCAAAAGCGGGCAATGGAGTGTGTTATATAGCGACCGGCTAAAGCACGCCGCCGAAGCTGTTTCCATGTATGATACCGTAAAGAACAGGATAGCAGAAGCCCTTCTTCTTACACGAAGAAACAAGTATAACCTGGAGGTATTCGCTCAGATCAATGAGCTACAGGCCTACTCTTCAAAACTATTGATACTGCTTAAGCAATACGATGATGCAACGACAGTCGATGATAAAAATCTGCTGTTACGCAAGATCGATGCTTATGAAAAACAATTTCCGGTGATCCGGTCGCGGCTCGAGAATGTGTTTGCGGTAACGCGGATCATGGCCAGACCGCCTGGCTACAAGTTAGACTCAAACCTTCACGAACACCTGGCAAGCAGTACTTACAATACCGACTGGATGTACTGGTATGAGCTGGCAATGAACAGAAAAGTGGCGGAATGGGTGCAGTCTAATCGCGTTGAGCAATAAAAAATTTGAATGAAAAAGCAATAACCACAATAACCTATACTACAAATCAACCCTGGTATTAATTGTAAAACTTTTGACCATGCAACACTTTACTTACCCTCCATTACAAAAACGCATTTTGAGATGGAAAGTCATAACAAGTATATTGCTTGTTATAGTGCCGATCCTGCTATTTGCACAAACGAAACCGGTTTCGGGCATCGTAAAAGATGAGAACGGGAATGGCGTACCTTTTGTAACGGTTACGCTAAAAGGCGGAACACAGGCTACCAAAACTGATTCAGCGGGCAGGTTTTCCATATCCGCTGCTCCCGGCTCGGTGCTGGTTTTGTCGGCTGTTAGCTATGAGAAAAGTGAGCTTACGGTTGGTTCTAAAAACCAATATGTAATTACTCTAAAATCGCTAACCTCTCAGTTAGGTGAGGTATTAGTAATAGGTTATGGCACGCAAAAGAAAAGTGATTTGACAGGGTCAGTCAGCCGGGTAAAGGGCGAGGACTTAAAGCTGCTTCCGACCCAACGGGTTGACCAGGCTTTGCAGGGACGTGCACCGGGTGTGTCTGTACAGAATACAGACGGTTCTCCAGGTGGCAACACGGTGATCCGTATCCGTGGATCAAACTCAATCAATGGAGACAACAGCGCGCTTATTGTTATTGATGGATTGCAGGGTGGAAATCTTAACTCATTAAATCCTAACGATATTTCGTCTATTGAAATTCTAAAAGACGCTTCTGCTACAGCCATATATGGGTCGCAGGGCGCCAATGGTGTTATATTGGTTACAACCAAACTGGGCAGGCAAGGAAAAGCGGTTATTAATTATACGTTTGATGGTAGTGTGGCCAACCTTAATAACAAGCCAAAACTGCTGGATGCAGCCGATTATGCAAGGGAAATAAATAAGGTGCGTTTAGCGCAAAATGGTAACGGGGCGCAACCCCAGCCGATTTTTTCGGACGCGGAAATCGCGGCATTTCAACAAAACGGCGGAACAGACTGGGTTGACGCTGTGTACAGGTCAGCATATACCCAAAATCATCAACTGTCTGTCAGTGGCGGTAGCGAGAAGGTTAGTTACCTGATATCGGGCGCATATTTAAACCAGGAAGGTATCCTCATTAACTCTGCTTATGACCGTTATTCAATACGGGGGAATTTTAGGGGAGAGATCGCCAAGTGGGTTAGTTTCGGGGCGAATTTGTCAACATCCAAAGAAAAATCAAACTCAGTTCTATTTGGCGGAGCCGTTAACTACCCGGCCAACCCGATAATAGCGGCGCCCCGGTTCTCTCCAACCATACCTGTATATGATTCAGTGGGCAATTACAGCGCGGCAGCACTAAGATATGCTAATCCAACGCTGTGGAACCCGGTTGCAAGTGCGAAGGAGCCTATAATTAATAATGGTGTTATACATAATAACATTAATGCTTACCTGGAATTTAAGTTACTGGAAGGCTTAACACTGAAAGTTACCGGTGGTGCTATCTTAACCAATATAGACGACTATAACTTTTATAACAACAAAACATTTACCGGTTTAGCGAAGAACGGAAGCGGTAATATTTTTACTGATAACAACACTTATTTTCAGAATTCCAATATACTTACCTATGATAAAACAATAAACAAAAGCCACTTTACTATTACCGCTGTTGCCGAGCAGAAATACACCAAAGATTTTAACTCGACGATAAATGCCAGCGATTTTGCGGTGCAGCAAACGGGCGTTTTTGATGTGGGCGGGGCAAATACAGTAACAACTGCCTCGGCCTCATCAGAAAGGGTTATCAACTCCTACCTCGGCCGGGTAAATTACATCTTTGACAATAAATATCTCTTTACCGCCAGTGTAAGGGCCGATGGTTCATCTGTTTTTGGGAGCGATAATAAATGGGGATACTTTCCGTCGGGATCAGTAGCCTGGAGAGCGTCCGAAGAACAGTTTATTAAAAATCTCCATGTCTTTTCTGATTTGAAATTCAGAGTGAGCTACGGCGTTACCGGAAACCAGGCCATTAATCCATATCAGACTTTGGCACATATAAGTTCTGGCTTCAACTACCCATATTTTGGAACTGATGTAACAAACCTGGGTTATTCCATTACGTCTACCTCCAACCCCAAGCTTAAGTGGGAGAAAACAGCCCAAACTGATGCGGGATTAGACATGTCGATATTCAATGGAAGATTAGAGTTCACTTTTGATTATTATAATAAACTCACCACAGACCTGTTGCTTCCGAGGGTTCTTCCAAGTTACTCAGGAATATCTTCTATTCTTGACAACGTTGGTTCTATACGCAACCGGGGTATTGAGTTTTCGATTTCAGGGAATCCATTTGTGGGCAAGTTCTCCTGGAATACAGGCGTAACTTTTTCAGCAAACAGGGCTAAGGTAATAGACCTTGGTGGTGTGGACCGTATTGGTTTTGCTTCAGGTGGTTTCGGCGGACAGAGTGTGGGCAGTACATTTATGTACCTGGTAAAGGGCCAGCCATATGGCGAAATGATTGGTTATGGATATAAAGGAGTTTGGAAAACAAGCGAAGCTGCAGAGGCTGCCAAATATGGACAGCTACCTGGCGACCCGCATTATGACGATGTGAATGGCGATGGTATCATCAATTCGGCGGATGAAAAAGTGATCGGTAGCTCCACCCCGAAATTTATTTTTGGCTGGACGAATAAGTTTAACTACGCAAATTTTGATCTGAGCTTTTTAGTACAGGGGTCAAAAGGCAATAGCATATTTGATATATCCAGGATTGCACTGGAATCGCCGGGCGGAACCAGCGCCGATCTTTTGCACAGATGGTCGCCGGAAAATCAGAGCTCCTCCATCCCTGCGATAATTGACCAGGCTACAAGAGCTGCTTCGGGCTTAGTTAGTACTGTAAAAATACCTGGCACTTCGGCTAACAGAACTTCCAGATGGGTTGAAGACGGCTCATATGCGCGCTTAAAAAACATCACTTTGGGCTATAACCTGCCTCTGACCCTATCACAGCGGTTACATGTAAGTAACCTCCGGATTTATGTTAGTGCAACCAATCTGATCACGATAACCAAGTACAAAGGCAGCGATCCGGAAGTTAGTTCATACACCGGTAATGATGCCCAGTTTGGGTCTGATTTTGGTACCTACCCGCAATCCAAAATATTCAATGTCGGCTTAAATGTTTCATTATAAATAGTTATAAAAATGAGAACTTTAAATTTATTTACTAAGACGGTCGGCTGCCAGTTGGTAGCAACTCTTATGCTCTTAGCGTCTTGCAAAAAATTGCAGGAAGAACCTAAAAGCGTCATCACCCCGAATAATTTTTACACCACCACAACCCAGATACAGTCCGCCTACACTGCTTCTATGAGCTTGTTATGGAGCCGTAACCAGGGTTACTCAGCCTACCTGGATGATTTTAACCAGGACGATCAGATCGTAAGGGGGGATTTGAATATACCGGAAAACTATGGCGCAGAGTTGTGGACCGCCCATTATTCTGCTTTGCTAAACATCAATACGGCTATAAAGGCTCTGAAAAAAGGATTGAAAAATGTAGACCAAAGCGAAATAGATGATTTGATGGGCCAGGGTAAATTTCTGAGAGCTTACAATTATTTCATGCTGGTAAGAATATTCGGGGGAGTTCCATTGATTACCGAAGATACGCCTGATCCGGTTACTGTGAAAATGTCACGCTCCACAGTTCAACAAGTGTATGACCAGATCATAGGTGATTTTACAGAAGCCATAGCTAAACTGCCCGTAACACGTACGGCAGATATGCGGGGATTACCCACCAGGGACGCGGCGAAGGGGCTGTTAGCCAAAGCCTATCTTACGATGGCTACCTTTCCGTTAAATGCAACGGAAAATTACGCGAAAGCAGCTGAGATGGCCGGCGAGGTGATTGATAGTGCGAATTATTCCCTTGTGCCTGATATATCTCAACTATTCACGGTCGCTAATCAATACGGTACGGAAATGATGTGGAGCCTGAATTCGAATGCGCAAAGCCAGGGGCCTGATCCGCGTATATGGTCCGACATGAGGGGTTTTGGAGATATTTGCGCCGAACCTACCTGGGAGCAGGCTTATCCAAAATCGCCAAGGAAGGACGCTTTTATAGAAACAACATTAGACGGGGTTCTTTATTACGACCTGGGCGATTACTGGCCGGGCGTTAAGAAATTTCAGTACGACACACCTTCAGATTTTGCGGCCGGCCGCTCTGTGGTAAATATGCCCGTGATGCGTTTTGCCGATGTTTTATTGATCTTTGCTGAAGCCGACAATATGGCGAAAGGAGGTCCGTCACAAAAGGCTGTTGATGCGATTAACCGGGTAATAGACCGGGCGAACGGGCATGTAATAAATGCGGAGGATCCGTTGGCTACTACCAGTCTCACTGTGACAGAGTTTGATAACAAAGTGATCATGGAAAGAGATTATGAACTATGTTTTGAAATGGACCGCTGGTTTGACCTGATAAGAAAGCATATCCTGAAACAGGAAAGCCTTCCTGATTATCAGATCAATTTTACTGACGACGATTATCTATGGCCAATACCGACAAATGATATCCAGGTGGATCCGCAGCTCACGCAAAACCCGGGGTATTAGGAGTCTTTTGTAGCATGCTGTTACTTATAAATTTCAAATGGTTTGGGAAAATGATGGAATGAAGAAGCTTATATTAACTGGAATATTAATATCACTTTGTTCTGTGCTGTTTGCACAAAAAAGACCATCGCAGGAATTGATGCAGAGGTTGGTGAATAAGGATCTGAAATTTTCAGTACAGCAATACAAGTCGCTGATGCGTATCTTACCCTCTGGTAAAATGCCTAAAACCTATGATGCAGTGGCAGATACCCTGGTAACAAGTGATTCGGACTGGTGGTGCAGTGGATTTTACCCGGGTACGCTGTGGTATTTATATGAGTATTCATCTGATGCGGCAATAAAACGGGAAGCAGAGAACCGGATGGAAATTATAAAACAGGCGGCATCTGATTCGGGTAATCACGACCTCGGATTCAAGATATTTTGCAGTTTCGGTAATGCATACCATATTACCGGGCAACCGGAGTATAAACAAACCGTACTGACCGCTGCGAAATCTTTGGCATCGAGGTACCGCCCCTCCATCAAGTCAATTCAATCATGGGACTCTTCAGCCATGTACAGATGTCCTGTCATTATCGATAATTTAATGAACCTGGAATTGCTGGAATGGAGCAGCAAAAACGGCGGGGGTATCGGGTTTGGAGAGATAGCTGTAAACCATGCGAATACAACAATGAAAAATCACTTTCGACCTGATTACAGTTCCTATCATTTAATTGATTATAACTTGTCGACAGGAAAGGTGATGCGTAAAATAACCAGGCAGGGTGCCGCCGATTCATCTGCATGGAGCAGGGGACAGGCATGGGGATTATATGGATATACGATGATGTACCGGTTTACTAAAAATACCCGGTACTTGTCACAGGCGAAGCATATCGCAAAATTTATACTGTATCATCCACATCTCCCGGCTGATAAGATTCCTTACTGGGATTTTGATGCACCGGGTATTCCTAACACTTATCGCGATGCTTCAGCCGCTGCAGTAATGGCCTCCGCTTTTCTTGAATTGGGAAAGTATACAAAAGGACAGAGCCGAATAGAGTATATTGCTACGGCAGAGAAAATAATTCAGGTGCTTTCCTCACCGGTATATTTGGCTAAGTTGGGTACAAACGGTGGCTTTTTACTTAAGCACAGCGTTGGAGCCCTGCCTTTTAAATCTGAAGTTGATGTGCCATTAACCTATGCAGATTACTATTTTGTGGAAGCTTTAATAAGATACAAAAATTGGTATTTAAAGGGAGCTGGCAAAATATGAAAAGAATACGCTTTGCAATTATATTACCCATCCTGTTAATAGTCTCTTTTGCTTCTGACGCATGGTGTTCGCCCGGAAATCATGTTGCTGCGGATACATTGACTTTTTATGATGCCCGCCAGTTTACGGTAATAGGCAGATTTCATAATGAAGAAAGCTATCGCCGGTTTCCACAGCGATATAAAGGCGTTTTGAGGGACCAGGTTTGGGAGGAGAGCTTGAGCTCGGCAGGTATTGCTATCCGGTTCCGCACAAATGCGACATGTATAGCAGTAAGGTGGTCTTTAAGAGAAATTGACCCTGTATCAAAAGAAGCCGGATCTATCGGTACCGACGGAGTTGATTTGTATTGTAACACAGGCACCGGCTGGCAGTATGTAAACACTGGAAAGCCCAAAAAGAAAATGAACGAGTTTATACTGCTGCGTAATGGACAGGGTGGATACAAAGAGTATTTGTTAAACCTTCCGTTGTATAACGGAGTCGATTCTCTTTCCATCGGTGTAAATACAACTGCAGAAATCTCGAAGCCGGTTGAAAAATATCTTATCGAAAAGAAGCCGGTTATATACTACGGCAGCAGCATAGCACAAGGAGCAGCGGCCTCGCGGCCCGGGATGGCTTTCACTAATATTCTGTCACGGAAATTAGATATCCCATTTATCAATTTTGGTTTTAGTGGCGAGGGGAAATTTGACTTATCGGTTGCTTCGGCAATGAGCGAGGTCGATGCGTCTTTGTACATTGTAGACTGCACCCCAAATTCAAAAAAGGAAATTATTTGTGATAGCGCCATAAAGGTGGTAAGACTTTTAAAGGAGAAAAGGCCATCGATACCGGTTTTATTAGTGGAAGGATATTATTATGAGGATGGCTACTTTAATAAGGATGGGCTGGCTAAGATTGATGATAAAAGAAAGGAATTAAGGAGAGCATTTGATCAGCTTAAACAATCGGGAATTAAAGGATTATATTATAAAACAGGGGATGGCTTAATTGGCTATGACCACGAGGGTACCGTAGATGGCGTGCATCCTAACGACGTAGGCATGTTAAGATTTTCTGAGCAAATGTTACCGGTTATTAAGTCTCTTCTAAAAAAGAAAATCAATAAAAATGATTAGCCAGGATAAACAGAACTTAGATCAGGAACGAATCCTTTCCATCGATTTCTTTCGTGGACTAACCATGTTTTTGCTGGTGTCTGGTTATGGCCAGTTGTTTAATCCGGCCAGCAGTAACCAGGTCGTCGCAGCTATCGGCAGGCAAATGGATCATGCTAACTGGCAAGGGCTTACCGCCTGGGATCTTATTCAGCCGTTTTTTATGTTCATCGTGGGGGCGGCTATGCCATTCTCCTTTTCGAGAAAATGGGCCAAAGGCGAAAGTTGGAACAAATCTTTGCAGGGCGTTTTGAAACGTTCGCTGTTATTGCTATTTCTTGGCTGGTTGGTATCTTCAGAAACAAAATCTTCTTTTACCAATGTTCTGGCTCAGCTATCGGTTACTTATCTTATTGCTTTTTTAGTGATGCGCCAAGCCATAAAATGGCAGGTGTTGGTTTCGGTTATATTAATTGTTTTAACGGATGTGATCTACCGAGTGTGGCCTATTCAAGGCTTCAATCAGCCCTTTACTGCCGAT
>Ga0207667_10006841_pt1 | contig 13781 bp, 7 predicted proteins | sample KBSCornC52_FD_184301 | JGI IMG/M metagenome (GOLD analysis project Ga0207667, IMG submission 184301) | Corn rhizosphere microbial communities from Kellogg Biological Station, Michigan, USA - KBS Corn C5-2 (SPAdes) (version 2) | ecosystem: Host-associated > Plants > Roots > Rhizosphere > Soil ...
GATCGCCGTGCAGGCATGAGCGCTCACTTGTGGGGCGCAGTGCGCCGAGAGGTCGATCGAGCGCGCGTCGCACAACGCGCCGACCCTGATCAGCCCGCTGATGCCGCCGCAACGAGTGACGTCGGCCTGCAGGCAGTGCACCGCTTCGGCGTCCAACATTCGCTGGAAATACGGCAAATTCCAGCCGTACTCGCCAGCCGCGATATCCAACCCACCCGGTGCGCGGTCGCGTAGCAGGCGGAGTCCGGCGAGGTCTTGCGAGCTCACCGGCTCCTCGAACCAGTGCACGTCGTACTCGCGGTAGATCTCGGCCCACTGCAGGGCCTGGGCTTGGGTGAAAGCACCATTGGCGTCGACGAACAACTCGACGTCCGGGCCGATCGCCTTGCGGGCCGCGTTGAGTCGCTCGCGGTCGCGATCCGGCTCACGGCCGACCTTCATTTTGACGCGAGGTATGCCCGCGCCGGCCCAGCCGGCGAGTTGCTCCGCGAGTTGGTCGTCGGTGTAGTTGCAGAAGCCGCCGCTTCCGTAGATCGGCGTGGAGTCGTGCGCCGCGTCGATTGCCGTGACCAGTGGGACGTCGAGCAGCCGGGCTTTCAGGTCCCAGAGCGCAATGTCGACGGCCGAAATTGCCATGCTGGTAAGGCCGTCCTGGCCGAAGTTGCGTACCTCGTGCCACATCGAGGCCCACGCGGCTCCCACCCGCATGGCGTCCATGCCTTCCACGACCCTGGCCAGCTTGCCGGTGATGACGTCGGCGGCTCCGGCTTGCGTGTAGGAGTAGCCCAGGCCGGTGCGGCCACCGCCGCTCGCTTCGACGAGCACCATCGTCGTGGAGTCCCACTCCAGCGTGCCGTCGGCTTCCGGCTGCTCGGTCGGAATCGTGTAGACGCTGACGTCGAGGCGCTCGACCGTGGCAGCGTCAGTTGCCGGCACTGGGCAGATGCTCCTTCAGTTCGGCGAGCTTGCCCTTGAAGCCCTTGACGGCGATGCCCCGCGCGTCCTCGTCGCCGTGGGCGAGCCCCTTTATGGTCTTCTTCAGCATCTGCGGCTTCACGTGCGGCGGCAGCGGCGGAACCTGCGGGTCGGTGATGAACTCCAGCAACACCGGCCGGTCCGATGCGAGCGCCCGGTCCCACGCGGGGCCGACGTCCGCCGGCTTCTCGACCTTGATGCCGTCGAGCCCGAGCAGGCGAGCGAATTCGGCGGCCGGAACGTAAGGAACCGTTTGGGTTGCGGGGTTCTTCGGGTCGGCAGCCAGCACCCGCTGCTCGTACGACACCTGATTCAGGTCTTCGTTCACGAGCACCGCGAAGATGAGGGTCGGGTTCGCGCTGCACAGCTGGTCCATGTACCGCTTGACCGTGAGCAGCTCGTTCATACCGAGCATTTCGAACGCACCGTCGCCGGTGAATGCGATAACCGGCCGCTCAGGAAACGCGAACTTGGCGGCGATCGCGTACGGCACGCCGGGCACCATGGTGGCGAGGGTTCCGGACAACGACGCCTGCATGCCCTTGCGAATCGCGATCTGCCGCGCCCACCAGTTGGTCGCAGACCCCGAGTCGGACGTCGTGATAAGCCCCTCGGGCAACCGCTGATTGAGTTCCCAGAACACCAGCTGGGGATTGATGGGGTCGGCGTCTTGGTGAGCGCGGTCTTCGAGCACCCGCCACCAGGTCGCGACTTCGTCCTTGATGCCGTCCTGCCACTTGCGGTTGCTCTTGCGCTTCAGCAGCGGCAGTAGCGCCTGCAGGGTGTCTTTCGAGTCGCCGACGAGCGATACGTCGTTGGGGTAGCGCACGCCGATCATCGAGCCGTCGATGTCGATCTCGACGCACTTGGCCTTGCCCTCGGCCGGCAGCCACTCGGCATAGGGAAACGACGTCCCGACCATGAAGAGTGTGTCGCAGTTCATCATCATCTTGTGGCTCGGCTCGGTGCCGAGCAGGCCGATCGAGCCCGTGACGATCGGCAGGTCGTCCGGCACGGCGTCCTTGCCGAGCAACGCCTTCGCGATGCCCGCGCCGAGCACGTCGGCGGCTTCGAGCACCTCGCTCTCGGCCCGGCGGGCGCCCTGGCCGATGAGGATGGCCACCTTCTCACCGGCATTGAGGATGTCGGCCGCCTGCCGCAGCAACTCCTTGTCGGGCACCATGTGCGGCTGGCTCCAGGTCGGGCTGGTGTACACCGAGCCGTGCATGCGCGGCGGTTCGGAATACTCCGCCTCCGCGACGTCGTCCGGGACGATCACTACGGCCGGACGACGCTCGGTGAGCGCCGACTTGATCGCGCGGTCGAGCACGTGGCGGGCGGAGTGCTGGTCCATCACGGTCGAGACGAAACCCGCGATGTCCTTGAAGAACGACTGTAGGTCGATCTCCTGCTGGTAGTGCGCGCCGACTGACTGCCGCTTTTGCTGCCCGACGATCGCGATCACCGGCTGGTGGTCGAGCTTGGCGTCGTACAAGCCGTTCGCGAGATGGATCGCCCCCGGGCCGGACGTCGCGATGCAGGCGCCGATATGCCCGGTGAATTTCGAATGCGCGCACGCCATGAAGGCGGCCATTTCCTCGTGGCGGGTCTGCGTGAACAACGGATCGTCGCCGACCCTCTCGAAAGCACCGAGGAACGCGTTGATCCCGTCTCCCGGATAGCCGTACACGCGGTGCACGCCCCACTCGCGCAGTCGCTCCAGCATGAAATGGGCAACGTCGGGCATCGGGCCTCCTTCGTCTCTCGATGTAGTTCCCTTGCCCGCCAGAGCGCCCACTGAACGTGGCTCTTGCCGCCGGTTGGGAGTGATCGCGTGGACGACGGGGAAGTGGGCCGGGAAGAGGTACCCGACGCAAAGGAGCACGGATGAGTGCCACCGCGCTGACTCGCCGGCCATTGGTGGAGGTGCCGGCGAAAACCGATCCGCGGATACCCGGCGGCATCCACGGCAGCGTCGAGATCGATGCGATGGGTTTGCGTCGCGCGCTCAAGAAAGCGGTCACGGGCGAGGTGCGGTTCGATCCGGCGTCCAAGGCGATGTACGCGAACGACGCGTCGAACTTCCGGCAGGTGCCGATCGGCGTCGTCATCCCGAAGAACCTGGACGACGTCGTGGCAACGCACCGCGTGTGCGCCGAGTTCGGCGCGCCGATCGTCAACCGGGGTGGGGGCACCAGCCTGTCGGGGGAGACGGTCAACTTTGCCGTCGTGATCGACAACTCCAAGTACCTGACGACGATCGGCGAGCCCGACCTTGAGAGTGCCCGTGTGACCGTCGAAACCGGCGCGATCAACGAGCAGGTGAACGTCAAGACCGGCAAGTTCGGCCTGGTCTTCGGCCCCGACCCGTCGTCGCATTCTCGTTGCACAATCGGCGGGAACGTCGGCAACAACTCGTGCGGCGTGCACTCGGTGCAGTCGCAGCTGTACGGCCCTGGACCGCGAACCTCCGACAACACCCACGCGATGGAGATCGTCACCTACCGCGGCGACCGCTTCTGGGTCGGTGTGAACGAGGAGACACACCTCGACGAGATCATCGCGGCCGGCGGGCCGAAAGGGGAGATCTACCGGCAATTGCGCGATCTGCGCGACAGATATATCGACGACATCCGGGCGGGCTTTCCGTCAGTCGACGTCCTGCCGCGCCGGGTTTCCGGCTACAACCTCGACGAGCTGCTGCCGGAAAAGGGGTTCAACGTCGCCCGGGCGCTGGTCGGCACCGAGAGCACCTGCGTCACCGTGCTGCAGGCGACTCTCATGCTCACACCCGCGATGCTCGACCGCACGCTCGTCACGGTGTATTACCCGACGGTCGCGGACGCCGGCGAGCATGTCGTCGAGATCACCGACCGCTGGCGACCCATCGGCCTTGAAGCGATCGACCATCTGCTGATTCATGACCAGCAGGCCAAGCAAATCCATATTCGCGATATCCATGAGCTGCCGCGCAACGAGGCGGAAGAAGGCGCCTGGCTCATGGTGCAGTTCGGCGCGGACGACGCCAAGCAGTCGCAGCGCACGGCGCACGATTTCGTGGAATGGCTGGAAAAAGAGAAGGGCTATGAGCCTGACCGTATCGTCATCATGACGAGCAAACAGGACGGCGGCAACAGCGAGGATTTGTGGGAGCTTCGCGAAGCGGGCCTCGGCTCGACTGCATTCCCGCCGGACGGGCTCGACCACTGGCCCGGTTGGGAGGATTCTGCGGTACCGCCTGCCAAGGTCGGGGCGTACCTCGCCGATCTGCAGCGGGTGTACGACAAGTACGGCCTGACCGGTGCGATGTATGGCCACCTCGGCCAAGGGTGCATCCACTCGCGCATCAGCTTCGATCTGCGCACCCCGCAAGGGCTTGCCACCTACCGCGACTTTCTCGAAGAGGCGGCCGACCTGTGCGTGTCGTACGGCGGCTCCGTTTCCGGCGAGCACGGCGACGGTCAGCAGCGCGCAGAATTGCTGGTCAAGCAGTACGGTGATCGGCTGATCGACGCGATGCGCGAGTTCAAGCGCATCTGGGACCCGGACTGGAAGATGAACCCGGGCAAGGTGATTGACCCCTACCGCTTCGACGAGAACCTCAAGCTCGGGGTCGACTTCAACCCGCCGCGCCCGAAGACCAGGTTCGCCTACCCAGAAGACAAGGAAGATTTCGCGCACACCACGTTGCGCTGCGTCGGAGTCGGCAAGTGCCGGGTGCCCGAGGCGCAGGAGACGATGTGCCCTAGCTATCAGGTGACTCGCGAAGAAAAGCACAGCACACGCGGCCGCGCACGGCTGTTGTTCGAGATGTTGCGTGGCGAGGTCATCACCGACGGCTGGCAGTCGAGAGAGGTCTACGACGCTCTCGATCTCTGCCTGGCCTGCAAGGGCTGCACCAGCGACTGCCCGGTCGATGTCGACATGCCGACGTACAAGGCCGAATTCCTGCACCACCACTATCGGTCATTGCGCCGCTGGCGCCCGCGCTACGCGTACGCGTTCGGCTTCATCGATCAGGCGGCTCGGGTGGCGACCCGATTTCCCGAACTCGTGAACTTCGCGACGCAGACGCCGGGGTTGTCGGCTCTTGTGAAACTCGCCGGCGGTATCGACCGGCACCGGCCGCTGCCGAAGTTCGCGCCGCTGAACCTGCAGGAGTGGTTCCGTCGGCGCGGTGGGACGACGAACCCGAAGGGCCAGCCCGTGGTGCTCTTCCCCGACACGTTCAACAACTACCTGCACACCGACGTCGGCATCGCCTGTGTCGAGGCGATCGAAAATGCGGGCTGGCGGGTCATCATGCCGGAGCAGCACATCTGCTGCGGCCGGCCGCTTTACGACTACGGGTTCCTCGATGCCGCCGAGCACTACCTGCAGAACGTGCTCGGCCAGTTGCGCGAGCACATCCGGGCCGGCACGCCGATCGTCGGCATGGAACCGAGCTGCCTCGCCGTCTTCAAGGACGAGATCAAGCGGATGCTGCCGCACGACGACGACGCCACCCGGCTGACCCAAAATGCCTACCACTTCGGCGAATTCTTTCAGAAGTTCAACATTGAGCCGCCCAAGCTGCACGGCAACGCGCTGTTGTGGGGCCACTGCCACCACCGGGCGACCGGTGGCATCGAACCCGAGCAGCAGGTGCTCGAACGCATGGGTCTCGAGGTCGAGTCGTTGAAGGGTGGCTGTTGCGGGCTCGCCGGGTCATGGGGGTTCGAGGAGGGCAAGTGGCAGATCTCCCTCGATTGCGGTGAGCAGGCCTTGCTGCCCGCTGTGCGCGAGGCGTCGAAGGACACCCTTATCGTCGCGAACGGATTCTCGTGCAAGACGCAGATCGACGACGCGCCGGGCGTGCAGCGGCACGCGCTTCATCTGGCCCAGGTGATGGTGATGGCCCGCAAGGAGGGCCCCGGCGGCCATCGCGACGGCGTCCCGGAGACGCCGTACTACGGCCGCACGCCGGCGCCGGGCCTCGGCCGTCGTGCATTGCGCACGCTCGGCCCGCTCGGGGTCGGTGCGCTCGCCGCGATGACCCTCGCCTCAGGGCGACGCGGGCGGTGAGAGGCTGCGCGGCAACTGGCGCGCAGCCTCGGCATCGAGCAGCCAGAGCGTGCGCTGCCGCCCGATCGCTCCCGCCGCCGGAATCTCGACCTCGCCGGCGCCCCCGAGCCCCAAGCTGACCGGTGCTGCTTTGCCTGCGCCTGCGGCGACGATCCAGACTTCCTGCGCGGCGCGGATCGACGGGAAGGTGAGCGTGATGCGCGTGGGTGGCGGCTTGGGCGAACCATGGACGCCGACCACTGGCCGCGTGTCGTACAGCGCGGGATGGCCGGGGAATAGTGAGGCGACGTGACCGTCTTCGCCGATGCCGAGCATCAGGACGTCGAAAACCGGTACCGGCCCGTGGTCTTCCGGCCGCGCAGCAGCAGCGAGTTCGTCGGCATAGCGGGTCGCGGCCGCCTCGGGGTTATCGCCGTCCGGACCATCTGAGGTGGGCATCGGGTGCACGTGCGCCGGATTCAGCGGCACGTTGTCGAGGAGGGCAGCCTTGGCGGCGACGTCGTTGCGGTCGGAGTGACCGGCCGGCACGAACCGTTCGTCGCCCCACCACACATGCAGCCGGCCCCAGTCGATCGCGTCGCGGGCGGGCGCGGCGGCGAGCTCGGCGAGCACCGCCGTGCCCATGCCCCCGCCGGTGACGACGATGTGCGCGACGCCGCGCGCGGCCTGCGCGTCGACGACTTTGGTGACGAGGCGGGCGGCCACCGCACGAGCCAGCATCGTGGCGTCGCGATGGACGACGACCTCGGCGCGGCTCACCGACCCGACCGCTTCCGCGGGGCCGCCTTCTTGGCCGCCCCCTTCTTGGCCACCGCCGTCTTGACTGCAGACTTCTTGGCGGCCGTCTTCTTGGCGGCCGTCTTCGCCGCCTTCTTTTCGAGAGCACGTGCGGTCGTCGACTCACGCGTCTTCGCGGCGCCGGTCACCGGGGCTGGCGAAAGCTGCGCCACGGCGCCGGTGGCTCGCTCGGGCCGCCTGACAGCGCCGCGTCGGGCTGCGGGATTGTCAGCAGCTTCGGCCGCCCGGGCGGCGGCCGTCTTGCGTGCCGGCGCGGGCCGTTTCACCAACCGCTGGCCGCGACGGCCGGGGCGTCCGGCTCGCCCTGCGCCGGCGTCTTCGGCCGGTGTGGCACCGAAGACCCGCCGGATCGTCTCGTTGTAGATGTCGTCGGGGTCGAGCCGGCGCAGTTCCTCGGCGAGCAGCTCGTCGGTGCTGCGGCGCGGCAGCGCCACCGCACGATCAGGCTGGCCGCTGCGGATGAGGGTTGCGAGCCGGCCGTCGGGCCGGGTGATGGTGATTTCACCGCGCCTGGTCTGCAGCCGCACTCCGGTGATGCCCGGGCCGCGGGTGACCTTGCGGGCGACCGGTACCGCGAGCTCTTGTTCGAGCCAGGTCGCCAGCAGTTCGGCGCTGGGGTTGTTGCGCGCGGCGCCGACTTCGCCCGCAACGATCGGGTCGAACGGCTGGTCGAGGGCGGCGGCGAGCAGCGTGCGCCACGGGGTGAGCCGGGTCCAGGCGAAGTCGGTGTCGCCGGGGGAGTGATCGGTGCTGCGCGCCTTCAACACTGACAACGGCTTGCGGCTGGCTGCGGCATCGGTGACCCGCCGTTGGGCGAGCAAGCCGAGGGCGTCTTCCGACGGTACGGCCGGCCCTTGGTCGGGCCACCACACGAGCACGGGCGCGTCGGGCAGCAGCAGGGGCAGCACGATCGAGTCAGCCTGGTTGCGAAGTTCGCCGTAGAGCCGGAGCACAATGACTTCGGCGAGCGAGCTTTCTTCGCCGACCCGGATCTCGGCGTCGAGCCGCGGCGGAGCGCTGGCCGCACGGCGGATCACGGTGACGATGCGGCACGGATGCTCGCGAGCTGCCGCGATCGCTGCCCGCAGCGCGTCGTGGTGGTCGATCTCGTCGACGTCGACCACCAGCGTGAGCACCATGCCGAGTGCGGCAGTGCCCGAGCGATGCCGCGCATCGGTGAGCGCCGTGAGGATCGCCGACGATCGAGTATGTGGCAGGTCGATGTTCATGGCCGTCGCCAGCTCCTCCCATCGCGGGCCAGCATCGCGTTTCCGGCCGCCGGACCCCATCCGCCCGAGCGGTACTGCTCGGGCTGGCCCTGCGTTGCCCAGAATTCCTCGATGGGATCGAGAATCTCCCATGACAGTTCGACTTCCTCGTGACGCGGGAAGAGCGGCGGATCGCCGAGGAGAACATCGAGCAAGAGCCGCTCGTAAGCCTCCGGACTCGACTCCGTGAACGACTCACCGTAGGCGAAGTCCATGTTCACGTCGCGCACTTCCATCGACGTACCAGGCACTTTCGAGCCGAACCGCATCGTGACACCTTCGTCGGGCTGGATGCGGATCACGAGCGCGTTGTGCCCGAGCTCTTCGGTAGCGGTGGCGGCGAACGGCAGGTGCGGCGCCCGCTGGAACACCAGCGCCACCTCGGTGACCCGGCGGCCGAGCCGCTTGCCGGCGCGCAGGTAGAACGGAACACCCGCCCACCGGCGAGTGTCGACCTCGAGCTTGATGGCGGCGAAGGTCTCGGTGGTGGACGTCGACGGGATGCCGTCTTCTTCGAGGTAGCCGCACACCCGCTCACCGCCTTGCCACCCACCGGCGTACTGGCCACGCGCGGTGTACGCCGCGAGGTCGTCGGGGATTCGCACGGCCGACAAAATCTTGGTCTTCTCCAGCCGGAGCGCACTCGCCTCGAAGCTGACTGGCTCTTCCATTGCGGTCAGGGCAAGCAGTTGCAGCAGGTGGTTCTGAATGACGTCGCGAGCGGCGCCGATGCCGTCGTAGTAGCCGGCCCGCCCGCCGATGCCGATGTCTTCGGCCATCGTGATCTGCACGTGGTCGACGTACGACCTGTTCCAGAGCGGCTCGAAGAGTGTGTTCGCGAACCGCAACGCCAGGATGTTCTGGACGGTTTCCTTGCCGAGGTAGTGGTCGATGCGGAACACCGACTCCGGCGGGAACACCTCGCTCAGCATGTTGTTCAGCTCACGAGCGCTTTGCAGGTCGTGACCGAAGGGCTTCTCGACGACCACTCGCCGCCACGCGTTGCCGTCGGTGGCCGATAGCCCGGATCGCTTCAGCTGCTCGATGACGATCGGGAAGAACCGTGGCGGGATCGACAAGTAGAACGCGTGGTTCCCACCGGTGCCGCGCACTCGGTCGAGATCCTGGATCGTGCGGGCCAGGGTGTCGAACGCTTCGTCGTCGTTGAATTCGCCTGGCACGAAGCGGAATCCGTCAGCGAGCTGGTCCCACACTTCCTCGCGAAACGGAGTGCGGGCGTATTGCTTGACGGCGTCGTGCACGACCTGTGCGAAGTCTTCGTCGGCCCAGTCGCGGCGTGCGAAGCCGACTAGTGCGAAGCCGGGCGGCAGCAGGCCTCGGTTGGCGAGGTCGTAGATCGCGGGCATCAACTTCTTGCGCGACAGGTCACCAGTGACGCCGAACAGTACGAGACCGCAGGGCCCCGCGACGCGGGGGAGGCGCCGGTCGCGGGGATCGCGTAGCGGGTTGTTCGCCTCACCCGCGAGTTGGGTCATCGAACGGCGCCGGCGGCGTCGAGTAGCTGCTGGATGCCTTGGGTGCGATCACGGAAGTGCAGCCGGATCGCCGGCCGGCCGCGCTGCTGCAACGCGCGCAGGTCACCCAGCGCCTGCGCCATCTGCAGTCGCTGGAAACCGAACGGCCGACCGGGGATTGCGAGGTCGTGCTCGACCGCTCCGGTGATCTGCAGGAACGCGCCGACCTGTGGGCCGCCCTTGTGGTACTGCCCGGTCGAATGCAAGAACCGCGGCGCCCAGCCGAAGGTCACCGGGCGCTGCGTGTGGTTCGCGAGGTGCCGGCGAACGTAGGAGACCGAAGCGTCGGTGTGCCGGTCGAGATAAGCCATGACGGCGAGGTAACCCCGATCGGGGATCGCGCGCAGCAGTGCAGCGAGCACCCCCCGCAGATCGCCGGCACCGCCCAGCAAGATCGGGTCGTCGGTGTGCACCTCGACCGAGCCGTCGACGAAGACTGGCCGGCCCTCGGGCAACGGCCCGTCGCCGGCGGCGTCGAGGATTTTGTTGGTGTTGTCCTTCGACTCCTGAACGTTGGGCTGGTCGAAGGGGTTGATGCCGAGCAGCCGGCCGGCAACGGCGGTCGCGTACTCCCAGGCAACGAACTCGGCCCCGAGGTTGCCCGACACCGTGATGCCGTCGATGTGCAACTGGCCACCGAGGGTGACGAGCTGCCGATCGGGCGCGGCGGCGAAGTCGGGTGCTTCGACCGACTCGACGACGACCGGCAGCAGGCCGGTGCCGAGCTTCCCGGTCGACTCGGCAATGAGCTGCTCGGCCCAATCGCCGAACCCGGGATGCCGGGAGCCGAAGTCAGCGATGATCACCTTGTCGCGCCCGGCGCGGCCACCCTCGCCGAGCGCGGCGCCGAGGGTGAGACCGGGATTGTCGAGGTCACGATCCAGGCTCGGCCCGAGGGCCTGCGCGTCGCGCAGCAATCCCTCGACGTCGACACCGGCCAGCGCGCTCGGCACCAGCCCGAAAGCCGACAGCGCGCTGTACCGGCCGCCCACATTCGGGTCTGCCAGGAACACCCGGTAACCGGCGTCGCGAGCCGATTTCTCCAGCGGAGAGCCGGGATCGGTGACGACGACGATGCGCTCGACCGGGTTGATGCCCGCCTCGCGAAACGCTTGCTCGTAAGCACGTTTGTGGCTGTCGGTTTCAATGGTGCCGCCGCTCTTGCTCGAGACGACCAGCACCGTTTCGCCGAGGTCGTCGGCGATCGCCGACGCGACCTGCCCGGCGTCCGTCGTGTCGAGAACGGTGAGCCGGACGCCGGCGGTGGCGGCGATGACTTCGGGAGCGAGGGACGAGCCGCCCATGCCGGCGAGCACCACGTGCTCGAGCCCGGCGGCCTCGAACTGCTCGCGGAGCTCGGCGAGTTCGGCGACGTACTGCCACGACGACTTGGGCAGGTCGAGCCAGCCGAGGCGGATCGACGCCTCGTGCTGTGCGTCGTCACCCCACAAGGTGGCGTCCTTCTTCGCCAGCTTGGCTGCGAAGCCGCTCTCGGCGAGCTCGCGCTCGGCGTTCTTCGACGCCGTGACGTAATCCGCGCCGGTCAGCCGGACGTTGACTCCGGCGAACTCGGTGGCCTCGTGGACGTGAGACATCGCCGTCAGTTCCCTGCCTTCTGCTGAAGCTGCTTCTCGATGGCGGTGGTCAGCTCGCTCCAGGAAACGGAGAACTTCTCGACACCCTCGCGTTCGAGCGTGTCGACGACGTCGTCGTAGCTGATGCCGAGCGAGGCCAGCTTGTCGAGCACTGCTTGGGCGTCGGCGTAGTACCCGCGGACGCTGTCGTTCGGGATCTGACCGTGGTCGAACACCGCTTGCAGCGTCGACTCGGGCATCGTGTTGACCGTGCCGGGCGCGACGAGATCGGCGACGTAAATCGTGTCGGGCAGCGAGGGGTCTTTGGTGGACGTCGAAGCCCACAACGGGCGCTGCGGTTTGGCTCCCGCTGCGGCGAGCCGCTGCCACCGCTCGGACGCGAACCTCTCCTCGTACAGCTTGTACGCGAGCCGTGCGTTCGCGACCGCCGCCTTGCCCTTCAACTCCATCGCGTCGCCGCCGATCTTCTCCAGTCGCTTGTCGACCTCGGTGTCTACGCGGGACACGAAGAACGATGCGACGGACGCCAGGCGCGAAAGGTCGTGCCCTGCTTTGAGGGCCCGCTCCATGCCGTCGAAGAACGCGTCGATGACCGCGGCGTAGCGCTGCAGCGAGAAGATCAGTGTGACGTTGATGCTGATGCCTTCGGCGAGGCCCTGCGCGATCGCGGGCACGCCGGCGACGGTAGCGGGAATCTTCACGAAGAGATTCGGCCGGTCGACCAGCCACCACAGCGCGCGGGTCTCCGCGATTGTCTTGTCGGTGTCGTGCGCGATGTCGGGAGAGACCTCGATCGAGACCCGGCCGTCGACGCCATCGGTTGCGTCGTACACCGGGCGGAGCACGTCGCAGGCCCACCTGACATCGAACGCTGTGATCGAGCGCAAGGCCTCGCCGACATCGACACCTCGGACGCCGAGGTCGTGCACCTGCTCTGTATAAAGTTCGCTCTTCTCAATGGATTTGGCGAAAATCGTCGGGTTGGACGTCACGCCCACCACGTGGCGATCGCGGATCAGATCGGCGAGGTTGCCAGTGCTGAGCCGATCACGACTGATGTCGTCGATCCATACCGAGACACCGGCCGCCGACAACTTTGCGAGCGCGTCACTCATGATGATCCTTTCGTCGGGAAACCGGTCTATCTACAACAACGTTTCAGCTGCCCGTCGTCGTCCCAGGGATGCCGCTCACCCGCGACATGCTGGCGTGCGCGGCCGCGACGACGCGGTCGGCGGTCAGGCCGAACTGCTCGTAAATCACTTGGTAGGCGGCGCTCGCGCCGTAGTGCTCGATGCTCAGGGTCTCGCCGTGGTCGCCGACGAACTCGCGCCACCCCATGGCAACGGCGGCCTCGACCGACACCCTCGCTTGCACGTTCGGCGGCAAGACTTCCTGCCGGTAGGCGTCGGTCTGCTCGAGGAACCACTCGCGGCACGGCATCGAGACCACCCGGGTCGGGGTGCCCTCGGCCTCGAGCATTTCCCTTGCGGCAAGGGCAATCTGCACTTCGCTGCCGGTGCTGATGATGATGACCTGCGGCGCGCCGCTGCCGGCCTCGGCGAGAATGTAGGCGCCCTTCGAGGCGCCTTCGGCGGAGCCGAGCACCGAACGGTCGAGCACCGGCAAGGTCTGTCGCGACAGGCAAAGGCCTGCGGGCCGGTCGGTGTTCTCGATGATGGTGCGCCACGCCACGACGGTCTCGGTGGCGTCGGCAGGGCGGACGATGTCGAGGCCCGGGATCGCCCGCAGAGCGGCCAGGTGCTCGATGGGCTGGTGGGTCGGGCCGTCCTCGCCGAGGCCGATGGAGTCGTGGGTCCAGACGTAGGTGACCGGCAACTTCATCAGCGCGGCCAGCCGCACGGCCGGGCGCATGTAGTCGCTGAACACCAGGAAGGTGCCGCCGAAGACGCGGGTGGCGCCGTGCAGCGTGATGCCGTTCATGATCGAGCCCATGGCGTGCTCGCGGATGCCGAAGTGCAGCACCCGGCCGTAGGGGTCGCCGCCGTGCGACGGCGGTAGGAAGTCACCGCCGCCCTCGATGTCGGTGAGGTTCGACTCGGCGAGGTCGGCCGAACCGCCCCACAGCTCGGGCAGCTTCGCGGCGAGCGCGTTGATGACCTGCCCCGACGCCTTGCGGGTGGCGACCTGCTTGCCCGCTTCGAAGGTGGGCAGGTCGGAGTCCCACCCGGCCGGTAGCCGGCGCGCCAGCATGCGGTCGAGGTCGGCCGCGCGATCGGGATTCTTCTCGCGCCAGGCGTCGAAGCGTTCGGTCCACTGCTTGTTGAGGTCGCGGCCGCGGTCGACCACCTCGCGCGCATGCGCGAGGACGTCGTCCGGCACGTAGAACTTCTTGTCGGGGTCGAAGCCGAGCACCTTCTTGGTGGCGGCCACTTCTTCTGCGCCCATCGCCGAGCCGTGCACCTTGCCGGTGTTCTGCGCGTGCGGTGCCGGCCAACCGATGATCGAGCGGACGACGACGAGGCTGGGCTTGTCGGTGGTGTCGCGCGCGGTCACCAGCGCGTCGTAGAGCGACTGGACGTCGT
>Ga0207667_10006842_pt1 | contig 13779 bp, 14 predicted proteins | sample KBSCornC52_FD_184301 | JGI IMG/M metagenome (GOLD analysis project Ga0207667, IMG submission 184301) | Corn rhizosphere microbial communities from Kellogg Biological Station, Michigan, USA - KBS Corn C5-2 (SPAdes) (version 2) | ecosystem: Host-associated > Plants > Roots > Rhizosphere > Soil ...
GATGAACAGACGCTGCGCGCCTTCTTTTCCCGCGCCGGAGAAGACCGAGACGACCCCGGTGACGATGGCGAGCGCGACCGCCATGACGGAGCCGATGCCGAGCAGAACCAGTACCACCGCAAGCGCAGCCGGCAGTTTCCTCAGGGCATGCTGCATCGCTTCCTTGACGCTGATCGCCGGCCGCAGCACCAGCGACACCAGGGCGAGCCAGCCGACCAACTGGATGAGCATCAGCGGGATCGGCGCGACGACCCAGGGACCGGGCGCTGGCGGATGAGCCGGGTCGATCGCCTCCGGCATGATCATCGACCAGATCATCAGCGGCAACGCAAAGCAGGTCAGCGCGACGGGCGCCAGCAGCGCCACTTCCTTGGCGACAAAGGCCCGGGTCTGATCCCAGACCTCGGTAAAGGATACTCGCGCCATTGCCGTCCCCGCTTTCGCGCCGCTTCTAGGGCCCGGACCCATAACCGGCAACGGTTGCCGCGGAATCGAGTGGCTTGATCGTCGCCCGGCTTTCCGCGACTAGCCCGACGATGATCGACGCGCTCCCTGCTGGCCAAGTCGAATGGCGTCACACCCCCGGCCTGGTCGGTTATGAGACTGCGGTCGCCGAGATGGAAGAACGCGCCGCTGCGATCCGCGCGGGAACCGCCGCCGAGCGCGTCTGGCTGCTCGAGCATCCCCCGCTGTATACCGCCGGCACCAGCGCATCACCGGACGAGTTGCTCGACGCGCGCTTCCCGGTTCACCGCACCGGCCGCGGCGGGCGCTACACCTATCATGGTCCGGGGCAGCGCGTCGGCTACGTCCAGATCGATCTCGAAAAACGCCGACGCGACGTCCGGCATTTCGTCCATTCGCTGGAAAATTGGCTGATCGACGCGCTTGCCGAGGTGAATGTTGCTGCGCGTGCGATCGACGGGCGGATCGGCATCTGGGTCGACACCCCGGCCGGCGAGGCCAAGATCGGCGCGATCGGCATCCGCATCCGGCGATGGGTCACTATGCATGGGTTTTCATTGAATATTTCGCCGAATTTGGCCGATTTCTCGGGAATTGTGCCCTGTGGCCTGGCGCGCTATCCGGTTACCAGCCTGGCGGCGCTGGACAACCCCGCAGGCATGGCTGAAATCGACGTTGCGCTGCGCAAAAGCTTTGCAGAATTCGCTCGAAGACTGGGCAATTGTTCAGAAGGTCTTGAGAGCTTGGTTCATTGCGACTAATGTCCACCACGATTTGGGGATAAATGGGGCGACCCCGCGACCAAATCGACAAGCTAGGGAGTCTAACATGCGTGCAATTTTCTCGAAGCTGATGACCGCGTCGATGGTTGTGAGCGCGGCTCTGGTCGTCTCGGCGTGCGGTAAGAGCGAGACCACGAACACCGAAAACACCACCGTCACTGAGATGAACACCACCGACACCAGCATGGACGGCACGACCAACGACATGACCGCGGCTGACGCGGCTGCCGGTGCCGACATGAACGCGGCTGCTCCGGCGGATGCGAATGCGGCTGCTCCGGCGGCTGACGCGAACGCTGCCAACGCGATGTAATCATCGATCCGCAAGGATCTGACAGACAGGCCGTCCGGGTGACCGGGCGGCCTGTTTGCTTTTGCGGTTGGGCCGAGGGGCGGTGACTTGTTCCATTCAGGGACAGGCGCTAGCGTCGCGCGCGAGATTGCCGTGGGATTGTTGGAGGGGCTTGGGGTGGCTGACCTGTCATGTCGTTTGGGCGCGATCATCGCGCCGCTTGCCCTCTTTGCCGCGTCCGCCGCGCCGGCGCAGACCTTCCTCTTGCCGCCCGATTTCTCCGCGCCACCGACCCAGCCTGGCGACGCCCAGGTCGGCCTGCCGCTGCCCGGCGCGACCCCAACCGAGCAGCGCAGCGCGATGATCTGGAATTTGCGCGCGGCGATGAATGTCGCGGCGCTGCAATGCCAGTTCTCGCCGACGCTGATGACGGTGGCGAATTATAATCAGCTGCTGCGCAATGCCACCCGCGAGCTGGCCGCGGCGCATGACTCGCTGCAGGGCTATTTCGCCCGCACCATGGGCAAGGGCAAGGCCGGCGCCACCGCTTTCGATCAGTACAGCACCAGGACCTACAACGGCTTCTCGACGCTCTACGGTCAGCTCGGCTTTTGCGACACCACGGCTAAGGGCGGTCGCGATGCGATCGGCCGGCCCAAGGGCGAGCTGTACAAAGCAGCCGTGGAGTGGCTCGGTCCGATCCGCAAGAGCCTGCTGCCCAATGCCGACCGCATTTTCAACGTCGGCTACAGCACGCTGAACATTCAGCGCTTCTCCAATCCGTGCATCACCGCCAAGGGCAAGGCGATCAAGAACTGCGATGTGAACGGCTAGCGCTGAGCCGTTAGCGCAATCCGCTCAGCTTGTGGGTCTGCAGCGACAGCCGCCAATGCGGGTGGCCGAGAACGAATTCGATTGCCGCGATCCGGCTGTCGTTGATTGACGGTCCGTCCATCGGCTGGACCAGGAAATGGTCGAAATCCCAGTCCTCGAGCACGCTCGGGTCGAGTCCGGGCTGCGGCCACACCAGCTTGAGCTCATTGCCGCTGCGCTGGACGACTTCCGTGCCTGCCTTGGGGCTGACGCACAGCCAGTCGATCCCGTCGGGCGCGGCGATCGTGCCGTTGGTCTCGACCGCAATGGTGAAATCCGCGGCGTGCAGTGCGGCGATCAGCGCATCGTCGACCTGCAGCAAGGGCTCGCCGCCGGTCAGCACGGTGAAGCGATCCTGATCGCCGCGTTCGAGCTCCTCTTCCCAGACGCGCAACGCCGCGGCGGTGAGCGCTTCGGCATCGGCGAAGCGGCCGCCGTCGGCATTCATGCCGACGAAGTCGGTGTCACAGAAATTGCAGTCGGCGGTGGCGCGGTCTTCCTCGCGGCCCGACCAGAGGTTGCAGCCGGAAAAGCGGATGAACACCGCCCGCCGTCCGGCCTGGACCCCCTCGCCCTGCAGCGTCAGGAAGATTTCCTTGACCGCGTAGCTCATGGCCGCACCGCGTAGATCGTCGGATCGGCGACGCCGGCCTCGACGAAGCCTTTGGCGCGCAGCCGGCAGGCGTCGCAGGCGCCGCAATGGCTGGGCCCGGGCTGCGGATCATAGCAGGACCAGGACAGGCCAGCATCGAGCCCGAGGCGGCTCGCCTCGACGGCAATATCGGCCTTGGTCATGTCGAGCAGCGGCGCGTGGACGGTGAAGCGCTGGCCTTCGACCGCCGCCTTGGTCGCCAGATTGGCGAGCGCGGCAAAACCGTCGATGAACGCGGGGCGGCAATCCGGATAGCCGGAATAGTCGAGCGCGTTGACCCCGATGAACATGTCATGCGCCGCTGACGCCTCGGCATAGGCAAGGGCAAGCGACAGGAAAATAGTGTTGCGCGCCGGCACATAGGTCACCGGGATATCATCGCCGACGCCGTCCTTGGGAACCGCGATGTCGTCGGTGAGCGCCGAGCCGCCGAACTGGCGGAGATCGAGCTGCAGGACGACATGACGATCGATCTCGAGCGCACGGGCGATCGCGCGGGCGGCGTCGAGCTCGACGCGATGGCGCTGGCCATAGTCGATCGTCAGGGCGAAGATCTCGAAGCCGCGCTCCCGCGCAAGCCCGGCCACGACCATCGAGTCGAGCCCGCCGGAGAGCAGGACGACAGCGCGGGGCTTGGCTCGTGGCGTATTTTCGGCGGGCATGGCGCGGGTCGGCTAGCCCCCTCGCGCGGTCAAGACAAGCGCCGCCCCTAGTCGCGATTCAAAGAAAGGGCCGTCCGGCAGGGACGGCCCGAGGGCGGGCTTTCGCCCAAACTAGGGAGGAACAACGTGCCCAAGGGCACGCCACGAAGCTATGCCTTGGACGTATACGAGAGGTTAACGGGAGGCGCGCTGCGAATGGCACTCGCCGATCCGGCGGGCCTCGGCGGCGAGCGCGAAGGGCGCGTTATCGGCGATACCCTGGGTGTCGAGGCGAAGCTGGCCGGGCGAGATGACGCGCACCGAGGTACGGCCCCAGCCGGCACCCGGGCAGGTATATTGGATCGTCGCGACCCGCGGCGTATCGGCGATGACGAAGCGCGAGCAGGTCTGACCCGGGTGGCGGAACTGCAGCAGCCGCGCCGCATCGGTGACGCACAGGGCCGGCACGTCGGTCTCGCCGCGGTCAAGCGCATGGATCGTCCAGAGGCCCGGCTGCACCGTCGTCAACGCCTTGATCTGCTGCAGCTGCGGCAGGGCCGCGGCCACACCGACCGAAGCGATAGCTGACAGAAGGGCAAACCGAATGATGCGCAAAGCAGGTCCCCAGCCGGATTACATCGGACCGGCGGCCGCTGGCTAACATATCGGTAGCGATAAAGCGACGCTTTTCAGCGACCAAGCGATTCCAACGCAACCGGGAAGACCCGTGCGCAAAAGGCGCAGTCGACCCGGATGATCCCATCCGCCTCGGCCATCGTCTTCCGCTCCTCAGGCGGAAAACGCTGGATCACCTCGCGGATATGGGCGGGCGAGCAGCGGCAGCCGCGCGCGAGGCTCGCTTGCGGCAGGACGCGGATCTCCTCCTCGTGAAACAGACGCCAGATGATCGTCTCCAGCGGCAACGCCGGATCGACCAGCTCCTCCGTGCTGAGCGTCCTGGCGAGGGCGGCGACATGCTCCCATTCGGGGTGGTCGAGCCGGGTATGAAGCCGTTCGCGCCCCTCCTCGCCCTCGGGCAGATGCTGGATCATGATCCCGCCGGCGGTATGGCCGGCGGCGCCATGATCGACCACCGCCAGCCGCACCAGGCTGGGGAGCTGCTCCGATTGCGAGAAATAGCTTTCCGCCGCCTCGGCGAGCGAGCCACCCTCAAGCGGCACGATTCCCTGGTAGCGCTCTTTGTTCGCCGCCTGGTCGAAGGTGATGGCGAGATAGCCCTTGCCGAACAGCCCGAACAGCGAGGGCATCGCCGGCATCTGCGCCAGCCGCTCCGGATCATGGCGGACATAGCCGCGCAGCGCGCCGGCGCGATAGTCGCACACCAGCAGGTCGACCACCCCGCCCTGGCTGTGCGCCTGCAGCGTCAGCTGGTCGTCCATCTCCTTCATCGTCGTGCCGAGCAGGGCGGTGAGGACCAGCGCCTCGGCGAGCAGCCGGGCGAGGACCGGCGAGTATCGGTGATTGGCGAGGATCGTGTCGAGCACCGGGCCGAGTCGCGCCACGCGTCCGCGCGCATGGCGCCCGGGCAGGGTGAAGCCGAGGACGTGATCGAGGTTGGCGAAGGGATCGCCGTCGTCGCTCATCCCAATCGTCCGAGCGCCCACAGCAGGATCGCCTTTTGCGCGTGCAGCCGGTTCTCCGCTTCGTCCCACACCGCCGAGGTGGGGCCGTCGATCACCGCTTCGGCGACTTCCTCGCCGCGATGTGCCGGCAGACAATGCAGGAAGATCGCCCCCGCGCTGGCCTTCGCCATCAGCGCCGGCGTGACCTGATAGGGCTGCATCGCCGCGAGCTTTTCCGCGGCATGCGCCTGGCCCATCGAGATCCAGGTGTCGGTGACGACGACGTCGGCGCCCGTGACGGCGGCGACAGGATCGCGCTCCAGCGAAATCCGGCCGCCACGGCCGAGCGCCGCGGCGAGCACGTGCGGCGCGGGATCATAGCCTTCCGGGCAGGCGATCGAGACGTCGAAGCCGACCATGCTGCCGGCCTCGACGATCGAGTGAAGGACATTGTTGCCGTCGCCCAGCCAGGCCCAGCGTGTGCCGGCGAGCCGTCCGAGCCGTTCCTGCACGGTTAGCATGTCGGCCATGATCTGGCAGGGATGGCTGTCATCGGTCAGCCCGTTGATCACCGGCACGTCGGCAGCGGCGGCCAGCTCCTGCACCTTGCTGTGATCGTCGGTGCGAATCATCACCGCGTCGACATAGCGAGACAGCACCCGCGCGGTATCGGCGACGGTCTCGCCGCGGCCGAGCTGCATCGTCCCGGCCTCGAGTACGATGGTGCTGCCGCCGAGCTGGCGCATCGCCATGTCGAAGGAGACGCGGGTGCGCGTCGAATTCTTCGTGAATACCATCGCCAGGGTGCGACCAGCGAGCGGGGCGTCGGCATCGACCATGCCCCTGGGCAATCCGGCCCGTGCCGCTTTACGCGCGGCCGCCTCGCTGAGCATCGCGCCGATCGCTTCGGGCCCGGCATCGGCGAAGTCGATGAAATGCCGGCTCATGCCGGGGCGACCACGGCAAAGCTGCGCGCGGCGGTCGACAACCGCTCGACGCATTCATCGATATGCTGCTGCTCGATATTGAGCGGCGGCAGGATCCGCACGACATTGTCGGCGGCGCCGACCGCCAGCAGGCCGTTCTGGCGGAGATGGGCGACGAATTCGCGGCTGTCGGCCTTCATCTTCAGGCCGAGCATCAGCCCGGTGCCGCGCACGCCCTCGTACAGGTGATCATGGTTCGGCAGCATCTGCTCCAGCGCCTGACGCAGCCGATCGCCCATCCGGCGGACATGGCTGAGGAATTCCTCGTTGGCGACCACGTCGAGCACCGCCATCCCCGCCGCCATCGCCAGCGGATTGCCGCCATAGGTCGAGCCATGGGTGCCGAATGTCATGCCCGAAGCGGCTGCTTCGGTCGCGAGACAGGCGCCGAGCGGGAAGCCGCCGCCGATACCCTTGGCCACCGCCATGATGTCCGGGGTGATGCCGTAATGCTCATGGGCGAACAGCCTGCCGGTGCGCGCCATGCCGGATTGGACCTCGTCGAGGACGAGCAGCAGCCCCTTCTCATCGGCGATACGGCGCAACCCCTGAAGGAATTCAGCGGACGCTGCGCGGATCCCGCCCTCGCCCTGGATGGGTTCGACGAGAAAGCCTGCGGTCTCGTCGTCGACCGCCGCCGCGGCCGCGTCGAGGTCGTCGAAGGCGACGACCGGAAAGCCTGCCAGCAGCGGCTCGAAGCCGTCGCGCATCTTGTCCTGGTCGGTCGCGCTGATCGTCCCCAGCGTGCGGCCGTGGAAGGCCTGCTTGAAAGCGATCAGCTTGTGCCGTTTCGCGTTGCCCTTGGCGAAATGATAGCGCCGCGCGGTCTTGATCGAACATTCGACCGCCTCGGCGCCCGAATTGGTGAAGAAGACGGTGTCGGCAAAGGTCAGGTCGACCAGCCGCTGCGCCAGCGCCTCGCCCTGCGGGCTGCCGTAGAGGTTGGAGACATGAACCAGCGTCGCCGCCTGTTCCTGGATCGCCTTGGTCAGCACCGGATGGCCATGACCGAGGATGTTGACCGCGATGCCGCTGGCGAAGTCGAGATAGCGCCGGCCATCCTCGCCGAACAGATAGGCGCCCTCGCCGCGCACCGGGCGGAACTCGCACCGCGGGTAGACGGGCATGAGCGGCGTGATCGCCATGGCGCGGGCTCCTTCCAATCAGGGCCGGAACGCAAAAAGGCGGCCGGGTCGGGCCGCCTTGCGTCGGAGCGGGTAATTAGTCGTTCCGGACCCTGTTCGTCAATATTTCGGAGTTCAGGCCTTCAGCCGCCAACCTCGGGCGAGGAGCGTGTAGCATAGCGTACCCAGCGCTAGATTGACCGCTAGGAGCATGACCGCGCCGAACAGCACATGGGCGTCCGACACGCCGATGAAACCGTAGCGGAAGCCGGCGATGACATGGAAGAAGGGGTTGGCGTGGCTGGCGATGCGAAAGGCCGGCATCAGCTTGTCGACCGAGTAGAAGGTGCCCGAGAGCAGCGCCATCGGCTGGACGACGAAGTTCGTCACGGCGGCGGCATGATCGAACTTCTCCGCCCAGATCGAGGTCAGCACGCCGAGAAAGGCGAGCATCATCGCCCCCATCATGCCGAACCAGATGATCGCCAGCGGATTGCGCGGCAGGACGTGGACGCCGGGCCAGAACAGCATCGCCACCCAGACGGCGAGACCGACGCACCAGGCGCGGGTAATCGCCGCGCCGGTCAGCGCGGTGAGCAGCTCGCCGGTCGACAGCGGCGGCGTCAGATAATCGACGATCGTGCCCTGCATCTTGCCGGCGAGCAGCGAGAAGCTCGAATTGGCGAAGGCGTTCTGCATCATCCCCATGACGATGAGGCCGGGGGCGAGGAAATCGGCGAAGGGCAGGCCCATCACCATCCGCCCGCTGCGCCCGAGCGCGACGGTGAAGATGACGAGATAGAGCAAGGTGGTGATCGCCGGCGCGTAGACGGTCTGGAGCTGGACCTTGAAGAACCGCCGCACCTCCTTCACATAGAGGGTCGACAATCCCTGCCAGTTGACCCCGCGGAACACCGGGACGCCCGGCTCGGATCGAACATATGGTGACGTCTGGTCGTCCATCGGCCAGTCGCCTAGAGGCTGCGGACGATGCCCGCAACCCGTGGCGCCCAAGCAGCAAGGACTGAATGAATGTCGTGGACCGACGAGCGTATCGACCAGCTCAAATCGCTATGGGAACAGGGCATGACGGCGAGCCAGATCGCCGATGCCCTGGGCGGCGTCAGCCGCAATGCCGTGATCGGCAAGGCCCATCGGCTTGGCCTGCAGTCGCGCCCCTCGCCGGTCCGCAGCGCCGACGCCGCCGACGAGCCGGCGGCGCCGTCGCCACCGCCCCCCGCGGCCAAGGCTCCGTCGCGCCGCGCCGCGGCCGCCGCGCCGCCGCCCGAACCCGATCCCGCGCCGGCTCCGGTGAGCGCGCTGCACGAGCCGGCCGCCCCGGCCAGCCCGCCTGCCCCGCCGCGCCGGCTGGTCCCGGCCAAGCCGAACGCGGACGTCAAGGACAAGACCGGCCTGCTCGATCTCAACGACAAGATCTGCAAATGGCCGATCGGCCATCCCGGCGAGCCGGATTTCCACTTCTGCGGCCATCCGGTGAACCAGGGCTTCCCCTATTGCCTGCAGCATTGCGCGGTCGCCTATCAGGCGCAGCTGCCGCGGCGCGACCGGCGCCCGCCGCCGCTGCCGTTCGGCGGCCCGCGGATGCGTTGACCTCTACCCGTCACCCCGGGCTTGACCCGGGGTCCCGCTACCTTTTTCCACGCCCCTGTGTGCCGGGTCGACCGACAAGAAACAGCGGGACCCCGGGTCAAGCCCGGGGTGACGAAGAAGGTGGGGCTCTTCTCTCGCTTGCGTCGGAATTTAACCACTTTATAGCAAGCGCATGGCGGACCTCTTCAGCGCGTCGAAAATGAGTGACGACTACGACGCCTCTTCGATCGAGGTCCTCGAAGGGCTGGAGCCGGTGCGCCGGCGGCCGGGCATGTATGTCGGCGGAATCGACGAGCGCGCGCTGCACCATCTCGCCGCCGAAGTGCTCGACAATTCGATGGACGAGGCGGTCGCCGGCCACGCGAACCGGATCGAGGTCACGCTCGATGTCGGCAATCGACTGACGATCACCGATAACGGCCGCGGCATGCCGGTCGATCCGCATCCGAAGTTCCCCAAGAAGTCGGCGTTGGAGGTGATCCTCACAATGCTGCATTCCGGCGGCAAATTCTCGGACAAGGCCTATGCGACCAGCGGCGGCCTGCACGGCGTCGGCGTCTCGGTGGTCAATGCGCTGTCGTCGGAAACGATCGTCGAGGTCGCGCGCAACCGCGCGCTCTATCGCCAGACCTTCTCGCGCGGCGTTCCGACCAGCAAGCTCGAGCAGCTCGGCGGCACGCCCAATCGGCGTGGCACGCTGGTCACCTTCGTTCCGGACAGCCAGATTTTCGGCGCCGAGGCGAAGTTCAAGCCGCAGCGGCTCTACCGCCTCGCCCGCTCCAAGGCCTATCTCTTCGCCGGCGTCGAGATCCGCTGGCGTTGCGACCCGAAGCTGATCAGCGACGATACGCCGGCCGAGGCGGTGTTCCAGTTCCCGGGCGGCCTCGCCGATCATTTGAAGGAGCAGGTCGGCGACCGCGAATGCGCCACCAATCAATTCTTCGCCGGCCGCCAGGATTTCCCCAACGGCCAGGGCTCGGTCGAATGGGCGGTCGCCTGGCCGCTGTGGAGCGAGGGTGCCGCCTCCTACTACTGCAACACCATCCCGACGCCGGACGGCGGTACCCATGAGGCCGGGCTGCGCGCCGCGCTGGTCAAGGGACTGCGCGGCTTCGGCCAGCTCGTCGGCCAGAAGAAGGCGAACGACCTCCAGGCCGAGGACGTTATCACCGGTTCCGAGATCATGCTCTCGGTGTTCATCCGCGACCCGCAATTCCAGAGCCAGACCAAGGATCGCCTGACCAGCCCCGACGCGGCGCGGCTGGTCGAAGCGGCCGTGCGCGATCATTTCGACCATTTTCTCGCCGACCATATGGAGCGCGGGAAAGCGCTGCTCGGCCATGTCCTCGAGCGGATGGACGAACGGCTGCGGCGCAAGGCCGAGCGCGAGGTCAAGCGCAAGACCGCAACCAGCAAGCGCAATCTCCGCTTGCCCGGCAAGCTGACCGACTGCTCGGCGGATTCGCCCGACGGCACCGAGCTGTTCATCGTCGAGGGCGATTCCGCAGGGGGTTCTGCCAAGCAGGCGCGCGATCGCAAGACCCAGGCGATCCTGCCGATCCGCGGCAAGATCCTCAACGTCGCCAGCGCGACCGCCGACAAGGTGCGTGGCAATCAGGAGATCGCCGATCTCATCCAGGCGCTCGGCTGCGGCGTGCGCGACCGCTTCGATCCCGAGGCGATGCGCTATGAGCGCGTCGTGATCATGACCGACGCCGATGTCGACGGCGCGCATATCGCGACGCTGCTGATGACCTTCTTCTTCCAGGAGATGCCCGGCATGGTCCGTGCCGGCCGGCTCTACCTCGCCCAGCCGCCGCTCTACCGGCTGCAGAACGGCAGCCAGAGCGCCTATGCCCGTGACGACGCGCATCGCGCCGAGCTCGAAGAGACATTGTTCAAGGGCAAGAAGGTCGAGGTCAGCCGTTTCAAGGGCCTCGGCGAGATGGCGCCGCATCAGCTGCGCGAAACCACCATGGATCCGAGCAAGCGGACCTTGATCCGCGTCACCCTGCCCGAGGATTACGAGGCGCGCTCCGGCGTGCGCGATCTCGTCGATCGCTTGATGGGCCGCAGCCCCGAGCACCGCTTCGCCTTCATCCAGGAAAACGCCGGCCGCCTCGACGAAGACGCGATCGACGCCTAGTCCTTTCACCGTCATCCCGGCTCACGCATCGGGGGCCCGCCGGACGGCGAGGTTGGTCGCGGTCAGGAAGGCTGGGCGGAGAACAGCAGCGCTATATCCGGCGGGACCATCACCGGCATGGTTGCGTGACAGCGCTTTCCAAGCCCCTCGACGGACTGACCGCCCCATCGGCGCTGGCGGTGCGGCATCGCCGGAGGCAAGGCGTTGCCGTTCTATTGGCAGTGATCCCAATAACCCTGGGTATGCTCGGAACTGGTCCACGCCCAGCATACTTCCGGCGAGGGAGCGGGCGGTGCCGTTGTCGTTGCAATGAGCGTGCCGAGGGTCACCCCGGCGACGACGGTGCCGAAATACGGCCGCCGGACCCATGGACGGACGACGGCAGCCCTTGGCCTGGCTACGCCGACCGCTCGGCGCGGACCGGTAGCCGCGACGCCGCGGGGGCCCGCGACAGCCGCGCCGCCTGCTGGTCCGCGCACCGCGACCCTGGCCATGATTTCCGTTGACATCGATACGACGAGGAGAGCGGTGGACAGAAGTACGAGTTTACGGACCATCGTGGAATCTTCCTCGGCTGTTGCCGCATTCTGCGCCGGGTCGTGACCCTCGAGCATCGGAAGATACCCCGATTTCCCACATGCTTCGCTGTAGGGCCGCCTCAGCATCAGCTGTGGTGCGCTGCCCGCCAGAATGCGGTCGGTCGGCAATCGGCGAGAACGGATCGTTCAGCCGCGTCCGCGAATGGCGGCTTGGTTCCGCATTTCACCCGCAAGCGGACGGGCGGCAATCCACGCAAGTCCGTCATTCAGATGCCAATTCGCTCTGCCCTAAGGCGGACATTTCTGCTTACAGCCTCAGGTCACGACCGCCGAGAGTGCCAGTCCCCTTCCGAAGAAGGCAACGGGATCCCGGCTCGATGGCCGGGATGACGAAGAAAGATTCGGCTACTTCGTCCAGCTCGCCAGCCAGTCGGCCAGCGCCTGCGGTGTCATGCTGCGCGCATCGGCGAGCGCGAAGATGCGATTGCGGTTGACCAGCCGATCGCGCGAAACATCGACGATCAGCACCGCCGGAACCCCTTCGAGCTTGGCAATGCCGTAGCGTCTGGGGATCTGCTGATTCTTGTCCATCCGGCCGACATCGATCGCGACGATTTCGTAATGCGCGTCGAGAAAGCGTTTCATCGCCGGCTGGTGCATGACGCCGGCGAGGATCCGGCAGTCGAGGCACCAATTGCCGCCGAGATCGATCAGCAGCGGAACGCGGCGCGCCCTTGCCTTCGCGCGTGCCGCTTTGAATGCCGCATCGGCATTGGCTTTCTCGTCGTAGGGATAGGGCAAGGGCTTGGTCAGTTGCTCGAAGCTGGCGATCGGCAGCTTCGGCGCGGGGGCAGCATTTGCAATGCTGGCGCACAGCAACGCGGTCAGCGAGAGCGCGACGCGCTTCATTCGCCCGACAGCGCTGCGACCAGCGCCTTGACCTTCTTCTGGCGCCATTGCGGCAGCGGCGCGACCAGCCAATAGGCCGGATTGCTCGGCTGGGTGTCGACCACCTTGACGCGGCCGGCGGCGATATCGCCCTCGGCGAGCAGCGCCGGCACGCAGGCGCGGCCGATCCCGGCGATCGCCGCGTCGAGCGCCAGCCCGGCATCGGCCAGCATCATCGGCGAGGCGCGCGCCTCGTCGATCGGGCAGCCGGGCCAGCCGATCGGCAGATCGGGCGCGCCGGGCGCGCTGACCGTCACCATCGCACCCTCGGCAAGGCGCAGCCCTTCATTCTCGCCCGGCCCGTCGACCAGACGGATGGCGAGATCGAGATTGGCTTCGGTGAAATCGAGATCGCTATCGGCCGCAATCAGGATGAAGCGCAGCTCGCCATCGGACTTCGCATAGCTCGCCAGCCGCGGCGCGAGCCATTTGGCGGTGAAGTCGCGCGGCGCGGCGATGGTCAGCGTCTTCGAGGATTGGCCGGCCTGCATCGCGCGGACCGATTCCTCGAGCTGGAGAAAGGCGTCGCGCAATGCGGGCAGCCCCGCTTCCGCCTCCGGCGTCAGTTCGAGACCCTTGGCGGTGCGGCGAAACAGCACGACGCCGAGCACATCCTCCAGCGCGCGCACCTGCTGGCCGACCGCGGCGGGGGTCACTGCCAGCTCATCGGCCGCCCGGGTGAACGAGAGATGCCGCGCCGCGGCGTCGAACACCCGCAGCCCGTTGAGCGGCAGGTGGGTGCGTTTCACCGGGCGACCACGGGCGCGATCAACGGAAAGCGCGGGATCACAGCGTCGAACGAGCTGCCGTCCTCGCCGACCATGCGATAGCTCCCCTCCATCGCGCCGGTGGGGGTCTCCAGCGGGCAGCCGGAGACATAGTCATAGGAGCCGCCCGGCTCGATCACCGGCTGCTCGCCGACGACGCCCTCGCCGCGCACCTCATGCTTCACGCCGCGCCCGTCGGTGATCTCCCAATGGCGATAGAGCAGTTGGACCGCCTGGTTGCCGCCATTCTCGATGCGGATGTGATAGGCCCAGAACCAGTGGCCGCGCGCCGGTTCGGACTGATCGGCGAGGAAGCTGACGGAGACGCGCACGGTGACGTCGCGGGTGCGGGTGCTGTGGGGAAACAGCG
>Ga0207667_10006844_pt1 | contig 13774 bp, 12 predicted proteins | sample KBSCornC52_FD_184301 | JGI IMG/M metagenome (GOLD analysis project Ga0207667, IMG submission 184301) | Corn rhizosphere microbial communities from Kellogg Biological Station, Michigan, USA - KBS Corn C5-2 (SPAdes) (version 2) | ecosystem: Host-associated > Plants > Roots > Rhizosphere > Soil ...
TCGTAACGCAGCGCGGCTCCGACCTGCGTTACGACATGCAGATTCGCCTCGAGGAAGCGGCCTTTGGCTGCGACAAGGAGATCGAGGTTTCCAAGCTTGAGACGTGCGACGTGTGCAATGGTTCCGGCGCGGAATCCGGTTCGCGCGCGGTGTCCTGCCGCGATTGCGGTGGACGCGGCCAGGTCATCAGTTCGCGTGGCTTTTTCCAGGTGTCGCAGACGTGCCCGCGTTGCCGCGGCACCGGTCAGGTTATCGAGCGCCCCTGCCGCAAGTGCAGTGGTGAAGGCCGCATCGAAGCAGCATCGCGGATCAAGCTGAAGATCCCTGCCGGCATCGAGGACGGCTCGCGCCTGCGCTCCATGCGCAACGGCGAGGCCGGCCTGCGCGGAGGTCCGCCGGGCGATCTCTATGTCGTCGTGCACATCAAGGAGCACGAGGTCTTCGAGCGCGAGGATAGCAATCTCTTCTGCGAAGTGCCCGTGAGCTTCAGCGTCGCGGCGCTCGGTGGCGAAGTCACCGTGCCGACGCTCGACGGTCAGTCGCAATTGAAAATACCCGCCGGCACGCAGGGCGGCACCGCCTTCAAGCTCCGTGGCAAGGGCGTGCCTTCGCTCAATTCCCACAATCGCGGCGATCTCGTCGTCCGCGTCGCGGTGGAAGTGCCCACGCGCCTCAATGCCGAGCAGCGCAAGAAGCTGGAAGAGTTCTCCGCCCTCATGGGCGAGGAGAACAGCCCGCTGCACAAGGGGTTCTTCGAGAAGGCGAAAGAGTTTTTTGGGTGAGCGATGTAATCGACTTGCCGGCCGCTCTTATTGCAGAATGCCGCGATGCCTCGTTTTTACATCGCCCCGCACGCCTGGAACCCGGACAAGCTGGCTCTTGACCACGGCGAGACGCATCATGCGCTCGACGTGTTGCGGATGAAGGCGGGCGATCGCGCGACGCTCTTCAATGGCCAGGGCGCCGAGGCCACCGTGGAAATCGCCTCGGTCGACAAAGGCAAAATCGCGCTGAAGAAAATCTCCGTGAGCAAGAGTGAGCCCATCGGCTGCCAGATCGTGCTCGGGCAGGCGATTCCCAAAGGGAAGAACATGGACCTCATTGTGGAGAAAGCCACCGAACTCGGCGCCGCGGGCATCGTGCCGTTGCTTAGCGAACGGACGGTGGTGAAGTGCGGCGAAGGCGAGGCGCTCGCCAAGCGTGAGAAATGGCAGCGCGTGGCCATCGAAGCCGCCAAGCAATGCGGCCAGAACTGGCTGCCTGCCGTCTTCAAACCGCAATCGCCGAAGGATTTTTTCCAATCCGGTGAAAAGTTCGACCTCATGCTGATCGCCTCACTCCAGCCCGACTCGCGTCACGTGAAGGAAGTGCTCGCCGAAGCCGGCGGGAGCGGAAAAAAGAAGCCCGCCCGCGTCCTCATACTTGTTGGTCCCGAGGGCGACTTCACCCCCGCCGAAGTCAATCTCGCCAAGAACGCCGGCTGCCGTCCCATTACTCTTGGGCCCATCATTCTGCGCAGCGAGACGGCGGCGATTTATTGCCTTAGCGTGCTCTCGCACGAGCTCTTCAGCGCGTGAAGCTGTAGCCGGGTTCAGTGAGCCCGGTCCAGACTCAGTGAGCCCCCCGCTACAATGGCTTTCCGCTAGACGGGATATCAGTGCCGAATGCGCTTTCGCACATCTTCCCAAGCCGCCGTGTCCTGTGGATGTTTTCGGTAATGTTCCACTCGCTCTTGGAGCAGTTTCACGTGATTCGCACGCACGGGAAACGTGTCGGATTGGGCCGCCAGTTCATCCCAAAGTTCGCCTACGAGAATGAGCTTCTCTTCGTTAGAGAGTGTCCTCAATGCGGGAATTTTCTCCGCGATCATGTCGATGCTTCCACATAACCGGAAATAACCTCTAGAATAATCACCTTCTTCGTCACGTCGACGGAGCGGACGATGCCCATGAGTTCGGCACTCACCAAAGCCGCTTTCCATTTTAGGATCCGGCTTACATCTCTATCTGCGCGGGAATTGCGCTTGGGAGGCACGATTTGAATTTGAAACCAATTGCCGTCTTCCATCTGTGCGCTGAGTCGCAGAGGCGGTTTATAGGTATCCAGTCCACCGACGATGAGAACAGTCTGGCCGACGAAAGCCTGTGACCCGTTTGCATCGTGCTCGTCGATCGATTTTTTTAGTGACTCCCAATTGGCTCGTGCCGTTTCCTCGCGTTTTGAATCCGCATGGGCTGTAGGAATTGCCGCGAAGGAAATGAGGCCCAGCAACAGGAATGATAAAACGGCACGATTCATGGAGAAGGGTAACAAAATAAGAGGAAACTTTCGGGCTAAATTATCATTCAGTGCGGACGCAGAATGAGACGCGATCAGGCTGGCCGTTATTCGATTGGGTTTCTACCCGATGTTAGTCACACTGGTGGAACGTGGCCAGTCGGCCTCGCGCAAGTTCCATGTTTTCGATCTCCAGAGGGAGAAATACGTGATGTAACGGAGAAAGGGGTTTTCTTAATATGGATTGACATTCCGTGCCTGTCCTTAGGCATGTGAATTGCGACAATTCATTTATGAAATTGTCGGGTCCTGTCCTTTATCTGGCCCTTTCCGTGGCGGCGGTCGCGGGGCAACTTCGCATCAATCAGGAAGGCCGTGTTCTCGGTCCCGTACCGGTCGTCACGGCGCCGATTCTCTTCAATACCCCGGAGGCCGACGCGGTCGTTGCCCCCATGCAAATCATGCCGGTGACGAGCGCCTGGAACGAAGACGTGTCCCGCCTGCCGTTGCTCTCGAATTCCGATGCGATGATCACGCAGATCACCAACGATCTCGCCTCGAATCGGCGCACCCTCCGCGCGTTTTTCGAGATGAATTATGTGCTCGTGCCGGACAATCAACCGACGCAGTCGATCAACTTCTTCAATTACCCGGACGAGTCCGATCTCGATGGCGGTGTCTCGCCCAATGGTCTGTACCCCATCCCGGCGAATCTGCCGATCGAGACCTGGCCGGCGGCCACCGGCACCCTGACGCTTCCGCAGTGGCAGCAGGATGACGACGGTAGCGATCGACACGCGATCATGGTCAAGCCGGGCGCCGGATTCATTTGGGAAACGTGGGAGACGCTTTTGGTGAGCAACGCCTGGCAGGCTTCGAATGGTGCGAAATTCGACCTCAAGTCGAACACCCTCCGGCCCGCTGGCTGGACTTCGGGCGACGCCGCGGGACTGCCAATGTTTCCCGCGCTCGTTCGCTACGATGAATGCCAGCGGGGCATGGTCGAGCACGCTGTGCGGCTGGTGGTGAAGCGATCGCGGCAAAGTTCCATTTATCCGGCCACCCACCAGGCGGGCAGCACCACGCTGGCCAATGTCCCGGCGATGGGCCAGCGTCTGCGGCTCAAGGCCAGTTTCGTCATCCCGTCCACGTGGACCAGGGAATCCCAAGCCGTCGCGCGCGCGCTGAAAAAGTACGGTGGCATCGTGGCGGACAACGGCGGTTTCCTCTCGTTTTCGGTTTGCCCGGACGACCGCTTCGCGGCGGGCGCCTTCGACAACCTTTCCACGATCGCGATCAGCAATTTCGAAGTAGTGCAATCCACAGGGGCCACCGGTGGGCCGCGCTCGCCGGGTGCGCCGACGGCCACGGCTGGAGCTGACCAGGCGATTCCCTTTGGCGCCACGGCCACGCTGGCGGGGAACGTTGCCGCCAGGGGTTCGCCAACGGTGCTGTGGAAAATGGTTTCGGGCCCCGGCGCGGTGACTTTCGGCAATGCCGCGCAGGCAGCCACCACCGCCACTTTCACTGTGCCGGGCGCCTATATCCTGATGCTCAACGCCGATGATGGCGTGCACGCCGTCGCTCGCGATGCGGTGACGATCAACGTCGTGCTGCCTTCGACCGGCTTCCGCAGCGGTAGCGATTTCGTCGTGCAATTTCCAACGATTTTCGGTCGTAGCTATCGGGTGGAGGAAAGCGCGGACATGTCGGCGATCTCATGGGCCACGACAGCCGACAACATCGCGGGCAGTGGCGCAGTGAAACAGATTACGGTGACTGGCGCCCTCTCGAAACCGCATCGCTTTTACCGCGTGCGGGTGTTGCCGTAGGCGATCGCTAGGGATTCTCGTAGATGACTTCCGTCGATTCCGACTCCTTGTTCAGTCCCATGGAATAGAGCGGGCACAGATCCGGGCGCGGCTCGAAATACCATTTGTCATCCTTGTCCTGGAGGACGTGATAGCGCAGAGCGCGCGTCTGTCCCGGTGCGATCTCGAGGACGAGGTCGACGAAGAGATCTTCCTTCAGCGAGTCGAGGGCCCAGGCCGCGGAAGCCGGCCCCTCCATCGTAAGGGTACGCGCTTTGAAGCATTTGACGAGACGCGCCGGCTTAAGGGATTTGTTCTGCCTGGCTTGATCGGCCTCGGCCACCATGTCCTTTTTGAAATCCGCGTAGGTCTTGTTCCCTTCCGGGCCATAGATCGGGCGGATCAGCGTTTCGAGCCAGGCCTTGGAATCGCAATGGATGTAAGCCATCACCGCGTCGCAAGCGATGCCTTCGGGCGAGCCGTGGCCGCTGGGCAAATCGGTCGCGCACAGCGTGGTGATCGGGAGCAGAAGAAAAAAAAGGGAGCGAATCTTCATGGCAGGGGACGATGAATGGGGGAGCGGGAGTTCTCGGGAAAGAAATACGCGGAACGCGGACCGGATTTGTCAGGGAATTGTCAAAGAAGTGTCTGATGTCGATCAAGACCGGTGAACGCCGCCAGCGCCCGCGCCTCGATGGCTTTGACATAGGCATCCTTGCCATCGCAATAGCGCTCGATGTCGTTATCGCATTCCCGGGCGATGGCCATCTTCAACTGGCCGTATTCTTTGGCGGTCTCGGAATGCGCCCGCAAATAATCGCGAAAAGCCAGATGACGGATGACGTGTTCATCGCCCGCCGCAAAAGCATGCACCTGATGCGTGCGATCCGCGCCGCCTTTCGGATAATAACGCCGGCGCGGGATGCCGAATTCTCCGCGCGGCTCGTAACCCAGCGCGAGCATTGGTGGGTTCAAGGCATCGAGCGACTCGAGGGTGGTGACTTCAAGGAGGATGTCGATGATCGGCTTGGCCGCGAGACCCGGCACCGAAGTACTGCCGATGTGGTGAACGTGCCGCGCGACATCGCCGAGCGCGCGGCGCAACTCCGCCGCTTCCTGCTCAAACATCGCCGGCCACTCGGGACGGTAGGAGACGACTTCGATGACGCGCAGGCTCATGTCCGGGCCTCAAAGGTCGTCTCGGAAGCGCCGAACGAATCGGCTGCGCGGGAGGGGTTGAAATTGGCGGCGGGCATATAGGGAGATGACACGCTGATGTCCGGAATCGACCTCGAGATCGAGTGCAATCCATCGGCGCTCTTTCGCGCTCGCAATCACCGCATCGAGCAATTGCGACCCCAATCCGCGTCCGCGCCATTCCGGGAGGACATACAATTCTTCGAGCCATCCGCTCCAGCCGCTGTGTTCCAGGCTGAGGATACACGCCGCATACGCCACACCCACTGCGGCGCCATCGCACGTTGCGCAGAGGAGAAAGCCTCGCTCTGGCTGCTCGCTCAGCACTCGGAGAACCGAAACGAGGCCCACCGCTTGGCTGTCGATGCCATGCTCGCGAAGCTGCGCCTCAAACAGCGTCGCCATCGCCGGAATTTGATTGGCAGTCGCAGGCGCGATGCGGGGAGGTTTCATGAAAGGAAGATGTGTGGGGCGGCTGTGGCAGGGCAATCCCGGGTTGGATTGACTTTGATCAACCGAAAACCGATGCCCGCGGAAAAGAGAGACCGAATGCGCTTTTTCTATTCGCGTTTATTGGCGTCCATTCGTGGTTCCGTGTTCTTTTAGGGACATAGGACATCCAAGCCTTCACATGTCTTTACCAAGCTCAAATTCTTTCCGAGCGCAGGCCAGCTTCGGCTCTGCAGGCCGATGCTTTTCTCTCGCCCAAGGGAGAGTGGGCTTTAAACTCCGCGTGCGCATGAAGTTTCCCCTCACGCTTGCCGCCTCGCTCCTCTGTGCCGTGCTCGTCAGCGCCGCGACTCCGGAGGAACTCGCGTTGAAACCGTACACCGCGCCGCCCGCCCCGGACGCCAAGATCTGGCCGCGCGAACGGCTCCTGGGCTTCATGAAGGATCTGGCGGATTTCGTGGAGAAGAACCACATCGTCAGCGACCCCGCGCGCCAGACCTACGGCATGGCCTACGAGTTCTGGAAGGGCGGGAAGAAGATGCAGGAATTCGGCCTCGATTCGATGCATGACGGCGCGTGGTATCTCTCCTCCCTCCTCGTGGCCCAGCGGGCGGACCCGAAGGGCGATTGGATGTTGCGCGCGCAGCGTTACGGCATTCCGTTTTACACGAACCTGCTGAACAACAGCGACCTGCTCTTCCCGAAGATGCAGCCGACCGAGGAGGACAAGCATCCGTGGCCCGCGCCGCTAAAGGGCTGGGCGCCGCGCGGCTGGGACGACGGTTCCGGTTTCGATCGCAAGACCGGCCAGCCGATGCCCGACGGCTACTTCACGGATTCGAACCACCTCTCGCAGGATCTCGCGGACGTGCTGCTGAACGTGTGGCTTTCCACCCGCGATCCGGCGGTGGCCGAAGCCGCGGGACATTTGCGCGATTACAAGCAGGAGTATTTCGGCCCGATCCAGGGAATCGAAATCGCCGCGGAGACGACCGCGGGGCAGGCGAATGCCTTTCTCAAATACAAGGGGCCGGATATTTCCGCGCACGCCCTCTGGCCGGGCTACGAGGGACTCTTTGAGAAGAAACCGGCCCAGTTGCCCGTCTACAATGACGGGCTGGCCTGGCTGTATCGGCAGGGGACGGCGGGGGCGCTGATCTCTGGTGAACTGCCGCATGGACTGGCCGCGCACGCCATCGCCCGTTGCTACGGCGCCGTCGCGGGGATGGAGCTGTTTTTCGACGATCGGCCGTATCCGTATGGCGCGTGGTTTTTCGACCTCCAGCGTCCGCCGGCTTTTATTGAGGGGAAGGGCAAGCTCGCGGAATACAGCTCCACCTCGAAGGATTTTTACGGTTCGCGCGGCGCGCAACTCGCGTGGCTCGCCGCCGCCATCCTGCCCGAGTTCAAAGCCCAGCCGGCCCTCTGGGATAATTTCGCCAAGCCGCCCCCTGGCGATGTGATCGTGCGCATGGTCGACGACCCGCCCGCGACCGATGGGGTGAAGGATCCCGTGTATGCGAAGTCCGGTGCGCTCGGGGAGGACAATGCGCGCGTCACGCTGATCAGCGACCCGCGCAATCTGCATGTGCTCATCGAGACCACACGCCCGCAATTGACAGTGACTTTCCAGGAGGAGAACGGTGAGTTGCACGCCGCGCAGACCGGCGTTCACACCGGCTCGAATGCGGCGATGCGTGAGTCCGATGCGCGGGACTCGAGTCACCTCACCGCCGCGAAGAAAAAGCCGGCGCACAAGTCGGACGACGAAGCGAAGAAAACCGGTCCCGCCGAACCGGTCTTTGTCCGTGGCGGCAAGCTCACGGTGACGAAGGAAGGGCAATGCACGCTGGTCAATGAAAAGGGCGAGCCGCTGCTTCACGCGGCGGCTTTCAAGCAGGATGCATTCAAGCAGGGCGATGGCGACGGCTGGATCGCCGAGGTACGCATTCCCTACACGTTTGTCCCGGCGCAAAATACCTGGATCAATGGCGTGGATTTCGGTCGCTATCGCGTGGGCATTGACAACGCCCCGCAGCAGATCGTTTGTATTCGCAGCGAGGCGTCGCGGGTGCAGAAGCGGCTGGAGAATAGTGTGCTCGGCACGATCGATTTCTGGAGTCGCGTCTGGAAAGAACGCGGCATCATCCCCAGCGGCTGGCACACGCCCACCGCGCCCGCCGGCGCGTGGGAGATCAGCGACACGGGCGGCTACGCGCACCTCATTCAGACGATGGCGCTGTGGATGATCTATCAGGACGGGCACCGCGAATGGCAGATCATCCGCGATCAATTCCCCAAGGCGCCGAACCCGTGCCCGGCATTGCCGTCGAGTGTGCTCAAGGCTCAAGGACAGTGATTATGAAAAGGCAGAACATCCAAGCGAGAGAAAGGCAGAACATCCAACATCCAACACCCAACGCCCAACATCCAATGGCGCAAGCGTGTGGGGTCGCGTCTCTTCCATTGGATGTTGGGCGTTGGATGTTGGGTGTTGGATGTTTTCTCCTCCTCCTCTTCCTCCTCAGCGCCGCCCCCCCGCTGCACGCCGAGCCCAAGCCCGTCCCCCGCGTTCAGGCCATCCCGGAACCGCACGACGAAGTCTCTTTCCAGCGCGACGGCGTGGAGATCGCCCGCTATCGCGCCGGACACGATGGTTTCCGCCCGTTCATCTATCCGGTCATCGGCCCCTCGGGTCGTTCGCTCACCCGCATGGGGCATCCACACGATCCGGTCACGCACAGCCATCACAATTCCGTGTGGATGTCGCATCAGTTTGTGAATGGGGTGAACTTCTGGGAGGATCGCGCGGCGCACATCGTCCACGTGCGGACCGACAAGCTCGAGGACGGGATGGATGCGGCTTCCATCGAGACCTTCAACGCCTGGCGGGACAAAGACGGCAAGACATTGATGAACGAGCATCGCCGCACGGGAGTGAAAGTGCTCGACCACGGCGAGTGGTTGCTGCTCGTCGACTCGCAACTCGAGGCGCCGCCAAATGCTCCGGTCACGTTGGGGCAGACGGCCTTTGGCATGATGGCCGTGCGCATGGCCAAGACCATCGGGGTGAACGATGGGGGCGGGACCATTCGCAACTCCGAGGGTGGGGTGGACGAGGCGGGCTGCTTCCGCAAGCCGGCGCGTTGGGTGGACTATTCCGGGCCGATCACACCGCAGGCGAGCGAGGGCATCACCCTCATGGATCACCCGCAGAATCCGCATTTCCCTACGCCCTTCCACGTGCGCAACGACGGCTGGATGGGCGCTTCACTGACCTTTCCCGGCGAAATCGTGATCGAACCGGGCAAGCCTCTCCGCCTCCGCTACGAACTCTATATCCACGCGGGCATTCCGCCGGTGGACGCCCTGCAGAAGCAGTGGGAAGAATTCTCCCATACGGAATGGGTCGACTTCGGGAGAAAATGACCCGTTTTCCCAGTGGGTTGCCGTTGACACTATAACCATTAGAAGGCAATTATTATCGTTATGTATACCCCCGAGGCCAAAAAGCCCTTCATGGAACGCATACAGGAACGTCTGGCAGCTTCCCGCTTCCTGACCTTCTCGGCGCTCTTGCACGCCATTCTCATCTTCCTCGGGGGCGGTGTCGTTCTTTATAAACAGGTTACCGATACGCCCGATTTCGCGGCTTCCGGTGGCGATCTCGTGGCCAGCGATACGCAGGTGCAGGCTCCCCCGGAGCAACCGCCGGATCTGACGCAGGAATTCACGCCGCAAACGCCGCAGTTGAATGCGCCGAGCCTCTCGGCCATCACGACCAACAATGCCACCACGCCGCAATTCACCGTGGCGGCGGCGGTCCCAACGATCTCGGCGCCGACCACTGATATGACCAAGGCCATTGCCAATGCGGCCAAGTCGCTCGGCAAAGGCGGCTCGTCCGGCATCCCCGGCACGATGGCTTCCCGCGTCGGCGGCACGGCGCGCGCCGCGGCCATGCAGATGAACGGAGGCAAGAAGGAGAGCGAAGAGGCGGTGCTGCGCGGACTGCGCTGGCTGGTGAAGAACCAGAATGCCGATGGTTCCTGGGGCAAACCCAACGGCGGCGGCCCGACCGGTGCGGCGATGACAGGTTTTTCGATCCTTTCTTTCCTCGGCCACGGCGAGACGCCGGTGTCGGCGGAGTTTGGTCCGACCATCCAAAAGGCGCTCGATTGGGTGCTGAAGAATGGCACGGCGAACGACGGCCGGTTGAACATGGAAAAGCAGTTTTCGCAGCCGGGCGTATATGCTCATGCGATCGTGTGCTACGGCTTGGGTGAGTATTACACCATGACCAAGGACGAGCGCGTGGCGCCGCTGTTGAAGAAAGCGGTCGGCTACATCGTCGATGGCCAGGGGCCGGATGGCGGCTGGATGTACTCTTACGACAAGACGGAAAGCGACACCTCGGTCAGCGGTTGGCAGATTCAGGCACTGAAGGCGGCGCACCTCAGCGGGTTGGATATCACCGGGGTGGATGCGGCGCTCGACAAGGCGATGCTCGATCTCCAGCGCGTGCGCGGCAAGAACGGTGGCTTCGGCTACCGCAACGCGGCGCAGGAAAAATACAGTCTCACCGGCGTCGGTGTGCTGTGCACCTATTTCTGGAAGCAGGAGAAAGACAAGATGGTCCGCGATGGCATCGAGTACATCATGGACCACACCACGAAGAGCAATCTCAAGGACCAGTACTATCCGGTGGAGTACAAGGGGGATAAGGCCGATCTCTATGCGTGGTATTACAACACGCAGGCCTGCCTCATGGTGGGCGGCGCGGCGTGGAATACCTGGAACCGTCTTTTCCAAGGAGAGATTGTGAAGAATCAGAGCCCGGATGGAAGCTGGCCTCCTCTCGCGGGTAAATCCGCCGGCGGTGACCTCCAACGTTCGGTCGAAGGCATGGGCCCATACTACCGGACGAACCTCTGCATTCTGATGCTGGAGGTTTACTACCGGTACATGCCCACGACCAAGTAGCGAGGGTGGAGGCGCTCTAGCGGCGGCCTATCAGCTAATCTTTATACACAGTCAGCATCGGCGGATTAGGCCGAAGGCCTGAAAGGCTGTTCGTCCTGACGTGCGTATAAAGATCAGGTCTATCGGCGTCGGTACGTTGCTTACTGTGTCGGCGAAGGCGAAGTTTCTTTGATCGGGAATGCTTGAACCAATCCGATCGTCGCCCAGGCGCTGCCCCAGAAGGTATAGATACCGGTCGCTGCCTTGAGCGATTTGGCTTTCTCCGGCGCGCTGCGATCTATCTTGCTGATTTTCGTGATATCGATGTCCCATCCGCCATCGGCGCGTTGATGATTCAGAAGCCACGCTTGACCGTGAGCGATGGCCTCTGCGGAGCGGGTGTCGAGAGCTTGTTGCAAAAGGTAGAGGGCCTGGCCGGTGGCGAGCGAATCACTCGCCTCCTGCCCGACGATATAGCTCCATCCACCATCGGAATGCTGGAGCTTCAAAAGCTCGGCGCACGCTGTGGCGGCATCGTCCGACGGCCCAAATCGCTGGGCATAGAGCCCGCGATAGACCAGCGTCTCGACGGATTTCGCCGGCTCATCTTTCGCCAACGCGGCTGCGGCTTTGGCTCGAGCCGCTTCGGCCGCGGCCTGGTCGCCGGGTTGGGTGCCGGGTTGGGTGCCGAGCGCGAGAAGGAAGAGGCGGGTCGAGTTGCCGGTGGCGTCATGCGGGCCGCGGCGTTGCATGTTGGCGAGCTGACCGGCCGGCTTCCACGAGCCATCGGGCTGCTGGCCTTTCACGATGAGGTCGGTGAGTTCGGGAGCGGATTTGTCCGGCATGGCCAGCTTGAGCAGCGCGACCATCTCGAGCCCGGCCTGGGTATCTTTCGAATGCGAGTATGACCAGTCGACGAATTCATCGAACATCTTCGGGTCGATGGTGAAGCCGCGCCGCTTCGCTTCGCGATGGCTCCACAGGAGTTCCGGCATGTGATGGCAGCCGTTGCAGGTCTTCTCGTCCATCCATGTGTCGGCTTCCTTGTCGAGAAAGGCGAGGCTCTTGATCACCCCGGCGCGGAGTTGCGCGTCGTCAGGCTTGGAGGCATCGTCGCCGTAGGCGATCGCTGCCAGGAGAGCTAGCAGGAAGGTGAACAGCCGGACCGTTGGGGGAGGCGCTTTCATGCACGGGGGAAACGGTGTGTCGAAATGGAACCATCTGACTCTGCAGAAAAAGCACAAGGCTTAATCTCGACCGGCGCCTAATGACCCTGCTCCCATCGGGATTGTCCGGTCACCCATTCCCATTCCCCCTAATGAAACGCCTGTTTTCCATCCTAGCCCTCTCCGCCGCTCTCCTCACCCCTGCACTGGCGCTGGATCCCGTCGCGGACCGCATCGTGGTGCTGATCAGTGTCGACGGGCTCGCCCATTACTACTTCGACGACCCGAAGGCGGAGATGCCGACCATCCGCCAGCTCGCCGCCGAAGGCGCCCATGCGGACCGGATGAAATGCTCGATGCCCACGGTTACGTGGCCGAATCACACCACCTTGGTCACCGGCGTGAATCCCAGCAAACACGGGGTGATCGGCAACAGCTATCTCGACCGCAGCACGGGGAAGATCGTCTCGCTCATTCCCGATCCGATTTTCAACAAGGATGAGATCGTGCTGACGCCCACCGTTTACGACGTCGCCAAGGCGGCGGGATTGAAGACCGCAGCCATCATCTGGCCGGCGAGTCGCGGCGCGAAGACGCTTGACTGGACGGTGCCCGATGTCTTCACCGACGAGCTCTTTCAAAAGTATGGCACGCCGTCTCTCCTTACCGAATTCAAGGCGGCGGGCATCCCGTATGAAAAGCAGGGGGCGTGGTGCAAGAGCGGTGACGGCGAGAGCCGCGACCACATGTATGCGCAGATGCTCGACTTCGTGGTCCACACGCACCGGCCCAATCTCGCCTTGCTGCATCTCGTGGAAGTGGACCACGTGGAGCACGCGAAAGGGCCGCAAACTCCCGAGGCCTACGCGGCCGTGAAGTTTGCCGATGAGCGAGTGCGCGAGGTGTGGGACGAATTGAAAAAAGACTATCCCGGCAAGGCGACGCTCATCGTGGCGTCCGATCATGGGTTCTTCCCGTATCAGCAGATGATTCAGCCGAACGTGCTGCTACGCAAAGAAGGGCTGTTGACCGCGGAGGGAACGAAGATCACCGGTGGCAAAGTGCGGTCGGTCGGACAGGGTGGGGCGACGTTCATCTATGTGCTCGATCAGGCAAACCGTGACGCGCTCATCGCCAGCCTCGCGGAAAAATTTCAAAGCGTGGAAGGCGTGCAGCTGGTCATCACCCCGAAGGATTACGCGAAATACGGCATGGTCGATCCGCAGAAAAATCCGAAGATGGCCGACCTCGTTCTCTCGGCGAAGAAAGGGTACTCGTTCTCCGATTCGCTGGCCGGCGATCTCGTCGTCACACCGAAGACGGATGACGTGAAAGGCACGCACGGTTACGACTCGAACGAGGATGGCCTGCACGGGACGTTTGTCGCCTGGGGCGCGGGCATCAAGCCAGGCGCGAAACTCGGGACGATCAACAACACCGACGTCGCGCCAACGATCGCAGATTTACTCGGCTTGAAAATGCCCGAGACTGACGGCCAGGTGCTCGAAAGCATCCTGAAGAAGTAAACGAATCACTGATCACTGATTACTAAGCACTAAGCACTAAGCACTAAGCACTAAGCACTAAGCACTAAGCACTAAGCACTAAGCACTAAGCACTACCGCCCCATGCCCTTCCACATCCCCCCCATCTCCCGTCGCGAATTCCTGCGCCGCTCGCTGTTGACGGGCGCTGGCCTCCTCACCATTCCCGCGCTTCGTGCAGCGGATTCGAAAGCGGATCCCAATCACTGGGCGCTCCTCTCCGACACGCACATTGCGGCGGATGCTTCCCTGGCGCGTTTCGACGTGAACATGGCAGATCATCTCCGCAACGCGGTCACTGGAGTGCGCGCCCTTTCCTCGCCGCCGGCGGGGGTGATCGTGAATGGCGATTGCGCTTTCAATCACG
>Ga0207667_10006846_pt1 | contig 13769 bp, 8 predicted proteins | sample KBSCornC52_FD_184301 | JGI IMG/M metagenome (GOLD analysis project Ga0207667, IMG submission 184301) | Corn rhizosphere microbial communities from Kellogg Biological Station, Michigan, USA - KBS Corn C5-2 (SPAdes) (version 2) | ecosystem: Host-associated > Plants > Roots > Rhizosphere > Soil ...
AGCTCCGGATTGGCGGCATAGCCGCAGCGGTGCCTGAGGCGAGCACTTGGGCGATGATGCTGCTGGGCCTTGGGGGCGTTAGTTGGGCTCTGCGGCGCAAGCGCCGAGAGGCCTCGCGTGCCCAAATCCGCTTCGCCTGAAATCCCGGCAGGTAAGAAGCACTCGGCAAATCTCGCTTGTTGGCGAATTAACTGCCCTGAACTGCTCGTCTGATTTGAGTGGCAATAGATAATGTTCTTAGGGGGCGCTCGGGGTTACTGTCCTCGGGCGCCCTTACTATCTTCGCATTCCCTCAACTTCCGGCGGGGTGAGACACTATCAGGACGAAGAAGATGGCTATCCAGCCAGACTCAGAATCTTTCGGAGCCACGCTAAGTGCATTCCGCCTAGCCCGTGGGCTTTCAAAGGCAGCACTGGCCAGAAAAGCCGGCGTCACTACCGTCTCAATCTGGAAATGGGAAACAAATCGGCGAAAACCGCAGGGCGAATATCTCAAGAGGATCGCTATCGCTCTCAACGTTACAGTCCAACAATTGCAGTCACAGTTAGTCAATCGGTGTCCACTGTGCGGCAACGAGCATTTTGAGCCCTCTGTGCTTACTCAATTCACACGGGTCGCGTCTTGATTAATGAGCGACGGCGACGTCCGGTGCCCCCAACATTCCAGACATCCACGGGCCAGGATCGCTCACCTAAATCCGGACGGTCCGCTTTCGATGCGCGTCGAGGCGGGCCTGAACGTCCGGAATGTTGGGGAAGCAGACAATTACCGTGAAGCGCAATTCAGTGATGTCAGTCTGACCCCTGTTTAAGGAGCAATCCCACCGAATTAGCGTCGAGCGGTCGGATCATGACATTTCTGAATGTAATCTCCGCCCACTCAAGTTCCAGAGCGATGCGGCCTTCAGTCAACGGTGTAACTTCACCATTTACTCCCGCCTTTCTCGACTTGAAAAGTGTCGTGACAATATTACCGTTGACTAAGTGCGTGGCTTGGTCGTTGAAGGCGTACAAGTCGATGGTGTTCCAGGTGTCGAGCCTCTCGTAGTCGCCAGTATGTTTGTGCCACTGGCGCTTGATACCACCGGCCACCACGGGTTCTTGATAGGTGCTGGGGAGTGCGGGTATCCAGTTGGGCCACAATGGGGTCCCTCCCAATGATGGCCCCATCAGCGCCACCGTGTTGACCATGATCGCGTCGCCGACGTCACCTTCCTCGATTTGAAACTCAACACAGTCTGGGAAAAGCCGGTCCGTCTCTGGCCCCATGTGATAGAGGAGACCGCTGTTTCGGCGCTGCAGTTTACGCGGAGGCCAACGGTTCGGGCCAAACCGATATTCAAGACGAAGGTGATAGTCCTTCCAAACTGATTTGGTGGCAATATGCCCCGGCGGGGCATCGGTTGCGCTGTACCCCGAGCCCAGAAAGTGAAGCATCCCCCTCTCGATCGAAACGGCGTGACGAAGGTCGATGTTGCCAACGCCCTGTTGGAAAAATGTCCAATCGTCGAGTGATTGGCCATCGAACAGTGGTTGCCATCTCGGGTCACGTTCTTTTGCCAACAAACCCGTGGGGAGGACGGAGCCAAACGCGGAGGCAGATGCTGTTCCGAGGAAATTACGGCGATTCATTTTTTGAGACCCTTTCAAGGGTCACAAGATGCCATGGTTCCGCCAATATTAGAAGATGATTCTAATTTTTAGCATTCGCTTTGACCGCTATGTTGGCGATTCCGGAACAGCCGCTTTCGCCACGAGTTGGCATATAGCCGCAGCTCCGGGTCCAGTGGAAGCTTCCGGTCACGTTTGGCGGATAGCTTGCCAGACTCCCACCCTGATCAACCCGCCCCCTTGCTCGCCAAGACCTGCATCGCTGCCATCACCTGCGCGATCAATGCCGGGTCGGCCGTTGCTGTTTTCTCTGCCGCGCGAGTGGCCAGGCCCCGGATCAGTTCAGCCTGCCGATGCGAGGCAACGGTGCCATAGCTTGTCAGCGTCGTCATCACGCGCTCGTGCCCAAGGTTCTGCGACCACGCCTTGAATTGTTCGGGTGTGGTGCAGACCTGCTCGCCAAGTTGCACCAGCGTGTCGCGCAGGGAGTGGGGGTTGAAGTAGGGCAGGCCAGCCGCCTCGAAGGCCTTGCGGAAAATGTCGCGGATTGGACCCGCCCCCTGCCAGCATTCGCCACGGCGCAGACCGACTGGAGCGAAGCCGCCATCCTCGCCAAGCCCGATTTGCGTTGGCGGGAACAGCGGATCGTCGTCGCCCCAAAGCAGGGTGGCGCGCAGATAGCGGCACCAGTCCTGCACAATCTCCAGCGCGTCACCGCCCACCGGGAAAAACCACGTCGCGAAGGTTTTGCTGGCCTTGGTTCTCACGTCGCGCGCATCCTGATCCACGCGGCCTTGCGCCAGATCGACGTGTTTCAGGCGGAACGACGCCAGCGCCCCATCGCGCGCGCCGGTCAGCAGGGCGAAGGCTACCAGCGCCCGGTTGCGCAGTTCAATCGGAGTGCCGGTAGGCATGGTGCCGATGACGTGATGGACCTGTTCCATTGAGGGGAACGCCTTGTGCCGCGCCGCCTTGGCAATACGCACGTCTTTCTCGGCCAGGTTGAAATAGTCGGCGTCAGCATAGGACAGGCGGGACTTGTAACCGGGCTGCCCCGCCAGCCACACGAAGAACGCGCGCAGGGCGGACAGGGTGGAATTGACCGTGGCCCGGCTCAAGGGCTTGCCGGTGCGGACAGCGGGTTGCTTGTCGAGCTTGTGCTTGAAGGCCACGGCCTGCGCGCGGTGAAAGGTCTTGAAGTCCTTGTGGCCGTTCGACTCCTCGAAGCGCGCCAGCGCCTTGGCGACGGCATCGATCGAGCCTTCGTCGCGCCGCTGCGCTTCCTTCAGATAGGTGAAGTATTCCCGCTTGATCCGGGCGTTCGCGGCATTGTGTCTTGCCATGGTCTGTCAGTCCTTTCGATTGTCACAATTCAGGGAAGGCGCGGTGCGCTCACATATGCGTGGACCTGCCTCCCTGATTTGGACGTCCAGATTGGGCATGATCGCGGCGATTGCGGCCAAACGGGTGCGGCGGTGCATCACGGTGCCGCAAACCTCGCAAAGGGCGCTCAGGTTGCCCGTGGTGGCATTCTGGCGGGTGGCTTCGACCATACCCATTGCAGGCGCGCGGGGCTGGCGGCACTTAAAGCAATAGAGCGTTCCGGGCGGACAGGGCCGCTTGCGGCTGGCGTTGCGCTTGGCGAGGAAGGTGCGAACCGTTGCCCCGTCGAACAACGTGGGGCGGCCCTTGCTGACAGGTTCCAATCCTTTCGCCTGCCAGTGCCGGACGGTGTTCTTGTGGACGCCGCAACACGTCGCCAGCTCCGCTGCGCTGTAAATGCGGTGAAGCTTGACCCGGCGCGGGGTGGGCCGGTTCGACGGCATAGCGATCAGGCCTGCCCGTCCACCAGACGGCGGATCGATTCCGCCTTGATCAGCGTGCGTGTGCCCAACTTGAAGACTTCCAGCCGTCCATCGGCAATCATGCCATAAATGGACGTGCGCCCCATGCTGAGCAGGCGCGCGGTTTCATTGATCGAGTAGGCCAGTTTGTTCATGCGAATCACTCCGGTGCTACTGGCGGGTGCCAGCGTGCACGGACGTGGATCGACAATCTCGGCGTTATGGTCGGCCTGAAATGGTCGGTAAGGCCGTCAACGAATTATCGGCGTTTCGAGCATTTGCATTATCTTGGAGGCACGTTGTCGCACTTGACTTGGCGACGGAGCTTCCTGCGCCTGTTGCAGGAACCAATCAGAAATCAGCGCTTCAATTCGCGCCTGCGCACCGGGACCGGTCGGCAAGCCGTCGGGATGCTGTGCCTGTGAAATCACATAGGCCATAGCGCCCTCCCAATCCCATTTCGGGGGGCGCCCCACCGGCTTGCGACGGTCATGCTGTGCCGTAGTAAAGCCAATGGTCTGTCCCAGTTCAATGGACGGTAGCAACATCTCAATTCTGCTAAACTCGAAGCTAAGTCCCTCAATAACTGCCTCAAATTCAGGTTCTTCCAATTCCGTTCCAAGGAACTCAGAATCTGGAAAAAACACTTCGCTCAGTTCGCCAGAGCCAGGCAGAAGGTCTGCCTTCAAAGTCCCGGCTTCCCAATCGATCTCCGACGCATAGAGGAAAAAACCGATATCAAGTTGTTTGGGTTCGTCGTGCTCGTCCCAAACGAACGGTTCATCATAGAAACGATCATGAGGATCACGTCCTATCAGATTGGCCGCCGTTTCTGGTGGAAACTCCTTTCTTATGGCCTCGTCCAACTCCGGGCCGCCGGTCTTTCCGACCTTTTGGACCAAATGGACCGTCATGCTGAAGATGCTCGTGAACGGCTGGACCTTACCCTTGCGGGAGTATGCAGGCAGGCCCTCATCGAAAGCCATCCATCTAAGCAGGCGCTGGACCCATGGGCGCGGTGCAGCTTGTGATAGGAACGTGACGGCTTCGTGTGATGAAATAAGCTTCATGCAGTCGGGTTAGCACGACGCGGCAACTCAACAATAGTTGCCCCCTTCCTCAACTGGTCCAGATAGTCCGACCACCACTGCGCCATTTCGACGCGCTCTTTCCAATGCGCGCCGCGGTGATAGGCCGCGCGCACCTTGTCGGTATCGCCGTGGGCAAGTGCCCGTTCGATTGCGTCCGGGTTCCACTTTCCGCTTTCGTTCAGCAGGGTGGAAGCCATCGCCCGGAAACCATGCGCCGTCATTTCATCGGTCGCATACCCCAGCCGCCGCAGTCCGGCGTTGATTGTGTTTTCGCTCATGGGGCGGGTGCGGGGGCGCACGGAAGGGAAGACGTAGCCGGACGGGCCAGTCATCGCCTGCACCTCGCGGAACAAAGCCACCGCCTGCCGTGAAAGGGGGACGTGGTGCGTCTTGCGGGACTTCATCTTGCCTGCTGGTATGATCCAGAGCGCGCCGTCCAGATCGATTTCGCTCCATTCAGCATGGCGCAATTCACCGGGGCGGACAAACACATGAGGCGCAATCTGCAAGGCGAGCTTTGTAATCCCGCTGCCCTCGTAATCATCGATGGCGCGCAGCAGTTCGCCCGCCTTCTTTGCGTCGGTGATTGCGCCGTAGTGTGTGACGGTCGGCGCAGTCAGTGCGCCGCGCAAGTCGCGGGTAGGGTCTGACACCAGCCGCGCCGTTGCCACGGCATAGCGGAACACGGCCCCCGCCAGTTGCAGGCTACGCCGCGCGCTTTCCAGCTTTCCCTTGCCTTCGATCCGGCGAATGGCTGTCAGCACGTCCGCCGGTTCAATCTCGCCAATGGGCAATTTGCCGATGGACCCGCAGACCAGAGACAGCAGATATTCGCTGCGCGTGGCGGTAGCGGGTGCCCAGCCTTTCGTGCCGTCGCGCCGCCGCTTCTCGCAATACTCGTCGCAGATCGCCTTGAACGTATCCGCCGCTTGAATGCGGGCGCGCACCTTCTCGCGCTGCTTTTCCCGGGACGGGTCTTTGCCAAGGGCAATCAGTTCCCGCGCTTCCTCGCGCCGCCTGCGGGCCTCTCCAAGTCCGATTTCAGGATAGGCCCCGATGGCCAGCAGCTTCTCGCGGCCATCGACGCGATACTTAAGCCGCCAGAGTTTGCCCCCGGCTGGCGTAATCAGCAGGAACATGCCGCCGCCGTCTGCCAGCTTGATCGCCTTTGCGCCGGGTTTTGCATTGCGGATGGCTACATCGGTCAAAGCCACGGGATTGCCTGCCTTTCAGGGGGCTATACCCCCAATATACCCCCAAGCATGGGGGTATCGACTTGGCCGTTTTGCATATACCCCCCAATCATACCCCCAGCGACTCGTGGCTGAATGCGAACACGGGCGAACGCTTGCGGCCTGATAGCCGCTAAATACCGTGGATTTTGGAGGTTTGTCTAGACGCCTGCGAATGTCGGCGGACAGGAAAATGGAGCGGGTGAAGGGAATCGAACCCTCGTCGTAAGCTTGGGAAGCTTCTGCTCTACCATTGAGCTACACCCGCAGAGGGTGCGCGAGTGCCATATTGGGGGGACTTTGGTCAACCTAAGTTCTGCAAATTCGTGCGTGTGCTCGCTGACTTCAGAAGTGGTAGCCGGCGCCGATGGCGAGGGAGGCCTGGTTGGGGCTGCCGCGCTGGGCGACGAGGGGGGAGGCGGCGAACTGGCCGAGCAGGCGTTCGTAGTTGAGCATGGCGCCGATGAGGACCCCGCGCCGATCGAGGTCGCCATTGAGGGCGATGGCCCCGCCGAGCCCGAGCGACACAGACTTGAGCCCGCCGTGCGGCTCGTAACGCGGCAGGCCGCTGACCGCGCTGCTGGTCCGGCCGACGCCGAAATAGGTCCGCGCATAGCGGCCGCCCACGACATCCGCCGAGAGCGATGCCTCCACCACGACCCCGCGCGAGAGCGGCATAGTGTAATCGACCGAGGGAGTGACGATGAAGCTGCGGTGGACCTTGCCGAGGTCGTAGGAGGCGGCGAGCGTCGCCGACATATTGTCGTAGGGCGAAGTGAGGACGCCCGACTTGGTGAAGCCGACGAAGCCCCCGCCCTCGACCGCCGTCTTACGCCGCCGGGTCAGCGCGACGACCGGATCGCGCGGGGCGCCGGCCCGGTCGAAATTGAGGCCGATCATCGGGCCGGCGACGATCTTGGAGTTCTGGTCGCGGTATTCGGGGACGAGGTCCAGCGACAGCGAGTCCCCCCGGAAGGTGATCGCATGGCCCCGCAGGCGGATGAGCGCGCCGGTGCCGAGCGTCGGCACATAATCGTCGGAGCCCTCGTAGTCGGGCGCCATGACCACCCCGGCCGCGACGGCGATGCGATCGGGCGCGAGCTCGCGGGCCGGGGCGGGTGTAGGGATCAAGGGCGCCATGGCCAGGCCGAGCAGCGCCGCCCGCATGGCACGGCGCAATCGCTCACCCTGGCTGGCATCTCGCATCGACGCGACTCCGAGAGGGGGGCGGCAATGCGTGAACCTCCCCCCCGGCCCTTCTACGCAGGCTCCGGAAATCTCCGCAAGGCGCATCCATGCATAAGCCCCAGCCGATGGAATAATCGAATTCGGCAGCCGTTGAGGAAGGAACGATAGTCCTTCGGAGCGCACGATGCCGATTCCCAACACGCGGGTTTTCCTCTCCAACGTCCTATCCGCCGGCCTCGGCATCAGGTTCTCTCCCGCGACCCTCGGCGACTTCGCCTCCATCTCGCCCGGCAACCCGGTTGCGCCGTGGCTCGGCTCGACCGCCGACATGAGCGGCGACGGCAAGGCCGACCTGATCTTCGGCGCTTCGGCGAGTGACGTGAACGGGCTCGATTCCGGCCGGGTGATCGTCACCCTCGGCGGCCTCACCGCGGGCACGACGACCGCGCTGGGCGGCGGCACGCAGCTGATCATCGACGGCGCTGCCGCGGGCGACCACGCCGGTGCGGCGGTCGGCGGGATCGCCGACCTCAATGGCGACGGCAAGGGCGAGATCCTGATCGGCGCGCCGGGCGTGGACTGGGCCGGGGCGACCAACGCCGGCTCGGCCTACGTGGTCTTCGGGCGCGGCGCGGGCGAGATCAGCCTTGCCTCCATCGACGCGGGCCTGGGCGGTTTCGCCGTGCGCGGCGAGGCAGCGGGCGATGCCGCGGGCACGACGATCCTCTCGGTCGGCGACATGAACGGCGACGGCAAGGCCGATTTCCTCGTCGGCGCGCCCGGCAACGACTTCGCCGCGCTCGATGCGGGCGCGGCCTATGTGGTCTGGGGCAAGGACACGACCACGCCGGTCAACCTCGCCGATGTCGCCAATGGCGTGGGCGGGTTCAAGATCATCGGCGGCGCGGCGGGCGATGCCACCGGCACCTGGCTCGGCACGGTCGGCGACATGAACGGCGACGGCATCAACGAGATCCTGATCGGCTCGCCCAACACCGGCTCGGGGAAGGACAAGGGCGGCGCGGTCTTCGTGGTCTTCGGCAAGGCCGACGGCACGGCGGTCGACCTCAGGAACCTCGGCGCCAACGGCTTCCAGATCAACGGCATCCGCGGCGACGCCAAGACCGGCGTGCTCGGCGATGCGGTGGGCAGGGCCGTCACCGGCGTGGGCGACGTCAATGGCGACGGCCGGGCCGATATCCTCGTCGCCGCGCCCAAGACCGATCATGCCTACCTCGTCTTCGGCAAGGCCGGCACAGGCGCGGTCGACCTGACGAACGTGAAGGCCGGGGTCGGCGGGGTCGAGATCGTCCCTGAGGCGGTCAAGGACCTCGACCAGCTCTCGGTCACCGGCGGGGTCGACCTCAACCGCGACGGGATCGCCGATATCGTCATCGGCGCGCCCACGGCCTCGACCAACGGCACCACCACCGGCGCGGTCTACGTGGTCTGGGGCGGCGGCTTCACCGGCAAGATCGACCTCAGCCTGATCGCCCAGGGGATCGGCGGGGCCAAGATCGCCGGCACGGCCGACAGCCTGACCGGCTCGGCCGTGACCATCGTCGCCGACCAGAACGGCGACGGCGTGGCCGACCTGCTCATCGGCGCTCCCGGGACCAGCGAAGGCGCCTACCTGCTCTACAGCCCGCCGACCTGGCAGCCTGACCTCAACGTCTACGGCACCGAAGGGGCAGACGTGATCGGCGCCGCCTCGCGCTCGGGCGTCCACGTCGTCGGCGAGGGCGCCGACAACATCATGGCGCTGGGCGGCAATGACACGATCGCCACCGGCGGCGGCGACGACACGATCGACGGCGGCGCGGGTGCGGATTCCATGTCCGGCGGCGCGGGCAACGACAGCTACTATGTCGACAATGCGCTCGACGTGGTGAACGAAGCCTCGGGCGAAGGGACCGACACGGTCTACACCACCGTCTCCTATGCGCTCGGCACCAATGTCGAGAACCTGACCCTGCTGAACGCCGGCCTGACCGGCACCGGCAATGCCGACGCCAACGTGCTCACCGGCACCTCCGGTTCGGACACGCTCAACGGCGCGGGCGGGGCCGACTCCATGAGCGGCGGCGCGGGCAACGACACCTATTACGTCGACAATGCCGGCGATGTGGTCAGCGAAGGCGCCACCGGCGGCACCGACACGGTGATCACCACGATCAGCACCACCCTGGGCGCGAACGTCGAGAACCTCGTGCTCGCCGCTTCGGGCCTCACCGGCACCGGCAACGAACTCGACAACCAGATCATCGGCTCGGCCGGGGCCGACTCCATCGATGGCGGCGTGGGCGCCGACACGATGAGCGGTGGCGCGGGCAACGACACCTATTTCGTCGACAACGCCGGCGACCGCGTGGTCGAGAGCGCGGGCGGCGGGATCGACACGGTCATCGCCTCGGTCGACACCACGCTTGCGGCCGAGGTCGAGAACCTCGTGCTCACCGGCTCGGCCCATGTCGGCACCGGCAATGCCTTGGCCAACACGATAACCGGCACTGACGGCGCGGACACGATTGATGGCGGCGCGGGCGCGGACACCATGGCGGGCGGCCTCGGCGACGATACCTACAAGGTCGACAATGCCGGCGACGTGATCGTCGAAGCCGCGAACGGCGGGACCGACACGGTCATCGCCACTTTCGACTATGCCCTCACCGAAGGCTCGACCATCGAGAACCTGACGCTGGCCGGCGCGGCGCATCACGCCACCGGCAACAGCGGCGACAACGTGATCACCGGCGGCGCGGGCAACGACGTGCTCGACGGCGGGGGCGGGCTCGACACGCTGGTGGGCGGCGACGGCAACGACACCTATGTGGTCCACAGCCTGACCGACACCATCGTCGAGACCGCGACCGGTGGGACCGACACGGTCGTGTCCTCGGTCGACTTCTCGCTTGCCGGGATCGCCAATGTCGAGGCTCTCGCCCTCACCGGCGATGCCCACCATGGCACCGGCAACGACGGCGATAACCTGCTGCTCGGCAATGCCGGCAACGACCTGCTTGAGGGCGGGCTCGGCAACGACACCCTGGATGGCGGCGCGGGCGCCGACACGATGGACGGCGGCGCGGGCAACGACACCTACTTCATCCGCAATGCGGGCGACGTGGTGATCGAAAGCGCCGATGGCGGCGTGGACACGGTCGTCGTCTCGACCGACTGGACGCTGGCCGACAACATCGAGAACGTGAAGCTCGTCGGCAGTGGCCACAGCCTCACCGGCAATGCCGCCAACAACACGCTGACCGGCGACACCGGCAACGACGAACTTGATGGCGGCGCGGGCGACGACACCGAGCTGGGCGGCGACGGCAACGACGTGCTCCACTCCAACTCGGGCGTGGACACCCTTGTCGGCGGCGCGGGCAACGACGTCTACAAGATCCACGGCGGCGAGGCCCATATCGAGGACTTCCAGGGCCACGACACGGTCGACGCCAGCGAGGCCTACGGCAACAGCTACATCGATCTCTCCGGCGAGACCCAGACCGAGATCGAGGGCCACAACGTCTATTACGGCACGGGCGGCGTGGTCACCGGCGCGCTCAACGTCCAGTTCCTGCAGGACCTGACCGGCTCCTTCGCCGACGACATCGCCAATGTCCGCCTGCTGGTGCCGCAGATCGTCGCGGCGCTGCAGGGCATCTCGGGCGGGGCGGCCTTCGGCGTCTCCTCGTTCCGCGACAAGATCTGGGGCACTTTCGGCGGCGCCGGCGACTATACATACAAGACCGACCTCGCCATCGGCGCTACGGCCACGACCCTGACCAACGCCTATTCCGGCTTCATCGCCACCGGCGGCGCGGACCTGCCTGAAGCCCAGCTCGAGGCCCTGCTCCAGCTCGCCGTGCGCGCCGGGGGCGAGGTGGGTTACCAGACCAACTCGGCGCGCTTCGCGGTCCTGTTCACCGACGCCCCGTTCCACACCGCGGCCGACGGCACGGCCCAGGGGATCACCGTCGCCAACAACGGCAACGCCATCATCAACGATGGCGGGATCATGGAGAACTATCCGGAGCTGGCCCAGCTCGCCTCGGTGCTGGCCGCGGCCAATATCATCCCGGTCTTCGCGGTGGTCCCCGGGCTGGAAGCGACTTACCAGGGCCTGGCCGATGCGCTCGGCCGCGGCACGGTCGTCACCCTCAGCGCCAACAGCTCGAACATCGTCTCGGCGATCACCACGGGCCTGACCACGGCGACGACCACCCATATCGCCGACGCGATCGGCGGGGCTGGCGACGACCGGCTGATCGGCAACATCGGCGACAACGTGCTGACCGGCAACGGCGGCAACGACACGCTGACCGGCGGCGCGGGCAACGACACGCTCCATGGCGGCGACGGCAACGACACCGCGACCTATTCCGGCGCGATCACCAGCTACACCATCACCCACAACGCCGACGGCACGGTGACGATCAAGGGCGAAGGCACCGACGTGCTCGACTCGATCGAATACCTGCAGTTCGGCGCGGTGACCTACATGGCCAACGGCACGCCGCTGGTCGGCGACGCGGCCCCGGTGATCACCTCCGACGGCGGCGCGGCGACGGCGGCGCTGAGCCTGGTCGAGAACACCACGGCGGTGACCACGGTCACCGCGACCGACCCGGACTATGCCACGGTCCTCACCTATGCGATCACCGGCGGGGCCGATGCCGCGCTCTTCGCGATCGATCCGGCGACCGGCGCGCTCTCGTTCAAGGCCGCGCCGCTCTTCGCGACGCCGGGCGATGCCGATCACGACAATGTCTATGACGTGGTCGTGACCGCCAGCGACGGATTGCTTGCCACCGACCAGGCCCTGGCGATCACCGTGACCAATGGCAACGACGCCCCGGCGCTGACCGGCGCGCCCGCCGTGCTGGCCGACGGGGTGGAGGACACCGCCTACACCGTCACGGCAACGCAGCTGCTTGCGGGGTACACCGACGCCAATGGCGATGCGCTCTCGCTCGGCACCGTCACCGCCGATCATGCAACGGTGACCGACAACGGGGACGGCACTTACACCGTGCAGCCCGCCGCCAATTACAACGGCGCGCTGGTGCTGTCCTACACCGTGGCCGACGCGCTGGGCGCGACGACGGCGGCGACGCTCTCGCTCAACCTCGGGGCGGTGAACGATGCCGCCACGGTGGGCGGCGTTGTCGCCGGGGCCGTGCTGGAGAGCGGCGGGACCGCCTCGGGCGTGGTGACCGTGGCGGACGTCGATACCGGCGAGGCCATGTTCCAGCCGGCCGATGCCGCGGCGCTCAACGGCACCTACGGCAGCTTCGCCTTCAATGCCGCCACCGGGGCCTGGACCTACACGATCGACAGCGCCCGCGCGGTTACCCAGGCGCTCGATCCGGGCCAGCTGGCGACCGACAGCCTCACCGTCACCTCGCTCGACGGCACGGCCAGCGAGACGATCACGGTGACGATCACCGGCACCAGCTCGCTCGCGACGATCTCGGGGACGGCGACCGGTGCGGTGAATGCCGCCAGCGGTACGGCAACGGGGACGCTCACCGTTGCGGACGGGGATGCCGGGCAGGCGACCTTCGCCGCCATTGATCCGGCTTCGCTCGCCGGGACCTATGGCGCCTTCGCCTTCGACGCGGCGAGCGGCACCTGGACCTATGCACTCGACAGCGCCGGGGCAGCCTTCACCGCGCTCGGCGGCGGGGCCACGGCCAGCGAGAGCCTCACCCTCACCTCGCTCGACGGCAGCGCCAGCCAGACGGTGGTCGTCACCGTCACCGGCGCCAACGACACCGCGACAATCACCGGCAGCGCGAGCGGCGCGGTGACCGAGGCGGGCGGGCTCGCCAATGCGCTCCCCGGCACGCCGACCGCTTCGGGCGCGCTCACCGTGGCCGATCCGGACAGCGGCGAGGCCGTCTTCGCCGTTCCGGCGAGCCTGGCCGGGACCTATGGCAGCTTTGCCTTCAACGCGGTGACCGGAGCCTGGGCCTACACCCTCGACAATGCCCGCGCCGCCACCCAGGGGCTGGGCGCGGGGGTCGTCGCGACCGAGACGCTGACCGTGAAGTCGCTCGACGGCACGGCCTCCCAGGCGATCACCGTCACCGTGACGGGCGCGGACGATGCGGCCGTGATCACCGGCAGCGCGACGGGCGCCACCACGGAGGACTCCGCCGCCCTCGTTTCCGGCAAGCTGACGATTGCCGATCCCGACTCCGGCGAGGCCGTCTTCGCGACCCCGACGAGCCTCGCCGGAACCTACGGCTCCTTCGCCTTCGACGCCGCCACCGGCGCCTGGACCTACACCCTCGACAACACCCGCGCCGCCACCCAGGCGCTGGCGGGGGGCCAGGTGGTCACCGAGACGCTCGCTGTCCAGTCCATCCACGGCGATGCAACCCAGGCGATCACGGTCAAGGTCACCGGCGTCAACGACGCGGCGGTGATCGGCGGGGCGACCACCGGCACGGTGACCGAGGCGGCCACCACCGGCGGCGTGTCGCAGGTCTCTGGAGCACTGACGGTCAGCGACGTGGACAGCCCGGCAAGCTTCGCCGCGGGCACCTTCGCCGGGACCTATGGCTCGCTGGCGCTCTCTGCCGCCGGTAACTGGACCTACACGCTCGACAACGCCAATCCCACGGTCGACGGCCTGTCCGCCGGGCAGTTCCTCGGCGACAGCGTGGTGGTCCATGCCGCCGACGGGACGGCCCAGACCATCACCATCGGCATCACCGGGGTCGACGAGGTCACCGGTGGCGGGACGCTGACCGGCACGGCGACCGCCGATACGCTGGCCGGCGGGCTCGGCAACG
>Ga0207667_10006847_pt1 | contig 13767 bp, 8 predicted proteins | sample KBSCornC52_FD_184301 | JGI IMG/M metagenome (GOLD analysis project Ga0207667, IMG submission 184301) | Corn rhizosphere microbial communities from Kellogg Biological Station, Michigan, USA - KBS Corn C5-2 (SPAdes) (version 2) | ecosystem: Host-associated > Plants > Roots > Rhizosphere > Soil ...
GGTGTCGGCCGGCGCGAGCCGCGACAGGCCCAGCGCGAGCGCGAGGAAAACGGTCGTCGCACCGACGGCCAGCAGCAGCGCGTTGCGGAAGCTGTTCGGAATGTACAGGTAGACGACGATCAGCATGATCGCCAGCGACATCGCGTGCCAGTGGAATTCGTCCGGCCGCCGGGCGGCGATGTACATGAAGCAGGCGAGCGCCAGGCCTTCCGCGATGGACGCGGCGCGCCGGGTGGCGTCGACGGCCAGCGGCCTGCGATAGCACAGCCAGGCGCAGACGCCGGCCGTCGCGGCCACGCCCATCCGGGCCGCATACAGCTGCAGGAAGGTCGTGCCATAGCCGAGCGAGGCGAGGTCCGTGACGGCGAACGCCACGTAGAACAGGGTGCAGAAGACGAGCGTGAAGCCGAGCAGGGCGCGGGTCTGGGGCAGTTTGTGGGCGAGGAATGCGGCTTCGTCCGCAGTGTGCGCGAACTCGCCGGTGAGCGGGTGGATTCTCATGACGTCGACGGACCGGGCGCTGCTGACAGCCCGATGCCGGATGGCGGGATCGGGCGCGCCGGCGGGTCGGGTCGCGACACCGCACGGCATGGCAGTCATATAAGGCTGTTGATATGGGTGCTATTCTGGCACGAGAAGGCGCCGGAATAATCACCCTTTGTCACAGCCGCGCCGCAGGCGCGTCGACGAGGGAACGTTGAGGCTCTGGCGGTCAGGCGGTCAGGGCCAGCAGCGTCGACGCGTGCGGCGCAAGCGTCGTGCGGATGGCGCCCTTGATCGTGCCCTGGTCGCGACGCGCCCACAGGTCGCGCACCGCGACGTTCCGGTTGCCCAGGTCCAGGCGCGACAGGTCGAACACGATCTCCGCCGGGGCGTCGCCCGTATTGAACAGCGCGAGATATTGCACGTTGCGCTTGTCGGCCGGGCGCGCGGTCCAGATACGCGTGTTGGCTTCGGCGCGGAGCGGGCGGTTGCCGCGGCTGCGCTGGTTGATGGCCAGGACTTCGGGGTTGGTCAGCAGCGCGAGCGTCTTCGCATCGAGGTGACGCAGGTCGCCGCCCATGATCAGCGGCGAACGTGCGATGCTCCACAGCGTCATCAGGGTCTGCTGTTCGTCCGGCGTGAACTTGGTGTCGCGTTCGCCGAGCGCCAGGCGGCCCAGCGGCAGCATGTCGGCGTCCGGCCAGGAGTTCGCGCCCATCACCGGGTTCCAGTTGTCCAGGCGCTGGAACTGCTCGTTCAGCAGGCGCCATTCGTCCCAGAAGTCGTCCGAGATGCGCCACATCTGCGCGTAGTGCGGCACGTGGCTGTCCCAGCGCAGGTCCATTTCACCCGGCGACAGGGACAGGATGATCGGACGGCCGCTGGCCACGATGGCCTTGTGCGCCGCTTCGACCTCGGGCCAGTTGCGTTCGTACGGGCGCGACATGTCGTCCATCTTGACGAAGTCCACGCCCCATTCGGCGTACTGCTTGAAGACGGAATTGTAGTATTCCTGCGCGCCAGGCTTCGTCATGTCGACGCCGTACATGTCGCCGTTCCACTCGCAGATCGCTTTCGTGTCGGCGATGTCCTGCGCGCGCAGCTTGGTGCCGAGGATCGGCGTGTTCAGGCGCACGGCCTGGCGCGGGATGCCGCGCATGAGGTGGATGCCGAACTTCATGCCGCGCTTGTGGATCTGGTCCGCGAGGCGCTTGAAGCCGGCGCCGTTCTGCGCCGACGGGAAGCGGTTCGGTGCCGGCTGCAGGCGGCCGTACTGGTCCATCGTCAGTTCGGCGTCCTTGCGGTAGGTGTAGCTGTTCGCATTCGGCTCATACCACTGGATGTCGACCGTGAACACGTTGTACCCGAACGGCAGCAGCTTGGCGGCCATGATGTCGGCGTTTTCCAGCGCCTGGGCTTCCGTGATCGTGGGGCCGAACGAATTCCAGCTGTTCCAGCCCATCGGGGGCGTGGGTGCAAGCGCGCCGCCGGATGCGGGCGCCTTCGACGTCGCGGCAAAGGCGAACGAGGGCAGGCTGGCGGTGGCGGTGGCGGCGAGGGAGGCGGTGAGGAGGCGGCGGCGATTGGAATCCATGTGTCTCGACTTTATGTGATATTAATTTAGAATTAATGCCTTAATAGTATAAATTCCAATCGGCCGACGCTCCAAATGATTAAAACGCGCCGACCGATATCAAAAACGATATCAGACCTTGCGCGGCGGCGCAGCCTTGATCGCGTCCGCGATGGCCTGGCGCATCGGCTTCGCCTTCAGCTGCGCGTCGAACGGCGTCGGACGCATCGGCTGCTTGTCCGTGCGCGGCGCCTCGTCCCAGGTCTGCAGCCAGCTGACATTATCCGACATGCCCCACACGAGGATGTCGCGCAGGCGCGGGTAAGCCAGCGTCACGTCCAGGTAGTCGCGCGTGGCGGCCGCGACGCCGGCGTCGCGCCTGGCGATGTCGGCCGGCAGGCGGCGGTCGTTGACGTCCAGCTCCGTGATCAGCAGGTCGTAGCCCATGCCGGACACCTCGTCGAGGAACTTGCGCCACTCGACTTGGTCGTTGCGACCCTTGTCGATACCCGAGTCACTGAGGTCCCACGAGCCGATGTGGCTTTGCAGGCCGAGTGCATTGATTGGCGTGCCGCGCTTCTTGAGTTCCGCGAGCATGGCCAGCACGCCCGCGCGGTGGCGCGCGCTGCCGGCGTCGCCGCGCATGTAGTCGTTATAGACCAGCTGGGCCTGCGGCGCGTACTCGCGCGCGAGGCGGAACGCCAGGTCGATCTGCTCCAGCGCGCCCAGCGGGCGGGTGAGGGCGTTCTGGCGCAGCTTGCCGTCGGCCGGGTCGACGGCTTCGTTGACGACGTCCCAGCTCTTGACGCCCTTGCCGAAGTGGCCGCACACGGTGCTCACGTGCGTGCGCATCAGCTGTTCGACGGCCTTGGCCGGCTGCGGGCCGAAATTCTGCTTGGCGACCCAGGCCGGCACCCATTTCTCGGCCTGCCAGAACAGGTTGTGGCCGCGCACGGCGATGCCCTTCTCGTTCGCCCAGGCGATCACCGAATCGGCCGGGCCGAAGTTCGGCTTGCCCGCTGCCGGCTCGAGCGCCTGCCATTTCATCTCGTTTTCGAGCACGATCAGGTTGCACTCGCGTTCGACGAGGGCGCGGTAGGCCGGGTCGCCGAACTGGTTGCGGCCGGCGCTGATCGCCGTGCCGAAGCGCATGCCCTTCCGGGCCGCGATGTCTTTCAATCCCTCGCCGGCCGGCGCCTGGGCGCGCGCGAGGGGGGTGATTGTCGGCAGCATGGCGGCGCCGGCAAGCATGCCGAGGATGTCACGTCTCGATGTCATGTGTAGTCCTTCTGTTATTGTGGTGGGTGAAACTGGTCAGCCGTGGCCGGGCGCGTAGGGGAACGCGAGCGACCGGTAGTACTCGAGTGTTTGCGCCGGCGGATTCACGCCGGCCGGCAGGGGCAATCCGGAGACATGCTGGAAATAGGCGATGCACGCATCGCGCCACCATTGCGCCTCGCGCTGTTGCTGGGCCAGGCGCTGGGCGACGTCGTCGTAGCGGCGCGCGTCGACGAACGGACGCAGGCGCTGCCACTCGGCCTGCATGGCGGCGACTTCCGCCACGCCGTGGTCGTAGTGGGCGACGAGCTCTTCCCACAGCGTGCGGCCGGACGGCATGCGGGTGTCCCACGGCAGGTGGTGGAACCACAACAGTTGCTCGGGCGGCGTCGTGGCCGGGTCGGCAAGGCGGCGCGCGACGTCCGGCGCGTACTGGGCCACGGCGTTGCTGCCCGTCGCCGTGCGATCGAAGCCGATGCCGTCGCGGCCGGCGCGGTGGTAATAGACGGGATTCCAGTCCGCGCGGCCCAGGTTGTCGACCCACGGCGCGGGACCGTGGTGGTGGCCCGTGCCCATGATGTGGTGCAGGCCGAGGGGCGTCATGTAGTCGACGGCCGCTTCGCGCGAGCGCATCATCATGTCCACGACAGGCTCCACGACGCGCGCATCGGGTGCGAACGTCTGTCCCGCCCATTCGCGGGCGATGGCGCGGCTGTCCAGGTCCGGGTTCCAGGCGAGGCGTCCGTAGGCATACCAGTTGGCCTGGTCGAACGTGGAACCGGTCCAGTTGCGGCTGCTGCCGATGTTGGCGACGCCGGCGATGCCGCCCACGCGTCCATCCTGGGCGCCTTCCAGCACGCGCGCCACGGTCATCGGCCTGCCGCCGGCGCGGGTGTCGAAGCGCAGCGTCTCCTGGAACAGCGTGCCGAGGTAGACGAGGTGGGTGGCGTAGCCGAGGTATTCCTTCGTCACCTGGAATTCCATCATTAGCGGCGTGTCCGGCATCGCGCCGAACAGCGGGTGCGCCGGCTCGCGCGGCTGGAAGTCGATCGCGCCGTTCTTCACCTGCACGAGCACGTTCCTGTCGAACTTGCCGTCCAGCGGCTTGAACTGGTCATAGGCCTGGGTGGCGCGGTCGCTGACCTGGCCTGGATGCGCCGGCGGGTTGTAGACGAACGCGCGCCACATGACGATGCCGTTGTGCGGCGCGAGCGCGCGCGCCAGCATGTTGGCGCCGTCGGCGTGGTTGCGGTGATAATCCTGCGGGCCCGGTTGGCCTTCCGAATTGGCCTTGACGAGGAAGCCGCCGAAATCGGGAATGCTGCGATAGATCTCGTCGGCCTTGCGCGCCCACCAGGCGGCGACCTGCGGGTCGAGCGGATCGGCCGTCTTCGTTTCCTTCAGTTCCAGCGGTGTCGACCAGCGCACGGACAAATATACGCGGATGCCGTACGGCCGCAGCACGTCGGCGATGGCCGCAGTCTTGGCGATGAAGGCGGGGCTCAATACCTCGGCCTTGGCGTTGACGTTGTTCAGCACCGTGCCGTTGATGCCGAGCGACGCGTTGGCGCGCGCGTAATCCGTGTAGCGCGGATCGACGATATTCGGCAGCTCCCACCAGTTCCAGATCGATTCGCCGGCATAGCCACGTTCGACGGTACGGTCCAGGTTGTCCCAGTGGTTCAGCACGCGCAGCGGCAGCGCGGGCTTGTCCGCGAGCGCGATCCGGTCCGGGGCGACGCCCAGCTGCACCTGGCGCAGCCAGGCGAATGTACCGTACAGCAGGCCGATGTCGGCGTTGGCCGCGACCAGCATCACGGGGGCGCCCTTGATGCGGGCGCGCCGCACGAGATAGCCTTCCGGACCGAGCGGCGCCAGCTCGCGGCGCAGGTTGTCGGCGTCGGCCAGGCCGGAGACTTGGGCCAGTGCGTTCGCGCGGACGAGGACGACGGCGCCGAGGCGCGGTTGCGGCGTGGACGGAATGGTGTCGGGTGCGCGGCCCAGCATGCCGGCGATACCGCGCCTGAGTTCCGCCGCGGCAGCACGCACGGTCGGAGTGTCGTCCGGCGCGGCGATGCCGGTGGCGGCCGCCTGCAATGCGGTCCGCTGGGCGGTGGGAAGGGGGCGGTAGCGCAGCCACAGGTCGTAGCCGTCTTCGTCAGCGGCGCGGGCGGGAAGGGCGCCGAACAGTCCGAGCAGGATGTTCAGCACGAACGCCGCCGTCAGGCACGCGCGGGCGTGCCGGAGGAAATGCTGCATCGTAATCTCCGTTGTCGTTATAGGCGGACCGGATGCGGCGGCCGGTCTCATGCAGGAATGTTAGCGCAAACTCTTGAAATGCGAAATCGGTTTCTGAGTGTTTACTGCCATTTTTATGGCTATCTTTGCACGGACGTGAGATGCTAAGATAGCGCAAACAAAAAATGTTGGGGAATCGGGAGAACATGAGCAAAGCCAAACCAGAGTCGGTCCACGAAGAGGCGGAGCGCCGCGGGCAGCCCACGATGGCCGACGTCGCCAAGCTCGCGGGCGTGTCCGCGATGACGGTGTCGCGCGTCATGAACGGCAAGGGGCTCGTGCGCGAAAGCACGCGGCGCAAGGTGGCGGAAGCCGTGGCGGCGCTGAACTACACGCCGAACCAGGAGGCGCGCAACCTCGCCGGCTCCAAGCCGATCCGCGTCGGCTTCCTGTACAGTAACCCGAGCGCCGCCTACCTGAGCGAATTCCTTGTCGGCCTGCTGAGCCAGTCCGGCCTGAACAATGTCCAGCTGTTCGTGGAAAAATGCGACGCCGGCGAACACGAGGCCGAACAGGCCCGCCGTCTCGTCGAGAACGGCCTGGACGGCATCATCCTGCCGCCGCCGCTGTGCGACAGCGAGGAAGTGCTCGCCGCGATCGCGGAAGCGAACATCCCGGCCGTCGTCGTCGCCTGCGGCCTGCCGGACGAGCGCGTGGGCGCCGTCAGCATCGACGACTACGAGGCCGCGTTCGCGATGACGCGCCACCTCGTCCACCTCGGTCACCAGCGCATCGGTTTCGTCGTCGGCCATCCGAACCAGACCGCGAGTGCGCGCCGCCTCGAAGGCTATCGCGCCGCGGTCGCGGAGCAGGGCGCGGACGCCAGCCCGGAACTGGTCGTGCAAGGCATGTTCACGTACCGCTCCGGCCTGGACGCGGCCGAACACCTGCTGGCGCTGGAAGAGCGGCCGACCGCCATCTTCGCCAGCAACGACGACATGGCGGCCGCCTGCGTCGCCGTCGCGCACCGGCTGGGCCTCGACGTGCCGGGCGACCTCACCGTCACCGGCTTCGACGACACGGCGCTCGCCACCACCATCTGGCCGGAACTGACCACCGTGCGCCAGCCGATCGCCGGCATGGCGCGCGAAGCCGTGCAGTCGCTCGTGCGCCGCGTGCGTGCGCAGCGCGAAGGCGAGGAGGTGCAGCCCGAGCAGGTCCGCATGGACTTCGAACTGGTGCGCCGCCAGTCCGACGCCGCGCCGCGCACCCGTCCCTCGGCACTGCTGCCGCTCGCCGCCGCCAAGCGCGCCGGCTGATCTTCCGGGCCGCGGCGCTCGCCGCGGCCATCCCATCCTCCCGCGGCGCCCGCCGCTTCGCCGTGAACGCGTTAAGTCATCTACGGCGCATGAATTTGTTCACGCTAACATCCGGTTTTTCCGCTTTCCCACCCGATTCCGCCGCCGCCCGACCTGTTGGCGTCGTTCCGGCCGGACATTCCCCCAATATTTGATTGACAAGGGACAAATCAGCCGATTAGACTGGAATGGTTGCGGTAACATTTTTAGTTAAAAGAATGTTGGGTATAAACCCACAAGGATAACAACGACAGGAGACAGAGGATGTCCGATCGAAGCGAACGGCAGCAGTGGCCGGCACGCGGTGCATGTCAGCACCGGCGTGGCGCCTTGCCGTACGCGCCGACTATCCCCGTCCCATGCTTCCCGTCTGCCCCTGAGGCAACCCCGAACCCGACCACGCGCGCCGCCCAGCCAGGTGCCGCCGCGGTCCCGCAAGTCGAAGTACCGTCGCTGCCCGTGCACCAGGCTGGGCAAGCCTTTGCGGCGGCAACCATAAAAACAGCAGGACATACAGGTAGGAGACTATAGTCGATGGGTATCAAACGCAGGGAGTTTCTGGCATCCGTAGGTGGGGCGGCCGGCATGGCCGTGGTGCCGGGTGCGATGGCGGCCGCGACCGTCAAGGGCACGCCGGTCTACAAGCAGGCGAACGCGCCCGTCAACGCGCGTGTCGAGGACCTGATCAAGCGCATGACGCTCGAGGAGAAGATTGCCCAGCTGCAGTGCGTGTGGCTGTCCAAGAAGGATCTGCAGAACGACGACACCAGCTTCTCGGTCGAGAAGGCACGCCGCGTGCACCCGAACGGCATGGGGATGTTCGCACGCCCGTCCGACCGCCAGATCGGCGCCGACAACAACGCCGGCAACTCCGGCGCCGTCGGCAACCGCGGCCCGAAGGAAACGGCGGAATACGTGAACGCCGTGCAGAAGTGGGCGCTGGAACAGACCCGGCTGGGCATCCCCGTCTTCATGCACGAGGAGTCGCTGCACGGCTATGTGGCGCCGGAGGCGACGAGCTTCCCGCAGGCGATCGGCCTGGCGTCCTCGTTCGACCCGGAACTGGTCCGGCAGATCTTTTCGCTGGCCGCGCAGGAAATGCGCGCGCGCGGCGCCAACCTGGCGCTGGCGCCGGTGGTCGACGTGGCGCGCGAGCCGCGCTGGGGCCGCATCGAAGAGACCTATGGCGAAGATCCGCACGTGTGCGGCGTGATGGGCAAGGCCGCCGTGCTGGGCTTCTCGGGCGATTCCCTGCCGCTGGCGAAGGACAAGGTCTTCGCGACGCTGAAGCACATGACGGGCCACGGCCAGCCGGAAAGCGGCACCAACATCGGCCCGGCGAACGTGGGCGAACGCACGTTGCGCGAAGACTTCTTCCCGCCGTTCGAGAAGATCATCAAGGAAACGAAGATCGCGGCCGTGATGCCGTCGTATAACGAGATCGACGGCATTCCGTCGCACGCCAACCGCTGGCTGCTGACGGACGTCCTCCGCAAGGAATGGGGCTTCCAGGGCCTGACCGTGTCCGACTACATGGCGGTCGCGGAACTGGGCAGCCGCCACCACCTCGTGGGCTCCGTGAAGGAAGGCGGCCTGCGTGCGTTCAAGGCCGGGGTCGATATCGAGACGCCGGACCCCGCCGGGTATGCGACGCTGGGCGAACTGGTCAAGGAAGGCAGGATCACCCAGCGCGAGATCGACGCCGTCGTGCGCCGCATCCTGCGCCTGAAGTTCGAGGCCGGCCTGTTCGAGAACCCGTACGCCGACGTGGCCCAGGCGGACGCCCGCACCGCGACGCCGGAAGCCATCGCGCTCGCGCGCAAGGCTGCTGCACGTTGCGCCGTGCTGCTGAAGAACGACAAAGGCCTGCTGCCGCTCGCGCCGCAGAAGGTCGGCAAGATGCTGCTGGTCGGCACGCACGCGAAGGACACCCCGATCGGCGGCTATTCCGACAAGCCGCGCCACGTCGTCTCGGTCTACGAGGCGCTGCAGGAAGAAGCGAAGGCGGGCGGTTTCTCGCTGGCGTATTCGGAAGGCGTGCGCCTGACGGAAGGCCACGTGTGGGGCCAGGACGAGATCGTCTGGACCAAGCCCGAAGTCAACGCGCGCCTGATCGCCGAGGCGGTGGCAGCGGCCAGGAACGCCGACACCATCGTCATGGTCCTGGGCGACAACGAGCAGACGGCACGCGAGGCGTGGGCCGACAACCACCTGGGCGACCGCACGTCGCTGGACCTCGTCGGCCAGCAGAACGACCTGGCGCGCGCCATCTTCGCGCTGAACAAGCCGACCGTCGTGCTGATGTTGAACGGCCGTCCGCTGTCCGCCACGTTGCTGGCCGAGCGCGCGGACGCGCTGCTGGAATGCTGGTACATGGGACAGGAGACCGGCCATGCCGTCGCCGACCTGCTGTTCGGCCGCGCCAACCCGGGCGGCAAGCTTCCGGTGACCATCGCCCGCAACGTCGGCCAGCTGCCGTTGTACTACAACCGCAAGCCGAGCAGCCGCCGCGGCTACATCGACGACGTGACGACGCCGCTGTACCCGTTCGGCTACGGCCTGTCGTACACCCGCTTCGAGATCTCGGCGCCGCGCCTGGAGCAGGACCGGATCGGTACCAACGGCAGTACCCGCGTGCAGGTCGATGTCCAGAACACGGGCAGCGTGCGCGGCGACGAAGTCGTGCAGATGTATATCCGCGACGACGTCAGTTCCGTCACCCGTCCGCTGTTGGAACTGAAGGGCTTCAGGCGCGTGACCCTGGAACCGGGCGAGAAGCGCACGGTGACGTTCGACATCAAGCCGTCCGACCTCTGGTTCTACAACGCCGACATGAAACGCGTCGTCGAACCGGGATCGTTCACCATTTTCGCAGGACCGAACAGCGTCGACCTGAAGAAGGCGACGCTGACGGTTGCATAAACCAAGAGAGACATAAGATGACAGCTATCCAAGCCAATCCGTTACCCCAGGACCTCGACCAGGCACTGATGGTCGGCCGCGTGTGGCGCGCGGGTGAAATCAATGGTCCGGCCGTCGTGGCCGTGCGCAAGGGCCGCGTGGTGGACATCACCCGCCACGCCCCGACGGTGTCCGAACTGTTCGAACGCGACGACCTCATCGCCATCGTGCGCGACGCCGACGGCGAGGACCTGGGCGACGTGAACGCTTTGGTAGCCGCCGCGCTGCAGGGTGACGAGGGCGCCGACGTGCGACTGCTGGCCCCGAACGACCTGCAGGCCATCAAGGCCTGCGGCGTGACGTTCGCCGTCAGCCTGCTGGAGCGCGTGATCGAGGAACAGGCCAAGGGCGACCCGGCCCGCGCCAGCGCGCTGCGCCAGCAGCTGCAGGAGACCATCGGTACGAACCTGTCGGAACTGGAACCGGGCGGCGAGGCGGCAATGCGCCTGAAGGCCGACCTGTCGGCCCGCGGCATGTGGTCGCAGTACATGGAAGTGGGTATCGGTCCGGACGCGGAAGTGTTCACCAAGTCGCAGCCGATGTCGGCGGTTGGCCACGGTGCGCCCGTGGGCCTGCACCCGTCGTCGCACTGGAACAACCCGGAACCGGAAATCGTCCTGGCCGTGAACAGCCGCGCGCAGGTGGTCGGCGCCACGCTGGGCAACGACGTCAACCTGCGCGACATCGAAGGCCGCAGCGCGCTGCTGCTCGGTAAAGCGAAGGACAACAACGGCTCCTGCTCGATCGGTCCGTTCATCCGCCTGTTCGACGGCGACTTCAACATCGACACGCTGCGCAACGCGGAAGTGCGCATGCTGATCGAAGGCGTCGACGACGGCTTCCAGTTGGCCGGTGCCAGCTTCATGCGCGAGATCAGCCGCGACCCGCTGGACCTGGTGCGCCAGACCTGCGGCAAGCACCACCAGTACCCGGACGGCTTCATGCTGTTCCTGGGCACGATGTTCTCGCCGATCAAGGACCGCGATGCGCAAGGCGGCGGCTTCACCCATCACCCGGGCGACCGCGTGAGCATCTCGACCCCGTCGCTGGGCACGCTGGTCAACACCGTCCAGCGCAGCGACGCCATCGCACCGTGGACCTTCGGCGTCCGCGCCCTGTACGCAAACCTGGCCCAGCGTGGCCTGCTGTCCGGCGCCGGCAAATAAGCCGGGCCTTTGATCATAACGAGAACTAAAATGTCTGAAAACAACCAAGCATTCGTCTACGCGACGTACCCGGACCTGCAGGACAAGCGGGTCGTCATCACCGGCGGCGGCAGCGGTATCGGCGGCGAACTGACCACGGCCTTCGCGGGCCAGGGCGCACGCGTGATCTTCCTCGACATCGCCGAGGAAGCCTCGCGCGAGCTGGAGAAAGCGCTGGCCGGTTCGCGCCACGCGCCGAAGTTCATCAAGTGCGACCTGACCAACCTCGACGAGCTGAAGGCCACCTTCAAGGCGATCGAGGAACAGCTGGGCGGCGTCGACATCCTGCTGAACAACGCCGCGAACGACGACCGCCACGAGATCGAGGACGTCACGCCGGCATACTGGGAAAGCCGCATGAATGTCAACCTGCGCCACCTGTACTTCTGCGCGCAGGCCGTCATCCAGGGCATGAAGGAACGCAAGTACGGCGTGCTGCTGAACTTCGGTTCGATCTCCTGGCACCTGCCGCACACCCAGCTGGGCCTGTACATGATGGCGAAGGCCGCCATCGAGGGCATGACCCGCAACATGGCGCGCGAATTCGGCCCGCACGGCATCCGCGCCGTGACCGTGGTGCCGGGCGCCGTCGTCACGCCGCGCCAGAAGAAGCTGTGGCACAACCCGGACGAAGAAGCCCGCATCCTGGCCGGCCAGTGCATCCCCGAGCGCGTCGAGATGGCAGACGTGGCTGCGCTCTCGCTGTTCCTGGCATCGAACAACGCGCGCCACATCAGCGGCCGCGAGTACTTCGTCGACGCGGGCTGGTACGGCGCATGAGCAGCGACATCGCCTCCACGCCCACTCCGCTGTGGGAAGTCGGCGCCACGCTGGGCGAGGGTGTCCTGTGGGACGCACCCAACCGGCAGGTGTGGTTCGTCGACATCAAGGGCCGCCGCCTGCACCGCTGCTCGGCCGACGGTCTTGAGCGCCGCAGCTGGGACGCGCCGGGCCAGGTGAGCTTCGTCGTGCGCGCCAGCGACGGCGGCCTCGTCGTCTCGCTCGAGGACGGCCTGTACCGCTTCGTGGAAAGCACCGGCGAGTTCATCCCGTTCGCGAAGGTCGAGGCGGACGTGCCGGGCAACCGCTTCAACGACGGCCACGTCGACGCGCAGGGCCTCCTGTGGTTCGGTTCGATGGACGACGCCGAAGAGCAGCCGACGGGTGTGCTGTACCGTTTCGACGGCAAGCACGTCGTGCGCATGGACGACGGCTACATCATCACGAACGGCCCGGCCGTGAGCCCGGACGGGCGCACGCTGTATCACACCGACACGCTGGATAAACGGGTGTATGCTTTCGACCTGGCGGAAGACGGCAGCCTGTCGAACAAGCGTGTTTACGCCGAGATCACGGACGGCGGCTGGCCGGACGGGATGGCGGTGGACGCCGACGGCCACGTCTGGATCGCCGTGTTCCGGGGCTGGCGCATCGAACGCCGCGATCCGCAAGGTCGCAAGGTGGGCGAAGTGCGCTTCCCATGTTCGAACATCACCAAGCTGGCCTTCGCCGGCGACGACCTGCGCACCGTGTACGCGACGTCGGCGCGCAAGGGCCTGTCGGCCGAGGAACTGGCCCAGCAGCCGCTCGCGGGCGCGCTGTTCACCTTCCGTGCCGAGACGGCCGGATTGCCGCACCACGTGCTGCAGTTGCAGGAGTAAACGAATGACCCAACAGAACACCAAACCGAAGCGTTTCCGGTCGCAGGACTGGTTCGACAACGAAGAGCGCATCGACATGACCGCGCTCTATCTCGAGCGCTTCATGAACTACGGCATCACGCCGGACGAACTCCGCTCGGGCAAGCCGATCATCGGCATCGCCCAGAGCGGCAGCGACATCTCGCCGTGCAACCGCATCCACCTGGACCTGGCCAAGCGCGTGCGCGACGGCATCCGCGACGCCGGCGGCATCCCGATGGAATTCCCGCTGCACCCGATCTTCGAGAACTGCCGCCGCCCGACCGCGGCGCTGGACCGCAACCTGGCCTACCTGGGCCTCGTCGAGATCCTGCACGGCTATCCGATCGACGCCGTCGTGCTGACGACCGGCTGCGACAAGACGACGCCGGCCCAGCTGATGGCCGCCGCCACCGTCGACATCCCAGCCATCGTGCTGTCCGGTGGTCCGATGCTGGACGGCTGGTTCGAAGGTGAGCTGGTCGGTTCGGGCTCCGCGATCTGGAAGGGCCGCCGCCGCCTGGCCGCGGGCGAGATCGACGAGCAGAAATTCATCGACATCGCCACGGCCTCCGCGCCGTCGGCCGGCCACTGCAACACGATGGGCACGGCGTCGACGATGAATGCCATCGCGGAAGCGCTGGGCATGTCGCTGACGGGCTGCTCGGCCATTCCGGCACCGTACCGCGAGCGTGGCCAGATGGCCTACGAAACGGGCAAGCGCATCGTCGGCATGGCCTTCGAAGACCTGCGTCCGTCGCAGGTGCTCACGCGCGACGCGTTCATCGACGCGATCGTCGTCAACGCCGCAATCGGCGGTTCGACCAACGCCCAGCCGCACATCGTGGCGATGGCCCGCCACGCCGGCGTCGACATCAAGCCGGAAGACTGGATGGAATACGGCTACGACGTGCCGCTGCTGCTGAACATGCAGCCGGCCGGCAAATACCTCGGCGAGCGCTACCACCGCGCCGGCGGCACGCCCGCCATCA
>Ga0207667_10006852_pt1 | contig 13761 bp, 12 predicted proteins | sample KBSCornC52_FD_184301 | JGI IMG/M metagenome (GOLD analysis project Ga0207667, IMG submission 184301) | Corn rhizosphere microbial communities from Kellogg Biological Station, Michigan, USA - KBS Corn C5-2 (SPAdes) (version 2) | ecosystem: Host-associated > Plants > Roots > Rhizosphere > Soil ...
CAGTCGTGAAGAAGGCCGGCATCCAGCTGGTGGAAGAGGCGCTGCGCGAGGGTAAGCCGATCGGCTTGACCGTCCTCAAGGACAAAGAGATCGAGAATCCCGGTCCGGACGACGTCCAACGCGTCGGAACGATCGGGATCATCCAGAAGATGTTGAAAGTACCCGACGGGACACTCCGGTGCATCGTCGCGGGCCAAGGCGTCTTCCGGATCGATGCCTTCGTCCAGGAAGAGCCGTATATGGTCGCGGCCTATACGGAACTTCCCGACGTGACGCGCGAGAACGAAGAGCTCACCGCGATGATGCGCAATCTCGGGAGCCTCTTCCAGAAGCTGCTCTCGTATCTGCCGCAGGCGCCGCGCGAGATGGAGATGGAGGTCCAGAACATCGCGGACCCGGCCATGCTCACGTACTTCGTGGCCTCGACGATGCGGCTCGAGACGGCCGAACGTCAGGCGATCCTCGAGGAGCGCAACACCGCCAAGCGGATGCGCAAGCTCACGCTGGCGCTGACCAAAGAGCTGGAGGTCGTCGAACTCGGACATAAGATCCAGGGCGACATCCAGCGCGAGATGGAGAAGAACCAGCGCGAGTTCTATCTGCGCCAGCAGCTCCGCGCCATCCAGGAAGAATTGGGCGAGGTCGACCCGCAGCTCGCCGAGGCGAACGAGCTGCGCGCCAAGATCGACGAAGCCAAGATGCCCGAAGAGGTGAAAAAGGCCGCCGATCGCGAGCTGGACCGCCTCTCGAAAGTGCCGCAGGCCAGCCCCGAGTACAGCGTCATCCGCACGTACCTGGATTGGCTCGTGCAGCTGCCGTGGGCCGAGGAGACGGTCGACCACATCGACATCAAGAACGCCCGCATCATCCTCGACGAGGACCACTACGACCTCGAGAAGATCAAGGACCGGATCATCGAGTATCTGGCCGTCGGCAAGCTCAAGAAGAAGCTGACCGGACCGATCCTGTGCTTCGTCGGACCCCCGGGCGTCGGCAAGACCTCGCTCGGCCAGTCGATCGCGCGCGCGATGGGACGCAAGTTCGTGCGCGTATCGGTCGGCGGCGTGCGCGACGAAGCCGAGATCCGCGGACACCGCCGCACCTACATCGGCGCGATGCCCGGCACGTTCATCCGCGCCCTGCGCGACGCGGGCACCAAGAACCCGGTCATGATGATCGACGAGATCGACAAGGTCGGGGCGGACTTCCGCGGCGACCCGCAGTCGGCGCTGCTCGAACTGCTCGATCCCGAGCAGAACAACTCGTTCCGCGACCACTACATCGACCTGCCGTTCGACCTCTCGCAAGTGATGTTCGTGTGCACGGCCAATTCGCTCGACACGATCTCGCCGCCGCTGCGCGACCGGATGGAGATCATCCAGCTGGCCGGCTACACCGAGCTGGAGAAGCTGCAGATCGCCAAGCGTTATCTGGTGAAGAAGCAGCGCGCCGCAAACGGCCTCAAGGAGACGCAGGTCCAGATCTCCGACGCGGCCATCAAGACGATCATCGGCGACTACACCCGCGAGGCCGGCGTCCGCAATCTCGAACGCGAGATCGGCAAGACGTTCCGCAAGGTCGCGCGCAAGATCGTCGAGACGCCGCGCTTCAAGGCCCGCATCAAGCCGGAGAACGTGGCGGAATATCTGTCCAAGCCGCGCTTCTTCAACGAGGTCCGCAAACGGGTCGCCTCGGTCGGCGTGGCCACCGGCATGGCCTGGACGCCGGTCGGCGGCGACATCCTGTTCATCGAGACGCAGGCGATGCCGGGCACCGGCAAGCTCGTCCTGACGGGCCAGCTCGGCGACGTGATGAAGGAGAGCGCGCAAGCCGCGGTCTCGTTCCTGCGCTCGCGCTCGGCCGAACTCGGACTAGCGGAAGACTACTTCTCCAAGCACGACCTGCACATCCACGTGCCGGCCGGGGCGACGCCCAAGGACGGCCCGTCCGCGGGCATCTCGATGGCGACCTCGATCGCGTCGATGCTGACCGGCCTCAAGGTCGACGCCAATCTCGCCATGACCGGCGAGATGACGCTGACCGGGCAAGTGCTGCCGATCGGCGGACTCAAAGAGAAGGTGCTCGGCGCCAAGCGCGCCGGCATCTCGAAGATCCTGTTCCCGAAACGCAACGAGATGGATCTCGACGACATCCCGAAGGAAGTCCGCGACACGATGACGTTCGTCCCGGTCGAAGAGCTGAGCGAGGTGTTCCGTCACGCTCTCGGCAAGCGCGTCATCAGCCCGGTCGAACTCGGCGATGCCGAGCGCCCGAACAACGTGGTGCCGATGCGCCGCCGTTCGCCCGTCGCGAAGCGTCCGCGGGCTAAGTCCGTACGATCGCGTCGTACGTCGAGGTAGCGTCGGCGACGGTGTCGCGGCGTTCGTCGTAGACGTGGTAGATCCCGAGCGGCGCTGCATAGAGATGCAGCGTCGTCGTCGTTTCCACGGCGATGCAGCGGTGGACGTCGGCGTCGTCGGCGCGGTAGTCGATCGCTCCGGGCGCGAGCGTCATCTCGCCTAGACGGGCGACGCGCGCGTATCCGGCGGTAGCGCCGGTATCGACGCGGCGATAGTTCTCGACGGTCATGGCGCCGCCGCCGACCGCGAACCAGCACTGCCTGCCGCCGTGGTCGTGGAGGCTGGTGAGCGTGCCGGCCCGCCAGTGCAGGGCGAGCAGTTCGAAGTTCGCGTTCTTGTGCAGCAGCGTGCGCGTGTACGGCTGGCCGGCGTCGAAAGCCGGCGGTCGCGCGATCGTCGACCCGTGCGCGGTCGCTTCGGCCAGCCATTGCAGGATCCGGTCGCCATCGGAGGCCGATGCGAGCGGGGGCAGGCGGTCGAGATCGTGCGCGAGCCGGATCATCTGGGCGCGGCTTCTCCGGACCTGACGCGAATGCCCTGTCCGGTTTCGACCGCGCCGACGATCGTGCCGAACGTGCCGGCGTCCTGCCGCGGAAGCGCGATCAGCAGACCGCCGGACGTCTGAGCGTCCGAGAGCGCGACGCGCATCGCCTCGGGGACGTCCGCGTCGAAGACGACGAAGTCCGCATGCGTCGCCGCATTGGTGCGCGTCCCGCCCGGGATGCAGCCGCGTCCGATCAGCTCGAGCACGCGACCCATCAGCGGGACGGCGCGCGCGTCGACGACCAGCCGCACGCCGGACGCGCGCGCGATCTCGCCGGCATGCCCGAGCAGGCCGAAGCCGGTCACGTCGGTCGCCGCGTGGGCGCCGGCGGCGAGCATAGCGCGCGCGGCGTCGTCGTTGAGCGTCGTCATCGACGCGACCGCTTCGCGCAGTCCCTCGTCGTCGATCTCGCCGCGTTTGTGCGCGGTAGTCAGGATACCCGTCCCGAGCGACTTCGTCAGCACCAGCACGTCGCCCGGGCGCGCGCCGGCGTTGGTCACGATCCGGTCCGGATGGATCGTGCCGGTCACCGCCATGCCGTATTTCGGTTCGTCGGACGTGATCGTGTGGCCGCCGACGATCGCGACCCCCGCGCGCGTCGCGACCTCGGCCCCGCCGCGCAGGATCTGCACGACGACGTCGGCTTCGAGATCCTCGGGAAACGCGCAGATGTTGAGCGCGCAGAGCGGCGTGCCGCCCATCGCATAGACGTCCGAGATCGCGTTGGTCGCGGCGATCCGGCCGTATTCGTACGGATCGTCGACGATCGGCGTGAAGAAGTCGACCGTTTGGACGATCGCCAGGTCGTCGCGCAGCCGCACGACGCCGGCGTCGTCGCTGGTGGCGGTTCCGACCAGCACGCGGTCGTGCGTCGGCATCGGGACGCGCGCCAGGATGGCGGCGAGTTCCGCCGATCCCAGTTTGCTGGCGCACCCCGCGCAGGCGGAACGCTCGGTCAGACGCAGGCCCATCTCCGACGATGGTACGCCGCCCGAACGACGAATATCTTCGCGACCATGAGGAAGACGCTGCTCTTTTTGCCCGGCCCGGTGGCCGTCGCCGAACCGGTGCTGGCCGCCATGGCGCGCCCGCTCGAGAACCATCGCGGCCCGGAGTTCGCCGCGCGCCTGACGCGCGTGGCCAATCGGCTCAAGCTGATGTTCGGGACGAGCGGCCCGGTCGTGCTGCTCGGCTCCTCGGGCACCGGCGGCATGGAGGCGGCCGTCGCCAGCATGTTCTCGCCGGGCGACACGCTGCTGGCCTGCCCTATCGGGGTCTTCGGCAAACGCTTCGCCGAGATCGCCCGGACCTTCGGCTGCACCGTCGAGATCCTCGATACGCCGGCCGGAGCGGCCCTCGATCCCGTCGCGCTGGCCGCGCGCCTCCAGGCCGACACCGGCAAGCGCATCGCCGGCGTGCTGCTCACCCACAACGAGACCTCGACCGGCGTCCAGAACGACATGTCGGCGTACGTCTCGGCCCTGCGCGAGCACGGCGCGATCTCGGTGGTCGACTCGGTCAGCGGTTTCGGCGCGACCCGTTTCCGGATGGACGAATGGGGTTACGACGTGGTCGTGACCGCATCGCAGAAGGCGCTGGCCGCGCCGCCGGGGATGGCGATGGTCGCGCTCGGCGCGCGCGCGATCGCCCGACTCGAATCGTCGGCCTGCCCGCGCTACTACTTCGACTTGAAAAAGGCGCTCGAGTTCTCGAAGATCGGCCAGACGCCGTGGACCCCGCCGATCTCGATCGTCTACGCGCTCGACGCGGCCCTCGATCGCTACGAGGCCAGCGGTGCGGATGCGGTCATCGAGCGGCACGCGCTCTACGCCCGCGCGATCCGCGCCGCCTTCGAGGCGCTCGGCTTCACCATCTTCTCGCGGCCCGGCGCGCATTCGGTGACGGTGGTCGCGGCGACGCCGCCGGCCGGCGTCGATCCCGCCAAGCTGCTCGACGAACTGCGGGTCGAGCGCGGCATCATCCTCTCGGGCGGTCAGGCCGAACTCGCCGGCAAGATCGTGCGCATGGGCACGATGGGCGACATCTCCGAGACCGATATCCTCGGCGCGATCGGCGCCATCGAGATCGCCCTGCTCGAAGCCGACGCGCCCGTGCATCTCGGCACCGGCGTGCAAGCCGCGTTGCGCGAGTTGATCGGGAAGGTCACCGCTCCCGTTTAGACCGGGGCCGCAGGATTTCCGGCCGGAGAGGCCCGATATCGGCTTTAGCTTGTCCTCTTGAAAGGAGCATCCTCGCATGCTTAGACGCTACGCCCTGGCCGCTTTTCTCTTAGCGATCACCGGCGCTACCGCGATCGGCGCCCCGTCCTCCGCGTCGCCGGGGATGCCGCCGTTGCCACCGCAACCTAAGGTCCGGCCGGCCGGAATGCCGGCGGGGGCCGTCATGATCTCGCCGTGCGTCTATCAGATGGGCGAACATTGGGCGGCGCTCAAGGACTTGCCTTTCGGGCCCATCTACGGCACGTACAACGGCAAGATCGTCTTCACCGAAGTCATGATCGACCGGAAGGCGTTCGAAGCTGGCAAGAATTGGAGCGACCTTTTGAAGCCGCTGCCGGGATACACGATCGATCACGTCGACATTTGGTTCGAAGCGCACGGCCATCAAGGGTACCCGATCCCCCACTACGACCTGCATGCGTTCTACGTGCCGCATGCGGTTCATATGAAATACTGTCCAAACGGGATGCATGTGCCGGGCGAAGGGGCCCGCACCTAAACGGGCATTCCCCCGATATCCCAGACCTCGTGACCGCGATGCCGGGCCCGCTCGCCGAGCGGGCCCGGCATCGCATCGATCCGTTGAGATCGACCTAGACCCGATGCCTCTTGAAGAACGGCTCGGCAACCGGCTTCGCGAACCACGGCAGCGTCGAGTACAGCATCCCGTCGATCGTCGGATCGGGCGCGGTGATCGCGGCCGCGAGCGCCGAGCGGTGCAGGTCCGCGCGGATATCGGGCGAGAGCGGGAAGAACAGCGCGACGTAGAGCACGACCCAGCAGAAGATGGCCGCCTTCGCGAGGCCGATGGCCGCGCCCGCGATCGCGTTGAAGATGCCCAGCACCGGCAGACGCGCGACCTTGTCGAGGACGACCGAGATCGCGATCAGCACCGCGTAGGTCGCGACGCCGGTGAGGAACATCCCGATCACGTGGGCGGATCCCGGCCCGAGATGGGTGACGCCCGAGATCGCGCCGTCGAGCGAGCCGTTGTAGAACCAGGGCGTGAGGATCGCGAGGAACAGCGCGACCGCGCCGCCGAGCTCCTTGACGAAGCCGCGCCGGAAGCCCTTGACGGCCGCGACCAGCGCGATCGCGCCGATCACGAGATCCGGCCAGGCCAGGCTCATCCGCGGATGGTCGCGCCGGTCCGCTCGCGCAGCGCCTCGAGAGCGCGCGCGATCGCGAGATCGGCCTCGGCGTCGGTGATGGTGGCGTCCCGCAGCTGCATGGTGACGCGGACGGCCAGGCTCTTCTTGCCCTCGCCGACCTGTCTGCCCCGGTACTCGTCGAAGACGCGCGCGCCGGTGCACAGGTCGCCGATCGCCTTGACGATGGTCTGCGAGATCGTCGCCGCGTCGACGTCCAGATCCACGACCAGCGCGAGATCGCGGTACGTCGATGGGAACTTCGAGGGCGGCAGGTAGCGCGGCGTCGCGTAGTCGGGCAGCGCGTCGAGATACATATTGCAGACGTAGACCGGCATCGACACCTCGAACGCATGGCCGAGGCGAGGATCGATCTGTCCGATCGCGGCGACCTCGCGCCCGTCGAGCATCAGCACCGCGGTCTTGCCCGGATGCATCGCGTTGCGGACGTCGCGGGTCGTCTCCGGAAAGCGACCGGTCACGTTGCGGATCAGCGCGACCGCGTCGCTCTTGAGGCGCAGGAACGACGAGTCGGTCCATTCGGGTTCGCCGGTCGCGGGTGCGGTGAATCCGAACGAGAGCAGCGCCGATTCCTCGACCACGCCTTCGGCGGTCGTGAACGCGTGACCGATCTCGAAGATCCGGACCGGCCGGCCGGCCCGTGCGAAGTACTCGACCAAGCCCGGCCCGAGCGCGTATCGGAGGTAGCGCTGGTCTTCGGAGAGCGGGTTGCGGACCTCGACCGAGGCGTGGCTGGCCCGGATACCCGCGCGGCGAAGCTTGGCCGCCAGTGCCGGTCCGTGCAGCGCGTAGCTGGAGATCTCGGAATAGCCGAGCGCGGCGAGCGTGGAGGCGAGCTTGCGCTCGAGGCGGTACGGACGGCTCGAGACGTCGTGCGGATAGACCGCCGGCATCGACGCGACCACGTTGTCGTAACCGGCCATGCGCGCGATCTCTTCGACGATGTCGGCGCCGATGACGATGTCCTTGCGCCAGGCCGGCGGCGTGACGTCGAGTCGCTCCGCGTCGACGATCGCGACCGCGCATCCGAGCGCGCGCAGATGCGCGGCGATCGTCTCGTTCGGCAGTTCGAAGCCGAGCAGACGCTTCACGTCGCGCACCGCGAAGCGGATCGGCTCCGCTGCCGCGACCGGCGCGCCGAAGGCGTGCGGCGCGTAGGCGTTCGCGCCGATCGCGACCAGCAGTTGGGCGGCGCGCGCCGCGCCGATATCGGTCAGGGCAGGCGCGAGCCCTTTCTCGTGGCGGGTCGAAGCTTCGGTGCGGAAGCCGAGCTTGGCGCTCATCCGGCGGATGCGCGCGCCCGCGAAGTTCGCGCTCTCGAGCACGATCGCGGTGGTGCCGGCGCCCACCTCGGAGGCCTTGCCGCCCTTGAGGCCCGCCAGCCCTTGGACCTGCGCTTCGTCGGCGACCACCAGCGCCTGCGGCGTCAGGTCGTGCTCGACGTCGTCGAGCGTCACCAGCTTTTCGCCCTCGCGCGCGTCGCGGACGATCAGATGGTGGTTCGTCAGGCGGGCGTCGTCGTAGAAGTGCATGGGCTGACCCGTCTCGAGCATCGCGAAGTTCGAGACGTCCACCAGGTTGTTGATCGGACGCTGGCCGGCGAGCGCGAGGCGGACGCGCATCCAGGTCGGCGCGACGCCGACCCGGACGCCGTCGAAGCGCTGCGCGACGAAGCGGATGCAGTCGGCGGAGTCGAGGGTGACGACGGGCGCGGTGCCGGCCGGGTCGGTCGCGGTGCCCGGGTTGCGGTCCGACGGAGCGCGCAGCGGCGTGCCGAGCGCGGCCGCCAGTTCGCGGGCCAGGCCGAGCATCGAGAGCGCGTCGGGACGGTTGCTGGTGACGTCGACGTCGAGCACCGCGTCGGCGAGACTGAAGTGCTCGACGATATCGGTGCCGGGGGCGACGTCCGCGTCGAGCTGCAGGATGCCGTCTTCGAACCAGTCGGCCGGCAGCGCCAGCTCGTCGGCCGAGCACATCATGCCCTCCGATTCGACGCCGCGCATCTTGCGTCGTTCGATCTTGAGCAGGGGCAGCTGCGCGCCGATGGTCGCGACCGCGATGCGCTGCCCGGCGGCGACGTTGGTGGCGGCGGTGGCGATGGTCAGCGGCGCGCCGGCGCCGACGTCGATGCTGCCGACCTGCAGGCGGTCCGCGTTCGGGTGCTTCTCGAGCGAGACGATCGTGCCGGCGACGACGCCGGTGATGACCGGCCGCGTCTCGATCGCGTCGACCGGGAAGCCGAGCATGGCCAGGCGATCGGCGATCGCTTGCGCGTTCCCGGGAAGGTCGACGTAGTCTCGCAGCCAGGCGATCGGGACGCGCATCGTTACTCTATCTACTCTTGCTAGTGCAGTTGCGTGAGGAAGTCGGGATCGCTCTCGACGAAGCGGCGGATGTCGTCGATCTCGTAGCGGGTCAAGCCGAGCCGCTCGATGCCGAAGCCGAACGCCCAGCCGGAGACCACGTCGGGATCGTAGCCGACGTTGCGCAGCACGTTCGGATGCACCATGCCGGCGCCGCCCAGTTCGATCCACCCCGAGCCGCCGCACATGTTGCACGCGTCGCCGAGTCCGCGGCACTTCGGACAGGTCGTGTCGACCTCGGCGCTCGGTTCGGTGAACGGGAAGAACGACGGACGGAACCGGACCTGCTGGTCGCCGCCGAAAAGTTCGCGGCACATCCCCGTCAGAGCGCCCTTGAGGTGGCCGAAGTGGATGCCCTCGGCCACCAGCAAGCCCTCGATCTGGTTGAACTGGAAGAGGTGGCGCGCGTCGACCGCGTCGCGCCGATAGCAGCGTCCGGGCGCGACCACCGCGATCGGCGGCGCGTGCTGCTGCATCGTACGGATCTGCATCGGCGAGGTGTGCGGGCGGAGCAGCAGCGTGTCGGTGATCCAGAACGAGTCGAAGCCTTCGCGGGCGGGATGGTCGGCCGGGATGTTGAGCGCGTCGAAGTTGTACTGGTCCGGCTCGACCTCGGGGCCGAGCACGACGGCGAAGCCCATCCGCTCGAAATACGAGCAGACGTCCTCGATGATCCGGCGGATCGGATGGATCGTGCCGATGGCGGCCTCGGGCGCCGGGAAGGTGACGTCGATGGTGCGCGCCAGATCGGCGTCGAAGGCGCGCGACTCCAGCGCGCCCTGCGCGTCCTGCAACTGGGCTTCGAGCCGTTCGACGACGTCGTTGATCTCTTTGCCGGCGGTCGGACGCTCGTCGGCCGGCAGTTGGCCGATGCCGCGCCGCAGCAGCGTGACGGCGCCGCTGCGCCCGAGGAAATCGACGCGCACCGCGTCGAGCGCGCGCTCGTCTCCGGCGCCGGCCACGGCGGCGGCGAAGCGGCTCTGCAGATCTGCGAGTTGGGCTGCTAATTCACTCATCGTCAATTTCGGAAGCGGCGCATAGAAAAAGCGCCCGGATTCATCATTCCGGGCGCTTCTCGTATTTTACTGTTTTCGTCGTGCCGTTCAAGCCGAGCTTCGAGAGGGGTTGGACTGGCGGTAGGCCAGATATGCGGTCACGGAGCCCGAGAGTGCGAAGAGGTTCCAGAACAGATCGGTGGTTGCCATGGTGGCGCGAGGTCTCCCTTCGTGGCAATGATCCGGGGTCGCCCCCGGAGGAACGGGGAGATTGTACCATGCGACTTTTTCGACTGCTAGTCTTGACTTTTCGTAGCCCGGGGGCTGTCTTGACAGCCCGCCATTAAAGGGTTTTCCCTACAAACCGAGCGTCCTCAGGCTCGGTTCTTGAAGGCTTCGTAGAGGGCGATTGCGCCGGCTACGGCCGCGTTGAGCGACTCGGCCGCAGGCGCCATCGGAATTCCCGCGATCGAGCTGCAGACGGGCTCCCAGCGGCCCAAGCCGTGGCGCTCGTGCCCGACCACCAGGACGGTCCGGGCGGGCCAGTCCAGGCCGCCCAACGCCACCCCGCCGGCGGCCAACCCGACCAGTTCGGCTCCTGCCGCCCGGGCCGCCACGGCGACGGTCGCCGGCGAGCCGGTGGCGATCGGAAGACGGAAGTGGGCTCCCATGCCGGCCCGGACGACCTTCGGGTGGTGCGGGTCGGCCCCCAGGTCCCCGCCGATCGCCCCGGCTGCCCCGAAGGCCTCGGCCGCCCGCAGCAGCGTGCCCAGATTGCCCGGGTCGCCGAGGTCAGCGACCAGCAGCACCACTCCCGGGGCGGCGAACATCCGCTCGAGCGGCGCCGGAACCAGGTCGACCACCGCCAGGATCCCGGTCGGCGTCTCGACGCCGCTGATCTTGGCGAAGGTCCGGTCGGCGACCAGATAGGTCGGCACCCCGGAGCGTTCGAGCGATGCGACTCTCGGCTCGGCCGCGCCGGCTTCGGTGACGTAGAGTTCGCGGACGGCCGCGCCGCTGCGCAGCGCTTCGTCGAGCAGGGTCGGGCCTTCGATCGCGAACGCGCGATGCTCGTCGCGTCCCCGCTTGCTCAGGAGCTCGCGGGCGAACGAGACGCGCGCGCTCTGCGCGCCCAGGGCGAGCGGCACCGGCTACTTCGCGCCGGAGCGGCGCATCGCGACCGCGCGCAGGACGATCCAGGCGATCCCGGCGATCAGCGCCGCCACCATCACCGCGACCCGGTCGTTGAAGCCGGTCGGCACCACGAAGCGCAGCATCAGATACTCCAGCGCCGAGAGCATCGCCAGGAAGTACAGGAGCCAGAGCAGTTCTTTGCCGACGGTCGAGCGTGGTTGCACGACGCTGGCTTAAGCGAACCGCGCGGAATCTCCGTCCGCGACGGACAACTCTGCGGGATGGAATCATTGCCCGAGGTCCTCGCGTCGGAGCCCGCGTTCGCGGGCCGCATCTTCGACGTGCGCCGCGACACCGTGCGCTTCGCCGACGGGCGCGAGCAGCGGCTGGACGTCGTCGCCCACGCCGGGTCGTTCGCGATCCTGGCCTGTCCCGCGCCGGACCGGTTCGTGCTGGTCCGGCAATACCGGCATCCGGCGCGCGCGTGGCTGTGGGAGCTGCCGGCGGGCAAGGCCGAGGCGGGCGAGGCGCCGCTCGACGGCGCGGCCCGCGAGCTGGCCGAGGAGACCGGCTACCGCGCGGCCCGGCTCCGCGAGATCGCCACGTTCTACATGACGCCCGGCTTTTGCGACGAGCGCCTCCACCTGGTGCTGGCCGAGGGGCTGACCCCGGGCGAGCGTCACCTGGATCCCGACGAAGAGATCGAGGTCCGCGAGACGACCCTCGACGAGGCGCGCGCGATGGCCGCTCGGGGCGAGATCGTCGATGCCAAGACGCTCTTGGGCCTGCTCTGGCTAGCAGGCGAGCGCACTCAGCTTCTCCCCAGGTCCGGTTAGTGCTACTATAGGCGCACGTTCCGCGGCGTTTCCATCGTCGCGGGAGATTTCTGCATGGAGGGCCATCCGTGGAGCTCCCACGTAACCTGGACGACGTGCTCAGACATATCCTCGCGAAAAGCCGCTCTGAGAGCGGCTCCTCGGTGCTTGCCCCCGAGGACGAGGCCTACCTCAACGATCTGATCCTGGCCGTCCGCGACGGCAAGCGCGCGATCGTCGTGGTGGAAGACGCCGACGAACGCCTGCGCTACATGTTCTCGAACGCGACCCGCGCCGAAGCGGTCAGCATGCTGGGCAAGGTGATCGAATCGACCGGGCGGCGCCTGGTCGAAGGCGACGACTAGCTCGCGCTACGGCGCCAGGAACAACGCGTCGATCTTCCCCTGGTCGGTCAGCCCGAAGCGGTAGTGGTACTGGCCGCGCGGATAGTTCACGAGGAACTCGTAGATCGTACCGCCGTTCTCGCCCGCGTGGCTCGAGATCGGGACGATCGAGATCACCTTTCCGAACGCTTTGAAATTCGCGTGCGAGACCAGCGCGTCGGTCAGGAACGCGCTGAACTGCGGCGTGAGCTGCGTGCGGTCCAGGTCCTTGTCGGCCAGCCGGACGAGCCACTCCTTCGCCCGCGAGACGATCAGGTTCTCGACGTGCACCTTCGCGGGCGGCGCGACGATGTCGAGGATCTCGGCGGCCACGTACTCCGGCGAGAGCGTGTCGTTGGAATGCAGAGCGTCGACGTTGGCGAGCACGATCACGGCGATGTGGTCGTCGGGCAGCAGGGCGTTCATCGCGTGGAAGCCGCCGAGTTCGCCGTTGTGCCAGACGTAGCGCTTGCCGCCGCGCTGGTCGATCACCCAGCCCATGCCGTAGGCCTGGACGCCCGGCGAGCTGCCGGCGGTGAACATATCGCGGACCGCGTCGTCGCGCACCAGGATCGGGAAGCCGACGTCCCACTTCGCCAGATCGTAGACGTTGGTGACGAGGCCGCCCGCCCCGAGCAGCCAGCTCGGATCCCACGGTTTGGCGCGCGTGAAATGGCGGGGCGTGCCGGTGTAGCCGACCGCGGCAAGCGGCGAGATGCCGGTGTCGCCGGCCAGGAACGTCGAGCTCATGTAGAGCGGCTGGAAGATGCGCGCCTGCATGAAGTCCGAGAGCGGCAATCCGCTCGCGCGCTCGACGATCAGCCCCGCGATGAAATAGTTGAAGTTGTTGTACGCGAACTTCGAGCCGGGCGCGAATTGCAGCGGCATCTTGTCGACCGCGGCGATGAAGTCGGCGAGCTTGACGCTCTTGGTCGGGTTCGCCTTGATGCCGGGCGCGTGGGCGTAGTCGGGCAATCCCGAGGTCTGCTGCAGCAGCTGGGCGACGGTGACGCCGCTCGCGACGGTCAGCTCGGGGACGTACTTGGTGACCTTGTCGTCGAGCTTGATCTTGCCGTCCTGGACGAGCAGCAGCACCGAAGCGGCCGTGAACTGCGCGGTCAGTCCGCCGACGTAGAACTCGGTGGTCGCCGCGACCGCGCGCTTGGGCGAGAGGTCGGCGTAGCCGAAGCCGCGGGCGTAGACCCAGCGGCCGTCCTCGACCACCGCGATCGCCAGGCCGGGCGTCTGGCCGCCGGCGACGTCCGCGTGGGCCAGCTTGTCGATCGCAGCGGCCATCTTCGGCGTGAAGACGTGCCCGGCGCTCTGCGCGCGAGCGGAGGCGACGCAGAGCGTGCAGAGCATGCAGAGGACCGCGAGAGTCTTACGCATGCCCGGAATCTTTGACGGGCGGACGCAAAGAACCCGGCGCGCGCGCCGGGTTCTGATGAGAAAAGGCGGAGAAGCGGCTACTTGCCCGTCGCGGTCTTGGCCAGGCTCAGGAGCGAGCCGAACGCCTTGGCGTCGGTGACCGCGAGGTCGGCGAGCGCCTTGCGGTTGAGCGTGACGCCCGACTTCTTGAGGCCGTTGATGAAGACCGAGTAGGTCAGGCCTTCGCGGCGGACGGCCGCGTTGATGCGGCTGATCCACAGCGACCGGAAGTCGCGCTTGCGGACGCGGCGGTCGCGGAAGGCGTACTTGAGCGAGTGGAGCAGCGCTTCGTTCGCGACGCGATAGTTGCGGCGACGGGCGGCGCGGAAG
>Ga0207667_10006853_pt1 | contig 13761 bp, 9 predicted proteins | sample KBSCornC52_FD_184301 | JGI IMG/M metagenome (GOLD analysis project Ga0207667, IMG submission 184301) | Corn rhizosphere microbial communities from Kellogg Biological Station, Michigan, USA - KBS Corn C5-2 (SPAdes) (version 2) | ecosystem: Host-associated > Plants > Roots > Rhizosphere > Soil ...
GCTGGTCCATACCCGCCAGGACGAATCGTTCAGGGCGTGGGTGCATGACTACCCGCACACGGTGGCCAAATGGCATTTTCATCCTGAATACGAAGTCCACGTCATCACCGCTTCCAGCGGCAAGTTTTTCGTGGGCGATTTCATCGGCGACTTCGGTCCCGGCAACCTGGTGCTGACCGGCCCCAACCTGCCGCACAACTGGGTCAGCAACCTGGGTGCGGGCGAACACGTGGGCGCGCGCGACCTGGTGCTGCAATTCTCGCGGCCCTTCGCCGACCGCATGCTGGGGGCCATCCCGGAGCTCTCGCCCTTGCAGGATCTGCTGGAGGGCGCGGCGCGCGGATTGCAGTTTCCTGATGCGCTGGGCAGGTCGCTCATCCCGCTGATGCAGGACCTGGCCCAGGCCAGTGGCGCGCGCCGTGTGGTGCTGATGATGAGCGTGCTGGAACAGCTGGCCTCCTGCCGCGAACGCAAGCCCCTGGCCGGACCGGGCTACGACCTGGATGCCCAGCGGCACATGTCGTCCACCATCAACCAGGTGCTTTCCTGCATCCGCCAGAACCTGGGCGGCAACCTGCGCGAGAGCGATGTGGCCGAACTGGCGGGGATGAGCGTAAGCAGCTTTACGCGCTTCTTCAAGCGGCATACGGGCTGCACCTTCATCCAGTACCAGAACGGATTGCGCCTGAACGAGGCCTGCGAATTGCTGATGTGTACCGAACTGAGCGTGACCGAGGTGTGCTACCGGGTCGGGTTCAACAATCTTTCCAATTTCAATCGCCAGTTCCTGGCTCACAAGGGCATGCCGCCCTCGCGCTTCCGTGCGCTGCACCGGCTCAACGATGAAGTCCGGGCGGTCGCGTAGCGCCTCTCCACTTGCACGCAAAGGAAAATGATTTGAGCTATCTCGGCATCGACCTCGGCACTTCCGAAGTCAAGCTCGTCCTCACCGACGACGACTCCCACGTCATCGCCACCAGCAGTGCCCGCCTGCGGGTGGACAACCCGCATCCGCTGTGGTCCGAGCAGGCGCCGCAGGCCTGGTGGAACGCCACGCTCGACGCCATCGCCGCGTTGCGTGCCGAGTCCCCGCAGGCCTTCCAGACCCTGCGCGGCATCGGCATCTCCGGCCAGATGCATGGCGCCACCCTGCTGGATCGCAACGGCAATGTATTGCGCCCGGCCATCCTGTGGAACGACATGCGCGCCCATGCGGAATGCGTGGAGCTGGAAGCGCTGGTACCGGATGCGCCCGCCATCACCGGCAATCGCGCGATGCCCGGCTTCACGGCACCCAAGCTGCTGTGGCTGTCGAAATACGAACCGGCGGTGTACCGCGCCATCGACAAGGTCTTGCTGCCCAAGGACTACCTGGGCTGGAAGCTGACGGGAGAATTCGTCTCCGAGATGTCCGACGCGGCCGGCACGCTCTGGCTGGACGTGGCGCAGCGCGACTGGTCCGACCGCATGCTGGCGGCTACCGGGCTGGATCGCAGCCACATGCCGCGCCTGGTCGAAGGCAGTGACGTGGCCGGCCAGTTGCGTGAGGAGTTGCGGCGCGAATGGGGCATCAGCGGACCGGTGGTGGTGGCCGGTGGTGCCGGGGACAATGCGGCCAGCGCGGTGGGCATCGGCGTGATCCAGGCGGGTGATGCTTTCCTGTCGCTGGGCAGCTCGGGTGTCTTGTTTGCCGCCACGGCGCGGCATGCGCCCAATCCACAACAGGGCGTGCATGCGTTCTGCCACTGCCTGCCGGGGCAATGGCATCAGATGAGCGTGATCCTGTCGGCGGCTGCCAGCCTGCATTGGCTCTCGGGTGTGACGGCGCGGCCGGTGGCGGAGCTGGTGGCTGGGGCGGAGCGATTGACGGCGACGCAGCAGGCGCAGGCTCCCTTGTTCCTGCCGTATCTGAATGGCGAGCGCACGCCGCACAATGATGCGACGGCCAAGGGCGTGCTGTTCGGCATGACGCCCGCGCATGAGACTGCGCATCTGGCCTATGCGGTGATGGAGGGCGTGGCCTTTGCGATGGCCGATGGCTATGCGGCCCTGCAGGCTGCGGGCACTATGCTGGAGAGTGCGGCTTTTGTGGGCGGCGGGTCGCGCAGTGCGTTCTGGGGGGAGCTGTGTGCTACCGCCTTGGGGATTCCTCTGCGACGGCATGCAGGGGCGGAAGTGGGCGCGGCGTTGGGGGCGGCGAGGTTGGGGAGGTTGGCGCGGACGGGGGAGGATGCGGCCAGCGTGTGCGTCACACCCGAGGTACTGGAATGGTATCGCCCTGATGCTGCAAGGCAGGCACAACTGCAGCGCAGGCTGGCACAATATCGTCGCCTCTATCGTAGTCTCGCAAACGAATTCATCGCGTTCTCGCAGTCCTGAAATCGACGGACCAGCGGCGTCCGGCCTGCTCCTTATCCCCAAAAAAAACGCGGCATTTATCGAAGCAATTCAACAGACTTCAAGCAAGCCATCGTGCAACATCTGCGCTTCCCGATTCGGCTTGCTGAAGTCTTCCCTGCCTTCTTCGGGATATTCATTTTCCCCGCAGAAGGAGACGCATGCATTCCCGCACCACCGGCTGGGACAGCCTGACCCGGCAGCGCCAGCATCAACGCATCCTGCAACTCCACTTCGTCAATGACGATGCCCCCGACGTCGAACTGCTGATCAATCGCCTCGACGCCAGCGAGGCTTTGAGCCGCGATTACGCTTATACGCTGGAACTGCTCAGCGACGATGCGTGCATCCCGCTGGAGGCGCTGATGGGCAAGTTGTTGCGGGTGGCACTGGTGCGCGCGGATGGAACGCAGCGCCACTTCACGGGTTATGTCGAGCGTTTTTCCTTCTTGCGCACCGACGGCGGCATCGCCTTCTACGAAGCGCGCCTGGTGCCGTGGATGGCATTCCTGGCTGCGCGCATCAACAATCGCATCTTTCATCAGCGGAACCTTGAAGGTCTGAGCGCCGAGATCTTCAGCGCCTATCCGTCACATGCCCGCTGGGATTGCCAGCTGCGGCATGGCGATCCGGTGCGCACCGACATGTTCCAGTTCGACGAGAGCGACAGCAACCTGCTGCATCGGCGCTGGGAAGATGCAGGCTGGCACTACCACTATGAACACCAGACAGACGGACATCAGCTCAGGCTGTCCGACGATTCAACCTATGCCAAACCCATCGATGGCGGCGGCCAAGTCCCGTTCCAGCATCACGGCGGTGCCATTGAGGAAGACGGCATGGCGCAGTGGTCGATGGTACGCCAGTTCCAGCCGTCCAGCACCCGTCTGTCGAGCTATGACTTCAAGACGGCGCGACCGCAGCAGGTGGACGTACCGACTCTGAACAAACAGGGCGCGGTGCTGCCGGTGGAGCACTACGAATACACAGGAGCCTACGGATTTTCCAACCTTGAGGCCGGCGACCGTCAAAGCCGTGTGCGCATGGAGGAATTCGAGGCGGCAGCGCAACTGTTCGAGGGGAAGGGCAATTGCCGTTACCTGCAGCCAGGGCGAAGTTTCCGTCTGACAGGACATTTCTCGGAACACCTTGCCGTCGGCGGCGACGCCAGCGCTGAGGATCAGGAATTTCTGATCATCAGCGTGGAGCATAGCGCCAGCAACAATTATCTGCAGGATGCAGAGACCCCCCCGTTCTACGCCAATCACGTACGCTGTGCGCGCAAGCTGCTGCCCTGGCGTCCCGGCCGTGGCTACACCAGCCAGCCCACCGTCCTGCACGGCATGCAGACCGCCACCGTCGTCGGTCCTTCCGGCGAAAATCTGCATGTGGATGAATATGGGCGTGTCAAAGTGCAATTTCATTGGGATCTCCAGGGTCGCAATGACGAACACAGTACGGCATGGATACGAGTCGCCAGCAGTTGGGCTGGTGCCGAACAGGGGCTGGTGGCGGTACCCCGGATAGGACAACTGGTGATCGTGCAATGGCTGGGAGGACATGCGGATCGTCCCATCATCACCGGTTCAGTCGTCAATCAACTCAACATGCCGCCCTGGGCCCTGCCCTCGCAGGCCGCCTTGTCGGGCCTGCGCAGCCGCGAGCTGGCACCAGGTGCCGGCAATGCGGCGGGTGGGCGCTCCGGACACGTACTCTTTGACGACACCCACGAGGCGATCCAGACACAAGTACGCAGCGACGCCTTCGACAGCCAGCTAGCGCTGGGCCATGTGACGCGTATAGAACGGCACGCGGGCCGCCAGGATGCCAGGGGCGCAGGCTTCGAACTACGAACTGACGCACATGGCGTGATCCGTGCGGCGCAAGGCCTGCTGCTCACCAGCGAGCCACGCCCCAAGGCGCGCGGCCACATGACCGACATGGCCGAGACCGTAGGCCGTCTGGCGCAGGCACACGACACGGTGGCAAGTCTCAGCAAACTGGCCCAGGAGCATCAGGCCCAGGACAAGCATGCGGATCAGCACGAGGCCGCGCAAGCCATCCAGAGCCAGAACGAGGCCATCAAGGGACAAGGAGGCGCTCAGGACGGCCGTTTCCCTGAACTGGCCGAACCGCATCTGGTCCTCTCCAGCCCCTGCGGCATCGAGGCCAGCTCCGGTGCCTCCACCCACCTCGCCAGCGCGGAACATGCAGCTCTCACGGCTGGCAGCCATGTCTCGTTAGCGGCCGGCAAATCCTTCTTTGCCAGTGCGGCAGAAAAGCTCGCCCTGCTTGCCTATCGGCTGGGCGCCAGGCTGATCGCCGCCAGTGGCCGCGTGGAGATCCAGGCGCAGAACGACGGCATGGAGATCCTTGCGCAGAAGGTGGTGGACATCATCAGCACGCGGGACTGGATCAATCTCAAAGCCAAGAAAGGCATCCGTCTCAATGGCGGTGACAGTGAACTGGTCATTGCGGAGGGCATCACCGGCTTTACGCAAGGTGCGCATCACGTCCATGCCTCTGATCACCAGACCTTGGGGCCGCAGGCCAAGCCCGCCGAATTCCCCGGCGCACAGCTCTGTCCTTCGCGCGCCAGCGGTGCGGCGCAGTCCGGCAGCGCCAGTGTTGCGCTGTCCTGATTGTGCGAGGAGAACGCATGCATGCCATTTCGTTTCCCGATGAGGTCATCACCCATGGCCAGGTGCTGGTGGAACCGGCCAATCTGGATCCGCGCTCACCCTTGCACGAACTACCCATGCGCGTGTGCGAAGTCGGGCGGATCAAGGATGCGGACGACCTGATGCCCAGGCTCATCGACATGGCCACGCTCAGTGCCGACCAGCAGCAGTGGATGACCACGGCGCTGCGCAGTGCGCCCCATGCAGAAGAGCCTCCCATCCTGTGTGCCTGGCTGGAGAGCGTTGCGGATCCCGAACGCCTCGTGCGCGGCCTCACACGCTTCCTGATCGGTCCCGGCGTGGAGGATCGCCAGGTCTACTGGCGCTATTACGACCCACGCGTGCTGGCACTGACGCTGCAGTTGTTCTCTGACGAACAAACGCGCGCCCTGCTGGGGCCGGTCACGCAGTGGCGCTTTCCCTGGAGTGGCCACTGGTGGAGCGTCACCGGTCCGGGAGAGGAGATCGACGTGCTGGGCGGCAGCCGGCCAGCCTGGCCGGACGCCAGCCAGTGGCACAGCCTGGCGCACTGCGACGTGCTCGACAAGGTCCTGCGGCAGCTGCCGGAGAACCTGGCTGCGTGCACGCCGCCGGAAATCCTCCAGTATCTGCGGCGCGGCGACTCGGCCTTGATGCACGCACGTCAGGTACTCAAGCTCACCGCCCCCGGTGAACTGACGGAGTACGCCTTGCATTGCCTGCGCTAAGGCAGCGCTTTTCTGGACCATCCCCCACTGCATGGTGCCTGGGCTGCGCTGGCCAGTGGCGAGCTCAGCTGGAATGCCCTGCACCAGCGGCTCGGTCCGGATGATTATCGGCAGATGGATGCTGTGCGCCATCTGATGTCCCCTACTACAGGAGCAGCACGATGAACGGATGCAATTTTTGTGACAAGAAAGGCTTGCTGATCTATCCGGTCCGCTATGCCGTGGCCAGTCCTTATGGCGCGGCAGGCGTACCGGGGCTGTCCGGCAATTTCAGGATCGAGGGCGCACCGCAGTCCGCCGGTGCGGCGAAATACAGCTTGCGGGCGCTGCGTCCTGGCTATCTCTATACCTATGACGAGAAGCGCGGACGGCTCAAGGCTTATGTGGTCATGCCGACCGGGCATCTCTGGAACTATCCGCTGGAGTACAACGCGCCGCATCCGGCGAAGATCCGTTTTGCGTGCATTGATCCAGGCGAGCTGGTGCGGGCGTATTGCGTCGACATCATCCACACGGCGGCCGACCCGGCCGGCAACTTCTGGATCGGCTGGTCCAACGTGCAGTGGACCAAGGCCTTGCTCAAGAAGGTCAGCGACGCGGGCTGGCGCAAGAAGCACATGCAGTGCATCGATATCCCGGCGATGCTGGCCGGCAGTGCGGTACATACCGGAGAGTTCAATGCGAGTGCGGACAAGGTGGCGCATTTTGTAGCGGACGAAGCCGCCATGAAAAAAGCCTACGCTTTCAGCAACACGCCTACTGAATCCGAGACACGCAAGCTCGCCACGGCCGTACGTTTCAGGGCGATCATGGCGGAGCATGGGCCGCATCACAAGGGCTACATTGCTGCGCTCAATGATCCGGTGGGAATGACCAACGACCTGAGTGAATTGACGGTACCTGATCTACAGGCCGGGTTCGATGAGAAGCTGCACCAACGCAAGATGATTGCTGACCTGCTCGCGCTGACCGAGCACCACGTACGCCAGGAGGCACGCCAGGAAGTGGTCTTCAGCGATGCGGTTGCTGAAGCTTCGGCGCATCATCCGGATGGCGATATCTACAACGGCTTGAAGACCTTGGGTGCCATGTTCAAGCTGGGCGGGATAGACCGTCATGAGAAGAAGCTCCAGGAACAGCGCAAAAAATATGGCGAGGACCTGGCCGGACGCCAGCAGGCAGCGGCCGATGATGCCTGGCATGAATTGACCCATGACAATGGAAAGCCGACGCTGGACAAAGCGGCGATGAAAGCCTTTCCGGCGATCTACGATGCTGCGCTCAAGCAATTTGAACCGCAACTTTTGCAACTGCTGATGGCACATCTTGGCTGGCTCAAGAGCGAACAATTGGCCAACTGGATGGAGGGTGTTCATGACGATGCTGACATCCGCAGTGGTTATGCCTATAGCGAATCAATGTCCCAATGCATCGGCAAGGCCGTCTGTTCGAAGCCATGTATTGATCAACTCTCCAGTTGGATCTCCAGTGGCAATCTTCAAGACAACCGCAATCTCTATGCCCGCGCCTTGCTGCTCAACCAGGCAGACATCATCGCGGCTACCGAAACGCAGCTCAAGGGTAGCGACTTCCAGTTCGAGAACATTCTCAATGTCTACAAGGGTGCGGTCGCAAGGCTAAATGATGGGGCTCAGGAGGCGCAACTGATTGATCGCCTGGCACTGACTTCAGGAAACGTAATATCGAAGGCCATCAGTGAAAGCGGCAGTATCGTGGCACGTGGACTGGGGAGAATTCATCTTTATCTCCTAGCCGGTGGTGCCATAAAGGTCAGCGACATGCGCAGTGAGGAGGTAGTGCGCTGGGCAATCTCCCAAGCACGAGAGCAAGGTATCAAACTTGAGACACGTCGGCAGCAAACCAGAGCGGATGCACGCCTGGAGGCTGCCCGTGTACGCAAGGAAGTCAAGGAGACAAAGGTAGGGCAGCGCTTCATCGCCTATGAGATGGATATCGCCAAACTTGAAAAGGAGGGCCGCATCGCACCGGGGAGCATTAAAGGGATCGGCCTCCCTGGGGTGGCCACGGCGCAAAAATGGCTTGGATCCGGGTCACCACAAGAATTCAGGCTCGGCGTGGCAACCATGATCCTCCAGATGGTAGCTCTGAGTTTTGCCACGAAGGATCTGGCAAACAGTGACCAGTTCAATCAAGAGGAGACACTTATCAAGGCCGTGGTAGCGCTCACTAGCTTAGGGGCAACGATTGTCGAGACTGCCGCAGTTTGTGTTGAGAAATCGGTGGAGCATCCACTTGCAGCGTTTATCCGGGATCAGTGGAGTATTGATACCCAGCGTGCGGGAAGCATAGCCAAACTTGCGCGAAAAGTAGGAGCTACAGCTGGAGTACTCATGGGAATTTACGATATTTTCGTTAATTCGCGCAACGCAGCCAAAGCTGGAAATCATTTGCTTTCTCAGCTTTATGCAATCAACGGAATGTTAGGAATAGTCTTTCCGATAGTGGTCTATTTTTCGATAGGAGCCCTATTTTGGCCGCTATTGATTTTCTCCTTCATGGTTGGAATAGCGATAGCGTTTATCAACGCTAGTGCACTGAAAAACTGGATATCGCGCTGTGAGTTCAGCGTTGGCGAAAAATATAAATCATTCGATGAACAAGTAAACGCATATCGAACAGCAGTAGGAGCCTAATATGGACGAACGCATATTTCAGTTTAAAGCTGGTCAGCCCATTCCTGATTGGGATCTGCAACATCGCTTGAGCATTAGCAATCCTGTCGGTCCTGAATGCAGAGATACCGGCACGATCTTCAGAATCAATTCCACCTTCATGGACGTAACGGATCAACCCTATATGAGCCGTCAATGGCTAGGAGGCGGGGTATCCTTTGCGGTCTTGGGACTCGCTGCATTTATTTTTTCTGCAGCAGACATCGTAGGACACAACAAAAACTCACTTGAGGGAATACCCTTTGCATCCGTTGTCATCGCACTGATCGCGATATCACTATTCTCCTATATTGCAGTCAAGTATGGCCGGGATGAATTCTTTGCTCTGAAACGTCGTCCTATCCGTTTCAATCGCGAAGAGAAAAAGATTTACACCATCCGTCGTCGTCGCCTCTTCCCCAAACAAGGACAGGGCGATATTACCTGGGAGATTCCATGGGACGAAAAATCTATCTTCTGCATCCACAGGGGATCTGCAGATAACAAACACACCTACCACATTCGCCATTACGACGTTGACCACAACGGCAACGTCGTCCGTGCTTTTTCAATAGGGCGAAAATGGGAAGAGAAAGAGAACCTGCAAGGCCTCCTGTCTCAATGGAATTACTGGTGCTGGTACATGAACCACGGCCCGGTCAGTTTACCCAAGCCGCCAATGTTTTTCAGCGAACACGAGGATTTGCGGGAAAGCTTCCTCTTCTGTATGTACGACTTCGGTATGCAGGCAAGCGCGGTCTACCGCATCACGATGATGCCTTTCATCTTGCTGATGACTGGCTACCGCCGACTAGCGGTGTGCACATCTCGCCACCCCATATGGCCAAAGGCAGTGGCAGACGTCAGCATCATTGACCCTGACGACCCATACAATGAACCACGCGGGGCTACCCCAATCGGCTGGGGACAAACAGTACTGGCAAAGCAGCGAGGCGACTATCCAACCGATCCCAAGAAAGAAGTAAAGGAATGGCGAGGTGAACAAGATCCCGCGCTAAATGCCTTGCTTTGGGCTGAAGACATTCCTCCCCGGCATTAGGATATTTCCATGGATGAACGCGTGTTCCCACACAAAGCTGACCAGCCTATTCCCACGTGGGATCTCAGACATCGTCTACCCATCGATAAGCCTGTCAGTTCAGACCGCAGAGATACCGCAACCATCTTTAGAATCAACTCGACTTATATGGATGTTACGGATCAGCCATTTAAAGATCGGCAATGGCTAGCGGGCGGGGTATTCATTGCCGCTTTCTTTTCAGCATTATTCGCTTTGACATTAATAAGGATTGTCCTAATTCCTGTACCGACGATTGGCATAGGGGTAGTTGCTGTCTACTGTGCATTAATCGGCTCATTGATTCGTGTCACATATATGGCGTTCAAATATGGTCGCGACGAATTCTTTTCGCTAACCCGCCGCCCCATACGTTTCAATCGCAAAGAGAAAAAAATCTATGCCATCCGCCGACGGAGATTCTTCTCCAAGCCGGGCCAAGGCGATATTACATGGGAAATTCCTTGGGATGAAAATGCCATTTTTTGCATTCACCGTGGCGTGGCCCATCACCGGCGTTTCTACGATATTCGATACTACGAGGTTGACCATGACGGCAACGTAACGCGTACAGTCTCAATTGGTAAAAAATGGGAAGACGACGAAAGTCTGGGAGATCTTCTCTCCCAATGGAACTACTGGTGCTGGTACATGAATCATGGTCCGGCAGAATTACCCAAGCCTTTGTTGTTCTTCAAGGAGAAGGAGAACAGCCTGGAGAGCTTTCTGTTCTGCATGTACGGATTCGGCATGCGCGCCAGCGCAAATTATCGCATCTCCATGATGCCGTTCATCCTGCTGATGACCGGCTTCCGCCTGATGGCACTCCGGACCTGCCGCGATCCCATCTGGCCAGAGGCGGTCGCCAAAAACAGCATCATCGAACCCGACGACCCATTCGATCAGCCCTCAGGAGACACGCCAGTGGGTTGGGCGGAAACGGCGCTTGCTCTTGAACGTAACGAGTATCCCGATGGCGACAAAAGAGAAATGAAGAACTGGACGGGTGAAAAGAATTCTTCCGTTAACGCGCTCCTTTGGGCTAAGGATGTTCCACCAAAAAATTAATTCTTCACCGAGCATTCTAGGCCGCACAAGCATTAACGATGGCGTATTCGAAAAAATGGAATTCGAGAATGGATGAACGCGTATTTCAATTCAAAGTTGGCCAACCCATTCCTGATTGGGATCTGCAACATCGCTTGAGCATTGGCAATCCTGTCGGTCCTGAATGCAAAGATACCGGCACGATCTTCAGAATAAATTCCACATACATGGATGTTACCGATCAGCCGTATAAAGATAGGCAATGGCATGCAGGTGGAGTCCTTACCTCGTGCATCGGCGTAGTCGCTCCATTAGGGATCATCGGCTACATGTTGATCCATCCGGCAAGAGAGTTTGTCCTCAGTTTGGCAATAGCCTATTTCGTATTTTTGGGAAGTTCCGCCGTCTTCGCGTATCTCACTTTTAAGTACGGTAGAGATGAGTTCTTTGCATTGAAACGCCGCCCCATTCGCTTCAATCGTAAGGAAAAAAAAATATATGCGATTCGTCATCGCCGATTCTTCGCCAAGCCCGGCCAAGGTGACTTGACCTGGGAGGTTGCCTGGGATGAGAACGCGATCTTCTGCATCCATCGCCGTATAGTCAACCACAGACCCGCGTACCATATAAAGCACTACAAAGTGGACCAAGACGGCAACGTCATTCGTGCCTTCTCGATTGGCCGGACGTGGGAAGGTAAACGAAATCTTCAAGGCTTGCTATCGCAATGGAACTACTGGTGCTGGTACATGAATCACGGACCAGCCGATTTACCTATGCCGCCGCTCTACTTCAAAGAACGCGAAACCGCGCTGGAGAGCTTCCTGTTCTGTCTTTACGACTTCGGCACACGCGCCAGCGTCGCTTATCGTATTTCGGTAATGCCGTTCGTCCTGCTGATGATCAGTCATCGTCTCATGGCATTGTGGACTTGCCGTGACCCCGTCTGGCCACAGGCCATCGAGGCACTCAGCACCATCGAACCCGGCGATCCTTACGATGAACCAAGGGGCGGAACACCAACAGGCTGGGGAGAAACCGCGCAGGCCATCGAGCGAGACGAATCCCCCTATGACCCGAAGAGCGACATGAAGGTATGGCGCGGTCAGAAAGATCCGGTCCGGAATGCCTTGCTTTGGGCTGAAGACATTCCTCCCCGGTATTAGGATGTTTCCATGGACGAACGAGCGTGCCCCTACAGAGCAGGCAAACCTATCCCTGATTGGGATCTCAGACATCGCTTACCAATCGACAAGCCTGTCAGCTCCGAATGCAAGGATGGAAGCACCCTATTCAGAATCAATTCGACCTTTATGGATGTGACAGATCAGCCATTTAGAGATCGGCAACGGCATGCTGGAGGAGTACTGTTGGCAGGGTTGTTTTCGGGTGCGCTAATCCTATTCCTGTGCCGGGTTCTAATGAGTCCTCCAGCGGTCATTGGGATCGGGGCAGTTACCTTCTACCTCATTGTGATCGCATCCGTCATCTATTTTGTACACATGGTGTTCAAGTATGGGCGCGACGAATTCTTTTCATTAACCCGCCGCCCCATCCGCTTCAATCGCAAAGAGAAAAAAATCCATGCCATCCGCCGTCGCAGATTCTTCTGCAAGCCGAGCCAAGGTGATGCCACATGGGAAATTCCCTGGAATGAACATGCGATCTTCTGCATCCACCGTGGTGTGGCCCATTGCCGCCATGTCTACCATATTCGGTACTACGAGGTTGATGATCATGGCAACGTCACTCGCGCATTCGCGATAGGTAAGAAATGGGCCGAGGACGAAAGTCTGGAAGACCTCCTGTCTCAATGGAACTATTGGTGCTGGTACATGAATCACGGCCCGGCAGAATTGCCCAAGCCTCTGTTGTTCTTCAAGGAGAAAGAAAATAGCTTGGAGAGCTTTCTGTTCTGCATGTACGGATTCGGCATGCGCGCCAGCGCAGACTATCGCATCTCCATGATGCCGTTCATCCTGTTGATGACCGGTTTGCGTCTGATGGCGCTCTGGACCTGCCGCGAACCTATCTGGCCTGAAGCGGTCGCCCAAATAAGCATCATCGAACCCGACGACCCATTCGATCAACCCTCGGGAGACACGCCAGTGGGTTGGGCGGAAACGGCGCTTGCTCTTGAACGCAACGAGTATCCCAATGGCGACAAAAGAGAAATGAAAAACTGGAACGGCAAAAAAGACCCCGTCGCGAATGCCCGTCTCTGGGCACAAGACATCCCTCCCCGCCTGCACTGAAAGCCTCACATGAAAGACGAACAAGGCCGCGCCGTCATCCGCCTCGGCGACAAAACCTCCCACGGCGGTGAAGTGATCTCCGCCAGCGACACGCTCAAGGCCATGGGCAAAGGCGTCGCGCTCGAAGGCGACATGACGCAATGCCCGCAATGCAAAGGCCAGTTCGCCATCCAGCCCAACGGCGGCGGCAGCACCCGCAAGCACCACGGCAAGCAGGTCGCCTATCACGGTGACACCACAGCCTGCGGCGCCAGCCTGATCGCTTCCCTATAAAGGAATCAGCCAGTGACGGCGACCGGGCCACTCACTGCTCGTCGTCCGACGGCTCCTTCTTGACCTCCGCAAACTTCGCCGCCATGGTCGGATTGCCGCGCGTCAGGCGCTTGATGGTCACATCCTGCGCCTTGTCATTGGCCAGCCGCAGGTTGCGGTCGGTGCCGAGCAGGGCTTCCTTGGTCTTCTGCAGGTGGTCGATGGACTTGTCGATCTCGTCGATGGCGGTCTGGAAGCGGCGCGAAGCCAGGTCGTAGTTCTTGGCAAACGCCGCCTTGAAGGTGTCCAGCTCGGATTCGAAATTGGTGATGTCGATGTTCTGCGCCTTCACCACCGCCAGCTCATTCTTGTATTTCAGCGAATTGAGCGCGGCGTTCCTCAGCAGCGTAATGATGGGAATGAAGAACTGGGGACGCACCACGTACATCTTCGGGTAGCGGTGAAATACATCCACAATCCCGGTGTTGTACAGCTCGCTCTCCGGCTCCAGCAGCGAGACCAGCACGGCGTATTCGCAGCCCTTCTCCTGGCGGTCCTTGTCCAGTTCCTTGAGGAAATCTTCATTGCGATTCTTGGTCGCAGTGCGATCGCTCTCGTTCTTCATTTCGAACATGATGGAGACGATCTCGG